>ERZ773130.729-NODE-729-length-36984-cov-4.369087_pt1 | contig 36984 bp, 41 predicted proteins | sample MGYA00511919_ERZ773130 | MGnify/ENA primary metagenome ERZ773130 (study PRJEB29015, sample SAMEA2737851) | human gut metagenome | biome: human gut; feature: human-associated habitat; material: faeces | place: China | collected 2012 ...
AATGGATGAAAGGCGCAAAGCATATTCTTCCTATCCTCACATGGACAGAAGAAGACGTTTGGAATTACATTCGTGAGCGTGGTTTGCCATATTCAAAGTATTACGATGCTCCATATAACCTTTCTCGACATGGTTGCGTAGGTTGCCCCCTCTGTAATTATAAACAGATGCAATTAGAGTTCAAGATGTTTCCCGGCTATGCTCGTAGAATGATAGTAGCCGTTGAGAGATACATGAACACTCATCCGAACGTTTTCCTTGCTCGTAACTTTGCGGACGGCTACGAGGCTTTCTATTACTACATTAACGAAATACCTATTGCGGAATTTCACGAGCAAAAGAAAGGCTTATTCGGTTTCAATGCAAAGGAAATTGTTCAAAGGGAAATTTTAATGGACTAAAATAATAGCAATCATGGAAAAGAAAAGATCATCATGGGAGAAGATTGAGAAGATGAAAGAACTCGGAATCTTCGAGAAGTGGCAGGCTAACACAGATGAAAACACCGCAGAGAGGTACATACGATATGCCTTCCCGAAAGACTATATAAGGTTACGGCAGAAAAGAAGATGTACCATATTATTGGAGGAATACGATTATCTGTCCATTACAATAGAGTCGTCATTCGTATTCTCAAGATCTCCGGAAGGATTCGACTATTGGGACAGAATAGTTGGCCAATTAAGAGAAGAAATCTAAGTATTAATCAATAAATAACAACAGTCATGAAAAAGTTTATTACATTATTAGTTCTAGTTTTGGCGTTCACAGCGAACGCAATGTCACAGATCACAACTGCCGGGAAGCCAGAAACAATCGCATCGTTCCGGATGGGAACATGCAAGCTGGTAAAGACCGGAGATCAATACAAGATCAGCGGACAGACCAAAGACAACAGGTTCCTTAGGATGAACGTGGAGCTGGGTGACAAGGAGAAGGCAGCAGCTCTTCTCCGGTCGATGGTAGATTACGAGGCAAGCCGGAACGAACAGGTAGCCTTGAACAACTCTACAGAAAACTTTGCCATCTGGGTAGGTACGGCATTCGGAGGCTGGGAGATCACAGATACCGTAGGTGCTGACCGGATAGCTGTGAGTAAGGGAGAATTGAAGAAAATGCTAAAAGCCATAGAGAAATGAAAACAATGATTAAAAAGATTATCGAATGGTTCGGAAAGTCGAACCGCTACAAGCACTTACTTTATGCTATCGTCGTATCATATTTAGCGGGATTCGTGTTCACCTGCGGAGTTGCTGCGGGTATGGAGTTCAAGGACAGCCAATGGGGTGGCAAATGGGATTGGATAGACTTCTGGCTGACCGTGGCTGGCGCGGCTGTCGGAGGAACACTGAGAGTAATTACACTTAAGGCGCTTGACTTATATTGGCTGGTGGGCACATGGCTGTAATTATTTCTGACACAGAATACGGTGCTGCTAGAGCTACTCTAGAGCACCACAGAGTTAAAGGACGGCTGACCGAGGCTGAGTATAACGCCAGGCTGGCAGAACTTGATGAAGCCTATATCACCGGGCTGGAGGAAGATCGGGGATACGGCAATCGTCAGTATAGGATGCGGCAGTTCGAACGTATGGAAGAGGCGCAGCGCAGGATGCGCGAGGCGATAGGCAAGAGAGACCGTTTCGGTGTGAAACTCATGGAAAAGGGAGACACCGGAGACTACGTGATCGCCCGTATGGAGAATGGCGTGACAATGCAGAAGATCATCCTGTCACCGCTTGAAGCCCGGCTGCTGGCTGCCGAGATATTATCTAAAGTAAAACCTATCAAAAGAAAGAAAAAGTCATGGAACATCAAGTAAACAAACCGGATAGCACGTTTAAGACCATATTATTGTGTGACGTGTGCCGGAAGAACGTAGCCCACGTTGTGTGCTTTAACAGCGGCAAGGAGAACGAAGTAAGAGTCTGTAAGGATTGCATGGAGAGAGCTATGGGTGTCTTCGAAGACGATGAACCTAAAAAGATTCCGGAAGAGAAGAAGCCGGAATCAAGGAAGCCGGAATCAAGGAAGCCGGAAGGCGGCTGTCGAGACTGCCATGCCAAGCAGCATCGGGACAGTGTGATTAATGGGCTTAGATGGGACCTCAAGAAAAAGGAGGATCTTATAAAGAGGCTGAAAGAGGATCTGGTAAGCACAGAGAAAGCCTACAACAACCGGGTGAAAGAGCTAGTCAGAGAGAATACATATATGAAAGAATCCTTAGGGAATGCCCGAGAGAACTTAGATTTCTACAGGAGCGCGTACAAGGCTTCCGAAAAGAAGTGTATGGACTCAGTCAAGGAATACGGGAAACTCTCCAACGGCTTGGTCAAAGTAATGATCATAGTAGCCCTGCTGGGTATAGGAATAGGTGTAATAACAGCAGCCTTGTTAATGCGATGAAGCCAAGTGAGATAATAATCGGAACAATCCTCGCAGCCCTTGCGGGGATTTTCCTTGGAGCGTTCATAGTAGGAGTAGTAACCATATTAACAGAGATATGAGCAAGCAGGTAAACTTAGGACATATCGGGAGGATGTTTAACGTTCACGTATTCGCTGTATGCCAGTTTCTGAGAATGCACAGGAAGAAGCCCATATCCAGGTTACATCGGGGTAAGGTCAGCTACTATGGTCCGGCAGGCCTGTTCGAGAAGAAACGGGAGGAATTCGTGCAGTACGTGTTCGGGCTGTTTGACCGCAGAAGCCCACTGACCAGATGCTGCGCCCGTACCGCCAAGGTCAACGCTGCGATCAGCGACATGAGATTCGAAACCAACCGGTTTGAGGAGAAACTGCAGGCAAAGGAGTCGCACACCAAACGTCTGATCCGCGTATCGGATATAACGGATACGGTCGGGGATGTAGAGGAGCACCGCATCTACGAATTTCGGCATTACGTGAACGGGGCTGTGAGTTTCTTCCGGTGGACGGGAAACTCTTGGGAATTCGTGGAAGGAGAGAGAAGTTCACTGAATAAAAAGCAGTTCGTGAAATCGATTTGCGAACGCTACAAGGTAGCTCCGTAGGGGAGAAATTTGGGAAATTTGGTCTGAATTTATAAATTATCTCAATTTAGTATGAATTTATAAATTTGCTCAATTCGTAACGAATTTATAAATTTGGACCAAAAATCCTGCGAAAATTCGTGACAAAAGAAAACCTAACAGAAGTTGCTAAATGTTAAACGTAAGCTTACTCTAAGATTAGATAAGCTTAAAATAGCCCGAAAATAGGGCTTTTGTAAAGTATAATGTATATCCGTAGTTTCATGTATGCCTGTAAGTTGCTGCAAATCAGTCTGATGCGAGAGCTGCATAGATGTGCATTGATAATATTTTTCGCATCTATGCAGGATAACCTACTGATTTATAGATATTTGCATTAATGCATAGATAAAATGAAGTATTATTAAATATATGAATCCTTTTGATGTTGTTAAATAGTGTATATAATTGTATATGCATTTTAACTCCTTCAAAAGGTTTTCGTTGGTAAATATAGGAAAACATCAATGCATCAATGCATCATCAATGCATCGGGCTGAGAATCAACCAGTTACAGCGCATCGATGATCTATGCATCAATGCATTTATCAATGCACGGCTGGAAATTAGAAATCTTAGATTTAATTTTCACCAATTTGTGGTGTCGTGATTTGTCAGGGCATCTCGATGGCTAGAATTTGGGGATGCTGGGGATATTGATTACCTTTGCCTCGTGAATCAATAACACTTTTATATGAACAGTACTCAAGCGAATCTATACAATCCCTTTTACGGAGAAGAACTGTACACCCTTTACAAGGAGAGGTTCGGTCACACACCGCTCTTCACGGAACCGGGGCAGCTTCGGGAGGTCTTCGACAACTACGTGCTGTGGTGCCGCAACCATCCTATCGAATCCGTCGATTACGTGAGGAGCGGTGTCATGGCTGGACAGAGTTACGTTGTACGAAAGAAACTGCTGGTAACGGAATTCGGCTTTACCCAATTCCTCGGTGCGAGCTGCGACTATCTGAATTACCGCGAACGAGACTTCCGGGCGCAGCACGAGAAGTACCACGATGACGAATCCCTTGCATTCATTGAGGAGATCCGGGTGATCCGGCAATGGATCAGAGACGACATGGACAAGGGCGCATCGGTCGGACTGTACGATCCTAACTATATCTCGAAGCTACGCGGACTCAAGGCATTGAGCGATGTCACCAGCAACAACGAGAAGATATCTGGCGGGCTGCGTGTTGAAGTTTTAAACAACGATACGGCTAAACGTATGCAAGCCCTTGCGAAAGTCGCTAAGAAGCGAGAAAAACACGGTGACGATAAACTAGACGATCCGAAGGAATGAAGACAACCTACGTATTCGACAAACTTCTAGAAGCCACGGTTGATCCGAACGTCCGGGGCGTATCCAGCAGAGGCGGCACACGATCCTCTAAGACGTGGTCGATGCTTCAGCTTCTCTACATAATGGCTAGGGAATCGGAAACACCTCTCCTCATCTCCTGCGTTACCGACACGATGCCGGGGATCAAGCGGGGCATGTTCCGAGACTTCAAGCGTATGCTACAGGACGAAGGCTTGTGGGACGACAAGTGCATGAATCTGACCGATTCGATCTACACGCTGGAAAACGGGTCTCAGATCGAATTCTTCGGATGCGAGGATTCCTCGAAGGTCTTCGGTCCGGCACGTGATGTCCTGTTCGTCAACGAGGCGCAGCGTGTCCCGTTCGAGGTGTTCCGGCAGATGGCAGTGCGTACCAGGCTGATGCTCTACATCGACTTCAATCCTGTCAAGAAATTTTGGGCACACGACTACTTCAAAGGACCGGGGATGGTCGAGATCGTGAGCACCTACAAGGACAATCCGTACTTGACCCCCGAGCAGATCGAGGAGATCGAGCGAAACAGGGCTGACGAGAACTGGTGGCGAATCTTCGGTCTCGGAGAAACCGGAGGAGTCGAAGGACTCGTGTATCCGGATTATGACGTGGTCCCCGAGTTCCCTGCAGACGTTACGGGACAGTGCCTGGGTCTTGACTTCGGATTCACCGGAGACCCCACAGCCATCGTGCGTGTCGGCTTCAAGGGAACCGACCTGTACATCCAAGAACTCGAATACCGGACGGGCATGGTCAACTGGGACATCTCGGAAGTTCTCCATGATCTCGGATTCCACAGGACGTACACCATCGCGGATTCCGCAGAGCAGAAGAGTATCACCGAGATTTCCCGGCTGGGCTGCAAGATCATCCCTTGCATCAAGGGCAAAGGATCGGTGGTTGCAGGGATCAGCGAAGTCAAGCAGTTCAAGTTGCATGTAGTCGCAGGATCACGGAACGTGCAGGATGAATTCGACCAGTACTCGTGGACTCTCGACAGGATGACAGGGATGTACGACACCACGAAGCCGCAGGACGCAAATAATCACGCTATGGACGCACTTCGCTACGCAGTCGACTATCTTATAACCAAGTACCGTCCGGGTGCTAAAAATCAAAGGAAAAATGGGTAATTTCAAAAACTTCAGAAGCTATGTAGCTTATCGGTTCGCAAGACCTTTCAGAAGATTCTACGGATTCGCGAAACGCAGGATCAGCCGCAAGCAGAGGATCATGTCCCTGCTAAGTCTCTCTAACCTAAAGCCCGATGCCGCGATGGCTATGTCGCAAGATGAGCGGGCGTTGTTGGATGCTTTTGCAAAATTAATCGTACCTTCGCGCCTAGTAACTCGGAAGGGTCGGATCATCCGCGCCATCCCCCAACTTGAGGATGTGGAACTGTGGCAGATGATCGAAGCCCGAAGGGCGGAGACAGCGATTGACCGCATCAAGGGATGGTGCGGATACGTTCCGGAAACGGTAGCCGACATGATCAAGTTGTCAAAGTTTATTGAATCCGAGTTCCATCGTGCCGACCAGCTGGAGGCTGCGCTGCTTCCCCGAGGCGGGGGCGAGGCGGACACCAGCCCGATAGCCGAAGCAAAGAACATCCTGGGCATGGTTCAGATGACCGCAGAACTGATGTCGTGCTCCTTCGAGGAAGCCAAGAAGATAAACTACTCGGATGCCATTCTCGCCATCAGCAGACGGCATGACGAAGTAGAAAGAATGAAAACCAAAGCTAAATAATCGATTATGGAATGTAAAAAGTACGAAATTATTGAAGATGGTGGACGCAAGCGAATCCGGTCTCTCCGTGACTTCACGGTGCAGGACCGTCACGTATGTGTCGGTGATCTCGGTGGCTACGTCTACGATGAGAGGACGTTAGCGCAGAAGGGAAATGCTTGGATTTTCTCCGGATCATTGGAGTATCCCGGTATCCACGTGATTGATGAGGCTATCGTGGATATGGGAAACAATCTACCAAAGAACAACGCTAGGCCGAAAAGAGTTATCATTTCCGGTAATTCCCGCATCATGGGAGCTATCTCGTTTGAAACACAGTCGTCCGAAGTAGCGCAGACCCCGGCGATGTTTGAACAAGGTTCATATCGGGGGGCGGTGGGGAGCGTTCCCGTTAAACTTGGGGGGTCTACCCGTGTGCGTATTCCGGTGCCGTCGTTTGCCGGAACAGTGGGAACGGTAGCTATCACAAGCACCGCCTACGAAGCTAGGCTAATTTCATTGGACGAAGCCGGAATCATAACGTCGGCAACCCCTTGGACTGTTGGCGGTCCTGCTGTTACCTTGACTTCGACAGCACCGTATATCCTTGTGGAGGTTCGCAAAGTAGGGGACAAGGCGATTTCTCCGGCGGACGTAACCGCAGCGGGGGTATCTATCCGGAAGGCGACAGAAGCGCAGATAAACGTGTTCAATTCTTCTATTGTTCCGGTGTATAATGGTTCGGTGGCGAACGCTAACAATATACTCCGGTTCTTGGTATCGGGAACATCAGCGTCACCTACTACCGCAAACCTCCGGAATTCGTATATTCGTGCGGAATGCGTATATAACGGTACCAATCCCTGCGCCTTTAATGCCGATTTTACTAAAGTCAATTACAACATGGTAATGACGGCAGGCGTTTATACATACGTATCGGGAGTATTCCGTAACACGAACATGAATAGCCCGGCAAGCGTACCCGGTGAAATTTTCGTGAAACATTTACTTGATGTGTCGGATTGCCCGAACTTTGAATTTTCGACTGTGACATTCCCCGACTTAACCGCTATGATCACATCCGGTAAGACGTTCTATTTTAAGCAGTGCAACATGCCTGCTGGTTCGGCGATCCATTACTACGACCCGAAGGTGAACGTATGGGATAACATCGACTTTACCAAAGCCATGGCGGACTTGGGTAAAACGGCGTTCGAACGTACTACTATCGTATCATCCAATGTACAAGGGATGTACCGTGCTAGGGGAAACACTAGCGGCTCAATCGGTGTGCTGTTGGAAGCCGCATCCAGTTTTAACGGTACCTCCTATTCCGGCGCACTGGCTGATTCCTATGATTCCATCATTTACAAGGATTGCGTAATCAAAGGCGTCTTTACTATCACTGGTCGCAACGTGTTCGGCGGTACATTGGGCGGTGCGTCCAAGATTACCAATACCACGGAAACGGCAATGGTGATTGACGGGTCATTCCGGATCGAAGGGAACGCGCAGGTAACCGATACATCGCTTAAGGGTAACGGCTACATCGGAGGCAACGCAGAATTGAAGAACGGCAATGTAGAAGGGTACATCTACATGCAGGATAATGCGAAGTACATTCCCGCCGTTGTGGCGAATCCTCCGATTATTAGAAGATTGATTATGTCCGGGGACACGAAAGTATTGAAACAACGGAATGCAGCATCAGGCTTGATGAACCTAGTTATGTCGGATAATGCGATTCTTGATGCGGCTGTTGGATTCGTAGGAGACCTTATAATGATGGGGGATTCTCGTATCGTGCGTGCAGATACGAATAGTGCAGTCACCATCTACGGGAAACTTGTACTAAAAGATAGAGCAAGGATAGAAGGGGCAGCCTCGGTAGACGCGCGCGGTGAGGTAACCTTAGTAGGAAACTTCGCTGCTTCGGGTGCAAAAACTATCATGGGTAAACAAACCATTTCGGACGTATCGCAGATTGCGGTAGTAGGGGTACCACCTACAAAGAAAACTTGGTGATATGGGAAAGAAGTATTCAATTAATTCAGCAGGATACATCGTAGCCGAGAGAGACATCTACTCTTTCGGCGGATTTATCCCTAAAGGTTCGGTAGGCGGCAAGGTCGCGTCCGAGAAGCAGTTATCGCAGGATGGCGAATGCTGGCTGGCGGGTGGGGACATCTCGGGTAGACCGGATATTGTAATCAAGGACAATGCCTATGTAGGGAACTTCGTAGGAGCTACCGGAATGCACACGGACGGCGTAACTGAATTTAGTGGTAACACGTTGATACCGGGTAAAATAATAGTGCGAAATCCGATAGCGGACCCGGTAAACAACTTCTACGCAAAGGATTCTTTCATAGGGATATCTATGGACGTTCTTTGTGGTCCGGAAGCAAACACTACGGCATTCCCTTTCGAGCAAGGGTTGTACTCCGTTAAGTCGGCGAAAGGGACCCTATTTGCAAACATGGTGGCTACCCCTACCCCTGTGAATTCGTGTAGAGGAATCGCCGCATTAAGGCTAGGGAAGGACGCTAAAATATACGTTCCGGCCGGTTTAAGGTGTCAAGCGCTTTGGGGCTACTATAATGCGGCGGGACAAGAGGCCTATTCGGGTAGATACACAGAGTACGCCCCCGGATTGCACACGATAAGCGACCCGGTATATGGCATAGCCCGTTTGCATTTTTGGAAGGACAATGGCGCGGCAATGACCCCCTCTAATCTGTTGGCTACCGGAGCTAAGATACTCGGACACATTAGCAGTTCCGTGAACGTTGATATCCGCCCGGAGTCAGCTTCGGGTAGTTATGTGATGGATAAATCATCGTTCCTCGTGAACACCGACAACTTTGGATTGAATACCACGCAACTGCGATTCTTGGCAGGTAGTATGTACGATACTACCATGTACACAAAGGTGGATAGACAGGGTTATAAACTGTATGGTACATTCCGGAATGTAGAACGATTGGAATATACTAAGTATCTAGGTGATTCTCACAGAACCGCAGCAACTAGGGATACCTATATCTCCGCTTATGATTGTCCTTTGCTAAGAGTTGACGAGACCACTTATAATACATCACTGACAGCTAAGGGAAGTCTGGTGCTTCGCAGATGTATCGTCCCGAAGGCTGTGTTCACGAGCAATATCTTCAACGGTGACGTCTATGAGGACATAGACTTCTCGTATGCACAAGAACATCTAGGCAAGGCGTTTATCGGTAATACTCTTGCATCAAGTCACAGGCAGGGGCTTTATGCAGCATCTTTCAACAACAGAATTGTCGGATTCGTTAGCAGACCGGAAAACGCGGCTGATGGGGCTTATATAGGTCCGGACGCAAAAGACGACCCTTTGGACGGGTCTGTTATCGAGCAGGGAACGTATGACAATACACTTATAGGTCAGTATTACGAAGATACTAAGGCTGACTTTTCCGACCGTGTGAGGACGCGCGTTCCTTTTTCCACTGAAGGCGCCTATCTCCCGACAATGCCTAGCGGCTTTAAGATTGCCGTGGCGTGCTATCTGGACGAGAACTTTATATTGACGGAGGCCAAAACGGACCCTACGTCTGTCCCCCCCGACTACCCGTATTTCGTATTGGCATTCGGAAAGTCAGATAACAGCGCCATCACGCCTAAAGACTTCGCAGCCCTTAACCTGTATATCCGCTCTTACGACTATTCTTCCGTCCCTACTGTTTCGGGAAACGGATTAGTAGGTGAAGGATGCAACGTTCGCGGAGATGTCAAGGTGATCGGGCAACCATATGTGAACAGAATCCTTGATGTTAACTTGTGGGAACGAGGCACGACAGGAGCGCAAGCCCCTACATGGGAAGAAGCCAAAGGAACACAAGTTCTCCCCCATCGAGTAAGATTGGTGGACACCATACGGGTAAGACCGGGAGACACCGTTACCTGTAAGGATGCGTATTACGTAGAATGCAATGCCTTTGACGGGAATGGACGATTCTTAAGCAGGTCTGCTTGGGTGAAGAGCTACAAGGTTCCAGAGAACGCATCGTTCCTGGGTCTCGTATTAAGACTCGTATCCGATGGGTACATGGACGAATCCGATATACAGACAGCCGAGGTGCGCTACGTTACGGAATTCAAGACCGAAAACTATATTACGAACGAATTGAGTAGGGTCAGCCCCAGTGATGTTTTGCTAGGTCCGGATTATTGGGAAAACAAAGTGGTAAACAATGTCCAGGCATCGGATGGCAAGCCTTACGATACTATTAAGGTTTCGGATGATAAGGCTTTGATACTAAAGAAGCCCATTAACATCCTTAACAGCACTTTAACGACCTACATTGCTAAAGGTTTTATCCGTGGTAACTATCGTTTTGATGCTAATACGAAGTTTTACTATAGCTCAGCTTCACCGGTTACATCGGCACTTATGTCGCTCGTAGTACAACGGGAACCAAGTGGTGTCCTGCAACCATCCGATATTGCTGATGCGCAACTTAGGATCAAGTATGTTCCCACCCCGCGAATCGTGAAACCTTACGGTTCCACAGGCATCACAATCCAAAAGACAAGGGTGCGCCTGTATGATAACGCAGTTCTGTCCCTGCAATTGGCAAGTGGACAGGATGTGGTCTTGAAGGACAACGCGATAATGGGTAATACTCCCGGTGCGTGTGTATGTGGTAACGGTCATGATGACGCAATAATCAAGAAGCCATGATATTCAGCGATATAGTAAACTTCATGAACGAGGAAGCCGAGAAGATCGGGCTTCCTATCTACTTCGGATCGGACGATAATCTGAACGAGCAGGTAAACGCCATAAACGGCATGTTCCTCACGTTCGATGTACCGGGAGGCGGGATGAACAAGCTGCCTCCGGCTGTCCGGAAGTACGATGTGGTCCTGCAATGCCTGGATGCGTCACACTATATGACCGACAACGTGCAGGAATTGCTAACTTTAGAACGGACGGACTTGTATATTAACCGTCTAATGTCTACTTTTGTGTGTCATTTCGAAGTCGATGGTCTGAGATTCGCCAAGATTCAAGGCTTGTATGACTCTGAGAAATCCGGATGGAGGGTGACATTTTCGGTAACGAATGATCTATTAAACTATGGATAAGGAAATTGTAGCGGTTGTTGAGCAGTTGAGAAAGGAGATATTCGATAACTATGTGTCCAAAGGCTTGGTAGCCTCCGGAGATTTCGGTAGGAATCTTACTCTGCACGAAAAAGGTGACTCCATAAAACTGACATCACCGAAGCACGTTATCCAGATGGAAAAAGGGAGGAAGGCTGGGAGTTTTCCTCCCGTTTCTGCTATTAGACAGTGGATCAAAGACAAGAACCGGACAGCCGGAACGGACATCCCGGAAGAGGCGGCATACGCCATAGCCTACGTAATCAAGCGGGACGGCATCAAGGTTCCCAACAGGTACAATGGTGGCGGGGTGGTCTCTGACATCATTAATCCCGAAAGGGTGAAGCGGCTGACGCTAGATATAAACAGGATCATTAAAGCAAAAATTCTAACAATATTAACGCAATGAAGGTAAAGATATTATCAACGAATACTACTATCACCGGGATCGAAGGACAGATAGTCAATTACGGTGGATGCCTTCCTATTTGGGACGGGATACCTCAGAAGGTACAGATATTCGACCTTCCGGCATCAGACGTGAATTGGATGAACATAGGCATGCAGATGACGTATCCTCTGCCGTACGCACCGGAACTAGAACCTGTCAACGATACTGTGATAGACCTGTCGTCAGTATTTCATCCCCTCGTGCCGAAGTACCAAGACAAGCTGGATATCTACAATGTTATGATAACGGTGTCGTACAAAGTATCGGGATCGAACAAATCACAGACCGTCTACATCCCTGTGATGAATATTGACAGCCCGAACACCCGCAACCGCTTGTCACGATACGATACAGATTTCCGGGACAATCTCGGTCACCGGGAACCTTTGGCGCATACGCTTGACGATAGCTTTTGGATTGACAGCCGTGATTGGAACGTTACATATATTGTAGAGGCGGTTTACCAAGACGGATCATCGGAGACATTCGACTTATCGCAAGGAGACCTTATCGGAGATGCATGTCAATACAAGGAGATAATTATCAAAAAGCCCGCAGGAGGAGCAGTCGTGGCTAAGAAACGGTATCCCGAAGAGACGACTATCTGCGGAGGGATCACGTTCCGGTGGCTTAATTCTTATGGGTCTTATGATGCAATCTCCTGTAATAATTGGTCTACGCAGCCAACTATCCAACAAGGATTAGATGGCGGAACTGTGACCAAAAACGAGGTGACCTGCTCATTCCCCGTAACAGAAGCCAACCGCTTTGCTCTTGACGTCCTGTCGAAGTCACCGGATACCTTGTGCACCGGTCTTCCGTCAACGTCCGGTTGGATTAAGGTGCGGTGTTCGTCAACTACAGGAGTCAAGATGACAGCAACCGGACTTGTAAAAACGGTAACATTAAAATTCCAATATCTATGATAGATGTAAGCATTAAGATAAACGGAGAGTTTTTGCAGGACCTGTCGAAAACTGACATTAAGTTGTCCGTCAACTCGTCAAGCCCTTTCCAGTTCGGTGAATCCACCCGGACTTACTCCGGAACGATCAAAGCACCGAGGAATAAAGTCAATGACATGATCTTTTCACAGCTACGGAACTTCGGGATCATCAAGCGTGACAAGCGGTTCTACGCTGACCTGTACATTGGTGGCGTGCGAATACCTAAGGAGTTTCGTGCGAAGGTGACCTGCAACAAGGACGGCTATGACATCGCTCTGACGCAGAGGGGTCTCAAGATGTCGGATCTGCCAAGTATCATCGTGCAAAGCCATAGATTCTTCGGCAGGGACCTTACCGATGGCGGATGGTATGCTATGGACCTTAGTTATCTGTTGCAGGACGCTTTTAACAACCAACACCCGATCGCATTTCCCGAAATAAAACTAGGCAACAATTCGTTGGAACCTACTATCAAAGGGAGCGTGCTGAACAACGTTCAAGGGATGGTGGACCTAAACGGGTCTAAAGTATCCGTCTTTTGGCGTTACTGCGTGGATTCGGACGAAGGGTCAGAACCGATGAACGGAAACTACATCGACATCGAGACTTGGGACATCCGGAGTTACATCAGCCAGCCGAGCGTTAGTTCCGACCGTTTTCTCAGCATGCTGCCGGACGCTGACTTAGGTGTTCAAGTAGTTACCTTAAACCTAACAGAGCACGGGAGTATCCCACCTACCATATATCTGCGTGACAGGATACTTCAACGAGTTATCACTACGTTGAACATAAATGGTACTGCGTCTCAATATTCGATAGATGCGGTGCGGTATTCGATAGGCAGTACAGGATGGAACAATATCCCTATAAATTATCCGTCTAGAGGTTTCGAAGGATTCTATCTCTCTTTGCCTACAAGCGCATCGGAACTTAGGGTGCGACCATCGCAAGCAGTGTCTGCTTCAGAAGCTTTTCGTGTCGAATTAAAGGTAACTAACATTCAAGGACCCACTACGATGAGACTACTGTCTCCGGGAGTTTCAAATGGGGTCGATCTGCTGAACAATCTTTGCAAGATGTTCTTGTGGCGGTGGAAGTTTTCTTTGGTAAACACCGATAGGGGAAATCAACCGAGAATCGCAGTATCCAAGATCATTCACGACCTAGCCTTTGATACAGGCACAGGACCTATAGTTCACGGAGATAGCCGATACCGACAGGACTGGTCTGAATTCTATATTGAGACGGAGAAGATAGAGGATTCGGAAGGAATCGCTCAGTACAATAAGATTAAGATCGGAGACAGGCAGACAACTATACCCGTTTCCGTGGCTACATTTAGTATCCGGTCCTTACTTTTCGAGTCATCTGTCCCGTATAGTAAGGACCGGAGTCTACCGAGATTCCTCATGTGGGACACAACGGCTAACAAGGCGGTCGATTACATCCTCGGAAAGCCTTATCTTGAGTATTTAAATGCGTATTATAGACGTTTTTCGGATGCTGTAGACGTGACAATTAAGGCTAAAATACCATACTTTTACATCGAAAACGTGTATCAAGAGGATGGAATCGTGTGGTTCAAGCAGCTAAATGCGTTCTTCTACGTCCGTTCTATCACGGATTACAGCTTATCCACACAGGAATGTAAGGTAAAATTGACTAAAATTAATCTATTGAGACAGAAATAATGGCAGAAGACGTTACACTATTAGACCTATCGTTCAACACGGCTGAAGCCGTAGACGGTTTGGATGCGCTCATAAAGAAGTCTCTCGAACTATCAGACGAGAAGAAGCAGCTAGTAAAGCAGATAAATGATGAGAAGGCTGCTCTTGCTGGCATCCGTCAGAACTACAAGGACAACCTGCTGGATCAGACGGCATTCGAGAAGCAGTCAGCGAAGTCAGAAACAGCGATCATTGCTCTTACCAAGCAGTTGAACAACAACAAGATAGCCACATCGGAGAATGCCGCGCAGATCAAGGCACATACCACCATCGTAAACTCTGAGGCGGAAAGCGTCGAGACGTTGCGGGCGCAGCTAGCTCTTAACACGAAGGCGTTGAACAAGATGTCGGTAGAGCAGCGCACCAACACCGAGTCGGGGAAACAGATGGTCGCTCAGACCAAGGAGATTTCCGACAGGCTGAAGGAGTTGGAGAAAGGGGTAGGCGACACACGGAGAAACGTAGGTAACTATGCGGAAGACATGGAGAAGGCTACAGCCAACATGGGTGGCTTGACGGGTGCGACAGGTCAGATGATACAAGGTATGTCTACCGGGATAACGCAGGTAAAAGCATTTAACGCCGCACTTGCCGCAAATCCATTCATCGCAATCGCCTCTGTGGTTCTGATCTTAATCGGGCATCTCGAAAAACTGAAAAGCCGGAACGAAGAACTAGCTGTGGGTATAAAAACTCTGTTTGCTCCGGTGCAATTCCTTATCACGAAAATTACCGATACAGTAGCTTCGCTTCTCGCTACCATCGTGAAGGGTATCAACTGGCTATATGATGCACAGGTAAATTTGCTGGATTTTCTTGGTGTCCTCCCCGACGGATTTAAAAAAGCCCGTGAAGAAATAAAAGGAGTCGCACAAGCCCAACGTGACTTGTATAACGCAGAAACGGATAATATCTTAGTAATGTCGAAATACAAGAAGGAGCTAGAGCAGGCTAAACTACTTGCCGCAGATCAGACTAAATCAGTAGCGGAACGGAAAGCTGCTTTAGAGAAAGCTATAGAGATATCTAAGCAAATGGAAGCTGCGGAGGTAGGGCTGGCGAAAGCGAAGTACGAACAGGTAAAATTGGAGAACGGTCTTAGCTACACGAAGGACGAGGAACGCAGGAAAGAGGTGGAGCATGAAGCGGCTATGGAGGATTTAAAGGCGCAATATGCATCACAGAGAAAAGAAATCGAATCTCAGTTGACAGGATTCACCAAGTCAGAAAACGATAAGCGTGCAGCCGAGGAAAAGACCCGTGCCGATAATTACGCTAAAGCGCAAAAGGCTGCTGCTGAAAAAGCCAAGAAGGCAAAGGAAGATGCCGAAAAGAAAGCAGCAGAGACCGCAAAGAGGGTACAAGCCGAAGTTCTCAAGAGCTACGAGAACGGTATCATCGAACTGCAACTGAAAATCCGTGAGTCGAACATAGGCATCGTGGACAAACGGAAATCCCTGGAGGATCAGAACGAACTGAACCAGGCAATTCTAGAGAAGGAACGCTACCGACTGGAACAGGGTCTGATCACACAGGCTGAATTCGACAACATCCGATACGAACAGCAGGTGGCATTCCAGGAGAAGGTAGCTGCCATCGAAGCCGAGGAGGAGGCGAAACGTAGAGAAGCGAAAGCAATGGACCTGGAGAACCAGCGTGCTATCGAGGAAGAGAACATCACCAGCGACTTTGAACGCGAGACTCTCCGTCTTGAGCAGCAGTATCAGATGGAAGTTGCCGCAGCCGAGAAGGTAGGTGCTGACGTGACTCTGATCGAAGCCAAGTACGCTCAGATTCGCGAGAAACGTGAGAAGGAATTGGTCAACGCCAAGTTACAGATGACCGCTGATATTGCCGGGCAAATCTCTAATATCATGGGGCAGGAATCGGCAGCAGGAAAGGTGTTTGCGCTAGCACAGGCTACGATCAATACATATCTCGGTGCTTCCAAGGCTATTGCGCAGGGCGGTATATGGGGCGTTGCACAGGCAGCGATCGTTATCGCAGCCGGATTGAAGCAGGTAGCCTCTATCGCTAAGGTAAAAGAGGATGTTCCGAAGACCAACACCAGTGTCCGCAAGTACGCCAAGGGTGGTCAGATATTCGGACCTTCCCATTCGCAGGGTGGCGTGACTTTTGTCGGATCGAACGGTCAGCGTTTCGAAGCCGAAGGCGGGGAAAACATGTACATCCTCAATCGCAAGGCATCCAGTGCCATCAACGCGCTGTCTGCGCTGAACATGCAGTACGGTGGACGGTCATTCGGTGGATCGAACGTTTACAAGTATGCCGATGGTGGCGGATTCGATGTGCTTAGCGCGCAGTCGTTGACAAATCTTAACAAGGCTGTCAAGAAGGATGTTGACCTGTCGCCCAAGACGATCGCAGCCATTGCGCTTGCTTTCGTGGACGGTGTTCAGAATGCCCCGAATCCGGTAGTGTCTGTACAAGACATCACCGATGTTCAGCAGGGACGTACGCTGGTAATAGACTCCGCAACAAATTGAAACGGGAGTTTTAGAAATTAACTAAGTAAATAGATACCTTTGCAATTAATTAGGAACAACTATGGTTTTCAAAAGATAAAGAATAATAGAAGCAGGCCCTGCCACTAACTACTGGGGCGACTACGTTAATGGTGAATGGACGGAAGGGAAGACTGTCATCCTCCCCGAATCTCTCGCGTCATTGGTAGCGCTAGGGAATGCTAGACCCATCCATGCTCGTAAGACACACAATGGACTAGATATGCTGGATAACTACATCGGAAGTTTTTCCAACTTCGTGGAAGAGGACGGTGTAGTGTATGCGGACCTTACCATCTCCGAGGCTGCGTCAGAAGCGTACCCGGACGATGTGAAGTTTATGACAGGTCTAATTGAGAAGGAACCGGAGATGCTCGGAGTATCCGTCTACGATGTGGATTATAAGGTTTGGAACGAGAAAAACGGGACGTGGGACGTATCCGAATTCGTTGACCTTATTACTTGCGACCTTGTAGGTCTTCCGGCAGCAACGAGTTCTTTATTTAGTAATAATAATAACAATCAAAATCGTAAATCTATGGGATTTTTTACAAGCCTGTTCTCCAAGTTTGCTGAAGAAAAAGCAAAGGATGAGAAGAAAGAGGAAGAAACCAAGCTGGCTGACCAGATTGTGAGCACAGTTAACGGTGAAAAGATCACCATCAAGGCAAGCGGAGAAGAAGCTGCGGTTGGTGATGAAGTAGTAAAAGAGGATGGTTCACCTGTCGAAGATGGCGAAGTCATCGTTGATCTTGGCGAAGAAGGAAAACTCATCCTCGTGATCAAAGACGGAAAGATCGCTGAATTCAAGGAATACACCGAGGAGGTGAAGACTGAGGAGGAAGTGTCTAAGACTCCGGACGAATTCTCGAAACGCCTGCAGGCTGTCGAACAGTCATTAGGCGAGATCAAGACAATGCTGTCACGTCAGACAAAAACTCCTGCCCAACAGGAACGCAATGACGCTAGCAAGTCTAAACAGTCACCGAACGACAAAACACAGTTGTCTAAGGAGGACAGACGCAGAGCTGCCTACGAAGCTATGCAGAGATACTGCGCAAAGAAGTAATAACTTAACATCTAACAACTTATACGACTATGACATTTACAGATTTGAATAAACTTAACATGGACAGTCTCTCCGAGATCATCTCGTTGACTGTCGGATTGGTAGGGGAGATGCAGAGAGGCGCAACCGTGCTCGCTGGTATCGACAACAAGACTCCTATCGTGACTTTTACCGCTAAAGACAAGGCATTGCGCAAGTCTAAAGGCTGCGACGGCAAGTACGAATACACAGAGATGGCTGACAAGGTGAAGTACTACGACTTCCAACCTGTTGAATTGCCTATCGTAGTCTGCTTGCAGGACCTGTGGGGCAAGATGGTGGCTAAAGGCATCCATTTGTCTGACGACTTCAGCGAAACTGAATTGGCGGGCTTCATGGCATCAGAGGTTCTGAAAGTGCTGGAAGCTGACTTGCTGCGTTTGGCTTGGCTGGACGGTGAAAAAGATGCTGAAGAAGCCTACAATATCTTTAAGAACGGTGGTTTCTTGAAACAGATGGAAACCAGCTCGGAGAATATCCTCACCTTGACTCTTGACACTAACGACACTACAGGAGTTGTTCGCACAATGAAGAAACTGATCGACACCCAACGTCCGGATCAATTGGAAAACTCTGAGTTCTTCGTTACATCTAACGTGATGCGTATCTTCAAGGATTTCACACAACAGAAGGACAACCACATCGCTCAGATGATCATGATGGACGGCAAACCGGAGTACTACCTGGAAGGATACAAGATCAACGAACTGCCACATGTATCGGCATCTATGCTCGCTGATACAACCAAGATCGACGCGTTCATCGCGTTTACTCCGAAGACGAACATCCAGATCGTTCTGGAAGACAGCAATGTCAACATCAAACCGTTCCTGCAGGACGCCCAGACACGTAAGTACTACTCTACTACTGTCTTCGCTGCTGACGTAATGGTGGCTGTTCCGGAGATCTTGAAACTCGCAACTAAAGCGAAAGGCTAAAACTTAAAAACTGAAAACAATGGCATGTCTAACTAAACTCAATAAAGCTATCGTTTTCGGCTGCGCAGGAGGAGCTATCGGTTTGTCCGAGCTTCTCCTCGTAAACAAAATTGACATCAAGACCATCACCATCACCGATAACGAAGTAACTGCCCTAACTCTTAACTCGGGAATGAAGGCTTACGCAGTTGACTGCTATAAGAACAGCGCTAAGATCACCGAGGCGATCCGTACATCAGACGCAGCTAACGGGATGGAACAGACAGTGACAGTTACTGTCTACGATAAGACGAAAGACGGTGCTCGTATCGTTGAGTCTCTTCTGAATGGAAACTTTGTCGCTTTTGGAAAGCTGAAAGACGGTGGTACGATCAAGGTAGCTGGTGCTCTTGCCGGATTGGAGGCTTCCGCGGCTGACTCAGATACCTCGGCTAATGGCGGCTTTGCTACCGTCGCTCTCAAGACTCCGGATGGAGGCAGAGGAGATGCTGTAGCTGTAGCCAATACGACTGTGTGGAATTATCTTAACGCTAATAAAGTAGGAGGCTGATATGGGATGTATAAGTAATATTGCAGGTGCTATCACCTATGACTGCTTAGGCGGTGCGGTCGGCATTGCTGATCTTATGCTGATCAACTACTCGGATGTACAATCGGTAGCTATCAACAAGGGAGAGGCTACAGTAACTCTGACATCTACCGGAAAGCCTGTTCGTGTGGCATCGATCCGAAAAGGTGCTAACGCTACTGAGGCGGTAAGATCAAACGAGAATGCGCCTAATGCGCTGGAACAATCCGTAAACTTTACAGTCTACAAGAAGTCTAAGGTGGAGGCTGACTTTGTCAACACGATCATCAACTCACGACTTGTAGCTGTAGCCAAGATGATCGAAAACGGTGTTTACCGTATCTTCGGTTGCAATCACGGCTTGGAGGTTTCCGCGCTGGAAGAATCAGCTAACGAAAATGGTGGCTTCACAACCATCACCATCTCGACTCCGGAAAATGTTCTTGGAGAGGCTAGAGCGACCATTACGGAATCTACATGGAATACATTAATTGCTAAAGCGGGATAATCATGGCATGTATCAAGAAAATATCTAGTGATCTAGGCTTCGACTGTAACAATCCTGGTCTGATATCCGGGATATCGGGCGTAGAAGAGGCTGTGATCATCAACCACGCGGATGTGTCTAGCGTTTCTGCTACATCATCCACAGGCAGCGCATTGATCACGCTGAAAGCCGGGACAAAAGGCTACACTATCCAATGCGTCAAAAACTCAGTGCAGATCACCGAAGCCGCACGAGCAAACGATAACGCTCCTACTATGCTGGAGTTGACCGCAAACATCAAGTTGCTGTCTGCCCTTCCGGTAGTGACGTACATCAACGGATTGCTCTCCGGATCGTTCCTGCTGGCTGTCAAGACGAAAACTAATCAGTACTACCTTCTCGGAGCGCATTCTCCGTTGGAAGTATCTGACATGGTTACGGACAGCGCAACAGATGGCGTGACAACTGCGACTCTTAAAACTCCGGATGGTTCTTGTGGCGACTATCGCTACATCATCTCTGCGGAGCAGTACAACAATCTTAAAAAGTAATAATCAACATGGCTAAGAGAAAAACTAAAGATATCCAACCGATGAGAGAATTGGTACAGTTAACGGACAGCGTAGAGATGCTGAAACTGTGCGTGCGGATGACTCATCTGAAACTCGATCCTGTATGCCACATGGACCGCGCTTATGCGGAACGCTGGTACAGGGAACACTACATCAACGGTGTGCATGCCCGTTACGTCATGAAGCCGGGGATGTCGATCAATCATATAGGAGACGGCATCGTTTACCGCGCATTCAACTGTACTGACGCGATCGCAGCCCGATTGATGCGCGAGAACAGGGAATACATCAATTATTTCGAGGACCTTGGCGAATTCGTGCTACCTGGTCAGAGCGTAGTTGAGGATACTCCTACAGTAATCCCGGAAATCGAGGAAGAAGGCGCAGAAACCGAGGAAGAAGGCGCAGAAACCGAGGAGGAAGGTGCGGAAGACACACCGACGGTGATCCCGGAAACTGAGGATACTCCGAAGGAAGAGGAATCTCCGAAGGAGGAAACACCTGCTGCTCCCGAAGATGACAAGGTGCTTGAGGATCTTGAGAAAGAACTGAACGAAGAAAAGTAATCAAACCATTTAGCGATGATAGCGCACAAGAAAGTAAATGTAGTAATAGACAGGGCTTTAAAGACGAGCGCACGCACGAATGAGAAGGTTGTGGGATATGGGGAAGGAAACCTGTATCCCCAAATTATATCCGAACTCATCTATGCGAGCAAAACAGCCGCTCTAAGCACCGAAAGATTGTCGGAAGCAATCGAATGCGAAGGCTTCCTGCATGATGAATTCGCCAATCTTGAGAATGCCTATGGGGACACATTGAACGATATACTGAACTCCATAGCATACGACATCGCAAGATTCCGGGGTGCTGCGCTTATCGTCCAATACGGAGGCGATTACCGTCCGAAGGCTGTCTACCATGTTCCTTTTGAATATGTTCGTGCGGGGCTGAACAAGGATTACCTGACCAATCCGGTCATCCACAAGTACGTGGTGTTCAACAACTGGGAAAGGCAGAATATCAAAAGCACGACTCTTGAGAAAACATCGGTGACCTATCCGGCATTCGATCCGGACAATTTCGCCAGCGAATGCGAGTTTTACGGTGGCATCGAGAACCATCCGGGTCAGTTGCTGTACATGAATTTCTGTACCACCAAGCCATATCCGATTTCTCCGTTCCACGCAGTACAATCAGAGATGCAGGCCGAAGCGATGAACTCCACTTACGTGGAACGCACGCTTACACGGGGATTCCACATGTGCAAGATCGTATCGCACGGTGACTTTACTAACGAGGAGGAACAGGATGATTTCGTCAAAGGTATGCGTGACATAATGGGTGCTGAAGGTGCAGGAGCTGTGGTGATGGTCCGTGATGACAACACGATGATCCCGCAATCCCGTCCATTTATCAAGGTGGATGATCTGGGCACACCGATTGATGCTAACCTGTACAAAGCCTATTGCGAACCACTTAAGAAGGATATCGCTTCACAGGCTTACAACATTCCGATCCCGCTCGTAGACTCATCACTGATTTCGTTTTCGAACGCATCCGGAGAAGTGGTACGTGAGATGCAGAAGGTCTACCGCAGGTCGACAGTTAAATTACGTAACAAGATAAGCCGTGAGCTAGCTAGAGTTTTCGATGTTCCGAAGGAATTCTGCGAAATCCGGAATGAACTCGAGGAAACTGAAACGGCTACAATAACTAATGTTTAATCGATATGGCTAACTTTGCAAACGTGATCAAGAAATTCCGGGACATCTTTAACATCGCTGCTGATGTCAAGGACTCCGAGATCAACAAGGTCATTCAAGAAGCCGATAAGCTCGACATCAAGCAGGGTCTATGCGGTGATACCTTTATCAAGGTTCCCGCCCCATTTGGCGGTGGCTTGGATGGCGGAGACATCCCGGATTCGTCTACTTCGGACGATGCCTATTCGCTCACCGTTGACGTGGGTGGAGAGTCTTACGAAATCGTCCCACTGTCCACGATCCTGTGTTATTATGCCTTTGCACGATACGTCAAGGATGCTGATCAGAAAAGCACATCCACGGGATTCAAGATTCCCGGATACTCAGCATCGGTGATTGTTCCGGACAACTCTAAAAGTAGACGTTATGAGGCAGAAAAGGGAAAAGCGGACGCATTTTTAGAGGACTTCCACACCGTTTACGAAAAGTACAAAGAATCTATAAAACCACAGGAAAACGATTGCTGCAAGCCTCCAAAGTACCGCATATGTTTTATCAACTAACACATATTGTATGAAAAGAGGAATGAAAGAAGACCTGCAGATACTTACAGCTATCGGAATGCTGGTTTCGGGAGTTGTACTGTGTTACCTGGGCTTCTTTAGGTCCGATGACGGTTCCATCCATGAATCAGTGCTGTGGTATTTTGCGCAATGCTTGATTTGGGCTGGATCAATCTTCGGCATAAGTATCTACGTTCGTGGGAAAATAGAGAGTTACTTCAGAAATTTTAACATCGGTGAGAACCGAAGAGAGGAGACTAAAGATGGTAAACAACAGCAATAAGCCCGATGCGATCATCATCCATTGTAGTGCTACACGGGAAGGGCAGGACATCGGAGTTAAAGAGATCGACTCGATGCACAAGCAGCGTGGTTTCAACGGAATCGGTTACCATTACGTGATCCGCTTGGACGGATCGGTCGAAAAAGGGAGAGAGGAAACCGCCATAGGCGCGCATTGTAACACCAAAGGCTTCAGCCGACAGTCATACAACCGTCATTCCATCGGCATCTGCTACGTAGGCGGGCTGGACAAGAACGGTAAGGCGAAGGACACCCGGACTGATGCCCAGAAAAAGTCTCTGATCGATCTGATCAATGACATCTGCCGCAGGTATCCGATTGTCGAGTTGCTGGGGCATCGGGACACATCTCCGGATTTGAACGGGAACGGAGAAGTAGAACCAGCAGAGTATATTAAGGCGTGTCCCTGCTTCGATGTTCGGAGCGAATACGGGCTGCTGAAGAAGGACGTAATAATCACACCATGAGAAAGTACTTGATTATCGCATGCCTGCTGCTAGTAATAGCAGTGGGCTTCCTTTTTAATAAGGTAAAGAGACAGAAGGTCGAGTTGGACCGTAAACAGAACAACATCGAAGCCTTGAACATCGAGGCTATGCGGTACAGGACGGAAAACGGACAGTTTGCTGAGCAGATACGCTCGCTGTCCTTGAAGAAATCGGAGCTGGAGCTATTCAACTCCGACTTGCAGGAAACCGTGAAGGACCTAAAGATAAAGCTACGGGATGTCAAGTCAGCACACACCGTAGAAACCAAGCTAGAGATACACACCGTTACCAAGACTATCCGGGATACAATTCCAGGTATCTACCGATTCGAATACTATGATGGGTGGAACAGAATAGAAGGGAAAGTGTCACCGGATTCTACAGAAATTAACAATTCGTCAGTTGACTCACTAGCTGTAATCAGCCATATCAAGCAAAAACGGTTCCTGTTCTTCCGGATTGGGAAACCTAAGATTCTGACTACCGTAACCAACAGAAATCCTAAAAACAGCATTCACGTGACATTTTCAGCCAATTTTGACTGATTTGTAATATAAATGCACAATTTTCTGCACATATCTATGCAACATAACTCGCTGCAAATCAGATAGTAGGAAACTGTGCATTGATGTGCATTGATAATATTTTTCGCATCTATGCAGGATAACTCACTGATTTATAGGTATTTGCATTGATGCATAGATAAAATGAGGTATTATTAAATATTTGAAAACAGGTATATTGTAATTATATATTATCGCACACCCCGTATTTACGTATATTATAGAAAAATGCGATTTTATCAATGCATCAATGCATCGGTCTGATTTGCAGGGAGTTACACAGCATAGATGCCGATTTTCATCTATGCACATCAATGCACGTCATCTCGTACCATCTGATTATCAGTGAGTTACAGTGAATTGATAGGTTTTCCATGCTAATAAACGTTAAATACTGAAATTATTTTGCGCAGATTGTTGCAAATTAGAATAAAAGCCGTACCTTTGTCAGCGTAATCGTAAACCGATAATCAGACGTTCAGCCACCTATGATTGGCTGAGGAAATAAGTGTGGTGAACAAAGGACCACTACGGAGATAGACGGACTCGCTGAATTTAAAAACCGAAAGCAATGGAGAAAAAAGTGAATCTATGTGCGCTCGAAAAGTTTTATTATGATGCTGTAACGGAAGGCATAGCACGCTGCAAGACAGCCATCGAAGCATTTAATAAATTTTCGTCCCCATTGCGCCTCACCGTAAAGGAGGTATTTGCAAGGCATATGGTACTGGAGTTTTTCGGAGAAGAGTTTGAATACCCGATAAAAGACTTCATAGTGAAGACTGCCGACCTGTACCATCCTATCTACGAAAGGGCTAGGGAAAGAGCGTATGTAGATTTTTTAAGGAATTATCGAAAACCAAAAAAGTTAATTGAATTTATGGAGAATCAAGAAAAGAAGTTAGAACTGATCACGGTCAGCGAAGCTGCCCGTATCTTGGACCTTACCGAGAATGCTGTACGGTACAGAGTAAAACAGGGCTATCTCAATCACTACCGTAACATGAACGGTGCGTTGAGACTCAGCAAAGCGGAAATTACAGAAAAATATTTAACATTTAAAAAACAGTAATCATGAAAGTAGAAATCAGTATTGACAGAGAAACAAAAGTGTATGAATTGCAAACCATCGCTGAATTCGCGGCTAACCTGGCGATCCGCAAATCACGTGAAGAAGGGGGACAACCTGCCGCTGCTCCCGCGCCAGCTCTGAAACCGAATATCTCGGAAGACAAGAAGAAGTTCGAGGAATTGACCAAAGACATCCCCGGTGTGAAATCCGAGGAAACCGTAATCGACTCGTCCAGCGAGGCAAACAATGTCGAAGCTATCATTGATGACAAGTCAGCAGTAGAGGAAGTGTTCGACGGAAACCAGGAAGCCAAGAAAGCCATTGCTGAGATGTCCGAGAAAGAACTCGCTGCCATGCCTACAGAAAAACTGGTTAAACTCCTCGTCGTAACATACAACGTAGACCCGTCCGATTATCCTGGAAAGAACACGAACGCTAAGTTGCGTCGCCTCTTGATGAGCGCAGCTAAGGGAAGCCTGGAAGCTCCTGCCCAAGAACCATATGAACAGACAATAGGGGAAACCAAGGCAGAAGTAGATGAGGAAATGCCGTTCGACAAGGAAATCGCTGAGGAACCTGAAGAAAAGGTTGTCACAATCGACATGTGCCGGGACGAAGCCCGCATCAAGATCAAGAAGGACCGTGAAGCTGTTCTAAGGGTATTCAAGTCTTGCGGATGTTCAACATTCGCTACTCTGAGAGAAGCAGATTACGCCAAGTTCTACGAAGCCGTAAAAGCCATCTAACATGGCTGAAATCAACCATTCAGAAAGGGGACACGCGCTGCTGTCCCCATCCTCCTCGGAACGCTGGATGAACTGCACGCCATCTGCCCGGTTAGCCGAGTCGGCAGAAAACAAGTCATCAGAATTCGCGAAAGAAGGGGAACTAGCCCATGAGCTGGCGCAGCATCTGCTTGAGCTTTGGGACCACGGTCTGTACGACCCCCTGTTTGACGATAATATGATACTGCCGGAAACCATATCCTATTCCAAGTACTTCAGCGAGGAGATGGTGAAAAACGTGAACAGGTACCTGGAGTTCGTCATAAACGAGTTTCATGAGATCAATAAGACTGACGGGAAGGTGGTTCCATATTGGGAGACTCACGTAAACCTGGATAAGTACGTCAAGGAGTCATTCGGAAGCTGCGATGCAGCTCTTGTAGGAACGAAGACACTTCACATAATCGACTTGAAGTACGGCGCCGGTATCAAGGTGTCTGCGCAGCGCAATCCGCAGATCATGATGTACGCCCTAGGAGAGCTGCAGACTTGGGACAAGATAGAGACAGTCAAGATGTCCATTGTGCAGCCGAGACTCGACCATTACGACACTTTCGAGATGTCCGCTAATGACTTGCGCGTTTGGGGAGAGAAAGTCTTAAAACCGAAGGCAGAAGCAGCATGGGAAGGCAGAGGCGAGCAGAAGATGGGTGGGTGGTGTCAGTTCTGCCCAGTAAGACCGCGATGCCGGGCACACTTCGAAGCCATTAAGGACGACTTCGATGAGGAATGTGAACCGCTGCTCATGACGGAGGAGGAAATCGTCGAGATGATCGGCAAGATAGACAGTTACCGTAGCTGGATCAACTCGTTCGACCAATTCGTCTACCGAGAGGCTATGAACGGCAAGAAATGGGCTGGATACAAGCTGGTGGAAGGACGGTCCTCCCGGAAGATCACTGACCCCGATAAGGTCCGTAACGAACTGCTTGACGAATTCCTTGAAGACGAGATCATGAACATCAGTCTGAAGGGGATAACCGATCTTGAGAAACTGTTAGGCAAGAAGATTTTTGCCGCCCGTTTCGGCAAGTACGTTAAAAGTCAGCCCGGTGCGCCTAAACTCGTACCGGAAAATCACCCCGGAACCGAATATAACTCATTATCCGACTTTGATGTAGAAAGCTAATAAAAGTTAATAGTTTATTCAAAATTTGGCAAATCAGAATGGACGTTATACCTTTGCGTCATCAAAGTTAAACAAGTAGTATTAACGACTTAAAAACAAGAATCATGGGAAAGAAACTAATCCTAAAAAATGTAAGATTCTCATTCGTGAGAGTATTTGAAGCGGAAGACCGTTTCAACCAAGGCAAATCAAAGTACGAAGTAACTATCTTAATCCCGAAGACTGATAAGGAAACTATCAAGAAAGTTGTTGCAGCCATCAAGGAGTTGCAGAAGGAATACCTTGCAGAACATCCGAAATGCAATGGTAAATTGCCCGGTGATCCTTCAAAATGGAATCCTATTAAAGACGGTGACGACAGTATCGAATATGACGGATTCGAAGGAATGTACTACATTCGTGCATCCCGTAATGAATCTCAGGGTCGTCCGGTTATCATCGACAGGCACAAGCAGCCGATCACGCAGAAAGAGGACTTTTACTCCGGATGCTGGGGAGTTGTTTCGATAGATGCCTACTCATTCGATCAGATAGCCAACAAGGGTATCACATTCGGATTGAATGGTGTTCAGAAAGTCAGAGACGACGAAGCCTTCGGAGGCGGAGGATCGGCTATCAATGACTTCGAAGAAGAGGATGACGATACGGACAATGATCCGATCTTCGATGAACCGGACGATTTACCATTCAAGTAACAAAGAAAAACTTTTAATTTATAACTTAAATTTTTATTCATTTATTATTAACCAAATTTATTGTTTAACTAAGTAATTGGGTGCAAATGTGAATAGCGGATGGGGTAGAAGACATCCGCTATTATTTTAAAAAGAGAGGACAACATATGAGAAATGTTTACATAGACTTCGAAACCTATTCCCCCGAACCAATCAAGACAGCCGGAGCGTACAGGTACACGGAGCATCCCGATTTCGAAATCCTGCTGATCGGATATGCCGTAGAAGACGAGGAACCGAAGATAATAGACCTGGTCAACCTAGACGACCCGCAGCCGTTCTTTTCCCTTATCCAGCAGCCGGACGTTCTGATCCATGCCCACAATGCCGCCTTCGAACGATTGTGCCTTCGTGCCTACGGATATAACATCCCCGCTACCAAGTTCCGCTGCTCTGCTACGAAAGCCCTGTACTGCGGATTCCCCGAATCACTAGGAAAGGTATCAGCAGCCATGCATCTGGTAGACGGAAAGCTGGACACAGGCAGCGCATTGATAAAGATATTCTCCGTTCCGCAGAAGGACGGATCACGTATCTATCCGGAAAAATATCCGCAGAAATGGGAAGAGTTCAAGACCTACCTCAGATACGACGTATTGTCTGAGCGTGAGATCGACCGAAAGCTGGCACACATCGAAATGCCGGAATCGGAAATCGAATTGTACGGGATCGACCAAGACATCAATGATCGTGGGACGATGGTGGATGTCCAGCTAGCCCGGAATGCCGATGCCATCTATACGGAATACTTGAAGAGGCTGAACGAGAAGGTCAAGGCTAAGTATGGTATCACGTCTCTTAAGTCAAGCAAGCAGATCAGCGCCTTCATTGAAGAACGTAGCGGGAAGTTCTACGAAACGATCAACAAAAACAACATCAATCAGATCATGGAGGAATGCAATGACAAGGACGTTACCCGTGTTCTGACAGCCCGCAAAATCGCCTACAAAACGTCTATCGCGAAGTATGCTGCCATGCTGAACTGCCTGTGCAAGGACGGATCAGCAAAAGGTCTGTACCGCTTCTACGGAGCTAACCGGACAGGCAGATGGGCTGGACGCATCGTCCAGCAGCAGAACCTTCCTCAGAACCACCTGGAAGAACTTGAGAGAGTTCGAGAGGACGTGAAGAATATGGACCTTGACGAACTGATGATGTTCTACGAGAACGTCCCGTCTATCCTGTCACAACTGATCCGTACGGCATTCATCGCCCGTGATAGCTATATCTTCCGGGTAGCCGACTTCTCCGCCATCGAAGCCCGTGTGATCGCGGTGCTTGCGAACGAAACGTGGCGAATCGAAACATTCCGGAGAGGCGGTGACATCTACGTAACATCTGCTGCCCGTACCTTCAATATGAAGGAGTCGGAATGTGGGAAAGGGACCCCTTACCGTCAGCAGGGAAAGGTCACAGAGCTAGCTCTAGGATACGGAGGTTGGGTCGGAGCGATCAAGACAATGGACCGCGACGGAGCTATTCCGGAAGAGAATATCAAAAACATCATCCTTAAGTGGCGTGATGCCTCACCGAAAATTGTATCTTTGTGGCGCATCTTAGAGGACTCGGCTAAAAGGGCAATCTTGGCAAAGCGGGATGTACCCGTCGATATTGATGGTAAAATTATCTGTCATTTCTATTGGATACCTCAATACAGGACGCTCGCATTGCGCTTGCCATCGGGACGATCCCTGCACTATCCGTATGCTTCGATCAAGAAGAAAGTGATCCGCTACGATAACGGTGACAGCAAGGAAATCGAATCGATCCACTATATGGGTCTTGACCAAACGTCCGGGAAGTGGGTGGAACTGGATACATATGGCGGAAAGCTGACCGAAAACTTGGTACAGGCTGTCTCCCGTGACCTGCTGGCAAGCGCAATGAGAAACGTCTTGAGCATCAGCGATGATGGAGAAGTGGGAATCGTAGGTCACATCCATGACGAACTGATCACCGAATGCCTGGAGGACTCCGATATAACGCTGGATGATGTCTGCATAGCCATGGCTATATTACCGGATTGGGCAAAGCCGTTCGACATCCCCCTAAGAGCAGAAGGCTTTAACAGTTACTTTTACAAAAAAGATTAGAATATGCTGGAGAAATATCTTATATCAGTTGCAGGGTCCTCCAAGAGCACCAATTGGAAGAGAAAAACATACACTTGGGAAGCCCTAGTCGAAGAGCTATCAAAGCCCAAGATGGTCGGAAGCGAGACTATGAAAGAGTTCGACAGGCTGGCGAAGTCGGAGAAGGCGATCCGCAAGGATGTCGGAGGCTTCGTAGGCGGAACGCTAGCAGGCGGAAGACGTACCAAAAACTCAGTAACAGGCAGATCACTTATCACATTAGACGTTGACTACGGAGAGGATGACTTTTTCTTCGACTTTTCTATGCAATTCTCATGCGCTGCTGTTATATACGGCACGAGATCAGACCGCCCGGGCAAGCGGAGATTTCGTCTTATCATCCCGATGGACCGTGAGATCGATAACCGGGAAGAATATGAAGCAGCCAGCCGGAAGGTAGCGGAGATCATGGGCATCGAACTGTTCGACCCGACGACATTCCAAGCCGAACGTCTGATGTACTGGGGATCGGTATCCAAGGACCAGGAGTTTTACTTTGAAAGACAGGAAGGTGAGGCGCTGAACGTAGACGAACTACTCGGTATGTACGGAGGAGAGGACGCGTGGAAAGACGTACGCCTATGGGCATTCACCGATAACGAGGAGCGCACGATCCGCAGCACTGTCTCAGAGGCTGGGGAACCGACCGACAAACCGGGGATCATCGGTGCATTCTGCCGGGTATACACCGTACAGGAAGCTATCGAAAAGTATCTGTCTGACGTTTATGAGCTCTGCGATCATGATCGCTACACCTATAAGGGAGGATCGTCCGCAGCCGGAATGATCGTGTACGATGACAAGTTCGCCTACTCCCACCATTCCACCGACCCGATCGGAGACGGTCATGTATACAATGCTTACGACCTTGTGCGCATCCATTTGTTCGGTCATCTCGGAAAGGAAGAGAGCGAACACGCGATGGCTAGACTTGTACAGGAGGATGAGTCATGCCTCCGCGAGTTAGTCGCTGCTAATGACTGCATGGATGACTTCGATGATGTATCCGATGAATCAGTAGAAGAGACCGAGGAAGTGCTGGATTGGGACCTTGACAGCAAGGGACGCAAGGAGGTGACCATCCGCAACTTCGTCAACGCCTTCCGCACCGATCCCCTGCTGAACAATCTGCTCGCGTATGACCAATTCCGAGGAACCATAGTGTATACCCGTAAGCCGTTTTTCGACAGCAGCAAGGACAAAGGAGACATATTCGATGACACCGCAGAGTCAATCATCCGCAACCGGATCGAGACAGCCCACGGGATTTACTCCACCGGGAAGATGTGCGATGCCATCGAATATGTAGCTAATAAAAATGGCTTCCACCCCATCAAGACTTTTCTCGATTCGCTTGTGTGGGACGGAAAGCCGCGTATCGACACGTTCCTTCAGACCTACATGGGTGCTGAGGATTCAATCTACGTAAGAGAGGCGTTCCGCAAGATGCTGGTAGCTGCGGTTGCCCGCATCTATGAACCGGGGACCAAGTTCGACACCGCTCTGATCATGGTATCCCATCAAGGTGCGGGTAAGTCAACGCTGGTCCAGCGACTGTCGAAGGGGTGGTTCAACGACTCCATGACATCGTTGGAAGGCACGAAGGCTTACGAGTCAATCCAGAATGCCTGGCTGGTGGAGCTAGCCGAGTTGTCAGCCATCAAGAAGTCAGACATCGAGGTGATGAAGAACTTCCTGTCCAAACGGGAGGATACATACCGTGCTGCCTACGCCAAGCGTATCAAGACGCATAGACGGCAATGCGTATTCTTCGGATCAACCAACGAGGATGAGTTTCTCAAGGACCAGACAGGTAACAGGCGTTTCTTCCCGGTCGCGGTGAAGTGGAATGCCAACAGCCACTACCTGTTCGAAAAATCCTTTGAAAGCACCATCGACCAGCTATGGGCTGAGGCTAAAGAACTGTACGATGCAGGTGAGAGTCTGATACTGTCGAAGACAGCAGAAAACATAGCTAACGGTATTCGCGAAGAATACACGGAGGTGTCTTCGATGCACGGTCTGATCGAGAAATTCGTCAACATGAAATTCCCGAAGAACTGGGACGACTGGGTATACGCTGACCGGAGAGACTTCGTTGATGGGGTAGGCGTGTTCGAGGAAGGCACGGAGACCAGGACAGATTTCTGCACTTTCGAAATATGGTGCGACGGTCTCGGGATGCCTCGGAAAGACTTTACGGTAGCCAAGGCTAGAGAGCTTGCGGGGTCTCTCAAGAGGCTGGGATTCGTCCGGAACGGGCAGAGAAACGTTAATATATACGGCAGACAGTCAATTTACACGCGTATTATTTCGGATACCGAGGATTAATGCGTATCTTTGCATCACTGAATATTAAGAGTTATAATTTGTATCTTGTACTACTGATAAGAAGATTTTAGGCTGAGAGAAGCCAATACCCCACTTCTTTTATGTTTGTCAAATGCACTTATATTTTTCCTCCCGTATCCCGCTGTGAAGCCCGATACGGGAGGTTTTTCATTAATGGGTGTTAATACGGGCTTCTGTCCACTAACAAACGTTAATAATTTGTTCAAAATTTGGCAAAACCGGAAACTTGCTGTATATTTGCATCATCAAAGTTAAACAAGTAGTAACAATTAAAACATAAGATCATGAAGACAATTACAGTAAAGGTTAAGTTTAAAATCACCGAATTAAACAAAACAAAAAGCATTAAGATAGGGATAGAATTCCCGGAAGATAAATTCCCCTGTTTCTCTGAATTAGTAAACAAGGTGTACGCTACGAGAGATCCCAGATTAAACAAGCTATTCAACGAAGGATACATTATCGGAGTAGAAGAGGTACTATAATACTAATAATTAACCGGGGTGGGAGACCACCCCCTAAAATAATAAAATTATGAAAACATTTGAGATCAACAATGAAACAATAATCATCGAGAAAATAGGCTACGGGCTGTATATATTAACGGGTATGGGCGCATCAGTGCCTTGTAATGACTCCGAGATATGGGATTGGTGCGATGACGAAGAAAACAAAGAGAAACATCTGGCAGCTAAGGAAACCGCATACAGACTGCTTGTAAACAATTTGTAAAAAATAAGATCATGAAAAAGGTAATAAAGACAATACTTAACGCGATCGGATTCGTTCTGATCTGCATATTAATAACCGCTTATATACTATTCGTATGCTGATAATTAATAGAGTAACATTGATTAAGGGCGATTCTAAGGAATCCATCAACAAGGGTCCGATAGCCCTTGAAATCATGAATGTAGAGCAGTTTCGGGAACATGTAAAGTTGCTGTTCAAGTGCGACAGGGTATTACTAGATTATACGGAGGAGGAAGATGATGAAACAGAAAACAAGGATTAGCGCAGAGATGGACGGTCGCTATCACGTACAAGAGCTGGGAGGAGACAACTTGTACCACACGATCCCCGGAGGAATATGTGAGACGAAGGAAGAGGCAAGGCGCATTCGCAAGGCTTACAAGGCTGCGGAGAATTTCGTAAACAGATTTAACAATAAGTTCTGCGGGATGCACACCCTCCATCTTCCGAAGTTTGACCCATCTGATTATCAGAAGAGAGATGAGGAAAAACGAGACAAGTGAGAAGGTTTTCGAAAGAGAACTATCACAGTACGTTGAGGAAAGAGGCGGGATGGCGGTGAAGCTGCTGTCCCAATTCTTCAAGGGATTACCGGACAGGATGTTCCTCATACCGATCGGAAAGGTCCTGTTCGTAGAGTTCAAGAGCACCGGGAAGAAGCCCACACCTATTCAGAGATGGGTGCACAGGAAACTCGATGAAATCGGATTCCCTGTTTATATAGTGGACAGCCCGGAAAGCTACTATCTTGTAACAGACATTATAGATGACATAATTAAAAGAACCAGGTAACAATGGAAAAAGAAGAAATAAGAATAGAATTTACAAAGAAATTGCTCGATATGGGATTCGTAAAGGCGGGTGACTTCGCGCTGACGAAAAGAATGGATTCCAGGAGGATGACCATATACTTCCGGGGGATCGGGATATTCGTAGAATTCTCAAGCGCCTTTAACGTAGTATCGAGTATGTGCGTTCCATATGAGCACACGAAGGGTGACTTTAATATGTTTCTGATCATCGTCAGATATTCGCTTAAAGAGGTGGCGATCAAGGGCTATTCCGAAGAGATGGAGAATTCCTTGAAAAACCTTTTGCCTTACAATGAGTAGTTATTATATTTGCAGAAAATTATGGAAGTAGATTTTAACAAGAGATTAAAACTCGACCGCATCAAACTGTTTGTCGATGTGGTCACCAAGATGGCGAACGATACCCCGGCAGGAGGATACGCCATCGGAGAGGCAATAAAGGCATTGCCGGAGAATATCCAGCAGTTCCTGCTATCTGAGATACCCGACAAGGTTCTCCGCAGGGAGTACGCCCGCAGAGAGCTGGGAAACCTGGAAGATGCCTGTCTGACACAGGGGAAGGACGAACTGTTCGAGACCTTCCGATCGGAGATATACCAGAATGACAAGCTACACACTGTAGCCAATCTCCTCGGAACTGACTGTCTGCGTCCCGATCTTATCGAGACCGCAGAAGCCCTGGTCAAGCTGTTCCCGGAAAGATGGACCATTCAAGAATTATCGGATGAAATATACGCTAAAAGTTTAGGATTATGACAGCAGAAGAAAGACTTAAGGTTCGCGACTGGGCACGTCGTAACTTAGGAAAAGAAGTAACGTACCTTTATGAAAGAATGGTTGGACGGTCGGAACGGCATGAAGTAATGGTAGTAGGTTATTCAGAGCTATCCGCACAAGTAACAGGAGAAGAAAAGGTGAACGTATTAGTAAGTTATACAGATTATCACGGCTGGAGACCGGAAGCACTGGATGGCACTGATCATGTGCTTGTGCATTCTCCGCTGAATGTCTCGTTTTGGCTCGTAGATCCGGAGAATATAGAGGAATATGTAGTAGATGAATACTTTGATAAGAGACATGCTGAACAGGAGTAACTTACATAAGTATCAGTTACGGGGGGTGGAGCACATCAAGGATAATCCGGAATGTGCTCTATTCCTTGATATGGGTCTGGGAAAGACAGTAACCACGCTGACAGCCCTGTCCGATCTCATCCAATACTTTGAAGTTGAGAAGGCGCTGATAGTCGCGCCCAAGCGTGTTGCCGAAGTGACGTGGGCTGACGAGGTATCCAACTGGGCGCATCTTAATGACCTGCGGGTGTCCGTGATCGCGGGGAATGCCAAGAACCGTGCCGCTGCTGCCCGTGCCGATGCCGACATATACACGGTAGGTCGTGATAACCTGGTGTGGCTGCTGGAGAATTTCGGTGGCGTTAAACTCCCGTATGACTGCATCGTGGTGGACGAGCTGTCATCGTTCAAGAACCATCAGTCAGAGAGATTCAAAGCAATGAAAAAGATCAGACGATACGCCAACAGGATCATAGGGCTTACGGGTACTCCAGCACCTAACGGACTGATAGACCTGTGGGCGCAGATGTTCGTGATAGATGGCGGAAAACGGCTTGGTCGGTCCATCACAGACTACCGGGCTAACTACTTCCGACCGGGCGCTCAGAATGGCGGGATCGTCTACAACTACAAGCCTCGTGAGAATACCGAGCAAGTACTCTCCGAGAAGATATCCGACATCACGTTGTCCATGAAGGCTGTCGATTACCTAGACATGCCAGAGGTTAACTACATCTATGACAAAGTGGTCCTGTCCGACAAAGAGATGTCCATGTACAAGGAATTCGAGAAGGAACAGATAATCTCGCTACTGGGTAACGGAGATGGCGAAACCATTACTGCCATGACTGCCGCAGCCCTGTCCAACAAGCTGCTCCAATTCGCTGGCGGAGCGATCTATGATGCTGAGAGAAACGCGCACCATGTGAGCGATGCCAAGATCGAAGCCTTGTGCGAGATGGTGGAGGCATTGAACGGTGCTCCTGTCCTCATCGCCTACAACTTCCTCCATGAAGCCCACCGCATCGAGAAAGCCCTGTCCAAACTGAAGCCTGTCCGCATCGGAGGTGACTCTAGAGGAGACAGCAATCAGATCATGCGTGACTGGAATGCCGGGAAGATCAAGGTGCTGATCGCACACCCTGCATCTGTAGGTCACGGGCTGAATCTTCAGAAAGGCGGAAACAACATTATATGGTTCGGGGTGACGTGGAACCTTGAGTTATATCAGCAGTTCAATGCACGGCTGTGGCGGCAGGGTCAGACCAAGCCCGTGTTCATCCACCACATAGTATCCCGGCACACCCTTGATGAACGTGTCGTCAACTCCCTGCAAGGCAAGTCTAGCACACAGGATGCGTTAATAGATGCTATCAAAGACCTAGTTTCGCAGTATAAACGTTAATGAGTATTAATAATTTGTTCAAAATTTGGCAAAACCAAAACTTCTCCGTACATTTGTCATATCGAAATAAGAAACCAATTAAAATATAAGATTATGGAAATGTTGAAGATTCGGCAATCAATCGACTTCCTTCGCAGCATGGAATGCGATACCCCCCTAAACCTCGGTTTTTCCGGTGGAAAAGATAGCGTTGTTATTCTTGACCTTGCAGAACGTTCCGGTATAAAGTATAACGCTATCTATGCCAATACTACCGTTGATCCTCCCGGTACGATTAGCTTTATAAAGAAGAACTATCCACAAGTACAGATAATGCACCCGGAGAAATCTTTCTTTAGACTGATTGAGGAAAAAGGTTTTCCGTCCCGTTTGCGTCGGTTCTGTTGTGAGAAGCTGAAAGAACGATACGGAATTGGTAAGCGAAGTATTGAAGGAATGAGAGCTGCCGAAAGTATAAATCGAAAAGCTTATGAGCCGGAGCAGTGTGATACAAGAAAATGGATGAAAGGCGCAAAGCATATT
>ERZ773130.735-NODE-735-length-36528-cov-9.430373_pt1 | contig 36528 bp, 33 predicted proteins | sample MGYA00511919_ERZ773130 | MGnify/ENA primary metagenome ERZ773130 (study PRJEB29015, sample SAMEA2737851) | human gut metagenome | biome: human gut; feature: human-associated habitat; material: faeces | place: China | collected 2012 ...
TGGCATTGCCGTTGCGGTCCTTGACCTGCACGATGCGGTCTGTGGCATCATAGGTAAAGAACTGCGTATTGCCGCGGCGGTCTTTCACGCTGGTAACCCGATTCAGGGCGTCATAGGCATAGGTCACGGTGCCGGCAGCATGAAATTAGCGTTTCGGCAAATAGTATGGGAGGGTGCAATTTCTGCACCCTCCCATACTATTCATCCCGTTATCTTTTTCTCACCTTCAGCGGTATAATACTCAAAACGCACCCATTCATCATCAATAAAAGTGCATTCCGATACAAGCGAACCAGAAAAAATCGAATTGATTGTATCGGGATACCTATTATCTCCAACAAATGCAATTCCGTTTACTGCATCATGTCCTCGGCACGCAAAACGGCAATAGAAATTTCCAGAACGGGTTGTTGAGGCATAGATGGCATTGCAATCAGTCTTTTTGAACACAGAGCGTATTGCTTCTGCACTAACATCTTGATTTGCATCCCCAAAAAGTGTTTGGATATCGTCTTCGGATGTTAAATACAAAGGGAACCCTTCAACCTTGTTTTGGCGCAAAACATCCACGATATCAGTAAACTCATCACTGTTCTGATAAAAGTACTCTTCCACCGAAATATTGCGGCTTTTGTTTTCTACAAATTGAAAGACAAGAATAAGCAGAATAGTCGCCAGAATTGGGTAGACAATCAATTTAGTGCGTTGCATTATAGTATTCGATACCCCACTTCACTGACAGATGATCTTCCTCGCTCTCACCGTAGTACTCGTCCAAGAGTTTCCAGATTTCAATTCCCGCATTCGCCACTCCGCCGCCTAAATATAGCATTTCATCGGAGACACCAAGAGCCTTCCCCCAATAGCCATATGTAATATTGCCCATCATCTCGGGTGTGACGACCGAATCATCAAAAACGAATCGGAACTGATTTCCATAGAAACTTCCATCTCCAAAAATAGCTTCCCATCGTTCTTCAACTTTGATGTCCCATTCAGCATTAGGTTTTACCATGCTTGCAAACCACAAAAGTTCATTGATTCGCTTGGCTTGATACGCAGAGTTATAATTATAAACTAAGCGTCCAAACCATGTGAGATTTTTACCTACTTCAGCAACATAATCTTCGTATAGTGGGATTTGGTGTTCAAGCACTACCTTTTCGTTTTCAGTAAGGACTTTGTTCATAGCATCGGTATAGTCGAAATACCAAATACCATTGACTTTCTTGGTTGACACTCCAGCAGGAAGATTGTCCAATACAGATTGTGAGAAACCTTGAGGAACAACACAAACATATTTGCGATAGTAGTCTTTATTCGTAATTCCATCACGTTTCATCAGTTGCCGCACATACAGATCGTAAAAAGCCTTTTGACTTTCTTTGTTAGAATACCTTTTGTTAACATAGACATTGGCAACCGTCAGATAGGTCGTATTGTTAACGAAGCTTGTCGGCTTAATCTGGTAATTGAGTTGGAACAAATTCACCGCAGCAGCAGTGAGACCTCCATAGTCTACCCCCATATCTCCATTGGGAATATTTGAATATCCCATGTAGTTAAGCATCTGTTGCATCTTCTTCAGCTCGGTTGAATAGCTATGCGATGCATCCTCACCGTTATTACGTTTAGATACAATGTTCTCGTATTTAATCCAAATAAGCCCTAACGGATCAATCTGTTTTATGGGGTTGTCCACAACATACAGATACTGCACCAAACTAATGGGATTCGCAACTGTTCCTGCAATCAAGTCCACTGCATCAAACCGCTTGTTCTCCGCATCGTACATTCTGGCCTTTGCGTAGAACTGGTTCAGGACATCATCATACTCATGCGTCGCATAGGTGATCTCCGGCAGCAGTCTGCGGAAGCCGCCGTCCACGGTGATGTCCGTGTACCGGCGCACCTCGCCCCAATCGGTGTAGTCTGCCCGTGCGGTCACACGGCCGTATTGATCGGAGAGATTCACCACGCTGCCAAGGCGGTCGGTGTGGACGTAGGCCATATTGACGCATTTCTTGATGCTCTGCCCCCACCAGTTGCTGCCTTCGCCAATCGTCATGACCTGCAGCTTGTCCAAACCGTAGGTGTAGAAGAAGTCATAGCCGTCCTGCTCGGACTTCACCAGCACCCGCTGGTCGATGCCAAGGCGGGTATAGTCAATGACATAATCCGTCTTGACCACTTCCGGCTTTTCAATGCCGGTCTCCACGCTGGGCGTCTGGCAGTGGAAGTCCGTGTAGCCGTGGCTGTTGTCCTCTAAAATCAGCTCTGTGCCGACCCGCACGCCGAGACCGTTGAAGGTGTATGCGCTGACCTCGCCGGCCTTGTTGGTGCCCTGCACCATGCGGTTCGTCTCGTCATAGAGATAAGTTGCAATGGTGATGTTCTTGGGTCCGGTGGTGGTAGGCGAACAAATCTCTTCTTCCTTCACCAGATTGCCGCGCTTGTCGTAGGTATAGCCGTAGTCATAGATGCGGGTGATCTTCTGCTCATAGCCGCACACATGCTTGCTCACCATCTGGTTGAGGTCGTTGTACTGGTAGGTATCCTCTTCGCCCTTGGTGGGACCGCTCTGCTTCAGCAGGTTGCCCAGCGTATCGTAGGTGTAGGTATAAGCGAGGGTATCGTAGGGATAGACCTCCAGCCTGCGGGTGCTGCCGGTGAGCCGGTTTAATGCATCATAGGTAAAGGCCGTGCGGCTCTTGAGATTTTCCGTAGCGTCGCTGTCCCGCTGGAACTCCGTCAGTTGGTTTTTTCCTCCTTTATTTGCATTTGAGAATCAAAAATTGATATGCGACAAAATAAGGGGCAGGATGAGTGATTTTGCCCCTTATTTTGTCAATGTCACATTAGCAAAAAGCGTAAAGAACCAAAAACATTCCTAATGCTATCACGCTGGCAAGTATAGTTACAATCCAAACTCGCCAGATTCTTTTTTCTCGCACGCCACGAACTCCCCATAAACTCAATTCTGCTATGCCACACAAGAGAAGATACTCTGCAAACAGTAATACATTTAGTTCCTGAATATTTGCTGTTTTCAGGAAGTATAGCGCAGAAAAAAGCACGGATGAGAATGCCGAATATATTCGCAGGAGCAAGCTGCCTAATCTGACGGTTAAGGGACGAACCATTGGATATAACAAAGTACTTGCTGCTTTGGGAATTACCACTTGTAGTTCACCCATGGTATCCCTGTTTATTTCAGATATTATCCACGCACACGCACTTCCGCTATATATGGAAAGCAAAGACATGTAACATTTCTCCTTTTAATGCGTGCAAGCAACCTTCATGAAATAGTTATATATCTCCAGCCTGTATCTTCGATCATAATTCTATAAAGCATTTGCGCATGGACATGGCAAGTTTACTCCGCCCATACACTTGCATTACAGGTCACTTTTCTAATTGTTCTATGCAAACAATGACATTTGCATTCGTCATCGGATTGTGAACATATGAAATTCTAATATTCTTGGAAGTATCTGATATAATTCCATGGTCAAAAATTGTATCATGATAGCCAAATGAAATATCAGAATAACCATATTCAAACCAAACGCCATTAACGCTAAATGCCTCACGCTTATTATATATGTTTGTGGGCGCACTAAACTCTTCAACATTACCTTCAACGACACTATAATGCCCCATGTAATATGGGAGAAGTTGCGTTGCAAAAGCATAAATGTGTCCGACAAGCATAATACATTGAATTATTGCAAAAACCTTAAGTCCTCGTACAGATCTCACAAAACATAGTTTTTCTTTTATTGCTGGAATAAAAGAAAGCACAAGCAACGAAAAGAATAACATTATCGGCCAGAGAAACCATACGGGTCTAAAGTCGCGCAGGCTCGCAGAGAACAATACAACGTTCATTTAAAGTGACACTCCTAATGTATAGCTAAGAATATTCCGTACAGTAGTGCAGGTAACCGTTTTAAAATAGTCCCTTATAGTGTTGTAGTACGAATCAAATCCGAAGATTTTTTGCACAGCTGTATGGGAGATCAAAAAATGCAATTCCGCCGCACTTCCCGCACTACTTAAAGTTGGCAACAATTGTGAGACTTTGCTACCCATCTTACTCAAAAAGGTTGAGATTTTCCAAGAAGCCGGCCATTTAGACGGAGTATAGGCTACTCCTGTTACAATACTTCCGTCACCTGCTCTTCCGAATGACAAATCAAGACTGTGCCCAAGGACACTTCCACCAAGCCCCGCTCCGACACCGCCAAGATCCAAAATCGTATTAGCATTTGTATAAGCAATCTGCACTCCAACACCTACTCCAGGAGTACCGGCACCACCACTGCCAGTAATTGCGACTCCAATATTTCCGTGCCCATCGATTACCAACGAAATGCTTGCACCAACACTCCAGCCCCCGGCTATATATCCATTCAAACTTATCGCAGCGGTCCACAATCCTAATGGATCAATTCTGTTCACAGCGTTATCCCTGACATACAGATACTGCACCAGCATCATGGGATCGCTTACATAGCTGCTGATGTCATATCCAGACGAATCAAGGATGGGATCAACCGCATCAAACCGCTTGTTCTCCGCATCGTACATTCTGGCCTTTGCGTAGAACTGGTTCAGGACATCATCATACTCATGCGTCGCATAGGTGATCTCCGGCAGCAGTCTGCGGAAGCCGCCGTCCACGGTGATGTCCGTGTACCGGCGCACCTCGCCCCAATCGGTGTAGTCTGCCCGTGCGGTCACACGGCCGTATTGATCGGAGAGATTCACCACGCTGCCAAGGCGGTCGGTGTGGACGTAGGCCATATTGACGCATTTCTTGATGCTCTGCCCCCACCAGTTGCTGCCTTCGCCAATCGTCATGACCTGCAGCTTGTCCAAACCGTAGGTGTAGAAGAAGTCATAGCCGTCCTGCTCGGACTTCACCAGCACCCGCTGGTCGATGCCAAGGCGGGTATAGTCAATGACATAATCCGTCTTGACCACTTCCGGCTTTTCAATGCCGGTCTCCACGCTGGGCGTCTGGCAGTGGAAGTCCGTGTAGCCGTGGCTGTTGTCCTCTAAAATCAGCTCTGTGCCGACCCGCACGCCGAGACCGTTGAAGGTGTATGCGCTGACCTCGCCGGCCTTGTTGGTGCCCTGCACCATGCGGTTCGTCTCGTCATAGAGATAAGTTGCAATGGTGATGTTCTTGGGTCCGGTGGTGGTAGGCGAACAAATCTCTTCTTCCTTCACCAGATTGCCGCGCTTGTCGTAGGTATAGCCGTAGTCATAGATGCGGGTGATCTTCTGCTCATAGCCGCACACATGCTTGCTCACCATCTGGTTGAGGTCGTTGTACTGGTAGGTATCCTCTTCGCCCTTGGTGGGACCGCTCTGCTTCAGCAGGTTGCCCAGCGTGTCATAGCTGTAGCTATAAGCAAGGGTATCGTAGGGATAGACCTCCAGTTTGCGGGTGCTGCCGGTGAGCCGGTTCAGCGCGTCATAGGTAAAGGTGGTACGGCTTTTGAGGTTTTCCGTGGCGTCGCTGTCCCGCTGGAACTCCGTCAGTGCATTGCCCTCGGCGTCGTAGGTGTACTCATACTTGACCTTGGGCGTCTTGTTGTAGAGCTGGAAGGGATCGGTGTCCACCGTCTTGAGGAGGTTGCCCTCCGCGTCATAGGTATACTGCTCGATCCAGCCGTTGGGATAGGTCAGCTTGACGGGGCGGTTGGCATCATCGTAGACATAGGCATAGGTGCCGTCATCCGCGTCAATGACGCTGGTAAGGTTATACACCGCATCGTAGAAGCTGCGGGTCTTGCTGCCGTCCGGATAGGTAATGCCGGTCTGATTGCCCACGGCGTCATAGGCGTAGGAAACCGTATTGCCCTTGTGGTCGGTCATCTTCTGGAGGCGGCCCAGCAGGTCCAACTCGAAGGTGTTGGTGCCGGTCCAGTCATCCATCTGCACCAGTTCGCCGACCTTGTTATACTGGTAGGAGACCTCCTTTGCCCCATTGTAGTTGATTTTCTTCACCAAATCAAGGGCGGTGTAGGAATACTGGGTCACATAGCCATCCGCATCGGTCTTGGAGACCAGATTGCCGTTGCCGTCGTAGACATAAACGGTACTGTCGCCAAGCGCGTTGATCTCTTTCGTGACCAAATTCCGACCATCGTACTCATACAGCGTGATCTCGTGGGAGTCCACGCCATTGAGGGCATCCACACGGTGGAGGTCGGTGGAAATGAGCTGGTCATTTTTATTGTAGGTGAATACGGACTCCGTGCCCAGTGCATCGATGGTCTTTACAATGTTTCCATTGCCGTCATAGACATACTGGGTGGCATTGCCGTTGCGGTCCTTGACCTGCACGATGCGGTCTGTGGCATCATAGGTGAAGAACTGCGTATTGCCACGGCGGTCTTTCACACTGGTAACCCGATTCAGGGCGTCATAGGTATAGGTCACGGTGCCGGCAGCATCCGTCATGGAGGTGAGGTTGCCATTGGCATCGTAGGCATAGCTGGTCACAACGCCCTTGGCATTGGTCTCGCTCTTGACATTGCCTGCCAGATCATAGGTGAATGTGGTCGCATTGCCCTTGGCATCGGTGACCTTGATGACCCGATCCCGGCTGTCGTACTCAAAGCCGGTAACATTACCCAGAGCATCCGTCATGGAGATCAGGCGCCCATCCGCGTCATAGGCATAGGCGGTCTCCGCACCCTCTTCATTCACGGACTTTACCATACGACCATCTGCGTCATAGGTATTGTATGCGGTATTGCCTTCGGCATTGGTGCTGGAGATTGCTCGGTTCAGTCCATCGTAGGTATAGCGGGTGGTATTGCCGTTACCGTCAGTAGAGGCAACCGTATTTCCCTCGTTATCATACTGGAAGGAGAAGGTATAGCCCTCCGCGTTGGTATAACTGGCAAGACGATCCAGCGCATCATAGACATAAGTAGTGGCATTTCCTTCGGCATCGACAGCCTTGACAATGTTCCCGTTATGATCGTACTCCGCGCGGGTCACGCCGCCATTGGCGTCCGTAACGGCAACAGCGCGGCCAAGCGCATCATAGGAATAGCCGGTCGTATTGCCGTTGGCGTCTGTAACCGAGGTTATATTTCCTGTTTCGTCGTAGCGATAGGTTGTGCCCCCGCCCAGAGCATCGGTAACAGAAGTCACATTGCCGACAGCGTCATAGGCGTATGCCGTTTTGCCGCCCATGGCGTCCGTCATCTCGATCAGTCTGCCGTTGGCATCGTAGGCATAGGAGATCACGCCGCCCAGTTCATCGGTGGCAGTCAAAACCTGACCGTTGGCATCATAGGTGTAGGCAACAAAGCCGCCATCCGCGTAGGTGATCTTTGTGGCGCGACCCAGCACATCATATTCGTAGCCGGTCACGTGGCCCAGCGCATCCGCCGAGGATATCTGACGCCCCAGCGCGTCATAAGTGCTGGAAGTCTCCGCGCCCATGGCAGAGGTGGTCTTGGTCATCTGACCGTTAGCGTCATAGGTGTAGGAGGTCGTGCTGCCCTCAGCATCTTCCATGCGGATCAAACGGTTCTCCGCGTCGTAAGCATAGCGGGTGGTGTGGCCGTTGCGATCCGTAGTGGCGGTCAGATTACCGTTGGCATCGTATTCGCTGACGGTGCTCTTGCCGAGTGCATCGGTGATCTTTGTAAGGTTGCCGACGCCGTCATAGGTATATTGGGTGGTATTGCCGTTGGCATCCTTGACGGAGGCAGCACGCCCAACGCTGTTGTACTCGGTAGAACTGACGCCGCCGACAGGATCGGTGGTGGAAACCAGTTGACCGTTCCGATCATAAGCATAGCGCCAAGTATTGCCGCGGGCATCGGTCATGGAAACAATACGGCCATCAGCATCGTAGGTATAGCGGGTGACCGCTCCGTTGGCGTCTGTTGCTGTGGTCAGATTTCCGCTGTCATCATAGGTATAGCGGGTCACATTGCCCAGCGGATCGGTGATAGAGGTCACGTTGTTCTGCGCGTCACGGGTAAAGGTGGTGACATGGCCCATGCGGTCGCTTTCGCTGATGTTGAAGCCGTTGCCATCCACCGTGTAGGTCTGCTCGCTGCCATCGGCGCCGATGACCTTCACCAGTTTGCCGGCCTCGGTATACTCATAGGAAGTGACTGACCCCATGGCGTCGGTGACTGTGATCAGGCGGCCCTGCCCGTCATAAATATAGGCGGTCACATTGCCCAGCGGGTCTGTCATGGACGTGCAGTTACCCTGAGCGTCATAGGTGTAGGTCGTCTGCGCACCCAGCGCATCCGCTGCGGAAGTGAGATTGCCGTTGGCATCATAGACATAGGAGCGGGTCATACCACGGCCATCGGTAGCGGAAGTCATATTGCCCTGATGGTCGTAGGTATAGTAGCTCGTATTCCCGTTGCGGTCACGGATCATGGTCGGCATCCGGTTGCTGTCGTACTCGAACCTCTCATAAGTGCCGTCGGCGTAAGTGATTTTGGATTTGTTGCCCACGGCATCATAGGCATAGGACGTGCGGTTGCCTTCACGATCCGTCCGGCTGGTGACTTGATTGAGGTCGTTATAGGTCACCGTCTGGCTGCCGCTGGCATCTGTAGACTTGGTGATCCGGCCCTGCTCATCAAACCAGATCTCATGGAAATAGCCGTCCTCGCCGGTGCAGGTGTTGTGCCGCCCATCGAAATCGTAGGTAAAATCAAAGGTGCCGAAGTTTACGGCATACTGATGGACTACACGGCCCTGTGCGTCATATTCATTCTCTACATAGATCTCACCCTTGAGATTCTGAACAGAACTGAGATACCCGTTGCCGTCATACGCATAGCGCAGGCTGTCTCCATCAGGGTTTTCCACTTCAGTCAGGAGGCCGCCGTCATAGGACAGATGGATGCTGCGCCCTACGCTGTCCGTCACCGCAGCGATATTGTCACCGCTGTAGGAGAACGTAAAGCTGCCGGCGCCGTTGGACACGCTCCGGAGCTTGTCACCGTCATATTGGAAGGACAGCGTATTCCCACTAAGATAGACGATGCTCAGAATACGGCCGCTATTGTCGAAGCGGTAGATCGTCCCCGCCTTATCCGTCATGGCATAACCGCTGCCTGTCTGCACCAGCGAGTAATCACCGCAGGCGTCAAAGCTGCCGTCAAAACCGATTGGGAAATAAAGCGTAACGGCTCTCGGCAAATGGGCAATCACGGAGCGGCCGTCAAACTCCAGCGCATAGGAGAAGTTGGATGTCCAGCCGCTGCCAAGCCCGTAATTCTCATCTGCATGGACAGATTCATAGTAGCGAATGAACTCCAGATCATCTTTGCCATACAGCGCAAGGTCGCGGTAATTCCATGTAAAGCTGCCGCTGAGCAGATCCACAGGGTCGCCGCTGCAGGCAAGTTCATCCCGAATTGCGATCAGATCATCCCAGGAGTTGATCGTCTCAAAGGTGTCAATGGCCTCACTTTCCTCCGGCACATCAAAACCGAGGAAGCTGTTATAGATCGCTGTCCGGGGCGTACAGGGCTGCATGACGATGACGTAGCGGCCACCGCTGGAAATACGGGTGAGGCTGCCGCTGTCATCCCTGTAACTGCCGTCCCACAGAACTATATTCTGGATGGTGTTTTCACTTTCTTCGGCAGCATCCGTCAAGCCGAAGAAAGCGTGTGCGCTGGGCAGGACAGAACTTTCCGGCAGATAGTCGATCTCCGCATTGATCTCCGGCTGCACCTCCGGTTCCACGTCCGAAACAGCTTCAACAGATTCTTCTGCAGAAGGCTCGTCCTCAATCGCTGTCACCGGCACATCTGCTTTATCCGTTTCCACCGCCTCCGAATCCATCGTATCCGCATCGGCAGGTGTCGTGTCCGCATCATCTTCCAATGGTTCCGCATTTGCAGAGGGAGCAAAGGACTCCTCTATCGCCGTTGCAGACTCCGTATCCGTTATCAGGCTTTCCTCGGAAGCCCCATCCTCCGATGTCTCATTGGCAGGAGATTTTTCCGTATCCATTGCTTCATGGTTGATGTCAGCGGGCAAATTTGCTTCCGGATTTGGAGCATCTAGATTTTCCGAGGGGAGCAGAGCGTCTGTCTCTGCCATATCTTCCGGGGCAGGGAGCTCATCAAGGCTCACCGTTGCAGCCGCATCGTCCAGCCCGGCGAGGCGATTGCCCTCAAAGCCAAAAGCGTAGAAATCCTCAATCACTTCCGGCTGACGCTTCCCGCGGATCGTCTGATAGACGATATTCAGCCACTCATCTTCATCGATAGGCGAATAGCCCACCTGCTCCGCCGTATAAATGTCATCCCCCTCCTGAAGCGGGACAATATTTTCCTGCACCGGAACGCCCACCAGTACACCCAGTCGGCGGCCAAGGAACTCCTCACTCTGGAGTTTTCCGTGTCCATCCGCATCATCCTCCGGCGCATACGGCATGGAAACAATATCTTCATCCATATACGCGGGTTCATCCTTCATCTCATACAGTTCCAGCGTGACCGGCTGTGATCTCTCGATCACATAGATCAACTTGAACCAGGAGTCGGGATAGGTCATATTGGCTTTTGTCAGGAATGCGTTGTCTCTTGACTCATAAGAGAAGAAGGACACACGCCGCCCGTTATCCCGGAGAGCGTACAGTCCCATGATCTTAAATTCGGCGCTGGCCGGTCGGTCAGCCGCCGTATCCTCGGCAAAGACTGCGGTAGGGAACAGTGTCAAAAGCATTGCCAGCGTAAGCAGCATCGAAATGAATTTGTTTCGGAATCGTTTTAGCTTCATTTGCTATTCTCCTCTCTACGATACATGACAGTGGATCTGCGGCGGATGTTGCCCCAATGACCACCTCCTCCAAAAATGCACCCTTACTCTATTCATCTCTTGACAGTGTCGATTTGTGACAAGAAGTTCGATTTTTTCTGCGATTTTTTGTGACGCATGCCGTTCATTTCTCTGCACCGTAATGATCATCGGTACAGATGCACTCCTATTGTTTTCGCATGGGGGAAATGCAAAAATATCATGCGCATTATATCTATAAGGGCGATAAACGCCTTGATAGTCGATTTATTGTACGAATGACTCCCTGTATAATATGCGTATAGGCAGAATAGTACCGTGGCGCGTATTACAGGAGACGCTGAAGTATGATTGATTATCAGGAAATCGGAAACAACATTAAAATATGTCGAATCCGCTGCAATCTCAAACAGGCTGAACTTGCCGAAATGGTCGGTGTTACATCCCAGCACATCAGCCACGTTGAGAGGTGTCAAACGAAGCCGAGCCTGACATTACTGGTGGATATATCGACAGCACTGCGCGTTGATCTTTATACTCTGCTTGGAAGGAACATTCCGGTTCATCCAGACGTCAGCATTTCTGTTGAATTTGCAAGCATGTTGAAAGATGCCGCGCCGGAGCAGGTCAAATTGTGCCTGTCTGTGTGCAAAACGATTATAGAGCATGGTGAGAGCCACCAGTTCAAATAAATCAGCTGCCGGCTGTTGATTGCATGGCAGCTGATTTTTTGGTGAGATTTTGCGAAGGAAGGGATTGTATGGATAAGCAGCAGCGAGAGTACATCCATCATTTGATGCTTCAATACTCTGATGCCATGGTCCGGCTTACATATCGTCGCGTAGGGGACTGACATCTTGCGGAGGACTTGGTGCAGGAGACCTTTCTGACAGCGTGCTGTAAGTCGGAACGGGTATGCGGTCACAAGAAACCGGTGGCGTGGCTCTTTGAGACATTGAACAATTTGACCTTGCGCGAAAGCCGCCGCTTTTATCATACAGAGGTTTCGATTGAAGATATCGCTGAAAGCTATGAACTCACGGAACTTCCAATGGCCTGTCATATTCCGATGGGGCTAAGCGGATCGGAGCAGGAGATCATCCTGCTTCGCATCGATAAAGGCTATTCATTTCTGGAACTCGCAGAGCATTTTGGAATCAGTGAAATGGCGTGCCGTCAGCGATTATCCAGAGCGCTCCACAAGTGCAGAACACTGCTGGAGGAGCCTCTTGGCAGCACGCCAAAATAATTATCAAATTATTGTCACAAAACCGATAATTCATGAGATGAACTAGTAAAGGGGGTAATGAAATGTTGGGTAGCCAGCATCCCGATAAATCTGCTGTCGGGAGAAAGCAAACAGATTCTGCTTCCGCGTCCATCACGGAAAAATCTAATTTGCAGCTTCTGAATGAAGTAGAAGCAATGCTAAGTGTACCTGCGGAGGAGATGGATACGGACAGGATTGAGGAATATCTGTCACTGTTGCAAAAAAGGGCACCAGTCGCAGAGCATTATGACCCGGAAGAAAAATGGGCAAAACTCGGAGAATCCCATCCGTTGATTTTTGAAGAAGAAACGAGTTCCTGCAAGTCTGATCTTGCGGCAGAAGCAAGGAATCGACATGGGAACCGAACTCGTCGATCCTTTTCCCGCGTTTTCCGTGCGGCAGCTATTGCCGCAGCCGCGGCATTTTGCTTTATTATAACCGCCAGCGCTATGGGATTCCAACCTGTTCAGGCTGTCCTGCGATGGGCCGAAGGAATCATTCAGATCTATACCAATCCTTCCGGCATCATGGAATTGCCTGACGACGATCCCAGCGAGTATCATTCCCTGTATGATGCTCTGGCGGCAAACGGGATCAGTACAGAAGGTCTGCCCACATGGGTACCGAGAGATTATGCAATTCTATCTGTAACGGCAAAATCCTCGGACGGGGTAATAAAGTGCGTTGCGGTTTATGAATCAAATCGTGGAAACATAGTGATTCGTGCCCTGAAGATTATATCTCCCGATATTACAGTTGCGGAAGAACGAGATACTGATGCAATTTCATATCAGCACAATCAAGAAGAATTCTTTATTGTTTCAGATAGGCAATGGATGAAAGCGGATTGGGAAAATGAAGGTATTTTCTTCTCGATTAGCGGGCAGATATCCGAGGACGAGATTAAAGAGATGATCGACTCAATTCAATGAAAAGGTAAGGTGAATGGTCATGAAAAGAAAGATTATGTCCATTATGATGATGGTCGCCATGCTTTTCAGCATGAACATAACAGCTTTTGCTGTTGATAGAATTGGAGCGCCTATCGCGCATGCTATGCGGTCTAGTTCGTATCTGGATAGTTATAGCGTCGGCATTGAGGCGCGCGGAAATGGCACTATTGCAGTTACCATGACTGTTGATGGCAAGGGCAAAATGGAGAAAATAGGTGTCATTGAGGTTGAAATCGAGCAGAAAGTGAACGGTAATTGGCGTTACTATGATTCTCAGTATGGCGCCGAACACCCCGAATTCTATGATTACAATACATGGGATTATGTTGGAACAACCTACTTTCAAGGAACACCCGGTGTCAGCTACCGCGTAACACTGACAGTCTATGCGCGAAACAGCAAAGGCTCAGACACAGGGTATATCACTTCCTATACTGTGGTTTGCAGGTAAATACTAAGTATACTAAAGAAGCAGGAAGCCTCTGCCGCGGTAGAGGCTTCCTGCTTGTTAACTTTCTGACCGCGTTATCGGACATTCAGCCTTGCTTTTCTCCCTGGGTGCGGACACCGAAGCCGTTGACCTCGATTTCCTCTTCGACGGGGATCGTCAGATATTTGCACCCATCGATCACACGAGTCTCCAGCAGATAACTCTGCTCGGGCGCGACAAAGATAGTCGCGTTGGCCGTTTTTACTTCAAAACGGCCACTGTCGATCAGATTTAAGGTAACGCCAGCGCCAAAGCACTCATTACAGCAGCTTTGGAACGCTTCGGCGTTTTCTTCACTGATCGCGGCATCCACCAGAATGGCGGCTATGTCTTTTGTTCGCGGGCAGCTCCTTCCAACTGTTTTGCTCGTCTCTTTATCACTATTTTAATTGGAACCGCGCTTCTAATAAATGCCGTTTCACTTCTAATGATTAGAAAGATAGTACAAATTATCTGCATAATGAGGGTGAAGCAAACCATGAAAAAAGAGGTAAGCAAGCTGGAGGGTCGCTAAGAAGATCCTTGTATTAGAGGAAAAGAACAGATGCCGTCCAAGCAGCCAAAGGAACTCTGGAAGCATAACAGTTTATGCCCTGCGATTTGAAGTTCTTTTCTATTCGCACGAAGGAAACTTCTATTTTCAGGATGATGAATACGTCCCCGATATAGCGGGGCAGATAAGGAAAAAGAGAAACGTACAGCATTGTCTGCTGTGCGCTTCTCTTTTACTTTGTCGGAATTTAGCGAGTGAGCGATATCGCTGTCGAAGTCCCCCGTTTTTGAAATTTTCCAAAAAAATCAGAAACGGAGGAACGAAGATGTATATAAGAAACGATGGAAAAGGGGAAAGCAACATCACCCAGAATGGATTTACCGCCTATTTGCTCTCGGCGGTTGCGCACAGAAAGGCAGACTACCTTCACGCCAAACAGCGCCGCCAGGCGAGAGAGGTACTGACAGATCCGGATGACCTGTCAACTGAGGAGGCACCCGGCATTTCTGATCCGACCGACTTGCTTTGCTGCATTGAAAATGCTGCGCTTGAGGAGGTTTTGAATCGCATCAGCGAGAGAGACCGCTATATCTTCTTTTCCCGTGCTTTACATGGACGCAGCTTCCATGAACTCGCTTTAGAGCTTGACCTTGGGTATCAGGGAGTTGCGGCTGCATATCATCGTGTCTGCAAAAAAGTCAAGGAGGCTACAGGGAGGGACGTAAAGTGAACTTCAAGGATCTATTGCTCCGTGCAAAAGACGGTGACCAACAGGCGAAGGAAGAGATATTTTTGATGTATCGTCCGCTGCTGTTCAAGGAGTCCTGCGTGAACGGCATCTTTGACGAGGATCTCTTCCAGGAACTTAGTGCAACGCTGATTCATTGTATCAGGCTGTTCAAGCTCTAAAACGCCCCAAATGGGGGGCAGCCGCAGTTCATTACCTAAAAAAGCTGGGCGGCGAGGAAACTCGCTGCCCAGCTTTTGCACTATAATTACCGTCAAATATTCTCCGAATACGCTTTTAGTATTGAGGGGAGTATATCACTCCATACCGAAGATATGGTAGATATAATTCTTTCTGGCATCGGCCAAGTGATAAACATAAACCGTATCGCTCTCAATCCTGTAAACGCAGACATAGTTTTCTATAAATAAGGCTCGAAAGTCGTGTTTCCCCATGAGCGTATCATATTTTACTGCGCCCATCTCCGGAAATTCCGCAAGCTGATTGATCGAACCGAGTATCGTGTCCGCAAACTTTTTTGCATACGGTAACCCAACCTCTGTTTTGTAGTATTGCAGAAATTGACGGTATTCCGCTCTTGCTTCGGTCAACCATTCAACTTTCACTGAGCAGGTCCTCCGTCTCCGCCTGCATTTCAGAAGCAGAATATGTCTTGGAGCCTGCCAGTTTGTTCTGTTCCCTGCGCAGCATTTCCGCAAACAGTTCCAACTCCGCCTGTCTCTTTTCCCAGAGATCAATCGGCAGGAACACCATTTCGCCTTCTCCGTTGCGGGTCAGATAAATCGGCTCCTGCTTTTCGGTAGACAGCTTCACCATACTGTCGTAATTGTTTCGCAGCGCGGTTGCCGGACGAATCATCATATCGCACGCCCTCCAATGCAATTATTATGTCTTAATTATATAAGGATTATTACCTCGCGTCAAGACTGCTTTTACCGCAGTACCCCAAGTTCTCTGTATAGTTGAAGCGGGAGACTGTATGCCAGTCTCCCGCTATATCCTTATGCACCTTCTCCGGCCACGCGGAAGAACTCATCTGGCGACAGAATCTTGATTCCAAGCTCCTGTGCCTTTGCCAGCTTGCTTCCGGCGTTCTCACCGCAGATCAGATAATCTGTCTTGCTGCTCACCGAACTGCCGGCATGAGCCCCCAACGATTCAATTTTTGCGTTGATCCCCTCACGGGTATATGGCTCCACCTTGCCGGTCACCACAAGGGTCTTGCCGACAAAGGGATTGCTCATATCGGTGCTGGCCGCAGGCGGCTGATAGGTCTTAATGCACACCAGTCGCCGCAGCTCCGTCCAGATCGTCCAGTTTTCCTCGCTGCGGAACCATTGATGGATATTCCTGTGCAGCGTTTCTCCGAAGTCCGGGAGCTGTGTGAAATCAAAGCTCTGGCACACGGCCGTTTCAAATTCCGCAAGGTTTCCGCGGAATCTTTGGCAGATGGCCTTGCTGGCGGTGCTGCCCACCATAGGGATATCCATAGCAGTCAGATACTGCTCAAAGGTGGTAATGCGGCTGTGCTGGATGGCATCCCAAAGATTTTGCCAGGATTTCTCTCCAAACCCCTCCATCTGAACGATCTCCGACCTGTGTTTGTCCAAAAAGAAGATGTCCATATAGGAGTGGAGCCAGCCTTTTCCAATGAATTTTTCCAGAATTGCTTCAGACAATCCCACGATATTCATCGCCTTCTGGCTTGCAAAGTGGACGAACTTACGCAGCTTCCGCGTTTCGCACTGCTCATTATCGCAGAACAGGGCCGCCGTGACCTTTTCCTCCCCGTTCACAGTGTTTTTGGTCGTATGGATACGGGTAGGCTGTCCGCAGCACGGGCATCTGGCAGGAACGACCTTCTCTCTGGCGTAGCAGTCCCGATCCAGATTCTCCTCCACATGGGGAATGATCTGATTGCGCTTACTCACCTTGATGCGGCACCCCGGTGCCAGCTCCAAATTCTCAATGAAAGAGAGGTTGTGGAGGCTCGCTCTGGATACCGCACAGCCGTCGATCTCCACCGTGTCAAAGATGGCTACCGGAGCAATTTCCCCTGTGCGGCTGGGCGTCCATTCAATCGAGCGCAGGACGGTTTCATAGGTGTCATCCTCAAACTTGAACGCAAGCCCGTCCTTATAGTGATGCCCGGTCCGTCCGCAGGACTTTGCGTAGGCTGCATCGTTGTAGGTGACCACGATGCCATCGATAGGTATGTCGTTTTCCTGCGCGTATTTCCGCAGGTGCCGGATACCGGCGTCCATATCGAACTGCGTCAACGCCTGCTTGCTCGCCAGATACTTGCAGATGGGAAAGCCGAGCTGTTCGATGGCCCGAAGCCGCTGCGACTTCCAAGCGTATTCTGTAAAGCCCTCCAGCACATTGAAAGCCATAAAGGTCACACGGCGATCCTTGCAGGCGCCGCAGTCCAGCAGACGGACAGAGCCGGCAGCCAGATTGCGCCCATTTTTATAAGGTTCGCCATTTCCGTCCCGCAGCGTGTCCCTTAACGCCTCAAAATCGCTGGGACGGATAAATGCCTCGCCGGTAACAACCAGCCGTTCTTTGTACGGGATCTTATCCGGGATTCCGGAGATCCCCAGCACATTGTGGGTAATGTTCTCACCCGTATCTCCATCGCCGCGGGTAGCGGCCTCCATCAAAAGGCCATTTTCATAGGTCAGCTTTACCGTCAGGCCGTCCAGCTTGAGCATCAGCATGACCATCTGCTCTCCCGCAAAGCGCAGAAGCTCCGCGCTGCTCTTCGTTTTATCCAACGACAGCAGCGGAATCGGATGCACTGTTTTCACCAAGGCGCTGACAGCGGGATAGCAGCCTACCGTCTGCGTGGGCGAGTTCGTCATGCTGAAGCCGGTTTCCTTTTCCAACATACTCAGTTCATCAAAAAGCGCGTCATATTCGGCGTCTGTCAGAGACGGCGCGTTCAGATTGTAGTATTCATACCGGCAGCGGTTCAGCCGGTCGGTCAATTCCCGTATTCTCTGCTGTTTACTCTGTTCCATTTCTTACACCAGCCTTTCCTTAGAGAATGCTCCGAAATTCAGTTCATAGATCATCTTTTCGATCCGTGCGTCATCGTTCCATACGGCCTCCATCGCCGCACGGTTTTTCGCCTGTACCGAGACCAGACCGTCCCGGAGCTGCAACAGCAGCTCCGGGCGTTGGGCACAAATAACTGCGAGGTTTCCCAACTGTTTCATTTTCACATGACTCCTTTTATACAGCAATATAGGTTTCCCAGTACGATTCCCGCTGTGCCGCAATCGTGAGTGGAACAATGGTGCTGCCGATATTGGCCGGCGCCTGCGTCAGTCCATAGACAGTCTGCGTACTCCGGATACGAACCATCTCCCGCTTGAGCTGAGAGAGGATGTACTCCTTCAGATACCCTTTACAGGGATCGTAGCTGTTGACTGCCCGGATCAGGCGTACCGCCAAAGACTGGTACACATCATCGGGGTCTACGGGTTCTGTCTGCATAAACGCGGCGTACTGCGCCATGATCGTGTCAATGCACCAAAGATGCTGCTCCACCATAGCGTTGCGCTGCGTGATCGTAAATCCGTTTTTCATGTTCTCTATAACTTCCTTTCCTTTGTTCAAATGTGTTGTGCTGCGGCTTAGGCCGCAGTTTCCATGAGATCCGACACCAGAACATCCACCAACCGCTGACCGGCAAGGTCGCCGGTATGGATACGGATGTCATCCTGTCGCAGCTGCTCGAATTCCTGCAGGCGAAGGACCTTGCTCTTTTCCGCTTTTTCCCGGTCGCTCTCTGTCAAGCGCTCGGAGACAACCTTCTGCCATTCTTTCAGGAATTTCTCCGCGTCCTTGAGGTCATCGTTCTGTCGGTCAAAGTAGGTCCGTTTCTGCCGTATCGTGCCGTTTGGCTCCACCTCAAGGGTGTAGTATGGCTTGTCGATCTCCGCAGTCTTGCGCAGGAACAGGATATATGCCTCCTGCTGCTCGATGCGCTCCCAATAGCGGTCTGACTTGCCGACACAGTGGGAAAGCGCATCGCCCTCGCGCATAACATCGCGCACACCTGACGGAACGACGATGGAATACATCTCTCCGGTGTATTCGTATTTCGGTTTGATCGAGCGGCAGATGCCTGCAATTTTCCGATATTTTCTTGCTGTTGCGGCAGCTTCCATGTCCCGTTCTCTTTTCCGCAGCTGCTCCACCAGTTCATCGTGACGCTGGCGCAGCAGCTTGACACGGTATACGATCTCATCGTTGGTGTTGATTCCCAGCTTGTCCGCCATGGAAAGGTAATCCCGCCATGTGGAAATAATCTGCCGCAGGGAATCCCGCGTGCCGCTTTTCTGACGCTGAAGATAGTTGCAGACCTGCTGCTCCGACATTCGATCCAGAATGAAGGCGATATCGGAAACATGGATCTTCTCCTGCTCCAGCCAGCGCAGCGCATGATCCGGGATGATTCTGCCGCTACATTTCTCCCGCTGCAGCCAGTCGAGCATAATGGCGCCGCCGTTGAGTGTCCGGAGCCGCGAAAGCCGGTGCGTATCAAGTGCCAATGCCTTGACGAGACTGGTTTCAGACTCCTGCCGGATACAGCTTTTTAGGGCTTTGACATTTTCCATACATTCCACCGTCAGCCTGGATAGGCCCGCCTTGCATATCTGTTCAATGCGCGGAAGACTCTCCCACGCGGCCAGATACCAGTTAGGACTTACGTGCCCCCTGCAAAGTCTTACATACTCACTCAATCCGGTCCTTACAAGAAATGGGGCAATGCTGGAAAGCGTTTTTCCATAGATGCTCCCCGGCTGATAACAATACTCGTTGTAGGAATAGCCCATACCTGTGTTGATGTACTCATCGATGCCCTCTACCCACCGGACGCGGCGCTGCTTATACCAGCCCCAGTAATACGGGTGTGAGGTCAGATCCGCACGGTAGAAAATGCGCTGCTTCTCAAAGCAGGAGGTTTTCGATACGATGGCGTTCTCTTCCTTTCGGTACTGCCTGTTCACCTGAAATTGGCGAACCACAAACCCGTCTCCACACTTCTGCGCCAGGTATGCGCATTCTGTTGGGGAGTGCAGATAGTCCGCCATCTTTCCCCTTGCTTTGAAGGTTACTCTGTGACCGCATTCAGGGCATGTTCCAGTTCTGTTATGATAGGGCCGCTGTTTCAGTGCGACTTCCTTCTCACAGTAGGTACAGTAGCCGTGTTTTGCGCCGCCTCTGTGGTAATCGTAGAAGATGTAGTTTTCCTGAATACCCACCTTATTGACCCACCGCTCCCAGTCCTTCGGCAGCGGCGGTGTCTGAGAGAGCTCCGCATCCCACGGATCGGTTTCCTTTCTGTGCCGGCGTTCCAGTTCAGCATCACGAACGGCGCGCTGAAATTTCAGAATAGCCCGATATACGCTTTTTTCATCCGACGCCAGATATTGCCGGATCTGTGCATCATCTACGGCGCTGATCCACACGTTATTCGATCCCTTCGCCTGCCATTCCAAGTAGTCGATCTTTGCCGCCCGCCATTTGTCATGGGAACGGTCATAGGTGAGAAACTGCTGCTTTTCTTTCTCCATGAAAATCTCATAGACCGGCAGCGTTCCGCCAAGGCGCATTGCATCCGGGTCATACAGGGTGACTTTCAAAATGCCGCCCTCTACCGCGCTTCGCACAAAACCGCTGTATCGGCATCGATAGGAAGTGTTCCAGCCCGAACCGACCTTGACCGGCACATCCTCACGGGCAACCGCAAGCATTTCTTCAGTCGCAGGCAAATTCTTCATTTTCAGCAAACTGCTTTTTTTCATTTCTGCACCGCCTCTCTTTTCACAAAATCAATGTCATACCATACATCAGGCAGAATTTTTTCTCCATCGACCTCAACGACCGCAATCTGACAGATTACTTCGGTTTCACGCCGCTCTCTGGCAAATGCGAGAATATCGCCCAGCTTTCCACACGCAGTGGGTGTCTTGCCTCGAACGATGGCATAGCCGTTGCGGCTGGTGCTGTGCTCACGCTGTACCTTGTCACTCACCTTGCGGCCTGGGTGATCCACCATGTAGGCAAGTGCATGAAGAAAGAATTCTTTCCTCGTCAGCCGCCGCAGGATTGTCAGTTCCGTGCAGGCAATTTTGGAGTCACGATCGTCCTCGTCAATATCCCCGCCGGGCTGCACCAAGCAGTAAATGGAGCGATTCATGTCGCCATAGTAGGAAAGACAATCCAGCGGGTCCTCCGCACAGTGAAAGCCGTTGCTGGCGCAGTTTGCCTCCGGGGTGACATTCTTTCCCATGACGAACCGATAGCCACGGCAGGAGAGATCCGGCTCAAAGCCTTTATAAGCGTACATCAGGCGGCCTCCCCAAAGGAGGAGAGATCGCCCAGCGAGATCTGCCCATCATCGGCTTCCGCTTTTTTCGGCGGTTCCTTCTTCTCCGGCTCTTTCTTCTTTTCTTCCTTTTTCTTCTTGGAAACGGACTTGGAAGCTGTTTTCCCACGATAGGGCTGCGGGACAAACTCCTCTTCATCCCCCTGATCCTCCTTGGCATCGGGGTCACGGAAATAGTCCTCCGCCCACTGATAGCAGAGATCATCTGGAATATCGCAGCCGTATGCCTGCTGACCGGGTCCCGGCTGAACGCCGTTTGCCTTTAGCTCGTCCTGCACATAATCCCATGCCTTCCGGCTGATGTACTGGAAACAGTGGATCATGCTTTTGCGCGGGTGCATGGTGAGCCGGGCAAAGCCGAGGTCATCAATGCACTTGGTCTGGATAAACTCGGCAACGCTCTCTTTCATGTTGCGCCGCGTCAGCTTCTCCGTATCTGCGGACACACGCTTTGCGGCAGCCTTGAGCAGTTCAGCCGGGCTCATGGCATCCAACCTTTCCAGCGCGGCCTGTTCCGCCCGCCGCTTTTCCGCCTGTTTGGCGTCCCACTCTGCTTTGCGCTTGGCTTCGGCCGCTTCGTGCGCACGGCGGGCCTCATCCTCACTTTGGGTGTTGAGGGCGGTTGCCGGTTCGCTGGCCGCCGCTGCCGGAGTCGGAGCTGCAGTCGGAGAACTTGCTGTCGCCGGTTCCACAGGAGCCGCCTGCGGCATATCCATAGCATCATCTTCCGTAAAGGCGTCGGAAACGGTAGCCTCGCTGTTTTGAAGCTCATAATCCATATTTGAAAAAGCGCCCATTCGTACATTCCTCCTAAATAAAAAATGAGAAAAGGACGCTCCTGTGCCAATGGCACAAGGCGTCCCTTCTTACATACTGCGCTCAAACCGTATAGACCAGTGTGCTGAATGGGTCGAAGCAATAGCACACGACGGCCGGGTACTGAGCGGCTGTTCTTTGAATTTTCTGTTGGACAGCAAGGGCCTCTCCCATTCCGCAGGGAGTATCCCATCCAGTCCAGACCATAGCTGTGAAATAACGGTGTTCCGGATGATACCGTGTCTCCGCCCCAAGTCCTTGACAGATTCCCAGCATGGCTTTCAGCTGCTTTCTCTTCTGCTCGTCCATTTCTAAATGGATCGTCTGTGGTAAAGCCTGCATTCAAGCCTTCTTTGCCAGCGCGGGAGAGAATTTCACCTGCGGAAAACCAGCCATATCGCAGTAAAAGTATCTGCGCTCGCTTTCATCATACAACTCCAGCACATCGGATGGGGCAATGCTGCGGCCGTGATAGTCCGGGGGGAACGCCTGATTATAGCGTGCAAAAATGCGCTCCAGAATATCACGTTCATCTTGCCCGACCGGGCAGGTTAGCTCACCGTCGTAAACGAGTGTGTATTCCGCCGCCGGCGGCTGCTGAAAGCCGGCCTTGTGCAGCGCGTCAATGCCGCCAAAGGCGAATGCGCGCGTCTCGCCATGCTCCAGCTCCAGCTGATAAACACGAAACCGCTGCATTTTGCGCTGACTGTCCAACAGCTCCTGAAAAGAAACGCCGGGGGCGGTCTGTAAGTACGCATCGTATTCCTGCTCCGTCAGCCCCAGATACTCCCGCAGGGAAATACTGTCCACCTTCATCGCATGCCATTTTTCCGTACAGGCTTCCAGCATTTCCAGCCCGCATAGGCCATTAAGATATTGCTCCTTAAATGTCATTCCTGGATCCTCCTTCATTTTCTGTTCTTTCCGGCGCAGCGCAAGCTGCCAATCGTCAATGCCCTTGTAATTGGGATTCCATGTGAGCCTGCGGCAGCGCATCCCGTGCTTGGCCGCCAGCGCATAGATCTTCGATGCGCCTTTTCCCACCATTTCATTGCTGTATTTATCCATGTCCTCCGCCTCGATGATCTCCTCCGTTCCGTTTCGGTGCAGGAACGCAAACAATTCATCCAGCTTGGCGGTGTTGTTAACGCCCAGCGTGGCAACAAAGGTCCTGTGCATCAGCGCGTGAGCGACATCCGCCTTGAGACAGCCTTCCGTCACATATACAACGCGGGAGCAGGGGTCGCCCACAAAATGAATGGGGCTCCCCGAGGTCGTTCCCATGCGCTTTCCCGTGGAAGACAGCGTCAGATATTTCACGCCCGTTTTCTCCGGTGGATCGTCTTTATCCTTGAGCGGATGATCCAACCGGATCTGTGCGCCGCGGATCAAACCGTCTACACCGAAGATGGGAATGATGATGCCTGATGTCCGCTGGTGGAATTTGACCGTCCAGCAGCCGTTATCATCCACATAGAAGCCGGGAACACCCTGCACCCTGCAGCCCGCCTTGACCAACCGATTGGTCAGGGAGCGGCACAGGAAAGGGGGCGGCGTGCTCTTGAAGCCAAAGCGTGTGATCTCATCGTCGGACAGCCCCCGCACAGACTGAAGGTGTGTGCGGTGCGCCGGAATGAGGGTCAGCATGGACAGCAGCATGGAGAGAGTCTGATGCACTTCCTGAACAGAGGCCGCGTCAGACTGCTCGGCCTCCGCAGTCGTCGTCTTCTCCGGAACGGTATAGTCCGGTGAAAAACCATTTACCGCCAAAGCGTCGCAGATCTCCCGATAAGCGTCAGAATTGCTGACGCCATATACCTTTGCGTAAAGGGACAGCATTCCGCCGCCTTCACCGCAGTAGTTACAGCGCCACAGGTCTTTTGCCGTGTTCAGATTCATTTTCCCCCGGCGGTCACCGCAGATGGGACAATCCACATACACCTGACCGGGAGCCCTCCGCCTGATATTCAGGCGGAGGAGCCCGGCCACATCCATAATGCCAAAGGGGAGATCATGCTTTTTCCCGTAATTCAAACCAGCATCCCTCCCAAGACGCAAAATTTACGGACGGAAAGCGGTCAGCTTGCCTTTAACTGCTGCGAACCGCCCATCAGAAGCATGGCGGCAGCCTTCATAATATTGCCGCAGTCCTCACAGAGATAGGCGTAATATTTCAGGCTGGAGGGACGCTGCTCAGAAACCTGTGCCATCGTCCAGCCCTTATTGACGCCGGTGGTTACGACCAGCTCCGCAGCTTCCTCTTCTGTCATCAGCGAAAGGATCTCGTCCACCGTCATATCGTCCGAATATTTCGGTGCAGCCGCTGTCGATGCCGCTGCCGGCATATCGACCACAACAGGCTTTACCGTCTGCGCTGTTTCAGCCCGCTCCGTGACAGCAGGCTCCGCCGGTTCCGAAGGAACCTCCTGCGCCTTTTGGGGCATAACCGGATCAGGCTCAGAAGCCGCAGTTCCGCCACTTAACGCCTGCAGCAGACTCATGGCGTCTGAAACGCTTTCCGCCTGCTGGGCGGGGGGAACCACCTGCTGATTTGCGCTGGGCATCTTTGCCGCCTCCTGCGGTTGAGCCTCTTGCGGTGTAGGCACTGCCTGCACCGGATGATTTTCGCCGATAGGATCTTCTCGCTGCGGCGCTGCGGCTCCATTTACCGCCAGAGCAGTCTCCTGACGATTTACAGTACCCGTTGCGACTTCCTGTTTCCCATCGGCCTGTGCATCTACCGCCGCAGAGGGGTTGATCTCACAGAGCTGGATGCCGAAGCCTGCATTATCCAGCGCCGTTTTCAGTGCCTCGTCCTGCGCGGCCTGCACATAGCGTCCGGCAGGAGCCTGAGCCTTTTCCACCGCCGCGGTAAAATTGGTAATGGGCTGGTTGTCCTCTTTGGACAAAAATACCTGCGCCTCATAAACGGCGATTTGGTCTGTGATCTGCAGCCGGTTCAGCAGCATTTTTCCATCGGGGCAGGCCAATCGGAACCAGAGCCGCTGATAGCGCGGCTCCAGCTCGATTCCGCCGTTGGCGTTTCTTTTCAGAAAGCGCAGCGGGTCAAAGCCCTGCACCCTGCGAAGCTGCTGCACGGCAGGAATCGCTTGGGTCAGCATAATTCTTTCTCTGGACATGGTTTGATACTCCCTTCATAAAATAAATAAGAGATGACTGTGCGTTTTTTTGCACATTCATCTCACATTAACTGGCACGCTGCCATTCTTCGCCCTCTTCGTTACGGAGAGCCTTGAGCGTGACTGCCTTATAGTAGAGGGCGATGCGTTCGCCCAGCATGGTATTGCGTTTTCCTTTTCGGCTCCGATGGATCGCCATATACAGCGCCCTTTTTTCACCCACCAGCAGCACGCGGCGCTTGGCACGCGTGATTGCCGTGTAGAGAAGATTCCGCGTCAGGAGCACATTATGGGCAGCCAGCAGTGGAATGATGACCGTATCATACTCTGAGCCCATGGATTTGTGGATCGTAATGGCATAGGACAGCTCCAAATCATCCAGAAGCACCTGCGGACAATCCATATAGCGGCCGTCAAACTCGATCACGACATTGGTACCGCTGATCTTGCGGATCGTGCCGATGTCACCGTTGAAAACACCCTCGCCGACCTGCTTGCCGGAGCGGTTATACAGCTTGATGTCGTAATTATTCCGCATCTGCATCACGCGGTCATTGAGGCGGAATATCTTTCCGGCGTACACGATCTCCGGCGTCTCCGGCGATGCGGGGTTGATCTCCTCGCGGATAGCTTCATTCAGGCTGTTGACCGATGCCTCGCCCTCGGAGCGGAACGGCGATAAAATCTCCACCTGCTCAATTCCTTTTGCAGCGATCTGCTCCCGGTAAAGCTCACGGATGATGCCGGCAGTCTCCTCCTGGCTCTCTGCCTTATGAAAGGCAAAGTCCTCACCATAGTAGAGCGTCGTTTTGCCCTCGTTGATAAAACGGGCATTGTGGGCGATCAGGCTGTCCTGTGCCTGACGGAAGATCTCGTCCAGCACCGTGACTGGCACGACGCCGGAGCCGATCAGCTCGTGAAATACATCACCGGCGCCCACACTCTCTAACTGGTCCGCGTCACCGACCAAAAGGACTTTGGTGCCGGGGCGCAAGCGTGAAAAGAGCTGATGGATCAGCCACATATCGACCATGGAAGTCTCGTCCACGATCAGGAGCCCTGCCTCCAGCGGTTTCCGTTCCCGGTCTTTCTTGGATTCCGAATCACCGTGAAGCCCCAGAATGCTGTGGAGCGTCTGTGCTTCATCGATCCCCGTTGCCTCCGCCATACGTCGGCTCGCCTTACCTGTGGGCGCTCCGAGTACGATCTTCTGCTGAGGATAGAGCTGACGGTACACTTCGATCACCGTTTTCAGAACCGTGGTCTTGCCGGTGCCGGGGCCGCCTGTGATAATGGACAGGTTATGCCGGAACACCATTTCCACGCCTTCTGACTGGCGTTTGGACAGGTTGAGCCCTAAGCTATGCTTCACTCGCTCCAACGGCTGCGCAATGTCTACCACCGCCGGATTTGCCAGAAACAGCTCTACCGCTTTCTGTGCGGTTTCGCTCTCCTGCAGAAATTGCTTGGGCAGATACACATTGCCGTGATTCGATACCACCTCGTCCTGCCGGATCATGGCAGACAGTTCCTGTTCGACCTGGCTCATGGGGACGCGCATCTGTGGGAGGGGTATCCGCTCATTGAGCAGCTGCATAGCCGCTTTGAGCAGAGCCTCCGCCTCCAGATAGAGATGTCCGTCCTTTGTCCGTGCGTCCTCCAGCGCATAAAAGAGCGCACCGTGGACGCGCTTCGGATCGCGCAGATCTCCACCAGATTTTTGTACGATGGCATCAATGCGCTTGAAGCCGAATCCCGGCACCTGACAGAGATTGAAGGGACTCTGTCTCACGATGTCTGCACAGGCAGGACCGAAATGCTGATAGATCTTCTGTGCGGTTGTCGGGGTGACCTTGAACGGGGCCAGCAGGGTCATCAGGACACGCATCCGGCTGGTTTCCGCATAGGCGTCCTTGATCTCCGCAAGCCGTTCCTTCGTAATGCCGCGAATCTCAAGAAGCCGGTCTGGCTGATGTTCCAGAATCTCCAGAGCATTGACACCAAACTTTTCGATGATCGCGTCGGCGGTCTTTTCTCCGATGCCCTTCAGCAGACCGGAGGCAAGATAATTGCGGACGCCCTCCAATGTGGGCGGCACGATTTCCTGCCAATGATCGACCTGAAGCTGAAGCCCGTATTTTCCGTCCTTCCACTCTCCATCCATCTCGATCTTCACCGTATCCGTCTGCGGCAATTCGATGCCGACGGCGGTAAAGCGGATCAGGTGGTCGTGATAGCGATAGGGACTCCGGGCTTCTGCCGGTACGCTGCTGTCCTCCGTCTTCATCCGAAGGACAGAATATTTGCTGGACGCATTGAAAAACAGTACCTTGTCCAGTGCTGCAACAATGCTCACAGCACATCACCTCCGTTTCTTTTCACGCTGCCTGCAAAGCAGCTTTTTTCACATGGAATCTTCGCCATTCAGACACCGTGACATACTGATCGTAAATATCAGGGTGTTCGTCCTTCAAACGCTCTAAGGCGTCCTTCGATATGCCTGCGGAGCGTACCGGATTGTAGGTTATGGTGTAGCTCTCCGCAAGACCGTTATACACGGCGGTGCAGCTTGTGCCCATTTTCTCGATGAGCATACCCTTCAACCTTTTGATGTCCTTTTCCAGCTTGTTCACATCAGCCGACAGCGTCTTTTTCTGCTCTTGCAGGGAAAGAAGCATGGAAAGCTGCCCAAACTGCGGCTGTCCCAGCAGCACGGGAGGCGCGTCCTTGTCCGCAGGCCCCAGCTTTCGCCGCAGGCTTTCGAGGATCAGGTCGCCATCCGCTTCCATATAGGGAGGCGGCGTTTTTGTGAGAACATGATTCTCCCAGAAGTCCCGTTCCAAAGCGATCAGTTCCTCTTCGTAGGCCATGTCACGGTCGATACGGCGGATGATCGCCTCGTCTTCCGAATTTCCGTAAAGGCAGCAGAAGTAGACCCGGTCAATGTTCATGACCGCCATGTAGTGCCGCCCCTGCGATTCGTAGTAGATAGGAACGATCTCCTCGCCGTTGTACCACCAGTTATCCTTGGCGTTATAGTTCGTGGTCTTGATCTCAAGGATGGCTGTTGTACCGTCCGGCAGGTCCACCATGTAATCCAGATCCGCCAGCATCCAGGGATACAGCGGGTGCTGGAACATGAATGGCCGGCGGTAGATCTTATAGCCCGTCTTATGGGCGAAGATCTTAGCAACCAACGGCTCCAGCAGGGTTCCAACCTCCAGCTGGACCCAGTTTTCGGCATCATCCGCTGTGACGATATTCAGCTTGTCATAGTAGAGATCCCGCCCGGTACGGAATGGTGAAATTCCGAGAACAGCAGCGGCGTCACTTCCGCCGATGCCCTTGCGCCGGTATTCCAGCCATTGTTCACGCGGCAGACCTTCTGTACCGACGAGAATTTGCGGAGCGTAACACTTTGCGTTTTCCATGGATGCATTCCTCCTCGGTTTCATATCCGATGCGCGGCTTATTCAAAAGCCGCTTCTCTCTGTACCTGTGGTACGGTCGGAAGGAGCGTCTGGGATGCCCTCCGGGTTTCCATTTTCGTCTGAATTTCATTTTCTGTTTCCACCCTTCTTGATGATATATCCTCAAAGCCTTTCGGCGTTTGGGCGCAAAAAAAGCGGGAACAACGATTCTGGTAAAATCCAGTATGTTTGCCTGACAGCAAACCCTCGTCATTCCCGCAGTATGGGGCAGTACCCCGTAAAACAAAAAAGCCAGCAGCAGCCGGCTCTCATGGCACAGCAATACTACTGACAAAAACGTACAAACCTGACAACGTGCGCAGGTGGATCACTCCACACACAGATCATTGACCTATGCCCAAAGGGAAATTGCGCAAAACTCATTTACAGGCATAGTGTAGCACAATATATATGACAAGTCAACACTATTTATCCTTCATATTGTGTCTCAAATAGGTTTTGTTAGCTATTGTGGCGTCGAGCAGCAGTAACATCAAATGCTATGCATATATCAGCATAGATACACTCTCACGCTGCTAAAAAGGAGTGTCACCTGATAGTAAGTTCGCTATCAGGTGACACTCCGGAAGGGTCAACTTAGCTGCCAACCTATCAACAGCAAAAGAACACTCTCTAAGAGAAGTACCCCCACACAGCACAAATCAAACCATGCAGATTTTTTCTTTTCCTCGACCGCTCGGAGCGCGAAAAATGCAAATCCAAAAGCAATAAAAAGCAAATCGCTCCAGTGCTTTGGATATGCCTTGACTGGAAGCAAAATCATAACGGCCAAAAATAGTGCAAAGCTTATCACATACTGTATGATATTCTTGGGTAATTTTTCCATGTTATTATCCATTCATACAGCGATACACAACCGTATCAGCGTCTTCAATATAGTTCTGCTGATTGGCGCTTGCATACCATTTTGTGTACAACTTTGTTACCGTCCCGTACCCGATAACCCCCGGACCGCTGGGGCGCTGATACGAAAGGACTCTTACAGAAATAGCGTGGATACCGTCTGGGTGCACCGTCCCACCAATATTGCAAATCTTTCCTAAAAGTACTCCTGCCGCAAAAGCTCCAAGAGGATTAAATCCGAGTGCAGCGATTACGACCGTTACAAATGCACCGGAGGTCATATCGAGCAAATCCTGCATAAATGTAATGTCTTTCTTTTGAGTACCAATTAGTTTGCTATAATCAGTTGCAACTGTCCCGTCCGGCGGACCGTCAAGATATTTTACGGTATGTGCAAAAGGAGCAATATCATATTCCGTACTTAGCTTTGATGATTCCTGCGTTGTCACCTTAATGCAATTACCGTTTAAGATTACGTCTCTAATGGAATCAATTTCAACCTTATCAGATTTATCGCCTTCTACAAAGTTCAGCTTTGTCGTCCCATCTGTCGAGATTTCTTTTATTACAATACCATCGACCACATTTCCAGCAGCATCGTTATAAGAATATCTAAATCTACCTTCTACATTATCCGAGAAAGCAAACTCAATCATCTGTGAAAAATTGCCCACTTCATCAGTAGCATATGGGCTTAATTCGACAGCAAATGCAGGAATGGCGAGAGCCATGCACATTGCGATGCAGAGAATAAACGACACCATTTTACGTTTCATTTAATTAACCTCGCTTTCTTTTGTTGTTGAACATAGCTTAATCTACTTCGGATACATTGAAAATTATACCTCTGTATTTTCTACTAAAACAGCCCTCCCTTCTCGTAAAACTAAATACGACAAGGGAGGGAGTTTTTGGACACAACGGCTATTTATTTTTCGCAAACACTTTCTGCTAACCTAACCAGATCTTCGGCAGTGAAGAACCCGGATATGAAAAATCCAGCGTTGTCAGCAGTCATCCATACGATTGTGTTACCGATAGCAGCGTCATCGCTGATCAAAATGTCGGCAGTGCAGCCAGCTACGGTTACCTTTTCAACGGCAGTATTTGTTGACTCGATTTGCCAGAATGTCTCATCTGGCGGACTTGCATAATAGAATTTCAGTATCTCACCCTCGTCATTCATATAAATGACCGACGAAGTATTTCCTACACTATCTTCTGATATCTGTGTATATCCTTCGGGGATCCAAGTTAAATAGTAGTTATTCTTTCCTTCATTGCTGGTACGCCCATCCTCAAAATGATATATAAACAGCTCTTCGTACACCTCTTTGACCCATCCAAAAAAAGATGCTCTAGCCTCTGTATCGACGGCCAGCCAAGCACTTCCGCCAATGAGAACTGCAAGTATAATAACGGCAACTTTGTGCATCATTTTATAGAAATAAGGATGATCTGCGCGCTTTTTCAGCTTTCTGATTTTCCTTTCAAAAGCTGCAGAAAACTCATGAGGAGGAATCGCGTCGTAACCTTCTTCCATATAACGCAGATATAAGTCGCTGGATTTTTCAGCAGCCGCGCGTAGCCGCTCATCAGTGATCAAAATTCGCCGCCTCCTTCTTTATACAGTATCTCGAGATGCTTTTTCGCTCTCTGATCGATTTTCTGCGCCCAAGATAACGTAATTCCCAACATCTTTGAAATTTCACGCAAATTGTAGCCATGATAATATTTCAACCAGATAACATGACGTTGCTGCTCCGGCAACTTAAGAATAGCCTCTGTTAGCAAATCATCTGTGTGAAGTTCTGCACTCAGTTGATTAAGAATTTCATCGTTATATTCCGCAGTGGGATGGCGGCCATTCATTCGCAGCATATCAGTCACTCTGTTATCAACTATAGTTACGACGAGCTGCTTTGTTTTTGGACTCACCGGATCAATTATTTTGATATTTTCAGCTATTTTCATAAAAGCGTAATGTACTGCGTCCTCCGCATCCTGTTCATGGTGCAAACGCTTATAGGCGACATAGTACATAAGCCCACGGTATTCCCGGTATATGTCTTCGAATTTGCTCTTGTCTTCTTCTGTCTCGATCGTTTGAAGATAAATCAGCATAGTCTTGGCTCCCTACCTGTTATGTTGGTATTATAACAAAGCGGGAAATAGGTGTCCAGTAATTGTAGTGCCTGTCAGCACCGGAAATAAGGTTGATTAAGCTTTTCAGAAGTAAACCCTTGCCATTCCATTTTTCCAGAATGGCAAGGGTTTATCAGGTATGTATTAGTCCAATCACAAAAGCAGCCGGAGCCATAGTCTTTACGGCTAATATATGACACTATTCATCGCTCAAGAGGCCATCTACCACTTTAGCGAAGTCAGTGTCGTTTATAACCAATAATTCATCCTCACTCAAAAAGTCCTCCCGTGTATCAGGGGTTCCTGTTACAATAACGCCATTATCGGTAGGTGAAAACTTGTATTCGGTTAAATTGTCGGAGATGATAATGTAAGGAGCATCTGTGGATGCAGAACAATCTTGCAGAACAGAAAAATCATCCGCAGTAAGCGCCGTAAGCGCCTTCTCCATATCCGATGCCGCAGTAACAGCGTTCTCACCTACAAGTGCTGTTGACGTCCCATCAGGGAAAGTAATCAGAATTAAGGGCTCATTCGAAGCACGAAACCGGCTACACCATTCCATGAACAATGAGTTTTCTACATCTTCAGAGGAGACATCAGACTGATTTTGACATCCAGAAAAGCAAACTGTCATGACGCATACAAACAGCAGTATATATGCTCTTTTGATTTTTTTCATAATACAATCCATCTTCTTTCCATTAATTAACTCGAGAAACAATTTCAGTAGCGTTGTAGGGGACCGGAATGCTGGTAGTGGGCCATCCCATCACAGCGGGGTGCGCGGCGTTATCAATATAGCTGATAGTGTTCAAAACCATCACTCTGCCATTGCACGACTGAATATCGTTGAGAATTGACTGGTTAATACTGACGGTAGTATAAAGGAGGGCATTAGCGCTTCCTGTAATATAAGGAGGAAGCCAATTTAAGGTCTTGACAGCCTCCATAATAGCACTTGCAACATCTCGCTGAGTTTCAATCTCATTAATCCATCTTTCACCCTGCTCTGCAGTACAACCAACAACTACAAAACGACCAGGAACAGCCCCCCACTCTCGCGCCTGCTTGTATGCTACAGAGCCACCGCGGGGAGCGTACACATTATTTACTGTGCCATCCTCTAAAGGAGAAATTGAGTTTTCGTCGTATTCAGCTGAGAACATGGCGTAAAGAATCGCTTCATAATCATCTGCGAGATAGAGAGCGTCCTGTGCGGCTAACTGAGGAAGGATCACTGCCATCTTTTCGTCAACCATCTGTTGAATAGGATCGGCGGGCTTAACAGTGTCTTCGGCAGACAATTCGAACGCGGAAGCATTTACCATAAGCGCAAATACCATGCAAATAGCCATTAACAAAGAAGCGGTTCTCTTCATAGTAATCTCCTTTCGACGTTTGGTATTATCTATACCTTATATTTCATATTAATGTGAATTTGACATTGCTTTTGCAACATGTTTATCTGAGACATAACTATTACAGCTTACAGTCACTTAGAACATTGGATACACCCCCTATCATATCGGTAAGGCATTGAAATATATTAAGTTATCAGGCGTTAACTGGAGGCCCTTTACTATTCATCTTTTAGCCATTTGTGGCACTGATAGTAACTGGGGATCGCTCTGTTCCATTCACGGAAAAATTGACAACCATGGTATAGGTTTTTCCCTTTTTGACTGCCGCACTTTTTGTCATCTTCAAAATGCCAGATCCGCTTCCGTTCCAGCTTGCGATCAAATCGCTGCCACACCGGAGTTCCATCGTCGCCGAAATCTCATCTGTCATCTTATCGCCGACAATCTGAATTACACATGAGGCGTTATTCCCATCGAAGCTCAGGTGGGGCACCGAGGTAATGCTGCGGCTTTGGATCGCATGTGCCGAAACAGAAAGAAGCATCACCAGAATAAGAGACATGCAAAAGAAACGCTTTTTCACTAATCTCACCTCCCTTCATTCTCTTAAATACGACAGCGAGGTGTATTTTTGGACAGGATAGCTGATATTTTTTCTTTGCAGTGATAGAATTTTATTGGACAAATATTAAGCCCTCGTAAAACGACTACGTTTTACGAGGGCTTATCTATTAACTTTTTCTGTAACTTGCAAAATTTGTCTATGATTCTCCGTATTTATTGTGTGAACGGCAAATAGATGTGCCTTGAACCTTGAAAACGCCGCCCCCAAATGCGGCTGCATCGATTTGTCCGGGAGTTATACAGGATCGGCTGACAGTATGCGTTTGCGTACCTGCCGGGGAAGTGCCGCACAGCGGCAGCCTGCAAATACGCGGCCTGAAGCGAGGGCGCAGGAAATGGCCCGGAAAGCGAATTGACTTTCAATAAAATTATGCTTGGCAATCGTTGTTGTGGAGAGTATAATATGCCTACCCTGCTAAACAATTAGGGAAGGAGGTACTTACTGCAAGCTATAGCGGTTTCCAAGCTGCAAGGAGGTATTATTTTGTCTGACCAAAATTGCGGCAACAGTGTTCAACGCACCTACACCGTCGAACAGATCTCAAAAATTCTTGGCATCAGTCTTCGCAAAACCTACTACCTTTGCGAACATACAACAGATTTTAAGGTCATTCGACTTGGCAAACGGTGCCTGCGCATTCATAAAGAATCATTCGATTCTTGGTTCAATGCGTTAGATCAATCATAAAGCAACGAGCAAGAAAGGAACCGTTATGGCAACATATACAATACGCGGAACATCGCACAATGTCGTCTATACTTACAAAGCAGCTGACGGAAAACGCAAACAGCAATGGGAATCTTACTCTTCTGAATTGGAAGCAATTCAGCGCAAAGCCTATATTGACTATCTTCAATCTCAAAACAGGACACCTGATATTACACATGAAGCATCCGAGTATCGTAGAAAAAAAGCCGTTGAAAAGGCAGCTCAAAAAATTGCTGCTGAAAGGACAGCAACTGCTCCCGATACTCCGTCCCCTGAAAGCGAAGATAATATGAGCAAGACCTATCGAGAATTTATGGAGCGATTTCTTCCAATACACGCAAGAAAGAAGAATTTCTCACCTAAAACCTATGACAGCTATCGTCAAAATCTGGAAACGCATATATACCCTTATTTTGGTGATTGGGTCATGAGTTCTATTACCAGCAGCGCCATTGATGGCTTTATCGACCATCTTTTTCAGAAACCTTGCCGTGGAAGCAAGAGCTATGGCAAACGCACCTCGGAAATTCCAACACTGAGTTCCGGAACTGTAAAAAAGTGCTATAACATTCTTACACTTGGTTTTGAAACAGCAAAACGATGGAACTACATCGCAGAGATTCCCAACACCAAAGGTCCATCCGAGCACTACAAGAGGCGTAAAGCTTGGTCTGCTGAGTATATTTCAAAAATTCTCGATCAGATTCAAGAAGATCCCATTCTCCATCTCTCGCTTCACCTGGCCTTTGTATGTTCACTTAGAGCGGGCGAGATTGTTGCTATTGACATTCACTCAATCAACCTTGATGAAGGCAGCATGTGGATCTCCCAAATTCTTGAACGTGTCTCTGACGAGGCCCTCAAAAATCTCTCCAGAGAAAAGATTGCTAAAGTTTTTCCGAAACAGTTTTCTAACGCTAAAAGTCGCCTTGTCTTAAAAATTCCAAAAACAGAAGGCAGTTTGAGAAAGCAATACCTGACAAGCCCATTGGTACAAGAAATCAAAGAGCGCATTGCGGAAATCAACAGAGCGAAAGAATCTCTCGGTCCTGAATATCAAGACAATGAATTGCTGATTTGTCAGCCAGATGGACGTCCCATTGACCCAAATAATCTCTGCAAGTCCTTCAAAGAATGGCAAAGTGCAATGAATATTACGGACCAAATTGATCTTCAAGGTTTACGTAAGTCAGGACAAATGCACAAAATCAGATTGACTAAAAACAATTACCAACTTGTGGCTGCTAACGCTGGACAATCTCCGGAAGTGCTTATGCATCATTATAATGAAGCACTTGAAGTAGAGAAGCAACAGCTTGCATCGATGGTTGAATCAAGTTTTTATCCAACTCCCGCAAAATCAAATGAGAAGCCAGCATCTCTTGACGCAGCCGAAATTCTAAAACTGATTCAGGACAATCCTGACCTCTCAGCTAAGCTCATGCAACTATTAAAAGTCTCTGCATAAGATAACACACGATGCAAACACTTTTTCGTTTAGCATGATGTTTAGCAACTCCGTAAATCTATGTTTCCTGAGGTCCGGCTAAAAAAAAGAAAAAACCTCGAAACCATAATGGTTTCAAGGTTTTCCTGTGGAGCTGCTGGGCAGATTCGAACTGCCGACCTCATCCTTACCAAGGATGCGCTCTACCGACTGAGCTACAGCAGCAAATGGCGACCAGGAAGGGGTTCGAACCCTCGACCTCCGGCGTGACAGGCCGGCGTTCTAACCAGCTGAACTACCTGGCCATTTACTTACCTCTACGTTCTGACAAAGAATAGGTTTATTATAACATTTACAAACAGATTTGTAAAGTATTTTTTATGGCAGGGGCAGAAAGACTCGAACTCTCGACACGCGGTTTTGGAGACCGCTGCTCTACCAACTGAGCTATACCCCTATGTGGTGGGCCTTCGGGGACTCGAACCCAGGACCGACCGGTTATGAGCCGGCTGCTCTAACCAACTGAGCTAAAGGCCCATAATCTTCTAAAATGCGATAGCCGCCACATTCGTGACGGCTATCAGTGGCTCCCCCTGTTGGACTCGAACCAACGACCCCCTGATTAACAGTCAGATGCTCTACCGGCTGAGCTAAGGAGGAATATATATGTTGGCACTACCTATTTTCCCGGCCAGTCACCCGACAAGTATCTTCGGCGAATGTGAGCTTAACTTCTGTGTTCGGTATGGGAACAGGTGGACCCTCACACCAATC
>ERZ773130.741-NODE-741-length-36417-cov-5.420384_pt1 | contig 36417 bp, 34 predicted proteins | sample MGYA00511919_ERZ773130 | MGnify/ENA primary metagenome ERZ773130 (study PRJEB29015, sample SAMEA2737851) | human gut metagenome | biome: human gut; feature: human-associated habitat; material: faeces | place: China | collected 2012 ...
CCGTCTCATTTTTACCACACTATTTTTCAGGAGGATATCAGAATGGCTATCACTGCTGCTGTTGTTAACGAGCTCCGCCAGGCCACCGGCTGCGGCCTGATGGACTGCAAGAAGGCCCTCATCGAGTGCGAGGGCGATATGGAAAAGGCCGTCATGTATCTGCGCGAAAAGGGCCTCGCCTCTCAGGCGAAGAAGGCCAGCCGCGTGGCTGCTGAGGGCATGGCTTACGCCACCGTCATCGATGGTGTCGGTGTTGTGGTCGAGGTCAACTGCGAGACCGACTTCGTCGCCAACGGCGAGCCGTTCGGCAACTTTGTCAAGGGCGTGGCTGCTGTTGTCGCCAAGGAGAACCCCGCTGACGTCGACGCGCTCATGGGCTGCCCTTGGGTCACCGGCAACGGCACCGTCAAGGACGCAAAGGACGAGCTGTTCCTTGCCCTCCGCGAGAATATGAGCATCCGCCGCTTCGCCCGCATCGCCGACGGCTTCTCCGTCCCCTATGTCCACATGAAGGGCAAGATCGGCGTTATCGTCAACCTGACCGTCGAGGGCTGCGACGCCACCGAGATCGGCAAGGACATCGCCATGCAGATCGCCGCGCTCAACCCCCGCTTCTGGGACAAGAGCCAGGTCACGCAGGATGTTCTCGACGAAGAGAAGGAAGTTCTGCTCGGCCAGATGGCCAACGACCCCAAGATGGCCGGCAAGCCCGAGCAGGTCAAGGAAAAGATCGTCATGGGCAAGCTCAACAAGTTCTATGCCGAGAACTGCCTGCTCCAGCAGGCCTTCGTCAAGGACGGCGACGTCTCTGTCGAGCAGTATATGAACAACGCTGCCAAGACGCTGGGCGGCAAGGTCAGCTTCAACACCGCTGTTCGCTTCGAAAAGGGCGAGGGCATCGAGAAGAAGCAGGAGAACTTTGCGGCTGAGATCGCTTCCATGGTCGGCGGCAACAAGTAATCCATCTTTCGAAAGAGATAAAAAGAGGTTCGACTTTGGTCGAACCTCTTTTTTGTCCATACATGGCAAACAAAAAGCTGCAAGACTTAAAAAATTTACAATTTCCTAACGTGAATATTTTTGTGCATATCTTGCATATTCGTTTTTCGTGGTGTATAATATGACCGCTAAGCAGCGGTGCAGTATCCTAGTCGGAGCTGCCGGTTCCTAAGAAGGGCCTAAAAATCCTTTAAAGGGCACAACTGTGAAGCCTTTGGTGCTTGCTTCTTACGCCCAGTTTGGGGTGGGTGCTGAAGGGAGGCATAAGCGAAAGCTGCGCCTGCGGACTCCGGGCGACCCCTAATGGCATAGGGGAACCGACCCTGTTTCTGCGGAGACTCGTTGCTGTGCCGGAGCGGACTCCCGGTTTCGGGTATTGACTTCGGTACGGGACGGGATATGAACCTGCATTGCGGTGCTACCCGGCTTTTATGCCGCGAACGCTGTGTGCAGCGTAGCCTGCCTTGCGTGGGGAATCCGGATAGGAGAACAACGTGCAGACTCTGGCCAAGAGCGAGGCACGATCGCTCCTTGAAATTTTTCCTGCAAAAGAGGATAAGAACCGGTATGACTCCGGGGTGGAAATCACCTAGGCTGTCGTAAGGGCAGCAAAAGGGTTACAGTGCGGACTAAGTGGCAATCGGGTACCTCGTCTGGTAACAACGGGGTGCAGCGTCTAAGGGGGAACCGCCTCCATCGGTAACGAGAGGTGCGCTGTGGGGAAAGCCAACCCGACCTATGCCGCAGGATTACCTTTTGCTGCTGCCGCTGATTAGCATGATTAAAAAGAAATGACCTTGGAGAAAAGAGAATTGGAAAACGAAGAAGACCGAAAGCCCAAGAAAACGGAAAAGACGCCGAGCCATGCGCGCTGGGTCGCGCGCGTGTTCCTGATCGCCATGTCGCTCTCTGCCGCGATGAGCCTGTGCTCCGGCGCGGTACTTGAGGACGCGGGCTATGTGAGCGCAACGCTGATTTTGCTGCTATTTATCCTGCTGGGCATCATGTTCGACATTATCGGCGTCGCCGTGACGGCGGCGAATCCAAAGCCGTTCAACTCGATGGCCGCGCACCGCGTCAAGGGTGCGAAGGAGGCACTTTATCTGATCCGCAACGCGGAAAAGGTCGCCTCGTTCTGCAACGACGTGGTCGGTGATATTTGCGGCATCGTCAGCGGTTCCACGGCGACCGTCATTGTTGTGCTTCTGCAGCAGAGCTTCGGCTGGCGCAGCATCGTTGTATCCACGGTGGTCACGGCGCTCATCTCGGGGCTGACCATCGGCGGCAAGGCCATCGGCAAGAAAATTGCCATGAAAAAGAGCAAAGATGTCATCTACCTGACGGCGAAGGTGCTGTCGGTACTGCACCTTGGCAGATAAAGAAGGAATTCGCATTGATTCTTGAAAAGATCCATGATCCAAATGATATTAAATTATTGAACGCCCCTCAAACGCAGCTTTTATGTACAGAGCTGCGTGAATTTTTGATGACGCATGTTTCACAGACGGGCGGGCATCTTGCCTCGAATCTCGGCGCGGTCGAACTGACGGTTGCCATTCACCACGTGTTCGACACGTCACGCGACCGGTTGGTGTTTGACGTGGGACACCAGTGCTACACGCATAAGATCCTGACCGGACGGAAAGAGCGTTTCGATACGCTGCGTCAGTATCGCGGGCTTTCGGGCTTTCCGAAGCCGCGCGAGAGCGAGCATGACGCTTTTATTGCGGGACATGCTTCCAACTCCATCTCTGTCGCGCTTGGCATGGCGCGGGCGCGAACCTTGCAGCATCAGGACTACTCCGTGCTTGCCCTCATTGGTGACGGCGCGCTTTCCGGCGGCCTTGCCTACGAGGGGCTGAACAACGCCGGCTCGTCCGGCGAGCCGCTCATTGTCATTTTGAATGACAACGGTATGTCCATCGACGGCAACGTCGGCGCGGTGAGCGAGCATTTGGGACTGCTGCGCACCAAGCCTGCGTACTATGAATTCAAAAAAGCCTATCGTGATGCACTCGACCGCAACGCGGCGGGGCGCGCGCTGTATGAATTTAACCATCACCTGAAAACAAGCATCAAAAAGGCGCTGCTGCCGAACTCTACGATGTTTGAGGACATGGGCTTTACCTATCTCGGCCCTGTGAACGGACATGATGTGGAGCAGCTTACCAATACGCTCAAGTGGGCAAAAGAACTTAAGTGTCCCGTACTTTTACACGTACACACAAAAAAGGGAAAGGGCTATCCGCCCGCCGAGCGCGAGCCGGAGCGCTACCACGGCGTCAGCAAGTTTGACCCGCGGCTGGGAATGCCGCGCGAACGCGGAAAGGATTTTTCTGCTGTCTTTGGCGAAGAACTCTGCCGGCTGGCGAAAGAAAACAAAACCATCTGCGCCATCACTGCCGCGATGCGCGACGGAACGGGCCTGCATGATTTTTCCGAGCAGTACCCGGAGCGTTTCTTCGATGTTGGCATTGCCGAAAGCCACGCTGTTGCGATGGCTGCAGGCATGGCCAAGCAGGGGCTTACACCGGTCGTGGCAATTTATTCGAGCTTTTTGCAGCGCGCCTACGACCAGCTTGTCCATGATACGGCGCTCTCCGATCTGCACGTTGTCCTTGCGGTAGACCGCGCGGGCATAGTCGGCGCGGATGGGGAGACACATCACGGTATTTTTGATGCATCGTTCCTTTCGGAGATTCCCAATATGACGGTGCTGTGTCCGTCGAACTTTGCAGAACTGCGCACGATGCTCGACCGCGCGGTGAATGAGATCAAAGGCCCTGTCGCTGTCCGCTATCCGCGCGGCGGCGAGGGGGCATATCAGGCTGACAGCGGGCGGGAAAATCTTGCTGTGCTGCGCGAGGGCGGCGACATCACCCTCTGCGCATACGGCACGATGGTCAACAATGTGCTGGACGCGGCGGAGCTCCTTGCGCAGCAGGGGATCTCGGCGCGCGTGGTGAAGATCAACGCGATCTCTCCGCTTTACGACCGCGATATGCGCGAGGTCATCGGCAAAACCCGGGCGCTGCTGGTGGCGGAGGAATGCACCGGTGTCGGCTGCATGGGGCAGCGCATGGCGGCGATCCTGGGGTGGAACAGAATTTCGCCGGAGCGGATCGAGCTGTGCAATCTCGGTAAGGTATTTCCGGCACAGGGGACGATAGAGGAACTGTACCGTGAATTCGGACTGGACGCGGAATCATTGGCAAAGAAAGCTGCGGAGGTGCTGCAATGAGCAATAAAACAAGATTGGATGTGCTGCTCGTTGAGCGCGGACTGGAGCAGACCCGTCAGCGCGCGCAGGCGATGATCATGAGCGGACTCGTCTTTGTAGACGGGCAGCGTGTGGACAAAGCGGGTACCGCCATTCCCAACGACGCGCAGGTCGAGGTGCGCGGCAATACCCTGCGCTATGTGAGCCGCGGAGGACTCAAGCTTGAAAAAGCCATGACGACCTTCGGACTCAGGCTCGACGGCTGTATCTGCGCCGATATCGGCGCCTCGACCGGCGGCTTTACGGACTGCATGCTGCAAAACGGCGCGACAAAGGTCTACGCGGTCGACGTCGGCTACGGCCAGCTCGACTGGAAGCTGCGCTCAGATGAGCGCGTGGTGTGCATGGAACGCACAAATGCGCGCTACTTGGACCATAAGCAAATTTCCGATGAATTGGATTTTGCCAGCATCGATGTGTCGTTCATTTCCCTCAAGCTCATTTTGCCCGCGGTGCACCGCGTGCTGAGATCGGGCGGGCATGTTGCCTGCCTCATCAAGCCCCAGTTTGAAGCGGGGCGCGAAAAGGTGGGGAAGAAGGGCGTCGTCCGCGACCCGGGCGTACACCTTGAGGTGCTGGAAAATTTCTTGGATCATGCAAAGGATTCTGGCTTTACAGTGCTTGATATTACGTTTTCTCCCATTTGCGGGCCTGAGGGGAATATCGAATACCTCGGCTATCTTGAAAGCGGCGAGTGGGTAGAAAAGACTTTTGATCTGCGTGCCCTTGTCGAGCAGTCGCACGCGGCGCTCGATCATGGGAAGGAGGGCGCAGGATGCTGAAAAAGGTCATCTTATGCCCCAACCCTTATCGTGATGCACAGCTTCGCATCGCCAAGGAAGCCAAGCGCGTGCTCGACGAGGTGGGCTGCCCGAACGTTGTCTGCCTGCCGTTCAGAAATCAGGAGAGCCCGGAGGGTTATGGGTTTACCATCGAGCCTTTGCAGCAGGAGCTTCGCGGTGCAGACCTGATCATCGCCTTTGGCGGCGACGGAACGATCCTGCACCTGTCAAAGACAGCTGCGCACCGCGATATTCCGGTGCTGGGTGTCAATCTCGGCAGCCTTGGCTTTATGGCTGAACTTGAAAGCAAAGACCTCTCGCGCCTGCGCGACTTGTGCGACGGGAAATATGAGGTGGAGAGCCACATGATGCTCGATGTGAGCGTTCAGCGCGACGGACGCGTGATCTACTCCAACCTTGCGCTCAATGAGGCGCTCATTGCACGCGGTAATATTTCACGCGTGATCCGGCTTCAGATCTTTACCGAGCAGGGAAAGCTTGTGGATGTGGCGGGCGACGGCGTCATCGTTGCAAGCCCGACCGGCTCAACGGCATACTCTCTTTCGGCGGGCGGCCCTGTGGTCGAGCCGACGGCGCGGAACTTCATCGTTTCGCCCATCTGCGCGCACAGCGTGCATGCCAACGCCTATGTGCTTTCGCCTGAGCGGGTCATCACCGTGCAGACGGAGAAAAACAGCTACAAGCCCGTCCTTTTGAGCGTGGACGGCGGGCGTGCGTTTTCGCTGCGCAGCGGCGACAGCATCGAAGTGCGCCGCTCGAAATTTGACACTAAGCTTGTTCGGCTGAGCAAACGCAGTTTCTGCGAGATCTTACAAAAGAAAATGCTGATGGGAGGAACCAGCAATGAAGAATGAGAGACAGGAAAAGATCCTTGCGATCATTGCCGCTTCGGCAATCGAAACGCAGGAGCAGTTGATCGACAGTCTGCGCGAGGAGGGAATCTCCTGCACGCAGGCAACCATCTCCCGCGATATCAAGCAGCTCCATCTGATTAAAGAACCGTCCGGCAACGGCACTTACCGCTACGCCGTTTCCACACAGAAGATGCGTCTCAACCTGGCTGACCGCTTGCAGACCATTCTGCGCGAGAGCATTGTTTCGGTCGATTATGCGCAGAATCTGGTGCTCATCAAGACGATGTCTGGTCTTGGCCCTGCGGCTGGTGCGGCGTTCGACGGAATGGAGATCTCTTCCAAGGTCGGCACGGTGGCGGGCGACGACACGGTGCTGATTGTGATGCGCGAGAATGAGTCTGCGGCAGAGCTCTGCGAGGAGATCGCGGACATGCAGAAGCAGCGCCAGACCAAGTAAGAAGAGTAAGTTTGCAGGAGAATGAGCGATGCTTGAGCTTTTGCACATTGAGAATATCGCCATCATTGAGCGGGCAGACATTCTGTTCGGTGGTGGATTCAACGCACTCACGGGCGAGACCGGCGCAGGTAAATCCATCGTGATCGACGCGCTCGGCGCGGTGCTTGGGCAGCGCACATCGCGCGAGCTGATCCGCACAGGTGCGGAAAAAGCGTTCGTCAGCGCGGCGTTCAGCGCGGTTCCGGCAGAGCTTCCGGGACTTGCGGAAAATGGTTTTGCCCCGGAAGAGGACGGAACGCTCCTTTTGCAGCGCGAGCTGTACGCCGACGGGAAAAACGTCTGCCGTGTGGGTGGACGGCCGGTGATGGTGGCGCAGCTCAAGCGCATTGGTGCGAGTCTGCTCAATATCCACGGCCAGCACGACGGGCAGCAGCTGCTCGACGAAGAGCAGCACCTTGTCTATCTTGACCGATTTGGCCGCGTGGAGGGGGAACTGGACGCTTACCGCATGAGCTATGATGCCATGCGGGAAACGCGCCGCGCGATCGATGCGCTCAGAATGGACGAAGCGGAGAAGGCACGCCGCGTCGATATGCTGCGTCATCAGATCGGCGAGCTTGAGCGCGCGGAGCTGCAGGAGGGGGAGGAAGAATCACTCCTTGCCCGCCGCAATATCCTGCGCAACGGAGAGAAGTTTCTCTCCGCGGTCTCGCAGGCGGATGCCTGCCTGAACGGCGGAGACGAAGGGCTTGGCGCGGTGTCTGCCATCAAGGAAGCGGAGGATGCGCTGCACGGTCTGCGCAGTCTGGGCGATGAGTTTGTTGAACTCTCGCATCGATTGGAAGCGTTGCGCTGTGAAGCGTATGACCTTGCGGAAACGATCCGCGATAAGAAAGATGAATACGACTTTTCTCCCCAGGAGCTTGACGCGGTGGAGTCCCGCTGCGACCAGCTCTACCGGCTGAAAAAGAAATACGGCTCAAGCGTGGAGGAAATGCTCGACTATCTCAAAAGGTCACGGGAAGAGCTTGAACGCATCGAGTATGCGGACGATCGTGTGGAGCAGCTGACGCAGACGCTGCAAAAGCAGGAAAAGGCCGCGCGCGAAGCGGCGCGAACGCTGTCTGAGTGCCGCCATACTGCGGCGAGGGAACTTGAAGAACGCATTTCCCGGGAATTGCGCGAGCTTGATATGCCGAAGCTTCGTTTCTCCATCGATTTTCAGGAGAAGGAGCTTTCGGAGGACGGCACAGATGCGGTTGAATTTTTGATGTCGGCCAACGTGGGTGAAACGCTGCGGCCGATCCAGAAGATCGCGTCCGGCGGTGAGCTGTCGCGCATCATGCTGGCGCTCAAGAATGTGCTGGCTGAGCAGGACAGCGTGATGACCATGGTGTTCGATGAAGTCGATACCGGCGTTTCGGGAAGAGCTGCACAGCGCGTGGCGGAAAAGCTCGCCAAGCTCTCACGCACAAGACAGGTGCTGTGCGTGACGCATCTGCCGCAGCTTGCGGCGATGGCGGACACGCACTTTGGCGTGGAAAAGGGCGAAGAGAACGGCAGAACGCTTACCAAGGTCGTGTCGCTCGACCGCGCCGCCCGCCGCAGCGAGATCGCCAGATTGAGCGGAGGAGACCACCCGAGCGAGACGATGATCGCCGGCGCGGAAGAATTGCTCTGCGCGGCAGAACAGTATAAAAATCAGCTTCTGTAAAGTGAGAAGGCCTTGCAGATAAAAACGCCGCGCCGCGGCGTTTTTCCGAAGAAAGGAAACATAGATGAACGAATTTGCTGAGCGCATCGAGCGGGATTATCCGGTGCGGCACAAGGAAAAAGAAAAGGTGAACTTCCGCACGTGGCTCGTCCACACGCTCAAGGAGCTTGGCTATTCGCCGCGGCTCGAAGGCGGAGCGTCGGCGCTCACCATGGGTGGAAATATGACGAATGTGGTCGTCGGCGACATTGAAAGGGCGAAGATCGTGCTGGCAGCGCATTACGACACGGGCGTGCGGGAGATCCTGCCGCCACTTCTCTGCCCGACAAGACCGGCGACGTTCCTCTTATATCAGGCACTGTTCCCGTTTCTTGTGATCGCGGTAAGCTTTCTTGTTTCGTTCGGCGTGACGTTTGCGCTGAATCTTCCGAACATGACGCTGCCGCTTTTTCTGCTGTTTTTGATCGTGGCACTCTTTTATCCCAAATACGGCAAGAGCGAGCGGGACAACCTCAATGACAACACCTCCGGTGTCGTTGCGCTGCTCGAGGTGGCGAAAACACTGACCCCACGTTACCGCGGCGAGGTGTGCTTCCTCTTCCTTGATGGCGGCACGCAGGCGTCGAAGGGGGCGAAGGGGCTTGTCCGCGCGCACCCCGAGCTCAAGAAAAAGAGCGTGATCGTGCTCGACTGCGTGGGTGAGGGCGATGAGCTTTTGATCCTGCCGGGCAGAACGAGCCGCTGGAACGACAGCCTGCTCGATACGATCCTCGAGAATTTCAGCAACAGCGAGAAAAAGACCTGTTTTTTGAAAACGGACGGCCTTGTCTATTACCCGTCGGACAACCGCGCGTTTGCCGGCGGCACAGCCATCTGCGCGTGCAAAACGGTCAAGGGTTTTGGCCGCTGCATTCTGCCGCGCCGCGCAAAGGAGATCGACGAGGAGAATCTTTCTCTTTTGTGTGACGGCCTGTGCAAACTTGTGACATATTACCGTCCGCAAAACGCTTGACAAGTCGCTGCCTTTACGTTACAATATCCGCGTTTACGGTGATGAAGCGGAGAAGTAAGCGCGCATTCCCTGCAAAGAGAACCTTCGTTTGGTGGAAGAAGGAGAGGGAAGCCGCCCAAATACACCGCGGAGCCGGCGCCCGAACGATGTGATTCATTCAGTAGGCGCGCCCCGGGAGCGCCCGTTATCGCGCGGGAGTGTGTCAGCACTCCGTGAGGCTGCCTTTGCGAAGAGGCGGCGAACCAGAGGTGGTACCGCGAGTGATGCTCGCCCTCTGTCCGAACGGACAGAGGGCGTTTTTTGTTACCCGGAAACGCCTGGGAATGTCCGAAAATCGAATGAAAATGAACATAGGAGGAACTGACAAATGGGTATTTACGAAGAGCTGCAAGCGCGCGGGCTGCTTGCGCAGGTCACGAACGAGGAAGAGATCCGCGAAATGGTCAACGCGGGCAAGGCCAAGTTCTACATTGGCTTTGACTGCACGGCCGACAGCCTGACGGCCGGTCACTTTATGGCACTGACGCTGATGAAGCGACTCCAGATGGCGGGCAACCAGCCCGTCGCGCTCATTGGCGGCGGCACGACCATGATCGGCGACCCCTCTGGCCGCACAGACATGCGCAAGATGCTCACCAAGGAGGACATTGACCACAACGCCGAGTGCTTCAAGCGCCAGATGGAGCGTTTTATCGACTTCGGCGAAGGCAAGGCCATCATGGTCAACAACGCCGACTGGCTGCTGAATCTCAACTATATCGAGCTGCTGCGCGAAGTGGGCGCGTGCTTCTCCGTGAACAATATGCTGCGTGCCAAGTGTTATGAGCAGCGCATGGAGAAGGGGCTTTCCTTCCTTGAGTTCAACTACATGATCATGCAATCCTACGACTTCTACCACCTCTTCCAGCACTACGGCTGCAACATGCAGTTCGGCGGCGACGACCAGTGGTCCAACATGCTCGGCGGTACGGAACTGATCCGCCGCAAGCTCGGCAAGGACGCGCACGCGATGACCATCACGCTGCTGACCGACTCGCAGGGTCACAAGATGGGCAAGACCGCGGGCAATGCCGTCTGGCTCGACCCGAACAAGACCTCTCCCTACGACTTCTACCAGTACTGGCGCAATGTGGGCGACAGCGACGTTTTGAAGTGCATCCGCATGCTCACCTTCCTGCCGCTCGAGCAGATCGACGAGATGGACAAGTGGGAGGGCAGCCAGCTCAACCGTGCCAAGGAGATCCTTGCCTACGAGCTCACCGCGCTCGTCCACGGGGAAGAAGAGGCGAAGAAGGCGGAGGAGTCTGCCAAGGCGCTCTTCGGCGCTGGCGGCAGCAGCGCCAACATGCCGACGAGCGTACTCACTGACGCTGACTTTGAAAACGGCAGCATCAATGTGCTCTCCATGCTGGTCACGACCGGCCTGTGCCCGTCCCGCGGCGAGGCGCGCCGCCTGGTGCAGCAGGGCGGTGTGATGGTGGACGATGTGAAGGTCGCTTCCATCGATGAGAGTCTTGCACGCGAGCGCTTTGAGGGCGAGGGCATCATCGTGCGCAAGGGCAAGAAGGTCTACCACCGCGTGAAGGTGTAAGTGGGACTGATTACAAAGCGTAAACAGGTAATTTTACAGAAGGCTCCGCGCCAAAACCGCGCGGAGCCTTCTTTTTGACCGAACGCACAAAGAAAAAGCGACAAATGAATACGGTGAATATCGCGTGAATGCGGCAATGAATGCGGGTGAATATTTGATGAATATCGTTTACACGGTGAGATGCCAATCCTCCATTGCGCGTGTGAGCTGCGATAGATGGTGCTTGGAGATCGGGCACAGCGGCAGCCGCAGCTCGCCGCTGCACAAGTCGAGCACTTCCATTGCGGCTTTGACGGGAATGGGGTTGACCTCGCAAAAAAGCGCGCGGATCAGCTCGTGCAGCCTGCGCTGAAGCACACCCGCCTCTGAAAAGCGGTTTTCAAGACAAAGCTGCGTCAGCTCGTGCATCTCGCGCGGGACAATGTTGGCGGCAACGGAGATGACGCCTTTTCCACCGAGTGCCATGATAGCGGTCGTGGAGGAATCGTTGCCGCTCCAGAGCGTGAAGTCCGGCGGACAGCGGTTCAGCGTTTCCTGAATGAGATCAAAATCGTCGCTCGCCTCCTTGACGCCTGCGATATTCGGGTGCTCGGCGAGCTTTTGATAGGTCTCAGCCGTGCAGCTGACGCCGGTGCGCGAGGGGACATTGTAGAGAATGAGCGGGATCTCAACTGCGTCGGCGATGGCGGAAAAATGGCGTACAAGGCCGTTTTGCGAGGCTTTGTTGTAGTACGGCGTGACGGTGAGCAGCGCGTCAACGCCGGCACTCTGCGTGGCTTTGGAAAGCGCGACGGAGGAGGCGGTGTTGTTTGTGCCGCTGCCTGCGATGACGGGAACGCGGCGGTCGACGATGCGCACGCAGCGTTCGATGAGCGCCATGCGCTCATCGAAATTCAGCGTTGCGGCTTCTCCGGTTGTGCCGCAGACAACGATGGCGTCGGTGCCGCCTTGGATCTGACGCTCGACAAGGCGGTCAAAGGCGTTGAAGTCGATGCTGCCGGCACGGAACGGCGTGACGATGGCGACGGCGCTGCCGGTGAAGATGCAGGGTTTCATAAAAAGGCTCCTTTCTGCGGTGGGCGGTGACCCAAAAAGATGTGCAGTTTTGCTTGAAAGCGGAAGAAGTCTGTCGTATAATGTAAAATACGATTCGTATGGGCATGATCGGCCAAGTGCAGAACAGATGCTTCTGCACTTGGTTGTGGAGGATACTATGAAAAATCGATGCAGAATGTTCCTGCTGTCTTTCTTTTTGTGCGGCGCGCTGTGTACATTTGCGCAGGCAACGGACGGCGATATGCTCCGCGTGGGGCTCAAATATGGCTCGGACGCGATGAGCGCGGCGAACCTCCAGAATTACTCTGCCTTCGGCGGATATGCGCTGGGGTGTTTTAACGCGAGCGGTGATTTCGAAGAGTTGGGCGAACTGCCGCGGTCTTATGAAAAAATCACCGTGACGACAGATGAGACGTATCACGCCCAGCTCCCGGATGCATTTTACGATTACGATGATGCGGCGCGTGCTGCTGTGGAGTATAGTGATGGGTTTGCTGCCTATGAGGGCGGCGCGTTTTACGTGCGCGTTGGCAGCTATGGCAGCTTGCACGAAGCGGAATCTGCGGCGTACCAGCTTGGCGGCGAGGCTGTCGGCGGCAGCCGCACGGGGGTAACGGTCGTTGAATCGGAAAGCAGAGAAGTGCTTTTTGAGTTTGACTGCGGCGGAGATGAAAGTCTCGGTATCCTGCCGATCGAAACGCGCGAAAAGACGGTGACGTGGTTCCGCGGTTACCGCTACTACGGCGGCTTTGAATATCAGCGTGCACGCGGCGGGAACATCAATGTTATCAACGTTGTGGATATGGAGGATTACGTCAAAGGCGTGGTTCCCTGGGAGATGAACAAGGACTGGCCGGTCGAGGCGCTCAAAGCGCAGGCGGTTTGCGCGCGCACCTATGCTGCCTGCCAGTCGAAGCACCGCTCGCAGGGGTTTGACATCTGCGCGACGACGCACTGTCAGGTCTATCAGGGTACGGCGCAAAGCAGTGCGAACTCCGATGCTGCGGTCGAACAAACGGCGGGGGAGTACCTCTATTACGATGGAAGACTGGTGCAGGAGGCGGTGTATTGCTCCAGCAACGGCGGCGCAAGTGAAGATAGCCTGAATATCTGGGGCAGCGATGTGGGGTATCTCAAGGGAAAGATCGACCCTTACGAGGGGAAGATCGCCTCGATCATTCCGCGGTACAACTGGTCGACAACATATAGCATCTCAGAACTCACGAGCCTGCTCAATAGCCGCGGCTATGGGATCGGCACGGTGAGAGATGCGTATGTCTCCGCCTACACCGATACCGGGAACGTCTATTCTGTCACCTTTGCCGGCACGAACGGCAGCAAGACTGTTTCGCGCGAGGCCTGCCGGACGCTGCTGAACCTGCGCAGCCAGCGTTTCAGCATCAACGGCGGCGGGAGCGGGAATGCTTACAGTGTGAACGACACGGGCGAAGGCGTTGCATTGAACGCTGCGAGCGCTATTGATGGCAGCGGCAGGAGTTCCGCTCTTTCCGGCAATGTGTATGTCATCACGGCGAGCGGCACGTCGCAGCTTGAGCAGCGGACGACCGCGTCCAATACCGGCGGTTTTGTTATCTCCGGCAGCGGCTATGGGCATCATGTCGGTATGAGCCAGTGGGGCGCGTATTCGATGGCGGATCTTGGCTATTCCTACCGGGATATTTTGCAATTTTACTATACGGATACCACAATCCGATGAGAGAAAGAGAACAGTATGAAGACGAAAGATTTTGACTATTACCTGCCGGAGGAGCTGATCGCGCAGACGCCGCTGGAAAAGCGCGACGAATCGCGCCTGATGTGCCTTGATAAGGAAACGGGCGCGATCTCACATCAGCATTTTTATGAACTGCCGGAGTTTTTGAAGCCCGGCGACTGCCTGATCCTGAACAATTCCCGCGTGCTGCCGGCGCGCCTGCTTGGGCGGCGGCTTCCGGGCGGCGGCGCGTGCGAGGTGCTGCTGCTCATCGACCGCGGCGACAAGACTTGGGAGTGCATCGTGCGTCCGGGCAAGCATCTGCGCAAGGGCGCGAGGATGGAGTTCGGCAACGGTGAACTTACGGCAGAGGTTGTAGATGTGCTGCCTGACGGCAACCGCATGGTGAAGTTTGATTTTGAGGGGATCTTCCTCGAGGTGCTCGAGCGCCTCGGCAAGATGCCGCTGCCGCCGTACATCAAAGAGGAGCTTGCCGACCAGGAACGCTACCAGACGGTGTATTCCGAGGTCAACGGCAGTGCGGCTGCGCCGACAGCGGGGCTGCACTTCACGCCGGAGCTTTTGAAAACGATTCAAAAGAACGGCGTGAACATCGGTTATGTGACGCTGCATGTCGGCCTTGGCACGTTCCGTCCGGTCAAGGAGGACGATATCGAGCAGCACGATATGCACAGCGAATACTGTGTCATTCCGCCGGAAACGGCGGCGCTCATCAACGAAACGAAGAAAAATGGCGGGCGCGTGATCTGCGTTGGCACGACCTCCTGCCGCACGCTTGAAAGCTGGGCGCAGGAGGACGGACACATGGAGCCGAGTGCGGGCTGGACGAATATCTACATCTATCCCGGCTATCGCTTCAAGGTGATGGATGCGCTTATCACGAATTTCCACCTGCCGCAGTCCACACTCATTATGCTGGTCTCGGCGCTTGCGGGACGCGAGCACGTGCTGCACGCCTACGAGGAAGCGGTGAAGGAACGCTACAGATTCTTCAGTTTTGGCGATGCCATGTTTATTTCTTGAGGGTTGAGGAGAGAGTATGTTTCAGGTTATCAAATACGAGGGGCGTGCGCGGCGCGGCAAATTCCGGTGCGCACACGGCGGGGAAGTGCAGACACCGGTCTTTATGAACGTCGGCACGCAGGCGGCCATCAAAGGCGGCGTGAGCGCCTTTGATCTGAAGGATCTCGGCTGCCAGATCGAGCTTTCCAACACCTACCATCTGCATCTGCGCCCCGGCGATGATGTGGTGCGGCAGATGGGCGGTCTCCATAAATTCATGCGCTGGGACGGCCCGATCCTGACCGACAGCGGCGGATTCCAGGTGTTTTCTCTTGCGGGACTGCGAAAGATCAAGGAAGAGGGCGTGACGTTTGCCTCACACCTCGATGGTCACCGGATCTTTATGGGGCCGGAGGAAAGCATGCGCATCCAGTCGAACCTTGGCAGCGACATTGCGATGGCATTTGATGAATGTGTGGAAAATCCCGCGACCTATGAGTATGCGAAAAACTCCTGCGAACGCACACTGCGCTGGCTGGAGCGCTGCAAGATCGAGCATGACAGGCTGAATGCCTTGCCGGATACCGTGAACCCGCAGCAGATGCTCTTCGGCATCAACCAGGGCGCGACGTTCGCGGATCTTCGCGTCTGGCACATGAAGGAGATTGCGAAGATCAACTGCGACGGCTATGCCATCGGCGGCCTTGCGGTCGGCGAGCCGACGCAGGTGATGTATGACATCATTGATGCGGTAGAGCCCTTTATGCCGAAGGATAAGCCGCGCTATCTGATGGGCGTCGGCACGCCGTCGAACATCATCGAGGGTGTGGCGCGCGGCGTGGACTTTTTCGACTGCGTGATGCCTGCGCGCAATGCACGCCATGGCAAGCTCTTCACGTGGAGCGGGTCGATCAATTTGAAAAACGAGAAGTACAAGCTCGATGAGCGTCCCATTGACGAGCAGTGCGACTGCCCGGTGTGCCGCAATTTCTCGCGCGCATATCTGCGCCACCTCTTCAAGGCGGAGGAGATCCTTGCTCTGCGCCTTGCGGTGATGCACAACCTGTACTTCTATAATAAACTGGCGCAGCGCATTCGTGATGCGCTGGACGTTGGGGAGTTTGAAGCCTTCCGCGCAGAGTACAGTGCGAAGCTGTCGGAAAGAGTTTGATTCTTCTGACAAACCTCTTGCACAATGGTGAAATATCCGCTATAATAGCAACATCTTTTGTTTTTGAAAGGAACTTTGTACTATGGATAGCATTATTCTGATCGTCGCAATGATCGCGGTGTTCTACTTCATGATCATTCGCCCGGAAAACAAGCGCAAGAAACAGGCTGAGAACATGCGCAACAGCCTCAAGAAGGGTGAGCGTATCACCACCATCGGCGGCATGGTTGGCCGTATCGTGCAGGTGAATGACGCGACGGTTGTGTTCGAGACTTCTGAGGATCGCGTCCGCATTGAGATCACCAAGTGGGGCATTCAGTCCACTGAGTCGATGGAAGCTGCGGCACAGAAGGGCAGCAAGAAGTCCAAGAAGAATGAAGAGACGAAGGAAGAAATTCCTGCTGCCAAGGCGGAAGAGCCCAAGGTCGTGGAAGCTCCCGCTGAAAAGGAAGAGAAGCCCAGCTTCGATCCTGAGATCAAGTAAAGCAAAAAGAAAAACGGCATAAGAAAACCTCCCCTGACATACGCTCATGTAGGCGAATGCGGGGGAGGTTTTTGCGTGGAAAAAACGGTAAATACGGCGTGGTATGCCAGAAAATGTGCGCTGGGCGTGCTTGCGTGCTGCGTTGCCGAACTGGCACTGCTGATGCTGAGCGCAGCGCTGACGCTGCGCGGCGTGATCAGCGAAGAAATGCTGAACAGACTGGTACTGATTTTTGCAGCGATCGCGGTGTTTTTGGGTTGCGCGGTCGGGGCGGGGCGGACGAGCAAACGCGTGATGCTGACAGTGTGCTGCGCGGCGGCTTCCTGGCTTGTAATGCAGGTGACAGGTATTCTTGCATACGGCGAACTGCTGCCGGAACGGTCGTTGCAAACGGCGGCTGCGATGGCGGCGGGAGCGGCAGCGTCACTTTTGATGAAAAACGGAAAGAAAAAGGGGAGAGGAAACAAGGTGCGTGCACGGCGCGGACGCAGGTGAACATAAAAGGAACCTGCATTTTAAAGTGCTGCTTCTGCTGAAGCGAGAAAAAGTGGCTTGAAAATCGCCGACGAGATGCACAAAGGGAGCGAGATGCACGGAAAATATGCCTTTTTCCGACGCAAGTGGTGAAACGAGGGTTCTGTTCCAGATGTGGGAAAGAAGTGCAAAAAGCACCCTATATCTTGGTAAAATGCGAATGCAGCAGTACTTTGTTTCGGAAGTTTACATAATGCACTTTACATAATATTTTGACATAATTACCAAAATTGGAAAAAGTTGGCAATTCCGCTTGCGCAACCGGCGCAAAAGTCCTATATTTATAGGTACGTTCCGGCGTTCGGTTCGCAGGTTTGATGGCCGCTTCCTTTTTCAGAGGGGTGACATGACTTGCTGAATCGAACGAACAGAAGAAGCCGCCGCGGCACACTGCCGCAGCGCGTACCCGTGCCGCTGCTGGTGCTGTCGGCTTTTGTTGTGTTGGGTGTGATCCTTGGGTATGCGTTTGCGCTCCGGTCACTGCGGCAGACGGGCGGCGAACTGAAGCGATACTTTGACGCTTTCTTGTCAGGCGGCGCGGAAAAGCCGCTTTCGGCGCGGGTGTTGGGCGAAACGCTGGTGTGCTATTTTCGCGCGCCGGTCATCGCCTTTCTCTTGGGCTTTGCGTCTATCGGCGTGGTGGCTGTGCCGCTTTTATGCGCGTGTCAGAGCTTTTTGCTGTCGTATTCTCTCTTCTGTTTTGCGCTTTCGCTCGGGCGGGGGAGCTTTCCGTTGCTGCTGGCGCTGTTTGGCGTCAGGCTGCTGGCGGTTCTGCCCTGCACGCTGCTGCTTGGCAGCGCGTCGATTGATCGATCCCTCATTCTGCTGTCGCTTTCGTTCAGCGGCGGGGGAAGGGGACGCGCGGTCAGCTACGGGAGCGCGTACTGGTATCGTTTTGGCATTTGTTGTGTGTGTTTGTTTGTTGCAGCGCTGCTGGAGCTGTGGCTCGTGCCGCAGTTTCTGCTGCTTGCGGCATCGTGAGACTTTGGGAAGGAGGGGCTGCCGTGGCAGATCTGTTGTCACAATATGAAGAATATCTGACCGTGGAAAAGCATGCCTCCCAGAATACGCTCAGTTCCTATCTGCGCGATCTGCACCAGTTTGCTGCGTATTTGGACGAGTTTCGTCCCATGCCGCTGCCGCAGGTGACACAGGAGGTCATCAACGGCTATGTTGTCTGGATGGGCGGCAAGGGAAAGTCCGCCGCGACGATCACGCGCTCCATCGCGTCGATCAAGTCGTTTTATACCTACCTTCAGCTCACCGGCGAGGTGAGCGCCAATCCCGCCAAGGGCGTTGCCGCGGTGAAGGTGGAGCACAAATTCCCAGAGATCCTGACCGGCAAAGAGGTCGAGCTGTTCCTCGACCAGCCCCAATGCGTGGACGCCAAGGGCTACCGTGACCATGCGATGCTCGAGCTGCTGTATGCCACGGGGATCCGCGTTTCTGAGCTGATCTCGCTGAACGAGGAAGATGTGAGCCTGAGTGCGAGCTTCATCCGCGCGCAGAGCAAGGGCAAGGAGCGCATCATTCCGCTCTATCCCGCCGCCGTCAAGGCACTCTCGCACTACATCAGGGAGGTGCGGCCACAACTTCTGGCCGATCCGGAGGAAAGGGCGCTGTTCGTCAACATGAACGGTGAGCGCATGAGTCGCCAGGGGTTCTGGAAGATCGTCAAGCATTATCAGGAGACCGCCGGCATCTCCAAGGACATCACGCCGCACACGCTGCGCCATTCCTTTGCCGTGCACCTGCTGGAAAACGGCGCGGATCTGCGCTCCATTCAGGAAATGCTCGGCCATGCGGACATTTCCTCTACGCAGATCTATACGCACGTTGTGAAAAAGCACCTCAAGGACGTCTATCAAAAGGCGCATCCGCGGGCATGAAAAGAAAATTGGAAGGCCGCTCTTTGAGCGGCCTTTTTCATGCTGTGATTTCTCGTTGCATTTCGGACAGATGTTTGATATAATTTCAAATAAGTATCATGGGAGGTGATGCGCATGCGGATCCTCGGCATTGACCCGGGAATCGCCATTGTCGGCTTCGGGCTGATCGAGGCGGAGCGCGGGCAGACGAAGCTCCTCAATTACGGCGCGATCACCACACCCGCCGGGCTGCCGCTGGCGCGCCGCCTTGTGCAGATCGAGCAGGATATGGAAGCGCTCATCGCGCAGCTTAAGCCCGACGCCATCGCGGTCGAGGAATTGTTCTTTTCGAACAACATCACCACCGGCATCGCCGTGGCGCATGGCCGCGGCATCATTTTGTGTACAGCGGAAAAAAGCGGCGTGCCGCTCTATGAATATACGCCCATGCAGGTCAAGCAGGCGGTCGTAGGGTACGGCCTTGCCGAAAAAAGACAGGTCATGGACATGGTCAAGCGCCTCTTAAAGCTCAAGGCCGTGCCGCGTCCTGACGACGCGGCCGACGCGCTGGCCATTGCCATCTGCCACGCGCGCAGCGCCACGTCGCTTTTGAGCCGCGTCAGCGGCGGCGACGTCAAGCAGACCGTCTGAGCGGGAGAGAGGGGCAGCTTATGTTTTATTATGTCAGCGGAACGGTCGCCCATGTGGAGCCGTATCTTGCCGTGATCGACTGCGGCGGCGTGGGCTATGCCTGCAAGACCACCAGCACGACGATCGCACAGCTTCAAGTGGGTAAAGCAGGAAGACTTTACACTTATTTACATGTCGGAGAGGGGATCTTCGACCTCTATGGTTTTGCAACGCAAGGTGAACTCGGGAGCTTCAAGCAGCTCATCGGCGTTTCGGGCGTTGGGCCGAAGGCGGCGCTTGCGATCCTTTCGGTCTGCACGCCGCAGGGACTGGCGATGGCCGTCATCACGGGCGATGAGAAAGTGCTCATCGCCGCGCCGGGCGTCGGCAAGAAGATCGCCCAGCGCATCATTTTGGAACTCAAGGACAAGCTTGCCAAAGAGCAGCAGGAGAGCGGTATGCCCGTCGTCTCCGGCACCGCTGTTGGAGAGAAGAGCAAGGCGGCCGAAGCCGCCGCCGCGCTGGCGGTGCTTGGCTACACGCAGCAGGACATCGCCGTGGCGATGAAGGGCATCGACGCAGAAACTCTGCCGCTCGAAGAGATCGTGCGCCAGAGCCTTAAAAAAATGGTAAAATAGGAGAAACGATAAATGAACGAAAATACAAAAGAGGCTGCTAAAAAGGGCATTACCTTTGGAACCTGCCTTGCAATGGTTATCTCTTATGCGAACTGGCATAGCGTGGGTTGGGCGATTGTGCACGGTCTGATGAGTTGGCTATATGTGATTTATTTTGTGCTTGCGTATTGAGTGTTTTCCCGTTGGACGGAAGAAAAGGAAAGTGACATTTTGAGCATTGATTTTGGAACTGACATTTATGAAGAGCCGATCGTGGCCAAAACCTTCCTGAGCGAGGACGCGCAGGAGGGCTCGCTGCGCCCGAAAACGCTTCAGGAATACATTGGTCAGGAAAAGGCAAAGGGAAACCTCGCCGTCTTTATCGCGGCGGCGAAAAAGCGCGGCGAGTCGCTCGACCACGTGCTGCTGCACGGCCCGCCGGGCCTCGGCAAGACGACGCTTGCGGGTATCATTGCCCAGGAAATGGGCGTCAATATCCGCATCACCTCCGGTCCCGCCATCGAAAAGGCGGGCGACCTTGCGGCGCTGCTGACAAACCTGAACGAGGGGGATATCCTCTTCGTCGACGAGATCCACCGCCTGAACCGCAGCGTGGAGGAGATCCTGTACCCCGCGATGGAGGACTACGCCATCGACATCATCGTCGGCAAGGGGCCAAGCGCGAACTCCATCCGCCTCGACCTGCCGCACTTCACACTCATCGGCGCGACCACACGCGCAGGCCAGCTCTCCGCACCGCTGCGCGACCGCTTCGGCGTTACGCTGCGTTTAGAGCTTTACACGCCGCAGGAGCTTTCGAAGATCGTTACGCGCTCGGCAGGTATTCTGAATGTTGCGATCGACCCGACGGGCGCGCTTGAGATCGCGCGCCGCTCGCGCGGCACGCCGCGTATCGCCAACCGCATGCTGCGCCGCGTGCGCGACTTTGCGGACGTGAAGGCTGACGGCATGATTTCGAGGAAAGTAGCGGACGAGGCGCTTCGCGCGCTCGAGATCGACGATCTGGGGCTTGACCCCATTGACCACCGCATGCTGCGCGCCATCATCGAAAACTACGGCGGCGGCCCGGTCGGCATTGAGACCTTGGCAGCGACCATCGGGGAAGAGGCGGTGACCCTGCTGGACGTTTACGAGCCGTATCTGATGCAGCTCGGCTTTTTGCAGCGCACGCCGCGCGGGCGCTGCGTGACGTGCAAGGCCTATGAGCACCTGGGGCTCTCCGTGCCGAAGAGCATAGAAGAAGTGTCGGAACAGCTCAGCTTGTAAAGGGAAAATGCTTTATTGTATTTTACGAATCTAAATTTAAGACGAGGAACATATTATGGGAAAACTGTTTGGTACTGACGGGATCCGCGGCGTTGTCGGTGAGAATCTGACCGCCGATCTCGCGTTCCGCACGGGCAAGGCCATCGCGGCCGTTTTGAAGGAGGAAAAGGGCAGAAAGCCGGTCATCACCATCGGCAAGGACACGCGCATTTCGTCCGATATGCTGGAAAGCGCGCTGATCGCGGGCATCTGCTCCGTTGGCGGTGATGTGATGCCCTTCGGCGTGCTGCCGACACCGGCGGTTGCGTATCTCACTGTGCTCAAGGGGGCGGACGCGGGCATTGTCATCTCCGCTTCGCACAACCCCTACGAGCATAACGGCATCAAGGTTTTCAATGAGAAGGGGTATAAGCTTCCTGACGCGATTGAAGAGCAGGTGGAGGAGAAAATCCTCACCGATATCTATCCTGCTGCGACGCGCGGCGAGATCGGTGTACTGCGCCACGGGCTGCGTCAGTCCCGCGAGGCTTACATCGACCATCTTGCCGGCACGATCGAGAGCGACCTTTCCGGCCTTCGGCTGCTTGTGGACTGCTCGAATGGCGCATCGTCCGTGACTGCGCCGGAGCTGTTCGGACGCTTCCGCTGCTTCTGTGACTTTATCCACCGCGAGCCGGACGGCGTAAACATCAACGACCACTGCGGTTCGACGCATCTTGATGATCTTGCCGCCAAGGTCGTTGCGGGCGGCTACGATATTGGCGTTGCATTCGACGGCGATGCCGACCGCTGCCTTCTCGTTGACGAGAAGGGCGGCATCATCGACGGTGACAAGGTGCTCGCTGTCTGCGGCTCGGATATGAAGCGCCGCGGCAAGCTCAGCGGCGGCACGATCGTGGCAACGGTGATGTCGAATCTGGGGCTGCATGAGTTCTGCCGCAAAAACGGCGTGGGTCTTGTTTGTACCAGTGTCGGCGACCGCAACGTGCTCGAAAAGATGAATGAGTGCGGCTATAAACTCGGCGGCGAGCAGTCGGGTCACACGATTTTTACCGATTTTTCCACCACCGGCGATGGCCAGCTCACAGCACTGCAATTCCTCGACGTGCTTTCGCGCAGCGGCAAAAAGGCTTCCGAGCTTGCCTCTGTCTGTCCGCAATACCCGCAGGTGCTGCTCAACGTTCCTGTTTCACATGAGCGCGGCGTGAAGGACGCTATCATGGCCTCCGATGCACTGGCTGCAGCGGTTGCGCTGCAGGAAGAGAAGCTCTCCGGCGAGGGTCGTGTGCTTGTCCGTCCGAGCGGTACGGAAGCGCTGATTCGCGTGATGGTTGAGGCAAAAACGGAACAAATTGCGCTTCTTGCGGCTGAGAATTTGGTGAATGTGATAAAAATGCTCTAAAACCGTTAGCGCTAATACTGAATTTTCGTAAATACTTGACAAAACCTAAGCACAGAAGGTATAATACATGCAGTATCATCAGAATGAGAGCCAGCATAAAGAGCTTGCCGCCTGCACAGACGAGCAGCTTTGCGCCATGGCCGCCACGGGGCAGCGGGAAGCAGAAGAGCTTCTTGCCACGCGGTACTACGGCGTGGTGCGCGCGTGTGCGCGTCCTCTTTTCCTCGCCGGCGGCGATGGGGAAGACCTCATCCAGGAGGGAATGTTTGGCCTTATTCAGGCGATACGGGAGTATGACGCAGACAAGGCGGCGTCGTTTCACACCTATGCAGAGATCTGCATTCGCAGCCGCCTGTTTTCCGCGCTCCGTGCCGCGTCCCGCGGCAAGCATTATCCGCTGAACGAATCCATATCCCTTGATACCCCTTTCTTTGACAGTTCTTCTTACACCACCGGTACTTTGGATCCCAGCCACACAGATCCCGAGCTTCTCATTGCAGAGCGGGATCACGTGGAGAGCTTACTCGAGAGTACCCGCAAGCAGTTGTCCGAGTTCGAGGCGAAGATCTTAGGGTACTATTTGGAGGGCCTTTCCTGTCGCGAGATCGCAAAGGCCGTTGGCAAGTCCCCAAAATCGGTGGACAACGCCGTGCAGCGCGTCCGTCGCAAGGCTGCACAGCACATTTCTTCCGGCGATATCAGCAAACGCTGAACGCATATATTTTTTTCTGATTCAAAGAGAGGGTAAAATCATGTACGAAGACAAGACTTTAGTTTGCAAAGAGTGCGGCAACGAGTTCGTGTTCACTGCTGGTGAGCAGGAGTTCTACGCGGAGCGCGGCTTCCAGAACGAGCCCCAGCGCTGCAAGGCCTGCCGCGACGCTCGCAAGAACGCCGCCCGTGGCCCCCGTGAGTACTTCACCGCAGTCTGCGCAGCTTGCGGCGGCGAGGCCAAGGTTCCCTTCGAGCCCAAGTCCGACCGTCCTGTCTACTGCAGCGAGTGCTTCGCCAAGATGCGCGCTGAGCAGTAAGTTCTTGTAAACGTTTTGATCGAAAGACGTCCGCTAATGCGGGCGTCTTTCTTTTTTGGCTTTATGGCAGCTTCTTTTTTCATATTTCCTATTGAAAAAGTGCGAAAAATGGGATAAACTATCTTCAGCAATTTTCACGGAGGTGAATCGAAATGATCGAAATTACGCGCGATACCATCATCGGCGACATTCTGGACGTTGCGCCGCACACGGCGCCGATCTTCCTGTCGATCGGTATGCACTGCCTGGGCTGCCCCAGCTCCCGCGGCGAAACGGTGGAAGAGGCCTGCATGGTCCATGGCATTGATGTGGACAAGCTGCTGGCTCTCGTGAATGAAGAGGCCAACAAGCCCGTCAAGGAATAAGAAAAGGACGCATACGGTTTTTCCGTATGCGTCTTATTCGCTCAGCAAAAGGAGACAGGATCAGTGGAGAAAAAAGAATTACAGCTTCAGCCGCGGCTGCAATGCCTCGCAGATCTTGTGCCGCAGGGCGCGCGGCTTGTCGATGTCGGCACCGACCATGGTTATCTTCCGGTCTGGCTCTTGCAGCACGGACGAATGGAAAGCGCCATCGCGTCGGACATCAACGCGCTGCCGCTTGACCACGCGCGCGCGACGGCTGCGGAGTACGGTGTGACGGCGTGCATCGACTTCCGCCTCTGTCCTGGGCTTGCAAAGATCGGGAGTGAAGAGTGCGACACGGTTGCCATCGCCGGCATGGGCGGAGAAACGATCATCGGCATTCTGGAAGCCGCGCCGTGGACGCGCGACGGCACGCATACGCTCATCTTGCAGCCACAGACGAAGGTGGATCTCCTGCGCCGCTGGCTCTGTGAGAGCGGCTATCGCTTTCTGGAGGAGAAACTCGTGCGCGACAAGGAGCAGCTTTATGTTGTCTTTCGCGTTACCGGCGGGGAAGCGAGCGCGCTGAGCGAAGCGGACGCGCTGACCGGTATTTTGCTGCGCGGCGATCCGCTGTACGGGGAATATCTTTCGCAGCATCTTGCAAAGCTTGAGCGAGCGAGGGACGGGCTTGCCGTTTCGTCGCTTTCAGACAGGGACGCGCGCATCGCACGTTTGCAAGGTCTCATCGAGGAGATCGAAAAGCGGAAAGGGGAGTGGGAGCATGGCAACCGTATGTGAAGTGGAGCAGAGTCTTTTTGTCTGGGCGCCGCGCGAGAGCGCGATGGACTGGGACAATGTCGGCCATCTTGTCGGTGATCCCGAGCGGGAGGTCGAGCGCATTCTTGTCGCACTTGATATTACCGAGCGCGTGGTGCAGGAGGCCATTGACCTCGGCGCACAGCTCATCGTGTCGCACCACCCGGTGATGAACGTTCGCTGGCACGAGCGCGAAATGCAGACCCTGCGCAGCGATACGCGCCTCGGCGGCCTTTTGACGACGCTTGTGAAAAACGACATTTCCGCTATCTGCATGCACACGAATCTGGACGCCGCGGACGGCGGCGTGAACGACTGCCTGGCGAAAAAACTCGGCCTGAACGATGTTTTTTTGCTCAATGACGAAAAAATCGGCCGAATTGGCACACTTTCCTGCGAAAAAGGGCTTGAAGAGTTCCTGCGAGATGTGATAGAATCACTTAGTTGCAGCGGCTTGCGATATCGCCGCGGCAGCGGGCGGGTACACCGCGTGGCCGTCGGCGGCGGCGCGTGCGGCGAATACATCCCGCAGGCCATTGCGCAGGGCTGCGATACGTTTGTAACGAGCGATCTGCGCTACAACGATTTTCTGGATACGCAGGGGCTGAACCTGATCGACGCGGGGCATTTTCCGACGGAGAACGTCGTTTGCCCGGCGATCAAGGCATATCTGGAAGAGCACTTCCCGGAGATCAAAACCGTCATATCGGCGTCTCACCGAGATGCCATCCAATACTATCTGTAAGGAGAGATCACATCATGTCCGGACATTCCAAGTGGCACAATATCCAAAAGACGAAGGGTGCGGCTGACGCCAAGCGCAGCGCCGCCTTCACCAAGATCGCCAAGGAGATCATCGTTGCCGTTAAGCAGGGCGGCTCGGGCGACCCCAATAATAACTCCCGTCTCGCGACTGTCATCGCCAAGGCGAAGGCTGCCAACATGCCCAACGACAACATCAAGCGCACCATCGACAAGGCGCTCGGCTCGGGCAACACCGACAACTACGAGTCCGTCACCTACGAGGGCTACGGCCCCGGCGGCGTGGCCGTCATCGTCGAGGCACTGACCGACAACCGCCAGCGCACCGCGCCGGAGGTCCGCCACTACTTCGATAAGTACGGCAAGGGCATGGGCGCGCAGGGCTGCGTCAGCTGGTCGTTCGACCGCAAGGGCGTGATCATCATCGACAATGAGGACGGCGACTACGATGAAGATGCTGTGATGATGGACGCGCTCGACGCCGGTGCCGACGACTTCAATGCCGAGGACAACGTTTTCGAGATCACGACCGATCCTGATGCGTTCAACGATGTGGTCAAGGCGCTCGAGGAGAAAAATTATGCGTTCGTCAGCGCGGACATCAGCCTTGTCCCGCAGACCTACGTCAAGCTCGAGAGCGACGAGGACATCAAGAACATGGAAAAGCTCCTCGATATGCTCGAGGATAACGAGGACGTCCAGAACACCTACCACAACTGGGACCAGGACTAAAATCCCTTGCAAATGCTGACTTTTTCAGCAGGGAAGAGTGCGCAGTTGTGACATTCGTTTGTTCTGCTGCGGTGTATATGGCAGATTCTGTTGTGACATACAATTACATTGATCAAAAAGAGCTTGAGAAGATATTCTCAAGCTCTTTTTCTATTTCAACTTTCGGTGCTTGAATGAAGAGCCCTCTTGCAAGGGAAGAACTTTATGAGAGGGCGAACGGTTAAAAGATACCGTGGTTGTATTTGATTTGTCCATATAGAATGAAAGCTAAGCCGATCACCAGCGCCGGAAGAACGATATAATCGATTGCATCTGTATTCCAGAATGTGACGAGATAGGATAGCATGAGGGAAACACCAATGACAAGCGTTCCCATGCCAACGGCCTTGCCGTATTTGGGAACATCTTCCTCTTTTACTTTCCGACGGTTGTAGGAATGGATTGTGCTGATATTTCCTTTTATATTTACGGTGCCAAGAGTTGACAGGAATATGCCCAATATCAGAAGCAATAAATGATCCATCGTGACCTCCCTAAAAATAAAATAATTCTTCAAATTTCTTGTCCAAAGCGATACAGAGAATGAGTGCCAACTTGGCAGTTGGGTTAAATTGTCCGGTCTCGATCGAACTGATCGTGTTTCGCGAAACACCTACCATTTCTGCGAGCTGAGACTGCGAGAGCTTTTTTTCAAACCGTGCCTCTTTCAATCTGTTCCGCAATTTTAACTCATCGTTCATTTCTTTACCTCAATGAGCCGCAAAACAAAAAAGGCGAAGCAGAGGATCAGCATTGCAAAATATAAGACGGTGATCGTTAGGTCTGTTTTCTTTTTTGCTTTGATAAATCTTACCAGATAATGCGTACCAAGAATACTGAAGTAGATGATCCAGGGGCTGAAAAGCATCGTGTTAGCAGCCCAAATAAATAGAACGGAGACCAGGCAGCACATGCCGGCTCCGATGCGGCTGGCTATGCTGCCGGCTTGCGCGGACATTTCTGCCTCTGCCAGGTCTCTATTTTTGTTTTCTCTACGGCTGATTGCCAAAATATCTTCTTTTTCCATAGGATACCTCACTGCCAAGTTTTGTTATCAAGATTATAAATGTGTCAAGTTTTCCTGTCAATATATTTCGCTGAGATTTTTGTTGCTGATGCAATGAGGATCCTGAATTTGACGTATAGTGGAGACGTCTTCTTGCATGGGCGTTATACGTTCGAAAAGGCAAATGGCCAACATTTGGAGTTGACTTAACTTATATGGATATCCTATAAAAATATATAAATATTCCACTTGAAATTATTCCCGTTGTTTGGTATTATAACTCGGCACGTCGGACGTCCGTTTTCGGCAGAAAAACAAGGTGCGCTGTGAGGAGAAGATTCCGCGGCGCGCTCCTGCTGTATGGCCCCATGCGCAGGACGTCTGGGTGAAAGGAGAATCTTATGAGTAAGAACAACAACACGCAGAAGATCGTCGGCCTCGGCCTGTTTACGGCGATCGTCATTGTGCTGCAGCTTCTTGGCAGCTTCATCAAGTTTGGCACGTTCAGCGTTTCGCTGGTGCTTGTGCCGGTCGTTATCGGTGCGGCTCTCTACGGCGCCGGCGCCGGTGCCTGGCTTGGCTTTGTCTTTGGCGTGGTCGTCCTGGTGAGCGGAGATGCAGCGGCATTTCTGGGTGTCAATGCGCTTGGCACGATCCTGACGGTGCTTGTCAAGGGCGCGTTGGCGGGCTTCCTCTCCGGCGTTGTCTACAAGGCACTTGAGAGCAAGAACCGTATGCTTGCCGTGGTGCTGGCTGCTGTGACCTGCCCGGTGGTCAATACCGGCGTGTTCCTGATCGGCTGCAAGCTTTTCTTTATGGAGACAATCACCGGCTGGGGTGAGGCTCTTGGCTATGCCGATGTTGGAAACTATATCATTTACGTACTGGTTGGAGGTAACTTCCTCTTCGAGCTGCTGTTCAACGTGGTGCTCAGCCCCGTGATCGTGCGTCTCATCCGCATCGGCAAGAAGGAAGTTGAATAAATAAAAAAAGAGTCCGGCAGGAAAGTCGCCTGCCGGACTCTTTTGATCAGAAAAAGACGAGAGGGACGGCGAATCACGCCGTCCCTCTCATATTTTGCACGAGCATAACTGTAAGCCGGGTTCTGTATTTGACAGTCATCTATCTACGCGCCGTGTTGCCGCGGCGCTTTAGCCACCCCGGGAGCGGCCGGGCAAGCCTATTGCTCCCATACCGGTGTTGCTCCGGATAGAGTTTACAGCATCGGACACTCTCGAGCCGACGGGTGCGCTCTTACCGCACCTTTCCACCTTTTCCCGCAGCACTTTGCCTTTCCCGGTCTGCACGTTCTGCCTCCATCACGCCGGAGGGACAGGCGTAAGCGGTGAGACCGTTTGCGCTTTGGCTGCAAACCCGGAAAGACAAAGTGCGCAGGTAGTCTATTTCTGTTGCACTTTTCCTCAGATCGCTCTGGGCGGGCGTTACCCGTTATCCTTGCCCTGTGGAGCCCGGACTTTCCTCACAGCGAGCCTTTCGGCTTCGCCGCGCGACTGTCTGTTATACTCGCACAACTATTTTAGCCCATCGGGCGGAGCTTGTCAACGGAAATTCCATTGCTATTTTTTCCGGCCTGCGCTATACTATATAATGATTTTGCATGTTTGGCGAAAGGACAAAAAGCCATGACGATACAGGACTATTTAGCTTCCCTGCGGGGAAAAACAGCAGCGGTGCTCGGCATCGGCGTGAGCAACACGCCGCTCATCGAGCTTTTGTGCCGCAGCGGCGTGCAGGTCATCGCCTGCGACAAAAAGAGCCGCGAGGCGCTTGGCGAGCGTGCGCCGCAGCTGGAAGCACTGGGCGCGCAGCTGCATCTGGGCGAGGCATATCTTGACGATCTGCGCGCGGACGTTGTCTTTCGCACGCCGGGCATGCGGCCGGACGTTCCGGCGCTGCTCGAAGCGAGATCACGCGGCAGCATCGTGACGTCGGAGATGGAGATCTTTTTCGAGGTCTGCCCCTGCACGATCATCGGCGTGACGGGCAGCGACGGCAAGACCACCACCACGAGCATCATTGCAGAAATGCTGCGCGCGGCGGGGAAGACAGTCTACCTCGGCGGCAATATCGGCCACCCGCTGCTGTGCGACGCGGAGAAGATGAAGCGCGACGATGTTGCGGTCGTTGAGCTCTCGTCGTTCCAGCTGCTGGATATGAAGCGCTCGCCGCACATCGCGGTGATGACCAACCTTGCACCGAACCACCTCGATATGCACCGCGATATGGCGGAGTATATTGCGGCGAAGGAGAACATCTATCTCCATCAGAGTGCGGACGACATCGCCATCTTTAATGAGGATAACGACATCACGCGCGCGCTTTCTGAAAAGTCCCAAGCGCACACGCGCCTTTTCAGCCGCCGCGAAGCGGTCGCGGACGGCGCGTTTCTGCGCGGTGACGCGATCGTTCTGCGTCATAACGGACATGAGGAAGAGGTCATGCTCGTTTCGGATATTCGCCTGCCGGGGCTGCACAACGTCGAAAACTATCTTGCCGCTGTGACGGCGCTGGACGGCATCGTACCTTATGACGTGATGAAAAAGACTGCGCGCAGCTTTGCGGGCGTGGAGCACCGCATCGAATATGTGCGCACGCTGCACGGCGCGAAGTGGTATAACGATTCCATTGCCACAAGTCCCACGCGTACCATCGCGGGGCTGCGCGCGTTTGATGAAAAGGTCATTCTGATCGCGGGCGGATATGACAAGCATATCTCCTTTGCACCCCTTGCACCGGAAGTGGTAAAGCATGTCAAGCTGCTGATCCTGTGCGGCGCGACGGCAGACGCCATCGAAAAGGCGCTGCGCGAGAACGCGCGCGAGGAGGATCTTCCCGAGATCATGCGCTGCGCGGATCTTGCCGCCTGCGTACAGACCGCTTACGAACGTGCCGGAACGGGCGATATTGTGACACTTTCGCCCGCGTGTGCGGCATTCGACTGCTTTACGAACTTTATGGAGCGCGGGAAAGCCTTCAAAAAGCTTGTGATGACGCTGCCGGAATAGGGAAAAGCTGTGCTGTCATAGGCTTCATCGAATCGAGGTGGAGCCGATGCGAAGGCGAAAGCTGCTTTCTGGCAAAAAACGCGCGCTGCTGTTGGCGCTCATTTTGCTGGCAGTACTGTTGGCGCTCACCGTCGTTGCGATGACGCACCTAAAGCCCGTGCTCACGTCGCTTGCAACGGCGCGGGTGTCGAATACGGTCAACGGTATCGTCACCGCCGCCGTGAATGAAACGATCTACAGCGGCGGCGTGGATTACGATCAGCTCATTTCCTTTGAAAAAGACAATGAGGGCAGGATTACGGCGGTCAAGAGCAACATGGCGGAATGCAACCGCCTGCAATCCGCCATCATCGACGAGGTGCTGGAAAAGCTCTCCGAGGTGACGACCAAGGAGCTTTCCGTGCCGGTCGGCACACTGCTCGGCTCGCCGTTTCTCTCGGGGCGCGGGCCGCTCATTCGGGTGCGGATGCAGTCGGTCGGCTCGTCGAGCGCGCATTTTGAAAATACGTTCACGTCGGCGGGCATCAACCAGACCAAGCATCAGATCTATCTTGTGGTGGACGTCTATGTCAGCATTTTGCTGCCCGGATTTTCCACGACAACAAAGCTCAGCAACACCTATTCCGTGGCGGAGACCGTTATCGTCGGCTCCGTGCCGGACAATTACACCTATTTCAGCAACGGCGCGGACATGGAGCAGAACGCGGAAGATTACATCATGAACAACGGCTGACTGCCTTTTGCGCACCGCCGGAGAGAGGGAACGCACTATGGACAAAAATATCCGGATCGACGAGATCGTAACACGGCTGAATGCCGCCTCTGACGCTTACTACGGCGGGCAGGAGGAGCAGATGACGAACTACGAGTGGGACGCTCTTTTTGACGAGCTGACCGCTCTTGAAAAAGAGACCGGCTACGTCCGGCCCGACAGTCCCACGCAGGTGACGAGCCATTCCGGGAACGAAATGGACGGCGAGGGGGAGAAGGAAGCGCACGAATACCCCGCGCTTTCGCTCGCCAAGACGAAAAAGGTAGCGGAATTGCAGGACTGGGCGGGGGAGCGCGCGATCTGGCTTTCGTGGAAGCTCGACGGCTCTACCCTTGTTGCGACCTACGACGGCGGGAAGCTCACGCGCGTTCTGACGCGCGGCAACGGCACCGTCGGCACGAACATCACCTATATGGCCGCTGCGATCCGCGGCATTCCCGCGAAGATCGCGGACAAGGGACACCTTGTTGTGCGCGGCGAGGCAACCATCTCCTACGCGGATTTTGAGGCCATCAACGATACGCTTGAGGACGCGGACGACCGATACGCGAATCCCCGCAACCTCGCCGCCGGCACGCTGGCACTCGACAAGACGAATCTCGACAAAGTACGCGAGCGCAATGTGACCTTCAACGCTTTCACGCTCGTCCATACGGACGAGGATCTCCGCTCCTGGGGCGCGCGCATGGACTACCTCGATCGGCTGGGCTTTACGACCGTCGAGCGCGAGGAAACGGACGCGGTGCATCTGCCGGACGCCATTGCGCGCTGGACGAAGAAGGTCGATTCCGGCGAGATGGGCATTCCTGTTGATGGCCTTGTCATCACCTATGACGATACCGACTACGCCGCGACCGGCAGCGTGACGGGGCACCACGCCACGCGCGCAGGTCTTGCCTACAAGTGGGCGGACGTCTCCGCCGAGACCGTGCTCGACCACATCGAATGGTCGTGCGCAGCGTCGACCATCACACCTGTTGCGGTCTTTGATCCTGTGCAGCTTGAGGGGACGACCGTTTCGCGGGCCTCTCTTTGCAATGTGAGCGAGCTCGAGCGCCTCGGCATCGGCGCGGACAGGAAGACGAAATTGCGTGTCATCAAAGCAAATAAGATCATTCCGAAGTGCATCGCGGTCGTGCGCGCGGAGGGGAGTTACGAGGTCCCGAGCGCCTGCCCCGTTTGCGGCGCGGCGACCGAGGTGCGCGTCAGCCCGGTGAGCGGCGTAAAGACGCTGCGCTGCACCGATGCAAACTGTCCTGCCAAGCACCTAAAGCGATTTGTTCGTTTTGCGAGCAAGGCGGGTCTTGATATTGACGGTCTCTCCGTGCAGACACTGCACGAGTTCGTCAACCGCGGCTACCTGCGCGATTTTTCGGATCTCTACCATCTGAACGACCACGCGGGCGAGATCGTCGCGCTCGAGGGCTTTGGCGAAAAGTCCTGCGCCAACCTGTTGGCGGCCATCGAAAAGAGCCGCAAAGTCGACCCCATCCACCTGATCTTCGCCCTCTGCATCCCAAACATCGGCGCGGACGCGGGCAAGAAGCTCATCGCAGCGCTCGGCACGAAGGGCTTTTTATCACGCATCGAGAGCGGCGAGGGCTTTGAGGATGTAGACGGCATCGGCGTGGAAAGATCGAACGCGCTTTTGCACTGGTTCGCAGATGAGGGGAACCGCGCGCTCTTCAATCGTTTGCACCATGAGCTTCAAGTGGATGAAGTTGCACCAAAAGCCACAAACGACGGATCTTGTAAAGGACTTACCTTTGTCATTACGGGCGACGTGCACACCTTCAAAAACCGCGATGACTTCAAGGCCTATGTCGAGCGGCAGGGCGGCAAGGTCGCAGGCAGCGTCTCGGGAAAAACGTCGTATCTCGTCAGCAATGACGGGGAGTCCGGCTCATCAAAGGCGAAGAAGGCCAAGGAGCTGGGCGTTCCGGTGCTTTCCGAGGAAGCGTTCATCTCTCGCTTCGGCGGGCCGGATGGGGAACCGAACGCTGCTCCTGCCGATGACCAGCAAATCAGCATGGAATCATTGCTGTAAAGCAAAATCACTGTATAGAAAAAACTCTGTTCCGATCGGAACAGAGTTTTTTTTCGTATCAATGTCTTACATCAGGTCTTTGATATGGCTCAGCCGATCGAGCGCCGCATACAGTGTTTCGTCTTTTTTGGCGAAGTGCAGGCGGATGATGTTGTTGATCGGCTCGCTGAAGAAGGAGCTTCCCGGCACCGAACCGACGCCGACCTTGCGTGCGAGCTGCTCGCAGAAGTCAACATCGCTCTGCCCCTTTTTGAGGTACGGAGAAATATCGGCCAGTACGAAGTATGTGCCTTCGGGATCGGTGAAGGGAATGCCGATATTACGCATGCCATCGGTGAAGATCTTCTTCATGTGTGCATAGTGCGCGCCGAATTCATCGTAGTAGCTTAGCGGCATATTGAGTCCCACGACCGCGGCCTCCATCAGCGGGGACGGGCAGCCGACGGTGGTGAAGTCGTGATACTGTCGGATACGCGTCATGATCGGCTCCGGCGCGATGGCGTAGCCGAGTCGCCAGCCGGTGATGGAGTAGGTCTTGGAAAGCGAGGAGCAGGACACCGTGCGTTCCCACATGCCGGGGAGACTGTTCATATAAACGTGCTTACGGCCATCGTAAATGATATGCTCATACACTTCGTCCATGATGGCGTAAACATCGTAGCGGACGCAAAGCTCGGCAATGATCCTGAGCTCTTCCTCGGTGAAGACCTTGCCGCAGGGGTTCGAGGGGTTGCAGATGATGATGGCCTTTGCACCGCCGCGGAAGGCGTCCTCCAGTACGTTCGGGTCGAAGGAGAACGTCGGCGGGTTCAAGGGGACAAAGACCGGCTCGCAGCCCGCCATGATGGTCTGGGCACGGTAATTTTCAAAAAACGGGGAGAACATCACAACGCGGTCGCCCGGATCGGTCAGGGCGAAGAGCGTGTCGACCATGGCTTCGGTCGAGCCGATGGTGGCGACGATCTCGGTCTCAGGGTCAATGGTGCGGCCCATGAAATGGCCGCACTTGCGCGCGATGGCCTGACGGAAGTTCGGCGCACCCATCGTGATGGGGTACTGGTGGGGGCCTTCGTGGCTGACCACCTCAAGGCGATCCGTCATCTCCTTGGGCGGGTCAAAATCGGGGAAGCCCTGCGCCAGATTGATCGCGCCGCTCTCATTGGAGATGCGCGTCATTCTGCGAATGACGGAATCGGTAAAATGCTGGTTTCTGCTGCTCATTTGCTGCATGGGGGTGCCGTCCTTTCCGTTGCGGCCGGTGCGGAACACGCCCGCAGAGCCGCGATAAAGTCAAGTAATTCTTATACTATACGGGGCGGGGAAATTGTCAAGTATTGCGCAAAGCCCTACGGAAAAGTTTGGCGCTTTGCCGTGATAGAGCGGGAACACATTGCGCGCTTTTGTATAGAATGGAGCAGGCGAACGCCGGGAGAGGGGGGAGAAGCATGGTTCCGAATCCGCCGCCGCGCCCGCCGTCCGGCCCGTGGCGCTGCGTGGGGCTGTGTGCATTGGCGCTGGGGCTCGGCATTTTTATCACGGCTGTTTTTCCGGTTGGGGCGCTGATGTTTCTGGTCGCATTTCTTCTCATTCTTTGTGGGCTTGGCTGTTTGCGCAGATTTTAGGAGGGAAAAGCATGAAGATCATCGTCTGGAAATCACCGAAGGCTCTCTCGTCGCTGCTGCGGCGCATGTTTGGCGTCAGAGAAGGCGCATAACGCGCGTCCACTACGCATAGAGTGCAGTAACCACTTAGCCGAAGGAGAGGACTGCAATGGAACTGGAATTGAAAAAAGAGCAGTTTGCCTGTTATCAGGCGCTGCCGCAGTTGAGCGAAAACCGTGAGGAAACGACGGAAACCATCGTACCGGACTATCTGCCGGATATTGCCCGCATCGTGGATGCGAGCGGGTGCCTTTTCCTGCGCAGCCGCGAGATCACAGACGGAAAAGCACAGGTGTCAGGCACGATCCGCATGACGCTTTTGTATGTGGCGGAGGACACGCAGGGAATGAAATCGTTTGAGTATTCCCTGCCGCTCGAGGAAATGATCGAGGGGCGCGCGCTTTCAAGCGGCACAGACTGCTGTTTGGAGGGCAGGCTCTGCTCGTGCGAGGTGCGCATGCTCAACCCGCGCAAGATCTTCACGCGCGTGAATGTGGAACTGGCGCTCACACCGTACGTACCTGCGTCGCTGAGCGTATGCAGCGGCGTAAAGGAGCAGGAGGCTTACAAGATCGAAACGCTGTGCGAGAAGAAAGAGATCACCGTGATCCGTGCCGTTCGGGAAAAGGATTTTACCTTCGCCGATGAGGTGATGCTCTCCGGCACAAAGGAGCCGATCCGTGAGCTGCTGCGCAGCAAATGCGTGCTGCGCACGACCGACTGCAAGGAGATCGGCAACAAGATCGTGCTCAAGGGCATTGCCCGTCTGGACGCTGTATATCTCGATGAGGGCGGAAACCTCGCCTCCTTGAGCGGCGAACTGCCGTTTTCGCAGATCCTCGACGGCCTTTCCGAGGAGGAGGGGGAAACGACAGTGCGCGCGTCGCTGCGCCTGACGGGCGCGGAGATCCATGTCGGCGGCGAGAGCGAGCCTGACAATTTCCGCACCGTTTCGCTGCGGCTGACGATCAGCGCCTTTGCGGCGGTGCGCGAAACGCGCAGCGTCTGCTGTGTTACAGACCTTTACAGCACGGCGTATGAGCTGAACGCAAAGACGGAAACGGTCGAGCTGTGCGACAGCGCAGCACCGGTGCTGCGCGAGCAGCTCGTGCGTGAAAAGATCGAAACGGGCGCAGAGGTGCAGAATGTGCTTGCCGCAGACGTGATCTTCAGCAGTGCTGGCGTCAGCGACTCCGGCGCGTCCTCGGCGCTGCGCGCAACGGCCAATCTGCGTGTGCTGTATCTTGACGAAAATGCCGTGCCGCTGCTCTCGGAGCGGCGGAGCGAGGTGCTGCTTGAAACCGATCTGCCGCTCGCCGGTCAGGCGCGGGTGCAGGATGTGTATGCCGGTGAGATCGCCGCATCTGTCGGCGCGGACGGCGTGGAGCTGCGCTTTCCCGTCACATTTGCTGTCAGTGTAGTGGAGATGCCGTCTTACCCCTGTCTCCAGTCCTTGCAGGCGGAGGAATGCGAGAAAAAGGAGAAAAACGTTCCGTCGCTCGTACTGCGGGCAATGAAGCCGGGGGAACGGCTGTGGGATATTGCCAAGCGGTACCGCACGACGGTCGAGGCCATTCTTGCTGCCAATGAGCTCAAAGAGGAATCGACCACAGTGAGCGGGAAGCTCCTGCTGATCCCGCGCAGGCGCTGAGGAACGGAGGAAGAGGGTATGAGTATGAATA
>ERZ773130.747-NODE-747-length-36226-cov-7.335352_pt1 | contig 36226 bp, 57 predicted proteins | sample MGYA00511919_ERZ773130 | MGnify/ENA primary metagenome ERZ773130 (study PRJEB29015, sample SAMEA2737851) | human gut metagenome | biome: human gut; feature: human-associated habitat; material: faeces | place: China | collected 2012 ...
GCACCCCGCAGTCTCCATAAAAACCTCTTCCTTTGGCGTTTTGCTCTGTTCTACCCTTCATTATACCGGAAATTTCTGGCAGTGTAAAGCAACGCCGTGCAGAAACCTTCGCTCCGGCAGCAAAGGTTTCTGTTTTATGCAAAAGCGGCCGGTGTTTCCCGCACCGGCCGCTTTGTGTTATACTGAACAGGTCACAGGGGCAGCTCCAGCTGATGGCAGTAGTCCACGATGTGGTGGAACATCTGCTCCACGGCGGGAGCCATGGAGGCCGGGCGCTGCACGGCCAAGCCCACCACGCGGTACTCCTCCGGCTCGATGGGATACACCTTGACGGCGGCCTTGCAGTCCCGCAGCAGCATCTGCGGCATGATGGAAATGCCCAGTCCGGCCTCCACCATGGCGATGTTGGACTGGTCGTCGATGACGTGGCAGCGGCGCTCGGTGCCGATCTTGTATTTCTTGAGGAACTGGCGCATCTCGGCGTCGGTGGCATCGCACTGCACCACAAAGCTCTGGCCGTTCATCAGAGCAGGGGTCATCACGCCGTCCTGGGGTTCGGGCCAGTCCTGCGGCACGATGCACAGCAGCGGCTCCCGAAACAGCTCGGTGAGGTTGAATTCCTCCTTGCAGGTGGAGGAAAGGAACGCAATGTCCACCTGCCCGGTGCGCAGCCACTCCTTGACATCGTCGTAGGTGCCCTGATACACTTCAATTTCGATCTGAGGGTACTGGGCCGCGAAGCTCTTGAGCAGGCCCGGCAGCAGCGAAGCGCACACCGAGTTGAATGCACCCAGCTTTACCTTGCCTTTTTCCAGGCCGTTCAGGCGGGCAATGCTCTGCTTGAGTGCCTCGTCACTGTTGAGCACCGCACGGATGGACGGGTACAGCGAAGCACCATAACTGGTCATGGATACGCCGTTTTTGCCGCGGTTGAACAGGGCAAAGCCCAGTTCCTCCTCCATCACGGCAATGGCGTGGCTGATGGCCGAAGGGGTCAGATGCAGCTGCTGGGCCGCTTTGTTGAAGCTGCCCTGCCGTGCCACTGCATCGAAGATCTCGTAGGAAAAAAGCGTCATGCCCCAAAGCCTCCTTCCTGATTATTCTGGTTCGGAGACGCCCGATTCTCTGTGAATCTTTTTCATCTTTCGTTTAAGACAATTCAATTATCTTCTTGATTGTACTATCCCGCACCTTTTCTGTCAAGCGTTTTTGCCCCGATTTTTGCACGCTCTGTGCAGATTTTGCCGCGATTTCTGCAGGAAACGCCGCCTTTCCTTCGTTATAGTTCCTGTAACGATTTTTTGCAAACTGAACGAGGTGTTCTTTATGACTGCACTTTCCCCGCGCCGCACCTTCAGCGGCACCGCTCTTAAAACCATTGCCTGCATCACCATGCTGGTGGACCACATCGGCGCGTCCTGCATCGAGGCGGGCATCCTTACGCCCGGGCTGGACGCCGGCACCCTCTCCCAAGACACCCTTTCTGCCTACCCGCTGTACCGGCTGGACATGGTGCTGCGCTTCACCGGGCGGCTGGCCTTTCCGCTGTTCTGTTTTTTGCTGGTGGAGGGCTTTGTGCACACCCACAACGTCAAGGGCTACCTTGGGCGGCTGGTGCTGTTCGGCCTTTTGAGCGAGGTGCCCTTTGACCTTGCGTTCTTCCGCACCCCCTTTTTCCCGGGCGCGCAGAATGTTTACTGGACGCTGGCGCTGGGCGTGCTGGCCATGGCAGGACTCAAGCACTTTGAAAAGGAAAACGGCCTGCCCGGCTGGCAGGGCATCCTGTGTGCCGGGGGCTGCGCTGCGCTGGCGCTGGCTGCCAATACCGACTACAACGCCATCGGCGTGCTGATCATCTGCGCCTTATACCTCACCCGCGCAGACCGCAAGCGGCAGTGCCTTGCGGGCGCAGCGCTGTTTTTGTTCGAGCTCACCGCTCCGCTGGCCTTTGTGCTGGTCTGGTTCTATAACGGACAGCGCGGTGCGTGCAGTCCGCTGCAAAAAAAGGCCTTTTACTGGTTCTACCCGGTGCATCTGGCCCTGCTGGCCTGCATCACCAACCTGCTGCTGTGACGCGGAAAAGGGCACCGGCCTTTCAAAAGCCGGTGCCCTTCTTTTTGCGCACAAAAATGGAAAAAGCCCGGTGATCTCAATGGATCATCGAGCTTTTTCTTGGCGGAGTAGGAGGGATTTGAACCCTCGCGCCGTTGTTTAGACGACCTACGCCCTTAGCAGAGCCAGAAAAAACCGCGTTGAATCGTTGCAGAAATCAGGCTTTGCAGGCAACCCGGTCAGCTACCCGCACCCTCGTTAAAAATGGCCGTTGCACGCTCAACGGCTGCCAGCTTATCCTCAAAAGGTTGGTGGCGGCTGTAATGCTGCGTGATATCCTTGACAGCGTGCCCAAGGATCAGCTTTTGCAGCAGCACCGGCACCCCGGCGGCCTCCATGGCCGTTGCCAGCGTGTGACGGCAGCTGTGGGCCGTCATGTGCGGCCTGCCTCCCCAGCACTCCACGGACGGACACCAGCGATCATAGAAGTGCTCACGGCAGCCATCGGCCAGACCGTGGGTGGCCACCTGCATGGCCTCGGCCACCAGCGGCACAATGGCCGTGGCTATGGGGATCTCCCGGTTTTTGCCTGCTGCCGTCTTGATACCTCCCACAATGCGCTGCTGCTGCAAGTCAATGTTGGTGAGATCCAGCTGCATCAACTCGCCCGGCCTCATGCCGGTATAGCACAGGATCAGCGCATACCGGGCCAGATCGTCCCCGGCGCGGTATGCCCGCCACATCCCGTGCACCTCGTCCACGGTGTAAGCGTCCCGCTCACTGTCTGGCACCGGCGGCAGTTCGATCAAGGCCGTTTTGTCCTGCGCCATGTCCAGCGCCTCGCTGGTGACGGCTACCTCATACAGCTTGCCCAGCAGCGTTTTTATATCCCGGTGGGCATAGTAGTCACCGGGCGCGGCATCCGTCAACTCCTGCAGCGTCTTAAAAGGGATCTGTCCCACGACCTGCATTTGAACCTGTTCCAGCCTGCGCCATGCGGTGCCATAGTGGCTGCGCTTGTCCTTGCTGAGGGCCTGCCACTTTTTTGTTTCCTGTAAGGCCATCCAGCAGTCAATCAGGCGCATGGATCTGGGTGCCACACCGGTGCGGGTGTATCTATCCAGATACTCCTCAGCTGCCGCCCGTGTGGGAAAGCCGCCTTTTATGCGCTCAAACACCAGCACGCCGCCGCGATATATACGCGACTGTGCGCACCATGATTTTCCCCGGCGGTACACGCTGCCTTTGCCATTGGCACGCTTGCGCGGCTTTGGCGCTGCCGTGCGCTGCTGCTTTTTCCCGCAGTAGGGGCAAAACAGCGCGTCCTCTGGGATATCCCGCCCGCAGGCGGTTCTCTGACATTTCAATATTTATACCTCCGCTTGCATACTCTGCCCGGCGGTGGTATTATAGATCTGCAAGTTTTGGCTTGTTTGAGATCTACGATGCTACCGCAGGCATCCTGATCGGAACCTCTCCCGGTGTTGGCGCACTGGGGGAGTTTTTTTGTTTACGCGTTTTTACGGTACATGACCTCAAGTCCCTGATCCGGGTGGTAAGACCATGTGACTGTCACACTGTCAAACTCTTCTTTCTGCCTACCGTCAAGCGCCCGCGTTTGCGCCATCTCCTTGTAAAGCCATTCGGGCAAGCCAAGAGCGCTATTTAAATTTTTGATGTGGCTGATTCCAACACTATTATATGTCGTGCTGTCCTTGTTGTTATATGGGTTTGTGTCGATCGACAGATAAGAACCATCCTCGGACAACGTAATTGTCACATCTGAATAAATGTCATGCAGGATCTTAAATGTGCTGTCAACCGTGTTGCCGTGCGCCGATGCCGCCCACGCGCAATCTCCAACAGAGGTGCTTATTTTTCGGCCTTTTTCGTCTGCTGTGATTTTTGCCTTTATCAAAATGACCGGTGAACCGTCCCCGGCTGTTTGTTGATACTTGCCTTTGAGCGTAATGTCCTGCCCCTCAAAAGCTGCCCGGCAGTATTCATATTGGCACTCTTTTACAGCTGCATAAAAGCGTTGCCCCTCTGCGGTAACAACGGAAAAGCATTTGTAATTTGCCTCATTGTACGGATAAATCGTGTAATCGGTATCTGTGTAAGTGTAAAAATACCCAAAATCTGCCTGCCCCGAAAATTCCACGATCTGGCCAATTTTATATTGCGGCGTTTCGGCAAATACTGTCATTAAAAACGTACAATAAAGCAGCACTGTCATGGCAATTGCAATAATTTTCTTTTTCACGTCAATTTCCTCCTGCTTATATATCCCTGCAAAGCCCCACGGCCTTGCCCTCGATCGTTACGGTGTTCATGTCCTCTTTGGCAAGGATAATGCTTTCAAAGTTCGGGTTTTCGGCCCGCAGCTCAATAAAGTTGCTGTGCAAATATACCCGTTTCAGGGTGGCCTCTCCCTCGATCCGCACAGCGGCAACTTCGCCGTTTTCCACCGTGGGCTGACTGCGGATGGCTACCAGATCGCCGTCATGGATCTTCGGCTCCATGCTGCTGCCCTCACAGGTCAGCGTAAAGGTGGCGTGCCATTTTGAGGGGACACAGACCATGCGCTCCACGTTCTCCTCTGCCGTGATCGGCGTGCCGCAGGCGATCCGGCCAACCAGTGGCACCTCTGTCATGGCGGGCATTGGCTGAAATCCCGGCGGGATCTCGCCACTGTTGGGGGTGCTGCTCTTGCACAGGAGATAGTCAATTGACACCCCGTAAAATTCTGCCAACGCAATGAGCGTTTCCGAGTTTGGCTCTCTTGTGCCCTTCTCATAATTCACATACGTTGTGTACGGCATATTTAGTCCGCGTGCAGCCTCTCTCATATTGAGCCCTTTTTCTTGACGGAGCTGAGATAGGCGATTCATTTGCACCAACTCCTTTCTAGTTATTATAATACACATTTTGAGTAATGAAACAATGCGTTTTACTCAATTTGGGCAGTTTAGACAAAAATCGGCTGTTCAAATTGGGTAATTTTTTTCTTTACAAATATTCGTTTCGGGTATACTATAATAGTGGTTACTCAAAACGAGTAACGAAAGACAGAAAGGAGATTTCAAGGTGTCTTATCCCAATATTAACGCAGAACGCAGCCGGGCAGGAATGACCGTGGAAGATCTTGCAAAGCACCTCGGCGTGACGCGAAAGACTGTTTACAACTGGATGGCCCACGGCAGCATCCCACAGTCAAAACTTGTAATGATGTCGGAACTGTTCCATTGCTCCATTGACTATTTGCTGGAACGGGAGCCGAAAGCGTGAGGAGGGAATTTTGATGGATAGATATATGATCTCTATCCCGGCAGTGGGCCCCTGCAAACTGGTGGCCTGTGACGATGGGGGCAGCATCAAGCTGGAAACCATGCAGGAACTGGTGGGCGGCCCTATCGAGGTAACGCCCAGCTGTCTGGGCATAACGTGGGCGCGAGAGCCGGTAGACGGCATCGACCTGATCGTCAACGAGGAGGGCCGACTGCGCGGCCTGCCGTACAATGGCCGGGCATCCGATCTGTGGGAGGGCGGCGGTATTTGCCTCCTCAATGGTGACGCACTGCTGGCAGCCGCCAAAGGTGAGGATCTGATTGGCTTTACAAAGCCGGTGTGCAAGACGCTGGCCGAGTTTTGGAGCCTTGACATGGAGGACGGCACATGGAACGACTGACAGCCCAGCGGTGCAGCGGCATCAAGAGCGGCTATTGGAGCACCGCCAAAAAGGACGATCTGGTGCAGCGCCTCGGCCAGTACGAGGACACCGGCCTCACGCCGGAGGAGATCAAAGCACTGGAAGATTTCAAAAACGGCAAGGATGACCGGTTCCAGACCTTCAACCCGGACTAAGGAGGACAACATGAAAGCATTTGTAAGACCGCAGGCCGCGGTGGACTACTTGCGGGATGTGGGCTTTTCCATTGGCAAGGACACGCTGCAGGCCGGGCTGCAGCAGCGGGTTTTTCCCTTTGGGGACTACATCAAGGCACCCGCACCCGGCGGGCAGGATGTGTATTTGATCTATCCGGCATTGCTGGCCAAGTGGGCGGCAGAGCGCAGCCCCGTGGCAAAGCCGGAGGACGCGGAACGAATTGGAGCATGAAAGGAGCAAACACCATGAATAAAAAAACAAGTCTGTTTATCAGCTGCCCGGCGGGCACTAATCAGGCACAGATCAAGGCCACCGGCCCGGTGGAGGATATCATCCAGCTGCTTGTTGAGGCAAATGCCAGCATTCTGGCCGCCTATTTCCCGAAAAAGCGTGAAAGACAACTTGCGTGGACTGCCGCAATGAATGCCAAGATGGTGGGGCTCATTGCCGATTATGAGGACGCGGGCGATCCTGACGATAACGAGGAGGACGAGGACGATGAAGAATCTTAAAATCTGGGGCGCAGCCTTTTTGATGGGCGTGGGTGCCGCACGGGTGCTGGTCTGGCTTAACACCGGCATTGCCCACCTGCTTATCATGCGGGGCGGCTGGGAAGTGGCTGAGGCTGTCAAGGCCGCGCCGTGGGTGCTGTTCGCGCTGGGCTTTGGCCTGTTCCTGAGCGTGAGCGGGATGCTTGCCGATAGCAAGCACTACAAGCGCAGCGCGGAGGAGCAGCGCAGCGGTCTGACCGTGACCGAGAGCCGGAGCGATGCCCGGCGGGGTGCATGACATGGGTATGACAGCGATTGAATACGCGGAGAGCCTGAACCGGCAGTATAGGCGGCTTGCCCAGCGCAACACGAACAGCGCAAACCTGCTGGACGCATCCGCTGCCCCGGTAAAGGCCAGCTGCAAGGCACGGGCCGAAACTTATGACCTTGTGGCCGAGGAACTTGACGGCCTCATAGCACTGATGAAGGAAGAGCGCGGCAATGGCTGATTTTTACAACTATTGCAACTGGTACACCGTTTGGGATGCCAAGACCGGCGATCTGATTGCATCCGGCACGTCCGCAATGGTGGCCCGGCGGCTGGGTTACAAGAGCACCGCCGCATTTACCACGCACTACGCCCACACCCAGACCCGGAAACCCAAGAAACCGTATAAATACATCATGCGGCGGGAACTCGTAGAGCGCCGTGAGGCCGAACTGCCCCCGCCACGCACCAGAGGAAAAGGAAGGAAACGCCATGAAGATTGTCATTGAAAAAATTGGAGATAACGTTGGAGTTAGCTTTATCGGGAAGGGCCCGCGGATTGACCGGCTTATGCTCCTCACGGTGGCCCTGATCGAAACGTTTGCTGAAAGCCTTATCCACGATCTGACGGACGAACAGCTGCAGCAAGCAGCTGATGGGTTTGCAAACAGCGTAAAATCTGCCGTCATTGCCCGCTATAAAATGAAACCCTCTGAACGCAAAGAAGAATTTACCGGCAAGGAGGCAGCTTTTCTCTCTAAGCTGTTCAATTTATGATCGGGCAAAAAGAAAGGGCCTGCCCGTGCGCCAACACGGACAAGCCCAAAGAGAACACGGACGGTTTTCTCCCCTCAGAGTATACCATAGACTGCGACTGCCTGCAATATGCAGGCGTGCTCTATTACGCGGTGGATGACCGCGGGCGCAAGTTTCAGGCATCCACGGTGCTGCGGCTGTCTGATCCGCAGCTGGGGGAGCTGATCCACTGGCTGCACTACCACCTGAAAGGCAGCAACCCGCCGCCTGCCCTGTATCACCTTGAAATGCTGCTGCAAAGCCTCGAATACCTGCGGGGCGGGCGGCACTACCTGTATAACTCGATCTATGAGATCACACGTCTGGAGGATGCTCTATGAAATGGCGCCCTAATCTGCCACGCTCTGACATTACTTCAACGCTGGCCGAATGATTTCAACCATGTGGAAGTGAGGAACCTATGATCTTTTTTATTTTTGGCATTCTGGCTCTGTTGGCAGCATTCTGCCTGTTCCGGTCTGAATATAAGGCCGCTGCCGTGATCCCCGGCGCTCTGGCAGCCGTCCTGATCGTTATTTCTTGTGTCTCGTTCGTGCCGACCGGCTACACCGGCATTGTGACCACCTTTGGCAAGGTCGAAAACGGCACCAAGGACGCAGGCGTTGTGGTAAAGGCACCGTGGCAGTCCATTGTCAAGATGGATAACCGGGTGCAGGAGGTCAGCATCGACCTCTCGGCGTTCAGTTCCGACATTCAGGAAGTGGCCACCAGCGTGACGGTGGGCTACCGGATCAATCAGGCCAATGCCATGACCATCTACAAAGAGGTGGGCCGCAAGTACGAGGATGTTCTGATCCTGCCCCGTGTCCCGGAGGTGGTCAAGGCAGTTGTAGCACACTATGATGCCAGCAGTCTGATTTCCAACCGGGATGCCGTGGCAGAACAGATGGACGCGCAGCTGCGCAGTGTTTTGGCACAGTACAACATCGACCTCTCTTACATCAGCATCACGAATTTCGATTTCACGGACACCTTTACGGATGCCGTTGAAGCAAAGGTGAAGGCCCAGCAGGAAAAAGAAAAGGCCGAGACCGATGCCGAAAAGCGCCGCGTGGAAGCGCAGGCAACGGCGGACGCGGATCTGATTGCCGCAAAGGCTGAGGCCGAAAAATCCAAGGTGGCTGCGGATGCTGAGTTGTATGCCGCTCAGAAAAAGGCCGAGGCCAACGATGCTCTGACCGACAGTCTGGACAGCAATCTGCTGGAATACTACCGCATCACCGGCGTAGATGCACTGTGGGATGGCAAACTTCCCACCTATGTGGGCGGGGAAAGCAGTGTCCCCGTCCTGAACGGTCTGAGCTGACCGTGCCCTCCAATGGTGGCAGGAGGTAAAACAAGAGCCACTGCCAGCGCATAGCGCAAAGAAAGGAGCTGATCCCATGGGAAGGATGGTCACTGTTGAGGAGTGGGCTGAGATCCACGGAAAAACGCCCGCCACCGTCAGGCGTAAGATCCACGCCAACGCATGGCCCGATGCAAAGCAGGCCACGCTGGACGGGAAACTGGTGTGGATGCTTGACGAGGATTGGCTGTGGCCCTGCGCCATGACCCCGACCAAGCAGGCAAAGCTGCTGTGCGAGATTCGCCGCCTGATGCCTCCCGTGGTCTACACTACCGCAGAGGATGGCACAGTGATCTGCATGGTTCCCTGCACCCATCACACCCACGTTGCCAGCGGTGTGACCGCTGACGAGATGAATGATCTGTGGAGAGCTGCCCCCCCTCAGAGGGCCGCCGCACAGGCTGCCCTGCAATACGGCTGGCTGCACCCTCTCGCAGATCCGAGATCCTACAACGAGAAAGGAGAGCGTTTACATAATGCCTACAACCACAAAAAGTAACGCCGCCCGCCGCAAGGCCCCGCAGAACGCGCAGGAGCGCCCGGCGGCGCAGGTGGTACAGTTTCCCCTGCCGTACACAAAACCCCGGCAGACGGCCCCGCAGGAGGTGCAGGTGGTGGTTTGCGAGTGCGGCCCTGATGCCGTGCGCGTCCGGTGCCTGCCTGACCCTGCCGCCATCGTCCGCATGATGGATGAAACGTTTGGCCCTCTGGGCTGGACACGCCGCTATTACTTCGCGGATGGCCGCCTCTGGTGCGGCGTGGGCGTGTATAACCCGCTTATCAACAACTATGCCGTCAAGGACGCAGCGGCCCCGGCGGGCAAGCTGCAGATCAGCAACCCGGACAAGTGGAAGGAAAACGGCAGCTTTTTGGCTGCTGCATCCCTCTGGGGTGCCGGATCTGACGTGATGGCCCTGCCATCCATGACCATGGGCGGCGCGGTCATTGAGCCGGCATACCAGCGGACAGCCAAGGGTCAGAGCGATCAGCCCACCGGCTACCGCCTGCACGGCGCTCTGACCGTGGACAAGCTGCTGCGGGCCGATGATGGCCACATTATTGGCGTGCAGTTCCTGCAGGGGGAGCGCAAAGTGGTATGGCAAGCAGAGTGATCGGCCGCCTGCCGGTGGTGTACTATCCGCAGACCGGCAAGCTGGAAGTGGAAAACGCAGGTGAATTTGTGGAGAAACAGATTTATCAGCGTCTGGATGAGTTGGCAAACGGTCAGCCCCTGCACATCACCCTGACGGTGGAGCCGGTGAACAAAGCCCGCAGCACAGCACAGAACAGCCTTATGTGGGCGCTGCTCACCATCATGGCCGACCACTACAACGCCGGGCGCACCGGCGGCGTGACCCCAGAGGACTGTTATCTGGAGATGCTGGAAAAGTACGGGGCCAAGGTGGACTATCTGGAGTGCCCGGCGGGCGCTCTGGATATCCTGCGCGGCTGCTATCGGCTTGTCCATGTGGTGGAGATACTGGACGGCAACCGCTGCACGGTTAAATGCACACAGGGCAGCTCCACCTTTACCACCGGCGAAATGAAAAATCTGATTGACGGGATCTTTGACCGCCTCGCTGAGATGGGCGTGAATGATCCCATCGTGACTGCCTACTGGCAGGAATGGAAGGAACCATAATGGCCAAGAGCATCATACAGGCAGAAAAAGAGTGCTATATCTGCCGCCGCTGGTATGCCGTCAAGACCACCAGCGGGCTAGAGGAGCACCACGTCCTCAATGGGCCGCTGCGCAGCTTCTCCGAGCGGCACGGCCTCAAGGTCTGGCTGTGTCACCAGCACCACAATGAGCCGGGCCTGAGCGCCCACCACAATGCCACCTGTGCGCAGACCTTAAAGGCCGTTGCACAAGCGAAATATGAGGAACAGAACGGCCCCGGCGCACACGCTGCATGGATGGCCGCTGTTGGAAAGGACTATCTCAATGCTTAACGTTGTAGCAATTATGGGCCGCCTTGTGGCTGACCCTGAACTCCGCACCACCCCGGCGGGCGTGAACGTCTGCCAGTTCCGCATTGCCTGTGATCGCAACTTTGCCCGGCAGGGTGAGCAGCGGCAGGCTGATTTTGTGGATATCGTGGCATGGCGTGCACAGGCTGACTTTGTATGCAAGTATTTTTCCAAGGGCAGTCTGATTGCCATAAATGGCCGCATCCAGACCCGCAACTATCAGGACAAGAACGGCAACAACCGCACCGCCTTTGCCGTGGTGGCCGAAAACATCAACTTTGGCGGCTCCAAGGGCACCAGCAGCGCAAAGGTGGATGACGGCGGCGAGGCTGCACCGCGTTCTGAGGCATGGCCCAAGGCTGACCCGCCTGCCAACTATGGCGGCGTGGACGATTTTGCCGTGATCGATGACAATGACGATCTCCCCTTTTAATTCAGGAGGACAAGCAGGATGAGAAAAGACGGATATGTTGTGGTGCAGCCGTGGATGGTCACAGACTACAACCTCAACAGCAACAAACTCCTGATCTATGCCCTGATCTGGGGTTTTTCGCAAGACGAACAGTCTTGCTTTTATGGCTCTGTCAGCTACATTGTGGAGTATTTCAAGCTGAGCAAGCGGGCTGTGCTGAACCTGCTGGCCGAACTGGAAAAGGACGGCCTGATCCGCAAATGGACTGAACCGGTAAACGGCAGGCCCACAAACAGGTATGCAGCGCTTCGCCCGGCGGCGTGCGCTTCTGCGTCTGATGAGTGCAAAAAATGCACCGGTGAAGAAAATGCACCGGTGAACAATGTGCACTCTGATGGGTGCAAAAAGTGCACCTCTACCGGTGCAGAATGTGCACCCAAGAAAGAAAATAATAATAAAAGCGAGAATAAAGGGCCGTCCGCAACTCGTTTTTCACCACCTACGGTGGAGCAGGTCAGAGCGTATTTCCGGGAGCGTGGTGTCCCGCCCGCTGATGCCCAGACTGAGGCTGACAAGTTCGTTGACCGGTACGAGGCTAACGGGTGGATCGTGGGCAAAACCAAGATGAAGGACTGGAAAGCGGCAGCGCGTAACTGGCTGAGGAACCGGAAAGAGTGGGGCCAGCCCGCTGCACAGCCTGCAACCCCGTATGGCGGGCGTACATGGGAGGATCTGTGATGGACGTGCAAAGCGTATTGATAGGCGCGCTGCTGATGGACGATCAGCTGGCACCGTATTCCCTGCCGGAGTTGAGCATTGAGCATTTCCGGCCTGAACTGCAGCCCACCTTTGCAGCCGTGCAAGGGTTCTGGATCACAAAGGGCCTGCTGGATATCATGCAGATCGCGGCAAAATACCCAGACCAAAAGCAAAACCTGCTGTCCTGCGTGGCCTCCTGTGAGAGTGAGTGCATCCGGCTGACCCGTGACCGCGTGGAAGAGTGGACGCGGATCATCATGGAGGATGCCGCAAAGGCTCGTTTCCAGAGCCTTGCCTTTAGGGCCGTGGATGCCGCGACCGCCTTTGACGATCTGCCGGATCTTTACCAGCAGATGGGGCAGGCGCTGGATATCCACACCGAGAAGAACGATTTTCAGAGCGTGGGCGATCTGCTGGATGACTATATCCGGCATTTGGACGAGAAACCCAAGTACATCCGCACCGGTCTGTCCAAGCTGGACGAAAACCTGCACCTCGTGCCCGGCAATTATTTCGTGATCGGCGGCAGACCGAGTGCGGGCAAAACCGCTCTGAGCCTCCAGCTTGCTGCTGGCATGGCCAAGCAGGGCAAGCGGGTGTGTTATTTCTCACTGGAAACTGATCCGGCCACGCTGCAGGCCCGTCTGATCGCCAACCAGCTGTATGCTCCTCTCTCGGCAGTCAAAAATAAAACCCTGTCCATGAACGAACTTGACCGGCTGGCCGATATGAAGCACTGGCCGCTGTTCATCCGTTCCGCAGCTGGCAAGGGTGTGGCGTGGATCAAGGCGCAGGCCCTCCGCATGAAAGCAGATATCATTTTCGTGGACTATTTGCAGCTGATCCATGAGCGTGGCAGCAGTGACCGGTACAATGCAATCACAGAGATCTCCATTGCGCTGCATGAACTGGCCCAGACAACCGGCATCCTCGTTGTGGCGCTGGCCCAGCTGAACCGCAACGCTGCACGGGCAGAGCCGTCCAACGCGGATCTGCGTGAATCCGGCCAGATCGAGCAGGACGCGGATGCCATTTTGCTGCTGTCAGCTGACGGTGATACCTATTTCAGCCGCCTGACCAAAAACAAAGAGGGCCGCGTTGGAAATGCCGGGCTGGAATTTGACAAGATGACGCAGCACTTTACTTGCGTGACCGCAAATTAACAACAGGAGCCGCCCGGCGGGGCGGTATAGGAGGCAAAAGAAAAAATGGAGATGGGCAAGTTGATCCGTCAGGCCCGTAAAAATGCCGGGCTGACACTGCGACCGGAATGGATCAGAACAGCGGCCAGAAAGCCAACCGCAGAGGATGCAAACGAGGACGGCTGTGTCATGAGCATCAACGTCAACCCCGGCGATCGGTTTACCACTAACTGGCCGTGGAACCTTGTAAATGCGTACCCGGACAACTTTCCCGTCTGGATGCCGTTGCCCAAAAAGCCGGATCTGGAAAATTTGGAGGGCGTGAAAGATGGACTGTAATTCTTGCGGGGTACGTTTTCGGTGCCCTCTGGCAGCTGAACCCGGCTCTTTCATGTGCATACTCACGCGGGCCCAGTACGGTGGGCAAAAAGAAAGGCCGTACCAGACACCCGGCACGCCTAAGTTTTGCCCGATCTGCGGGAAACCGTTGAAGGTCATTGGCACCGAGCGCTTTTGCAATAACGTCCAGTGTGAAAACAGGTTTATTCCGATGGAGGGACACGACAGATCATGGATGAAGTGAAATTGATTGACAGCAGCGAACTCAAAGAGACCCTGAACATGGAGGCTGCGCTGGGCTATATTCACACATTGCAGGACGTGGAGAGGGTCATTGATGCACGCCCGGCGGCTGAACTTAAAAGCTGGCCGGACTGGCAGCACGGGAAACCGCCTGAACACGAATCAATCTTTTACAAATTTAAGGGCACCGATAAATGGCGACCTGGAATGTTTGAAATGACCTCCGGCGAGGTGCTTGTCACCATTGAGGTGCCTGGCGGCAGGCGCTATGTAGTCACTGACTGCACCATTGATGGGAAGTGGCGCGGAGATCTACACACCACCGGGCGCAAAGTCCTTGCATGGGCAAAGCTGCCGGAGCCATACGGAGGAAAATGAAATGCGTGTGCTTATAGCTTGCGAGGAGTCACAAGCGGTTTGCAAAGCGTTTCGGCTGCGGGGACATGAGGCGTATTCTTGTGACGTTCAGGAACCGTCTGGAGGGCACCCTGAGTGGCACATACACGGAGACGCTTTGGCACCTCTTGATGGGGGGCAGGTCATAACGATGGACGATAAAAGTCACTACATTGACGCATGGGATCTCTTGATTGCACACCCGCCTTGCACCTACTTATCCAAAGCCGGCGCAAACCGTTTGATAGTCAACGGGAAAATTCAAGAACCTCGGTATGAGAACGGAATCCGAGCACGAGATTTTTTTCTGAAATTCTGGAATTCCGATGTGGAACGGATTGCGATAGAGAACCCTGTCCCTATGAAAATTTGGGAACTGCCCCAATACAGCCAGATCATTCAGCCGTATATGTTTGGAGATCCGTATATAAAGACAACTTGTTTGTGGCTGAAAAATCTTCCTATGCTTTTCGCAACAGATGTTGTTGTGCCGACCTCTAAATGGGTGTCTGCATCAGATCACCGGGCAAAAAAGACCGGTGACGCATGGGCGAAAAGCGGACACAGGAGCGCAAAGGTAAGAAGCAAAACATTTCCCGGCATTGCAAATGCAATGTCTATGCAATGGGAGCCTAAATAGACAACGGAGGAGGATGCAGTCCGATGACCTATGAAGAAAAAAAGGAATGGCTGCGGCGGTATCGCAAGGCTGCCCAGCTGGAGAGAATGAAGTTGGACGAGGTGGAGCAGTACCGCGCCGCTGCCGAGCACGTTACACAGGTATTGTCCGGGATGCCCGGCGGGGCCGGTGACGGTCAGGCGCTGCCCAGAGCGGTGGAGCGTATCATGGATGCCATGCAGGAGGCAAACATTCAGGTTATGGAGTGCCAGCAGATCCGCAAGGAAGTTATGGACACCATGGCCCAAACCGTGGATATGCAGGATTATGGTATTCTGTATATGCGGTACATCGGCGGCATGAAGTGGGAGCAGATCGCCGTCAAAATCGGGATGGACGTGAGCCGAGTATACCGGCGGCACAAGGCCGCTGTGAAAGCGCTGGACATTCCAGAAAGCCAGTGAGCGCACTGTTTTTGATGTAAGACGCACTGTTTCGCACTGTTTTGGGGACAATGCGCACTGTTTCGCACTGTTTCCGCTATGGTATCATTACGCTGCAAGAGCCGCAAGGAATTGGAGAGCATCCAACACCCTGCGGCTTTTGTATTGCCCGGCTGCGACAGGGGAACACACGTCACTATCCAAAGCCTGAATGTACCAGCTGGGCAATTCTTATTTTGTTATCCGTGGCACTGTTGGGGCCTGCACCCCGGCGGGGCTGCTGGATATATGCGGGCTGCATCATCTCCCCAAGTGCGTGGCAGCATTGCCAAGCGGGTTCCTTACCATCCTGCCCAGTAAGCTGCTGTTGTGGGCAGCTGCGCACCGTCAATGGAGGCCAGACCGTGAAGGATTTTGCACAAGGATTTTACAAGAGCAAGGCATGGCAGCGCTGCCGTCAAGGGTATGCTGCCAGCGTGGGCGGGCTGTGTGAGGAGTGCCTGCGGGAGAATAAGATCACCGCGGGCGAGATCGTACACCACAAGATCCACCTGACACCGGACAACATCAATGATCCTGCTGTGTCCCTGAACTGGGACAATCTGGAATTGGTGTGCCGGAGTTGCCACCTGAAACTGCACGGGAACACAAAGCGGTATTCCGTTGACCCGCTGGGCCGCATAATTCCGCGCTGACCCTCCCCCCTATCAGACCGAAAAAATTGAGGTCAGAAGACCGAGGGGCAAGGTTCATTTTTCCTCTCTCGTGTGCGCAGGAATTTTTTTGGAAAGGAGTTTGCACGAAAATGGCAAGAAAAGCCACGACTTACGCCAAGTTGCTCAAAATGGCCAAGAGTTACGGCGTGGAAAAAAATGAGCTGTTCGTGCAGGCTGCCGAACAGTATGACACGCAAATGCGCGTGATCCAGAGCATCAAGGACGCACTGGATGTAGCGGAAAACCTGACCACCTCGAAAGAGTACGTCAAGGGCCGTGAGAACGTCTATGCAAACCCGCTGGTCAAAGAACTGCCCAAGCACGCGGATTCCGCCAACCGCACCCTGCAGGTCATGCTCACGATCATCAAGGATCTGGGCAAGCCTCCCGCACCCAAGGACAGGCTGACGGAGATGCAGGAAGATGGATAACTACCTGCTGGCTTACTATCAGGCCATCGAAAACGGCAGCATTGTGGTGGGCAAGTGGATCAGGCTGTTTTACCGCTATCTCATTGAGGGACTTCAAAAGCAGTCCTTTTTCTTTGACCAAAAACGGGCAAACAAGGCGATCCGGTACATTGAAACGTTTTGCCATCACAGCGAGGGCCGCTCTGATACCATCAAGCTGGAACTGTGGCAAAAGGCTTTTGTTTCCGTGGTGTTTGGCATCATGGATGGCATGGGCAACCGGCAGTTTCGTGAGGTTATCCTGATTGTGGCCCGCAAAAACGGCAAAACGCTTTTTGCCTCGGCCATCATCAGCTATTGCACCTTCCTTGATGGTGAGTATGGCGCAAAGACATACTGCGTGGCCCCTAAGCTGGATCAGGCAGATCTGGTGTATGAGGCTTTTTATCAATCCACCATGGCAGAGCCGGAACTTGCCCGCCGCCTTAAAAGGCGCAAGTCTGACCTGTATGTAGAGAGCACCAACAGCAGCGTCAAAAAAATTGCATTCAACGCCAAAAAGTCCGATGGTTTCAACCCGTCCCTGACCGTGTGTGATGAAATTGCATCATGGCCGGGAGATCAGGGCCTGAAACAGTACGAGGTTATGAAAAGCGCCCTCGGCGCACGCCGTCAGCCGCTGATCCTGAGCATCAGCACGGCAGGCTACATCAACGAGGGCATATATGATGAACTGATAAAACGTGCCACCCGCTTTCTGCTGGGCGATTCCAGAGAGGCCCGGCTGGCACCTTTTTTGTACATGATCGATGATATCGAAAAATGGAACGATATCAACGAATTGCGAAAGAGCAACCCCAATCTGGGTGTGTCCGTGTCCGTGGACTACCTGCTGGAAGAGATTGCAATAGCTGAGGGCAGCCTGAGTAAACGGGCTGAGTTTATCGTCAAGTATTGCAATCTCAAACAAAGCAGCAGTCAGGCGTGGCTGCCCACTGAGGCTGTGGTCAAGTGCTGCACCACTGATCCGCTGCGGCTGGAGGACTTCCGGTCAACCTATTGCGTGGGCGGCATCGACCTGAGCCGTACCACCGACCTGACCGCCTGCGTGGCCATCATCGAGCGGCGCGGCAAACTCTATGTTTTCGCACACTTTTTTATGCCAGCGGAAAAGCTGGAGGAGGCCACCGCCCGCGATGGCCTGCCATACGCCATCTATGTGCAGCGCGGATGGCTGACCCTGAGCGGAGAAAACTTTGTGGACTACCACGATTGTTTCAACTGGTTCAGGATGCTCATAGAGCAGTATGAGATCTACCCGCTAAAAGTTGGGTATGACCGGTACACAGCACAGTATCTGGTGCAGGATATGGCCGCCTATGGCTTCCAGATGGATGACGTTTTCCAAGGTTTCAATCTTACGCCGGTGATCCGGGAAACCGAGGGCCTACTGAAAGACGGTGCGTTTTGCATCGGGGACAACGACCTACTCAAAGCCCACCTGCTCAACATGGGCGTAAAAACTGAGGTGGAGAGCGGGCGCATGAAGCCGATAAAAATTAGTGTCACAGATCACATTGACGGCGGCGCTGCGCTGCTGGATGCCATGACTGTGCGTCAAAAGTGGGCCGCTGAGATCGGCCAGCAGCTGAAAAACGAGGAGTAACCACATGGGACTTTTTAGCGCGATTTTTGGCAAGGCCAAAATCAATGTGCCGGATCAGGGGTTTTGGACGCTGCTGGACGGCTACACCCCTACATTTTCCAGCTGGGGCGGCGAACTGTATGAGAGCGAGATTGTGCGGGCGGCTGTCCACGCGACCGCGAACCATTGCAGCAAGCTGAGCGTCAAGATGCTGGGCACCGGCAACCCGAAACTGCAAACGAGGCTGCGTCAGGCCCCAAACGACTGGCAGACGTGGGGACAGTTTTTATACAGGCTTTCCACTATTCTGGATATGCAGAACAACGCTTTTATTGTGCCGGTGCGCAACGAGTTTGGCGAGGTGACGGGTGTTTTCCCGGTGCTGCCGAGTTCTTGCGAAATCGTACAGTATAGCGGGCAGCCGTGGCTGCGGTACACGTTCCGCAATGGCGGGAAAGCAGCCATTGCCATGGCCGAGTGCGGGATCATGACGAAATTCCAGTACAAAAATGATCTCTTTGGCGAAAACAACCAAGCCCTGAACCCGACCATGGAACTTATCAACATCCAAAACAAGGGCATTCAGGAGGCTGTCAAAAACTCTGCGTCCTTCCGTTTTGCTGCAAAGCTGACTAACTTTTCCAAGCCGGAGGATCTGGTCAAGGAGCGGCAGCGCTTCAACAAGGAGAACCTGAGCGGAGAGGGCGGCGGCCTGCTGCTGTTCCCGAACACTTACAGCGAGATCCAGCAGGTCAAGAGCACGCCCTTTGTGGTGAGTGCGGAGGAGATGGCGCGGATCAGAACGAGCGTGTTTGACTATTTTGGTGTAAACGAGGAAGTTCTGCAGAACAAAGCGTATGGTGACGCATGGAACGCTTTCTATGAGGGCCGGATCAAACCCTTTTCCATCCAGCTGAGCGATGTTATCAGCCGGATGCTTTTTTCTGACCGTGAACGGGCCAACGGCACCCAGCTGATGGCCACGGCCAACCGACTGCAATACATGAGCAACACCGAAAAACTCAACGTTTCGGCTCAGATGGCTGATCGCGGCATTATGAACCGTGACGAGATCCGCGAGATCTGGAACCTTGACCCTCTGCCGGATGGACAGGGCAAGGTTTACACCATCCGCGGAGAGTATTACCTGCTGAACCAAGACGGCAGCACAACCAAGAAGGGAGATGACCTCACAAGTGGAGCAAAGTGAGAAGATGGCTGCAAAGCTGAACGGCGGGCGTGAATATCGCAATATGCGGCTGTCCGTCCGCTCTGCGGAGCAGGACGCTGGTGCCGATCAGGCCCAGCAGATGATTGTGGAGGGGTACGCTACCACGTTCAACGAGCAGTATACCCTCTACGATGGCCGCTATTACAAAATCGTTGAGCAGATTGACCCTCATGCCTTTGACGAGTGCGACATGAGCGATGTTATTATGCAGTACGATCATGAGGGCCGGGTTTATGCCCGCACCAAAAACAACACCCTGACACTCGCCACGGACAGCACCGGCCTGAAAGTGACCGCAGATCTCGGCGGCACCGAGTTGGGCCGTCAGCTCTATGACGAGATCCGAAATGGTTATACCGACAAAATGAGCTTCGGCTTTATTGTCGGTGAAGATAAGCGCGAGGAAACGCACGACCATGTGAACGATGTGACCACCGTGCTGCGCACCATTACCAAAATCACGAAACTGTACGATGTGAGCGCCGTGAGCCTCCCGGCAAACGATGCCACATCGATCAGTGCCCGAAAATACTCTGACGGAGTGATCGAGGGTATTAAAGCGGAGCGACTGGAAAGGGCAAACCATATCAGACGCATCAACCTGAAACTGTTTGGAGTGTGAACAAAATGAAGAAAATTTCCGAGATGAACATGGAAGAACTGGAAACCCGCTCTGCTGAGATCCGTGATCTGGTCAAGGAGCCGGACGCTGATCTGGAGGCGCTGGAGAAAGAAGCTGACGAGATTGCCCAGCGTATGAAGCAGTTCAAGGAGGAGCAGCGCCGCCGCAGCATTGCCGCCAAGGTGGCCGGTGGCGCTGGCACCCCGACCGAGAACCCCGCCGCGCAGTCTGGTGACGAGGCCCGCGCCGCACAGTTCTATGAGAGCCGCCGCGGCGTAATCTCCTGCGAGGAAACCCGCAGCACTCTGATGAGCACCGGCAATCTGGTGGCCCCCACCGGCGTGTCCGGCATCAATGACATTGTGGGCGCTAAGGTGTCCAGCATCATTGATCTGGTCAAGGTGGTAAACTGCGAGGGCATGACCGCAAACCGCGTTGCCTACGTCAAGGAGGACATTGGTGCAGCTGACACTCAGACCGAGGGCGAGGAGGGCAGCGAGAAAGAGCCCACCTTTGACTTTGTGGATATCAAGCCCACCTCTGCGCTGGTCATGTCCTACATCAGCAAGCAGGTACGCAAGCAGAGCCCGCTGCAGTATGAGGCCAAGGTGCGCGAGCAGGCCATGATTGGTCTGCGCAAAAAGGCCGCGCTGATCGTTACCAACGGCCTCAAAACCAGCAATCTCGTCACCAGCGTGACCGGCAAAGTGGACAGCGCCAAGAAGGGCGTTATTGATGCCACCACCCTGCGCACCATTGCGCTGGCTTACGGCGGTGACGAGAGCGTTGTGGGCGGCGCTGTCCTTTTCCTGAACAAAAAGGATCTGATGGCCTTTGGCGATATCCGCGGCACGAATGAGAAAAAGCCCGTCTATGAGATCACCCCGGACACCGGCAATCCCAACACTGGTGTTATTAAGGACGGCGGCCTGTCCGTGCGCTACTGCATCAGCAGCAACCTGACCGCGTATAACGGCACCGCCCAGACCTCCGCTGCACAGAAAACTATGTTTTATGGTGTGCCTACCGCCATCGAGCTGGATCTGTTCAGCCCCTACGAGATCGCGGTTTCTGATGACTTCAAGTTTAGCAGCGCCATGGATTCTATCCGCGGTGACGTTGAACTGGGCTCTGGTCTGACCGTGCAGGGTGGCTTTGTGGCCCTGTCTATCCCGGCCAACGGCTAAGTTGACGGGAGGAAATCGCCATGCTTGAGCAGGTCAAACTTGCGCTGCGTATCACAACCGGCGTGTTTGACGCAGAACTCAACGGCCTAATCTCGGCCGCGCTGGATGATCTGGCCCTTGCGGGCGTGAACTCGTGGGAGAATAGGGACAAGCCCCTTGTGATCCGTGCGTGTGTCACCTACTGCAAGGCTCATTTTGGTGAGCCGGATGGGTACGACCGCCTGAAAGCTGCCTATGATGAGCAGAAAGCCCAGTTAAAGTGCGCATCCGAGTATACAGACTGGGAGTGATCGCGTGAAACGATATGTAGAGGCAACCCTTATCAAAGAGGAGTTGACCAAAGACGAGAATTTTGAGCAGAAGCAGACCAACACCGAGCAGACCGTCATTGGCACGCTGTCCAGCGTGTCAGCCTCGGAGTTTTATGCTGCTGCCAATACCGGATATATGCCGGAGATCGTGCTCAAAATTTACGAGCAGGAATACTCCCAGCAGAAAAAAGTGCGGGTGAACGGTGTCCAGTATACCGTCATCCGCACTTATTTGTCCGGTGACTTTATCGAGCTGCACTGTCAGCGGAAAGGTGCGGACGAAAATGCCTAATCCACCGAGCGGCATGAAGATCACCAAAAACGGTGTGACCTACAAGTCCAGCATTGACCGCACAAAATACACCATCCGCGAACTGAGCCGCGCCGCCTTGCGTGACGTGGGCAAGTATGTAGTCCGTCAGACACGCACGTTGTCCCTTGCGCGGCCTCACATGGGCCGCCTGACGATCAAGTCCCGTTTTTACGGCAAAGGCGGGGCTTTTTCGTACTGGGTGCGCAAAAAGGAAACGGATCTGCAGGTGGGTATCAAGCACAACACATGGTATGGCGTGCTGCAGGAACTGGGGGACGGAAACCAGCCCCGCAAGAGCATCCTGACCAGTGCCGTGCAGCAAAACATTGACGAGATCCGGCGCATCGAGGGCCACTATCTGTCCGCGGTGGAGGACGAAAACCGCGCCCTCGGTCTGATCGATGAGGAGGAAATGCAACCAGATGGCAGCGAATGAAACCGCTTTTGAACTGTTCAAGCGGGCGATTGGTGAAAAAATCACCGAGATCACCGGTCTGAACGATGTTTTTTATGAGCGCAGCAAGGATGCCGGTTATCCCCGCATCAGCTACACGGCCACTGTCTGGGTGTCCGGTGCCCTGCTGAAAGGCACTCTTTCCTGCATCATTGCAGGGAATGGCAACGCTGCAGAGGTTGACAACCTGCAGCAGAAGCTGCTCACCGAACTGAGCGAGTTTTCTTCCTGCTCTGATGATCTCTTTTACTACCTCCACGAGGGCCATGCAGGCCCCGTGGAAGAATCAGACAAGACGGTACGCCGCCGTCTTGTTACTTTTGATTTTGACGTTATGGGAGGTTAAACCATGGCACTTTTTAACCATAAGCGCATGACCGGCCAGACCACGGAAACCAAGGAAAAGCTGCTGCTGGGTGCTGGCATCTATGTGAAGGGCTTTGACCCCAAGACGGATACCTATGAGAGCATCCGCAAGAGCAATAAATGCTTGGGTGCCACCACCGGCGGCGGCACCTTTACCGCCTCCAAGGTGGGCCACTATCTCCAGATCGATGGTGCCCCGGAGAACACCAAGGGCAATTGGATTCTGGATTACTGGACGGCCAAGATGCAGGCAACCCTGCAGGAGATCACCGCAGAAAACTTTCAGCTGGCACTCGCTGCAGCAAAGATCACCTCTGAGGACGGCCTCACCGGCTATGATGTGATCCAGCCCAAGGGCGAGTTGGACGATGCCGACTATACCGACAGCCTGTCTTTCGTGGGCCGTCTGAGCGGTAGCGAGAAGCCGGTTATTATTACCATCTTCAACGCATTCAACACCGGCGATCTCTCCATCAATCCGCAGGACGGCAAGGAGGGCACGCTGGCTCTGGATCTCGATGCCCACTATGAAGCGGACGATCTGGAAACCCCGCCCTTTAAGATCTACTATCCCAAGGCAGCGTAACAGGAGGTATAAAAACCATGAGAAAACTGAACGGCGGCGATATCTTTGCCGCATTGCGCATGATCCGGCAGATTGATTTCAAGACCCCCGTTGAAGAGATCGGCAAACAGATCTCCGCAGCCAGCACGGAAGAGGACAAGGCCGCAGCTGGTATGGAGATCATCAACATTTTGCTTGCCAACGTCACCGACACCAAGAGTGAGGAGCTGATTTTTGGTTTCCTTGCTGGCCCGTTTGAGAAGCCGGACGCAGCAGCTGTGCGCTCCATGGAGATTAACGAACTGGCTGACAACCTGCTCACTCTGCTGCAGGAAAATGACCTGCGCGGTTTTTTCGGCAAGGTCAGGCGTTTGATCCCGACCGCCTGATAGACGCGGCCCTCCACCGTTACGGCGGCAACGTCAGCTTTCTCAACAGCTGGACGTGGGACGAGGCCGTGCGGTGGCTTTCCAAAGTCCAAGAATTTGCCACCGAGGATGCTTTGTATTTGCGCTGGTGCATCCGGTACGAGGATGTTTGCACCTTTGACGAGTTCAAGGCCGGGCTGAGATCCAGCACCGAGCAGCGGGCCCCTGTGCCTGACGAGCGGGTGCAGGAGATCACCGCGGACAGCCTGAACCTGCTGCACCTGAACTGGGAGGAGGCCCCCGATGGCGAGTGGAACTGAAATTTTTCGGCTGTTTGGCTCTATCTTTATTGATACGACCGAGGCCGATAAAAGTTTAAGCAAGACGGATTCCAAGGCAAAGAAGCTGCAGGACACGCTGGGCAAGGCCGTCACCGGCGCAGCCAAAATGGCCACCGGTGTGGCTGCCAGCATCTCCGCTGCAGGCGCTGCCGTCTTTGCCTTTGCAGACAATGTGGCCTCTGTTGGAGACACCATCGACAAGCAGAGCCAAAAGCTGGGCCTGAGCGCCAAGGGCTATCAGGAGTGGGAGGCCGTTCTGGGGCACTGTGGTGCCTCAATTGATTCCTTTAAGGGCGGCATGAAAACCCTGACCAAAGCGATCACAACCGGCTCCAAGGATCAGGTTGCAGCCTTTAAGGCTGTGGGCCTGAGCATGGAGCAGGTGCAGTCCATGTCCCGCGAGGACGTGCTGAACGCTGTTATCACCGGCCTGCAGGGCATGGACGAGAGCGCAGAGCGCACCTCCATTGCCACCACCCTGCTGGGGAAGGCTGCCGGTGAACTGGGGCCGTTGCTCAACACCAGCGCAGAGGACACGGCGGCCATGAAACAGGCCGTCAACGAACTGGGCGGCGTAATGAGTGACGAGGGTGTGGCCGCCTCGGCAGCATTCAAGGACGCGCTGCAGGATCTGACCACCATTGGCACCGGCCTGAAAAATGCACTGGGCACACAGGTGCTGCCGTATGTGACGGAGACCATGACCGCCCTGACGGACGGTTTCCGCAAAGACGGCATTGCCGGGATGCAGCGTGCTGCAGCCGATGTGGTGCTTGGCTTTACCGCAAAATTTGCAGAAAAGATCCCGGATATTGCCGCGCAGGCCACTTCGGCCGCACAGAACTTTGCCGCGTACCTGCAGGACAATATGCCCCTGATCGTGGAGTGCGGCGGCCAGATTATCACCAATCTGGCAAATGGGATCTTTAACGCTTTCCCCTCTATCGCAGAGGCGGGCATCCAGACCGTGGCCACCCTTGTGACCGAGATCTGGGCGCACGCTGATAGTCTCCTGACCACCGGCGCAGACCTGCTGGGCAAGCTGATCGGTGGCCTTATCAGCGTGCTAGGTGATCTGATTGACGCAGCGGACGAAATAGTGTCCGCAATCGTCACCAAGATCATGAGCACCGACTGGGTGCAGGTCGGCAAGGATATCGTCAGCGGCATCGCCCGCGGTATCCAGAACGCGCTGCCGAACTTGACCGGCCCCCTCAACAAGCTGTCCTACAAGCTCAACCACGCCCTTGGTAAGAATGGGTATGCGGAGTACGATACCTATGAGGATTGGGCAAAGGCCAACGGCATCAGCACCGGCTCCTCTGGAGGATCTTCCGGCGGTAGCCATAAGGACGATAATTATTGGAAACAGTATGGTGACAGGCTGGCCAAGCAGTACGGGCTCACCGGTGGCAGTTCTTCCGGTGGATCTTCCGGCGGTTCCGGCGGCACTACCCACACCACCACAACCGGCTCCTCTGGCAGTTCTTCCAGCGGCAGCACCAAAGCCACCACCGTGACCAAGACTGTGACCGGATCGCAGACGGACGCTGCAACCACCTCGTGGAAAAATGCGTATGGCACTGTGACGCAGGCCACCAGCGAACTGACCGAGTGGATCACGGACAGCACCGGCAAGGCTTACAGCCAACTGACCAAGACCGTGACCGAAACCGGCAAAGAGCTGGTCAACGGCGTGGTAAAAAATTATCAGCTGGTGACTACTTACGTTGACGGCGTGCAGCAAAAAGCCGTCAAGGTCTACGAGGATGCCAGCAAGGTGCTGACCGGCACAATGACCACCACGTCCCAGAAAACCCTTGCGGGCATCACTACCACCGTCCAGAAGGTGACAGAAACCTATCAGGACGGCAGCGAGCACGTCAAAGAAACGCACACCGAAACCGGTGAGCGGATCGTGGACGGCGTGGCCCAGACGTACACCAAAGTGACCACTTATGTGGACGGCTTTGTGGAAGACGTGAAAGAATCCGCGCAGGAGATCGAACAGAGCTATAAGGCCACGCAGGAGCGCATTGACCAGTATCTGAGCGAGGCCCAGACCCAGACCAACAAGGGCTTTTTTGCCCTCGTGAAAAACGCTGTGTCCAGTATTAAGAGCAAGGACTGGAAAGGACTTGCCAAGAATGTGGCGCAGGCGATCTGGGGAGAAGTGGATCAGGATCAGCGGGAGATTATCTCCCAGTGGGCAGATGACGCTGCTGCTGCCATCAATGAGGCTTATGCCGGCGGCGGCCTGAAAGCTGCCCTGCAGGCTATCGCGGATATTTTTAACGAGGGCATTGTGCCCGGCGCGGAGAGCGCCACAAAGGGCGTGAAGTCCTTTGCCGAGATCATTGACGGCCTGAGCAAGTCCGGCGGCGTGGGCACCCAGCTGGCCAACGTGGCCACGCAGCTGGGGAATATCGGCACAAAGGCCATGGGCGTGCTTGGCACCATCGGCACCTTTATGGGCACCGGTGCAACCAACATCGGCACGGCCATCACCGGTCTGGCTGCGGATATCGGCGGCCTCGGCGGCACGATCCTCACCAGTTTGGCCGGTATCTTCTCTCAGGTGGGCGGTCTGATCCTCGCAAACCCGGAAATTGCCGCAGTCGTGGCCATTGCCGTGGGCCTTGTTGCTCTCGGTACGGCCCTCTGGGCAAAGTTCGGCAAAAAGAAAGAGGAAACCCAGACCCCGGCCACCAGCACCGCGATCTCTTACAAGGATCTGCAGGATGCCTATTGGTACGGCAATGAGAGGAGCAACGCCGGTTACATCAGCCGCAGCGATCCATATACCTTTGCAGGCAGCCGCAGCAGCTCCACCACGAGCACGCAGGCGCTGCAGCAGCAGGTGGAGAAGCAGAGCAGCGTGCTGGAGCGCATCCTGAAAAAAATTGACGGCTTGAAAATCGACATGGACGGTGAAACGGTGGGCCGCATCGTCACACCTCATGTCAATGACAATCTGGGCCAGCTGCAGGCGCTGGCAGAAAGGGGCAACTGATGTATAAGATCTATGCCTACCCTGCCGGAAACCCTGACAACAGGCAACTGCTGTATGAGCCCGGCAACCGCAAGGCCATTTTGCTGTCCCCCAAGCTGACCCGTGAGGTCAGCAAGGCGGGCAGCCTTTACTTTACCATGGATCGCTCACACCCCTTATATGACAGCCTGCCCAAAATGCGCACCGTTGTGTCTGTGCTGCAGGACGAGCGGGAAACATGGCGGGGCCGCATCCTAAACCACGAATCTGACTGGTACAACCGCCGCGTGATGTACTGCGAGGGCGCTCTGGCTTTCCTCAATGATAGCTGTCTGACCCCTTTTAATTTTGAGGGCACCCTGAAAGAGTTTCTGCGGCACCTGCTGGATGCACACAACAGCATGATGGGAGATCCGCTCAAATGCTTCGAGCTGGGCACCGTCACCGCTGCACTGGGAGATCTGCGCGTCCACTTTGGAGATGCAGATCAGTACGGCGTGGGCGAGGACTACGGCAGTACATGGGATATCCTCAGTAAAATGGTGCTCAAGATCTTCGGCGGTTATGTGTATGTCACCTACAACACCAAGACCGGTTACAATGTCCTCAACTATTGCGATCAGGCGTATGAGGCGGGCCGTCAGACTGCCCAGAAAATTGAGTACGGTGTGAACCTGCTGGATCTGACCGAAAAGACCGACACCACCGGTCTGATGACCCGCGTTTACCCGATGGGCAACAAACACACCGTGACCGAAACAAAATGGTATTGGAAAATCCTGTGGTGGGGCAAGTCCTACACCGAGAGCCACGAGGAGTGCTATGGCATCACAGACACGGACAGTGCCACCATCAACAAGTATCTGCCGGACGGTTTCACCTACAACCTCCAGCAGGGCTACATTGAGAGCACCGAGGCCGTGCGCAAGTTCGGCTATATCTGCAAAGATCGCCAGTATGACACGGACAGCGACAACGACACCTTTGCCGCTGCCGTGCAGGATCTGCAGCAAAACCACATGATGTCTACCTCCTACACCGTCAAGAGCGTGGATCTGGTAGATGCCGGGTTTGACACTGAGCGGCTGGATTTTGCCTGCTATGCCCAGATCGTCAGCGCCCCGCACAGCGTGGATGCCGTCATGCTTTGCACCAAGCTGGTGGAGCAGCTGGACGATACCAGCAAAAAAGACTTTTGTTTTGGCATGACCCGCAAGACCTTGACGGATCGTCAGGTGGCCGCGCTGGGCCGTACCAATCTGCTGGACGAGGATGCAGCGGCCTCCCGCGGGTACGCCTCCAACATTCTGGATCTGCTGAACAAGTACAAGAAAAAGAATGACGATAAGGTCACAAGCGTGGAGGACATTGCCAAACGCGCACAGTCTGCCGCGGATGAAGCAGCAAAAACCGCCACGAACTATCTGACCTTCGACCGTACCACCGGCCTGACCGTGGGCCACGAAACCCTGCCCGGCAAAAAAGTGGTGATCTCCAACGATGCCGTCAAGGTCATTTCCGGCACCGCAATGGTCAATATCACTGCCGCAGGCATTGAGGTGACAGACGGCGCGGGCAGCTGCACAATCACCAGCGGAGAAATCACGTTTAAGGGCATCCGCAACAAGCAGGAACTGTGGTATAACTCCGAAATCACTTTTGCGGCCCAGACTATCAAGCCAAAAGGGCTGTCTAATTATTCTGCGCTGCTGATCCTGTTTCGCAGCCAGAAAGACGGGACATGGTTCTCCGGCGGCGGCAATGCTGGTTTGACCTCTCTGATCGTCCCCGTGAACGGCGTAGAAATGAGCATGGTATACCCGTGGAACACCGTACACAAACGCAGCGTGACCGTCTACTCCGACCGCATTGTTTTCGGTCAAGGCTATGAAAGAACATCGACCTACACCACCGGCGTGGCGGGTGTGGCAACTTATTTTTCGCTGCAGTCCCCCACGGGTGACGGCTGGAACACAAGTGACGGTATGTGTGTACCGTACAAGATTTATGGGTTTATGTGATGAAAAAAGAAGGATTTAAGTATCTGGCCAAGGTTTGCTCTGACGGCAGACTGTACAACGGCGCATGGTATCATATCAGCTTTTTGCCTGAGCCTGAGCCCAACGAGGCCGTCTTTGACGAGTTTCCCGAAACTGGCAACGGCACGAGTTGCAGCGATTATGTGTGGAACGGCAAAACGCTGACTTACAGCCCGGCCCCGCAGTCTGACGCAGGAGGTGACGCATAATGGCGAGGCGCAACGGCGCAACCATTGGCGGGCATAACCTTTTTGCGGACTTCGGCCTCCAGATCTGTGAGGGCAGCCCCATCATTGGCGGCGCAGAGCCGGACAGCAAGCTGGTATATGTGCCCGCCCTTGATATCCCGTTAGATCTCAGCAAGTCCCTTGACGGCAAGATCCACTATAAGCAGCGCACGATCACCATTGAGGTGGTGTGCAAGCTGGCCCGCAAATACTGGCCAGCAATGCAAAGCAACCTTGAAAACGCCCTGCAGGGCCGGTGGCTGACCTGTGTGTTTGATAACGACCCATCGTGGGAGTGGCAGGGCCTGTGGCGCGTGGAGCCCAAGGACAGAGAGCTGCGCACGGCATCCTACACCATCACCGGCACCTGTGCCCCCTACAAGCGCAGCCTGACCGCTGCCGCCGGTGCCGACTGGCTGTGGGACACCTTCAACTTTGAGGAGGATGTGATCTGTTCGACTTCAACAGATCTGTCCTCGCTATAAGGAGACCAAGCATGGCAATTTCTTTTTCGTGGGCCTCGGTGCTCAATTCGATCCGCACGGCCATCTATGGCAAGGACGTGAGGGAAAATATGGCCCAGATGGGCGAATACTGCAAACAGTATGCCGAGGAGGCGGGCAGGCTGGCCGACACCGCCAAGGCCGCAGCGGAAAAGTCCGCGAGTGCTGCAGCGTCCTCGGCCTCGCAGGCCGGGAAGTCCGCAACGGCGGCAGCTGGCTCTGCTACCGCTGCCAATCAGTCCGCGCAGGATGCCAAAAAGACGGCATCCGAAACCGCCGCCAGCACGCTGGCTGCCCTCGGTCTGACCGTGGCAGACGGTAAAATCTGCGCCGTATACAGGAGGGATAGCACATGATCCGGCACAATGTATCTCTGGATAGTTCTGGCCGTGCCCGGCTGGACAATAAGGCGCACGAGTTAGATCTGGGCTATACCTCCAACCGGAACGTGTACGCCCTCAACGTGCTGGCCGGGCCTGAGTGGGCCGGGCTGGCTATCCGGGCATTTTGGCACACGCCCGGCGGCACAGATCCTCCCGCCTCTCTGGTGGTGGACGGATCTGTTATTGTTCCGGCGCGGGTGACGGCAAAGCCCGGCACCGGCTGCATCACCTTTGAGGGCACAGACGGCGGCAAGCTGATCGCAAGCGCGGATGTGCTTTACAGGGTGGGCAGCAACAGCGGCACCGAGGCAGGCACCACGCCTGACCCTGAGCCGGGTGCATGGCAGCAGTTTGTGGATGTCGTAAAGGCTGACGCAGCTGCCGCACAGCAGGCCGCTCAGGATGCTGCCGGATCTGCAACGGACGCGGGCACCTCTGCCACCGCTGCCGATCAGAGCGCCAAGGCCGCAGCCAAGAGCGCCGGTGCAGCAGCTGACAGCGAGAGTGCCGCCGGACAGGCTGCACAGGCTGCCGGTGACAGTGCCGCGGAGGCTATCCGGCAGGCGGGCCTTGCTGCACAGGCAGCAGAGGGCAAAGGGTATATGTATCTGGAGGATCACGACAACAGCGGCACGCTGTCCCTCGTGATCGCGGACAGTATCACAGACGAAATCACGCTGCGCGACAACGGCGCGGGCGTTTTGGAGGTGGTGTATCAGTGAGCAGAGAGCACGTTATTGGCCCATACAGCGCCTATGCTATCGCCGTAAAGTACGGCTATGAGGGCACCGAGGAACAGTGGATCAAAGAGCAGGAGGCCAGCAGGCTGGATGCAAAGCAGTCCGCGGAAAAGGCTGAGGCAGCCGCAGGCCGGGCAGAGAGCGCCCAGAAAGCGGCAGAATCTGCAAAGGCTGACGCGCTGGATGCCATTGGCACCAGCAAGCAGGGCGCTCTGGATGCCGTGCAGCAGGCCCAGAACGGCGCGGTCAAGGCCGTGACCGACACCCAGACCACTGCCACAAAGGCTGTCCAGACTGCCCAGAACACCGCCACCGGCGCTGTGACCAAAGCACAGACCACGGCCACCGCTGCCGTGGAGAAGAAGGGCGAGGAGGTGCTGGCCACCATCCCGGAGGACTACACCAACATCCTTGCCCGCGTGGCTGCACTCGAATCCTGCGGCCTTGTCGTGGTAAACGGCAAAGTCTGCATGAAATACGCTAAAACCTGAAAGGAGTAAATCTCATGGCTGAATCTATGGTAACTGATCCGATCTATCTGGACGAAACCGCGAAAGCCAACGGTGCAAAGCTGGATCTGCTCAATGCCACCATGCTGGGTGTGTCTGCCTCGCTGGGCGTGCTGGCAAAGGCACAGACCGGCATTTTTGAGGAGATGGATTATAACGCCATCAAGGCCGTTGTGGACGCTGGCAGCGCCCCGATCACCTTCCCCACCGGCACCCAGCTGGTGAACACCTACACGGACAAGGACGGCAAAGCCTACGACTGCCCGTGGGACGTGGTGCAGCCGGACGATACCGCAGAGGGCGAGAGCGGCACCACGGCACCGGCAATGGTGCTGCAGATGCACTATGCAACCTTGTATGACCTGCAGTTTTCCGCATATCAGGCATTCTATGTGGTGCCTGACGGCGGCCTTGTGGCGGGCACCTATAACGTCAAGATGGGCCTTGACTGGGGCACCAACGTCAAGAATGGCACTGTCTATCAGTTCACCCTGACCAAGGCGGCCCCGGCGGGTGCCCGTCTGACCGGCTTCTACAACGCCCCGGACACCGCACCTACCAGCTGGAAGGTGTACGTCTACAAAGATCGGAACAAGTCTGAACTTCTGGAGACCTGCAACGTCTCTGCTGGCAGCGCGGGCACCAACCTCGGCACGTTCCTTGCAAAGGAAAACGGCGACCTGAACGGCCTGCATCCTGTGGGCTATGGCGACAACCGGTGGTGGAAATCCGCGTACCGGCAGTACCTGAACAGTGACGCGGCGGCAGGCGCATGGTGGCAGCCGCAGGATAAGTGGGACATGAAACCCGATCAGGCCGACACCCTGCCCGGTTTCCTGTCCGGCTTCTCTGATGACTTCAAAAATGCCCTGTCCCGCGTGAAAGTCGTAACCTACGGCAACAACGTCACCGATGACGGCAGCGCCGTTGTGACCTATGACAAAATTTTCCTGCCCTCCCTGCAGGAGATCTATTGCAGTCCGCAGGTGTCCGGTGAGGGCAGCTATTGGCCCTACTGGAAGGAGCGCACCGGAGCAAAGACCCCGCAGGCCCTGTGGCAGACCTATCCCCTGCGCATTACCCGTGATCTGGCACAGCGTACTGTGGGCCGCCATGTGCGGCTGCGCTCTGCGTATCGTGGCTACGGCGGCACCGCTTTCTGCGTCGACAGTTCCGGCAATGTGAGCAACTGGGCCGCGGTCGGCACGCTCCGCAGCGCCCCGGCTTGCAAAATCACCAAATTAGCATAATCACCGGGCAATCCCTTGCCCGGTGAGAAAGTGAGGGCTTTACATGGCAATGCGCAAAGACGAGATCCCGGACAACAAATTTACTTTGCCGCTTGATGCACGGGATCTGGCACTGTACACCAGACAGATCACCAAAAACGCGAAGATCTTTGACCCGGAAATTGACGCGCACCTCCCCGGCCAGCTGCGTGCGACTGCCGATCAGATATATTTTGATATCTTTGAGGCCAACAGCATCCGGGTGGACGGGCCGGAAACCAGAAAGGCCCGGCTTGACCTCCAGAAACAAGCCGTCCGGCTGTGTACCCGCCTGCTGGCTGAGATGGACATGGCAAAAGTCAGTTTCCATCTCTCCGGCAAGCGGTGCGTTTTCTGGGGTGGTAATGTGCGAGATATCCGGCAGCGCTGCCGGGACTGGCACGAGAATGATGCAAAGCGGTATAAATCGCTTTGACATAAAAATGGCTGTAGGCTATTGGGCCGCAATGTGCGGCTGCGCTCTGCGAATCGTGGCAACGGCAACAACGCTTTCAACGTCAACAGTTCCGGCAATGTGAACAACTGGAACGCGATCAACACGCTCCGCAGCGCCCCGGATTGGACGGCAGCAAACCCACAAAAGCCTCTGCATAGCAGGGGCCGGGCGAAAACTGCCGTGCAAGGAGCCGAGTGCCATGCCTGCCCTCTGGCAGGCGAACAACAGCAGCCGGACGTGGCCACCCTGCGGGGTGTTGCCCGCTATCACCCGGCTGCTCCTTGCGAGGAGAACTGAAAAAACAGTGCAAGAAGATGAAATAATCGGCTTTGATGCCCTGTATACCTCAATGGGCAAATGCTCCAAAGGCGTGCGCCGCAAGGCTGCCGTGGGCAGATATTGCCTGTTTGGCATGGATGAGATCCTAAAACTCCATCAGGAACTTGTCACAGGTACATACAGGGCACGGCCAACATCAAAAGTTAAAATCACCTATCCAAAGCCCCGCGTGGCGGTGGCTACCAGTTTCCGGGATAGGGTATATCAGCGCTCACTCAATGATAATGCCGTCTATCCAGCTATGTCAAAGGGCTTTATCCGACACAATGCAGCCTGCCAGACAGGCAAGGGCACCGACTGGGCCCAGCAGCAGGTCAAGCTGATGATGGAGCGCGAATACCGGCAGCACGGCCCTGACGGCTGGTGCCTACTGGTAGATATCCGGCACTATTACGATACGATGCCGCATGAGGTGGCAAACCAGCGCTTTGAGCGCAAGCTGCCATATAACGTGTATGCCCGCGTGCGTGACGTGCTGGATCGCCAATACACCGGCGAGGCCGGTTATAGTCCGGGCAGCCAGATGGTGCAGCTGGCCGGGATCTCGGTGCCTGACCCCATAGATCACTACATCAAAGAGCGCCTGCGTGCGGACAAGTATGTCCGCTTTATGGATGATAGTTGGATCTGTCACCATAGCAAGGCGCAGCTGGAGGAGTGGCGGGAGGCTATCCGGGCCCGGTATGCTGCCGAGGGAATGGAACTGCACCCGACCAAGACTAAAATAGTCCGGCTGCGGGATGGTTTCCGTTTTCTCGGCTTTATCTATCGCCTGACACCAGAGGGTAAGGTCATAATGACCGTTGACCCGCAAAACGTTAAGGCAGAGCGGAAACGCCTGTACAGGCTGGCCCAGCTTATCAAGGAGGGCGAAAAGCCCGTCACCGCTCTGCGCGAACAGTATAAATCATGGAAAGCCCATGCCGCCAAAGGCAACTCCAAGCAGCTGCTGCAGCGCATGGATAAATACGTTAAATCTCTTTTGGAGGGGATAACATGAAAATTCTTCACAAGCCCGGCAGCATTCAGGCCGCGACTGAGGACGAAAACCGGGACGCAGATCTGGCACAGATTGCGTCCATGGTGGATTTTCTGTGCATTCTGGCCGATGTCCCGACCGAGGACGAGGCCACCAACACCGAGGAGGGCATGAGCAATGAATGAGAATCACAGCGCAGCCTTTGACAAGGCAAAGAAAGAGTATGAGGCAGGCCGGTGGTCTAAGGTCATGCTCAAAATTCTGGTGCAGCGCAAGCCCCAGCGCCTGACGGAGGCCGAGTATACCGAGATCACCGGTGAGCAGTATGCTTGAGTTGCAGCTGATTGACCTGCTGACCTCTACGCTGCACAGGCTGCTTGATATCGTCCACAAGCAAAACGCGCAACTCCACCAGCTGGGCGGCGTTGCGTGCGAGGAAGAGTTGGAAGATATTGAGTTGACCTGTGAGGCCGTGGGGCTGGGTGCCCGTGATGGGCAGGAGGACAAAGACAATGGTAGATAAGATTATTATGGACGTGAGCCGCTGGCAGGGCTCTATCAAGTGGGACCAGGTCAAGGCCAGCGGCAAGGTTGACGGCGTGATGCTGCGGGCACTGGGCACCAGCAACGGCAAGCCCTACATTGACCCCACCTTTGAGGCCAACTATAAGGGCTGCACGGAAAACGGCATCCCTGTGGGCGTGTATTATTATAGTACCGCCCGCACCCACTGCGCAGCTGACCGGGAACTGGCCATGCTGCACGGTGTGCTGTCCGGCAAGGTGCTGGGCCTGCCGGTGGCGGTTGACATTGAGGATGCTGCACTCAGCAAACTGAGCAAGCAGACCCTCACCGATCTGACCGCCTACGCACTCAACGAGATCCAGAGCTGGGGCGTGTACGCCATCCTGTACACCGGCCTCAACTTTGCCCAGAATCACCTGTACATGACCGGCGCAGCCCTGAAACCCTTTGACGTGTGGCTGGCAGCATACCGCAACAACAAGCCTGCACCCGGCTGGCCCTTTGGTATGTGGCAGTATACCGACAGCGGCACCGTGCCCGGCGTTGAGAAAGGCGTGGATCTGTCCCGCGCCTACAAGGGCTATACCACCATCATCCGCAAGAAGGGCCTGACCCGTCTGAAGGGGGCCTAATGGAACTGTATGAGGCACTGAGGACTGTTGCCCTCGCTTTCGTGTCCTTGTTCGGCTTTCTGGGATCTTTGGACAAGGCTTTTGAATTGTACAAGAAGTACAAGGGCCTCGCTCAGGCACCGGATAAGAAACAGGACGATGCCATTGCAGAACTGCGCAAAGAAATCAATATGCTCAAAGATGGGTATATCCGGGTGCAGGATGCCCTTGCACGCGATCTGCGCCGTTTTGCTGAGATCGATGAAGTGAGCCGCTTAAACCTGCAGGGCGTTCAGGCCCTGCTCAAGGCCGCACTCACCGGCAACAACAAGGCATCTATGCAGAAAAGCATGGATGAAATTGACGAGTATTTGCTGAAAGGAGCAACGAACCATGGAAGCAATGATGAATAATCTTTTGAATTTTATCCCCGCATGGGCCGCCCTGATCCTGATGCTGGGCGGTTTTGCCTTTTACGTCACCGGTGCCATCCGTCTGGGCTATGGTGCCAGCGTGCGCCCGTTGGTGCTGGATCTGATCGAGCGTGCAGAGCACGAGATCCAGGGCACCAAGAGAGGTGCCGAGCGTAAGGCGTGGGTGGCCGCAAAGCTGCGTGCCGCTCTGGATGCCAGCAAGTTCGGCAGGCTGTTCAGCTGGATCATCACGGACGAAACCCTCAGCAAGGTGATCCAGTTCTTTTTTGACCGCGCAAAGGCCGCGGTCAAGCAGTAAAGTATAAAGCAAAGCCCCGTGGTTCCGTATGGTTCCACGGGGCTTTTTATGTTGGCAACCGTGTAGGCAACTGGTGAAGTCTTACACGGTCTGTGGCGTTTCTTCAATTCCTTTGCAATGGAAAATCCCCCGCAGTTTTCACGAAACTACGAGGGATTTTCTTGGCGGAGTAGGAGGGATTTGAACCCTCGCGCCGTTGTTTAGACGACCT
>ERZ773130.770-NODE-770-length-35653-cov-4.605736_pt1 | contig 35653 bp, 34 predicted proteins | sample MGYA00511919_ERZ773130 | MGnify/ENA primary metagenome ERZ773130 (study PRJEB29015, sample SAMEA2737851) | human gut metagenome | biome: human gut; feature: human-associated habitat; material: faeces | place: China | collected 2012 ...
CTGTAAATTTCCAGGTACAGATCATAATGGGGCTTTTGATGATGCTGCTACTGTTTTCGCCAATGGCAGATTATATAGATACCATCTTTACATATATGTATCAGATGATGTGGAAGCTTTTAAGCAATATGAAACCAGTCTGAAAGGAGTGTCATAGAAGATGGGACAGAGTGGCCAGGAGAAAACCGAACAGCCTACCGCCAAAAAGCGGCGGGATGCCAGAAAAGAAGGAAATATCTTCCAAAGCAGGGATGTAGCTACCGTAGTGATCTTGGCTGGCATATTTTTCGGGATCCGCATATGGCTTCCTTTTATATATGGACAGATGAAAAATTATATGACCTGGGTCATAGATGGAGCAGCCCGGTCCTCAGAAGATATGCTTTCAGCCAGCCTTGTTTTTGTTACACTGTCTGTGTTTTTAAAATGTGCGCTTCCTCTGTTGCTTTTAGCCCTTTTACTTGGAATTGTGGCGCATGGAGTACAAACACGTTTTAATGTATCCTTTAAATCCATCCGGCCAAAATGGAACAGGCTTAATCCTCTTTCAGGTATAAAACGTCTGTTTTCCATGAAAAATGCAGTAGAGTTGGTGAAAAACTCCATCAAGATAACACTGCTGCTGGTATTGCTTTACAACATACTGAAGCAGGATCTGCAGCCCATGGCATCAATGATCGATATGAGTCCTGCAGCATCTGCGGCTTATATGATGAAAATGATCTTTGATCTGCTGATACGTGTATGTATTGCCTTTATGGTCATTGCCTTTGGCGATTATCTGTATCAGCGCTGGGAATATGAAAAAGAGCTTCGCATGACAAAGCAGGAAGTAAAAGATGAGTATAAACAGACAGAAGGTAATCCTGAGATTAAAAACAGGATCAAAAGCCTGCAGCGTCAGATGGCATCCAGCAGGATGATGCAGAAGGTTCCCCAGGCAGATGTGATCATACGAAATCCTACCCATGTGGCCATTGCTTTAAAATATGATCCTGATCATGACAATGCTCCGGTAGTACTTGCCAAGGGATTAGATGAACTGGCGTTAAGAATCGTAAAGGTGGGGGAAGAAAACAATGTTTATACCATTGAAAATAAACCACTTGCACGGGCTATGTACAATTCCTGTGAACTGGACAGGCCGATCCCCTCAGAATTTTATACGGCAGTAGCAGAAATCCTGGTATATCTGTATAAACAGGATAACGGGAAAAATAAAGATAAAAAATAATAGTTGGAGATTAATGGACGAATGAAACGGTTATTGAGTTACTCAGTGGTTATGTTTGTGATCACGATCATATTGCTTTTGATCATTCCCCTTCCGGCGGGACTGGTGGATGTGGCGATCATATTGAATATGTCCCTTTCCATGATGATCCTGGTAATAACCATGACCATTCGGGAGCCATTGGAATTCTCCATATTCCCCTCTCTTTTGCTTATTACCACGCTGTTCCGTCTGGGTATCAATGTTTCAACCACGAGAAATATCCTTTCTCAGGGAGGTTCATCAGGCCGTGTCATTGCTGCCTTTGGTGATTTCGTTTTAAGAGGAAACGTAGTAGTAGGTCTGATCATCTTCCTGATCATCGTGTTGATGCAGTTTATTGTTATCACAAAAGGTGCAGAACGAGTGGCAGAGGTGGCAGCCAGATTTAATCTGGATGCCATGCCGGGAAAACAGATGGCTATTGATGCAGACCTTAGTTCTGGCCTGATCAATGAAACACAGGCAAAGGAACGGCGTGCCAAGGTTCAGAGAGAAGCAGATTTTTATGGCGCAATGGATGGTGCGACTAAGATCGTAAAGGGTGATGCAGTTATGTCACTTATCACAACTGCCATCAATCTGATCGGCGGCAGCATCATCGGTATTGTACAGTCCGGCAGCAGCATCTCAGCTGTGCTGAGTACCTATTCCATTGCGACAGTAGGTGATGGTCTGGTATCCCAGATACCGGCTCTTCTTATTTCTACTGCAACAGGAATGATCGTTACAAGAGCTGTTTCAGAAGGCAGCTTAAATGAAGATGTATCAAAGCAGTTTCTGGCCCAGCCTCATGCTATGATCGTTAGTGGTGCAGCAGTGGCGGTCATGGCTGTGATACCTGGAATGCCGGCAGTAAGGACTCTGGTTGTGGCTGCATGTCTTATGGGAAGCGGATTTTATCTTTCCGGAAAGATAAAAAAAGAGCCACAGGCATTGTCACAAATGGCAATGGCTCCTTCTACCCAGCTTCAGGATTCCCCACAGGCTCAGGCAGCTGCTGCAAAAGAGGAAGTAAGTGAGGAAGAATATTTTAAAGATGTAAATAATGTATACAGCCTTCTTACACTGGAGCCAGTGGAGATCGAGTTTGGTTATAGTCTGATCCCTCTGGCAGATGAGTCAGTAGGCGGAAGGCTGATCAGCAGGATCGTTATATTCCGCCGCCAATATGCCCAGGATATGGGATTTGTGATCCCATCCATCCGGCTCCGGGACAGTTCTTCCCTGGGACCAAGTCAGTATAGTATTCGGATAAAAGGAGAAGAAATTGCAGGAGGAGAGATCCTGATTGATTATTTCCTTGCTCTGGAACCAGAGGAGGTGGAAGAAGAAATTGAAGGTATTGAGGCCATTGAACCGGCATACGGTATACCCAGCAGGTGGATCAAGCCTGAAAACAGAGATCGGGCTGAATTATATGGTTATACGGTCATTGATCCTCTGTCTGTATTGCTCATGCATCTTTCAGAAGTCATCCGGCAGCATTCATACGAACTGCTTACAAGACAGGAAGTGGTAAGGCTTACGGAAAATCTGAAAAAAACAGCTCCTGAGCTGGTGGAAGAGGCAATACCACAGATGATCAGCTACAGTTATTTCCAGAGAGTTCTTACAAACCTTCTAAAAGAAGGAATTCCGGTCCGTGACCTGGAGACCATTGTAGAGAATCTGATGCAGACAGCCTCAGAAACAGGTCTTCCTCCAAGAGAGCTGGACCAGACAGTAGAAAAGATCAGGACAGCTCTTAAACGTACCATTACCCGCATGTACTGTACAGATGGATGCATGAAAGTCATCACACTGGATGCCCAGCTGGAACGGGAAATGGTCGCATCCTTGTCAAAAGGGGAAAATGGCTTATATCTGGCATTAAACCCGGAAATGCTCCAGCATGTGATCCGGCAGCTGGCAGAGCAGATAAAAAAGTTCAGTGGTTTATCACAGAATCCGGTGATCCTGACTTCACAGGTTATGAGGATCCATTTTTACCATCTGGTAGAACCCTTTTATCCTAATATCAGGGTGCTTTCATTTAATGAGATCGCAAATAATGTGCAGATCCAGTCAATTGGAAATATAAGTACAATGAAAAAAGGATCATAAGTGTACGGTCAAATGATATAAACAGCAGATAACAGGAGTGAGTAAAGTTATGGAAGATAAGCAGGAAAAGGCAGAGAAGGAGTTATTTGCGCTTTATAAAAAAACGAAAGATCCGGAAATAAAGAAAGAGATCACAATGCAGTATCTGTACATAGCCAGAACCACGGCAACGAAACTATATGATCTTTATTCTACCACCATGCAGATGGAAGATGCAGTGAATGAAGGTGTGGTGGCGATCATAAAAGGGATCGATATGTATGATCCGGATAAAAACATTAAGTTTTCCACTTACATTACAACGCGGGTAAGAGGAGCAATGCTGGATTATGTAAGAAAACAGGAGTGGATGCCCCGGGGATTTTACAAGCAGTTGGGGATTATAGAATCTGCATGCGAGGACATGAAGCGTGAATTAGGAAGAACACCAACAGTTGATGAACTGGCAAAGCATCTTGGAATAGAAAAAAAACGCTGCCAGAGGATCATTTCCATGAAAAACAGGAGAAATATCCAGTCTCTTGATTTTTTACTGGAAAACCAGAATACATCCAATGGACTCCAGATCACAAACAACGATACCCAGGTACAGCCTGAGGAGGCATGCTTGTGGGAAGAGGATATGCGGGTGCTGGCAGAAGGCATAGCCCAGCTAAATGAAAAAGAGCAAAAAACACTGGCACTGCATTATATGGAAGGGTTGAAAATGGAACAGGTGGGCCGGGTCATAGGTGTCAGCCAGCCCAGAGCATCCCAGATCCACACGATCGCCTTGCGTAAGCTGCGCCATTTTATAGAAACAAAAAATGGAAAGGGGATAAAGTCAGATGTATCAGGGATTTTATAATCTGGCGTCAGGCATGCTGACCCAGAGCAGGAACTTAAATACCATCAGCAATAATATGGTGAATATCCAGACTCCTGGATATAAAAACGAAACAATGGTAAGCAGTACTTTCAAAGAAGAAATGCTTTATCGTACAGGACAGTATAGCAAAGAAAATCCAACCCAGCTGGCAACTGTTTCAAAAATAAAGACAGCAAAGCAGGTTTATACCAATTATGACCAGGGCGGTCTGGAACAGACAGATGGGATCTATGACTTTGCCTTAAATGGAAATGGCTTTTTCTGCATCCAGACATCACAGGGCATCCGGTATACAAGGAATGGTTCATTTTCAGTAGATAAAGATGGATATCTGGTTTTAAACCAGGCAGGAAGAGTCTTAAACAAAGAAGGACAGCCTGTCCAGATCAAAAATGAGAACTTTACAGTTGATTCCAAAGGACACATTACTGCTGCTATTACAAATCAGTCTGATGGTGAAGAAAGCGGCAGCCAGGAAGTTACCATAGAGGATTATGGAACTTTGAAAGTAGTGGATTTTCCAGATCAGGGGCAGCTTCATGCAGAGGATAATGGACTTTTCTCTACTGCACAGGCAGAAACAACGCCTGCAGATACAACTGTTCAATGGAAAATGCTGGAAAAATCCAATGTAGACATGGTGGAGCAGATGACAGCTATGATGTCATCCCAGAGAGCGCTTCAAAGCGCAGCCCAGTCACTGAAAATGTATGATCAGATCATGAGTAAGTCTGTGTCAGATGTCGGTAAGCTGTAAGGAGGATAAAGAAATGAATATGTCATTTTATACAGGAGCAGCAGGAGCCGGACAGTTTACAAAAAAACTGTCAGTTGTATCCAATAACCTGGCCAATATCAACAATACAGGCTTTAAACCTAAAACAGCGGCTTTTTCTGAACTGATCCACTATAATCTTAATGATTCTGAAAATGCCCAGACAGAGCTGCAGACAGGTTCAGGAGCCAGAGTGGAGCGTACCTGGACGGATTTTAGTACAGCCGGTGCTACTCAGACCGGAAAAGAATATGATTATGCAATTATGGAGCCTAATGCATTTTTTATGATACAGGATCCTGCATCAGGTGAGATCACCTATACAAGAAACGGTCATTTTCACAGGGGAGAACGTGAAGATGGATTTTATCTTACAACAGAAGATGGAAAGCTGGTGCTGGACCAGAACCGGCAGCCTCTTAAGCTGGAAGTAACAGATGTAGAAAAGCTGCAGGAGGAATCAGAGTCAGAAGACGATGACTACGATACAGATGATACAGACAGCACAGAGGATGATACTGACCTTCCTAAGGTAAGTGTATACACATTTTCAAACCCCAGCCGTCTCTTAAGCGTAGGAGATAATGAATATAAAGCACAGGATGGAATGGAAGCTTCTTTAAAATCAGATGCGGTCCTGCAAAAAGGGGCACTGGAGAATTCAGGCACCGATATGGCAAAAGAAATGGTCCATGTGATCGAATGTCAGAGAGCCTTTTCCTATGCTGTAAAAATGATCACTACATCAGATGATATAGAGGGAACGATCAATTCACTGAGAGGATAAGGTAAAAAATGGAAATAAAGCGATATGAAGATATGGACCTGCAGGCTCTGGATGTAATGCGGGAGATCGGCAGTATCGGTACTAGTCATGCAGCAACTGCTCTTTCCAAGCTTCTGCAGAAAGAAGTCCGGATCTCGATCCCATCTGTGAATATCCTTGGATACAATGATGCCATGAACCGGATCGGTGATGCGGAGGAGCTTGTTGCAGCAGCCCTTGTAAAAATGTCAGGTGATATTGAGGGGTTGATGCTGTTCCTTTTCGACCTGGATTTTGCAAATGAGGTATTGGAAAAACTGCTTGGAAGCCGTTATAAGTCCTTTCTGGATATGGACGAAATGGCCAGATCAGCACTGGTAGAAGTAGGAAACATCATTATCTGTTCTTATATAAATGCTTTTTCACAACTTGTAAATGTAGAGGTGGAACTGTCTGTTCCAAGTGCTACCATCAACATGCTGGGTGGGATCTTAATGGTACCTATTGCTGAGTATGGATATGAAACAGATAAACTGATGTATTGCAATGCAGATTTTGTGATCGGCGGAAAAGCACTTTCTGACTGGCTGCTCATGCTGCCGGATATTCGTTCTCTAAACGATATTTTAGAGAGGTTGGGAGTTTCATAATGATCGGAGGCACAGAATTAAAAGTAGGAATCGGTGATATGAAGTTTTCACGAGGGGAAGGAAGGATCATAACCTATGCTTTGGGTTCCTGTATCGGGATAACCTTTTATGATCCGGTTACCCGTCTGGGAGCACTTCTGCACATCATGCTTCCGGCACAGTTTGAAGGAAAGGATTCCAATCCATTTAAATTTGCAGACAGCGGCATCAGGGAAACCCTCAGAAAGCTGAAAATATTCGGTATGGTAAAAAGCCGGATGGTAGTTAAGATCGCAGGGGGAGCCAAGATGTTTGAGATCAGCGGAAACAGCAGCTTTGGAAATATCGGGCAGAGAAATGCAGAAAGTGTAAAAAAAGTCATGGCCCAGGAAGGAATCTGTATCGCAGCAGAGGATACAGGAGGAAATTATGCCCGTACCATGCTTTTAGATCTTGCAACAGGCGATGTGATCGTGCGTACAGTGGGACGACCGGAACGCCATCTATAGCCAGGGCTTTCATTTATGGTGGTGTCACCATCTGTGACATGCCTGTTTACAGAAAAAAGGAGAGAAGATCATGGTCAAAAATGAAAAAGAAGGGATTCTTTTAGAATCAGGAACAAACGAGATTGAAGTAATGAAATTCACAGTTATGGGTGAATTTTATGGCATTAATGTGGCAAAAGTCCAGGAGATCATCATGAGTGAAAAGGTAAAACCGATGCCTCATGCAAACCCGGCAGTAGAAGGCATCTTTAAACCAAGGGATGAGCTGATCACAGTGATCAACCTGGCAAAATATCTTACAGGAGATGACCGGGAAAATGGGCCAAGAGATCTGTTTATCGTAACAAATTTTAATAAAATGACGGTCGCTTTCCGGGTAGACAGTATCGAAGGTATCAGCAGGATTTCATGGAAAGATATACAGAAGCCAGATAAGACCATTGCAAATGGAGATGACAGTGTTGCTACCGGTATTGCCCAGTGCGGAAAAGAGCTGGTGATCATCCTGGATTTTGAAAAGATCGTGGCAGAGATCGCACCGGAAACAACTATACAGGTGACAGATGTAGATAAGATGGGAGACCGCCCTATCTGCAACAGTCCTATTGTGATCGCGGAAGATTCCATTCTTTTAAGTAAAATGATCGATGATTCCCTGGAAAGGGCCGGATTTACCAATGTAAAGAATTTTTCCAATGGCCAGGAGGCATGGGATTACCTTTCACAAATACATAATGATTCTGATCTGTATGATAAGGTCAATCTGGTCATTACAGATATCGAAATGCCGGAAATGGATGGCCACAGGCTTACAAAGCTGATCAAGGATGACGAACATTTAAAGAAGATCCCGGTTATCATCTTCTCTTCCCTGATCAATGAGCAGATGAGGCAGAAGGGGAAAGAATTAGGTGCAGACGAACAGCTTTCCAAGCCGGAGATCGGGCATCTGATCACAGTAATGGATGAACTGCTTGCCCGTTTTAAAAAACAGTACAGTCAGCAGTAAGGAGGACTCTAAGGATGGAAAAATATGTATTAACACAGGATCTTGTAACAGGAAATGAACTGATCGACAGTGAGCACAGGAAGATTTTTGACGAAGTCAATACCCTTCTGGATGCATGCTCAAAGGGAAAGGGAAGAGAAAATCTCTCAAGTCTGGGAGAATTTCTTGTTGAATATGTAACGAAACACTTTTCAGATGAGGAGGATCTCCAGAAGCAGTCAAAATATCCGGAATATACAGAACATCATAAATTTCATGAATGGTATAAACAGAAACTGGGGGATGCCATTATAAAAATGGAGCAGGAAGGTCCGACGATCAATTCCCTGGGCGAGATCAACTATATGGTAAGCGTGCTGGTTAAGCATATCCGGGAAACAGACCGCAAGCTGGCCCAGTGGATCCAGAATGGAGCCAAAAATGAAGTTACAGCTTCTAAAGTGGCAACAGGATCAGCTGTATCAGGGAAAACTTCCTATATGGATACCGTTTCAAAAGATGAAAGTACAGAAAATCTGGATATCCGCCAGATCCTGGATATAAAAGAACTTCAGCGGATCCAGGATCTGTTTTTAACGGTCACAGGCATGACAGCAGCAGTAGTGGATATGAAAGGAAAATACATTACGAGAGGAAACTCCTTTACCAGCTTTTACAGCAGGTATACCAATGGAAAACATAATGAGCTGCGAGAGTTTACCCAGGATCTTACAGTAGGAGGATTCCGTGCAGGTACAGTGATCGGCGGTATCGTCCTTGGAGATTACCCGGATGATTCAGCCCCAAGCCAGGAAGTAGTAAGTGCCGGTGGGCAGCTTTTAGCTGAGATGCTGAATCTGTGGGCTAATGCCCTTTATTACCGGAAGAGCAATGCAGACAGCGTAGAAGCATTTGCAAAAGAGGAAAAGAAAGTACGGGATGCAGTAGGACAGATCAAGTATAAGGCAAAGGGACTGGAGCAGACAGCCACGATGGAAAAAATGCTTTCCCTGAATGCAGCCATTGAAGCAGGCCGTGCCGGAAAAGCAGGTGTAGGCTTTGGTGTTGTAGCAGATGAGATCGGACGTATGGCAAATGAGTCAGCCGCTGTATATCAGGAGATCCAGGAACTGGTAAAACAGGTAGAGGAATCTATGGAACGCCTTGGAGAATAATACAGGGAGATCTTTCAGAAAATATTGTATGCAGAAGAGAGGATAAAAGGAGATACATAAATGGTCATTACGGTTTCAAATCAAAAAGGCGGTGTGGGAAAGACCACAACATCAGCAGCGCTGGCTGCAGGATTTTCGATGGCAGGTAAAAAGGTTCTGTGTATAGACCTGGATCCCCAGGGAAATCTTGGATTCTGCCTTGGTCTGGATACCGAAGGAGGATCTACTATACTGGATGTATTAAAAGGAGATATATCCATACAAAAGGCTATCAGCCGCACAGAAGGGATCGATATCCTTCCTTCTGATATTACATTAAGCAGCAGTGGTCTGGAGTATAATCCGGGAGAAGAAAAAGAATCTATTTTAAAAAATGTTTTAAAGCCGGTAATGGATTTTTATGACTATATTGTGATCGATACACCCCCTGCCTTAAATCTTCTCACAGTTAACGCATATGCAGTTTCTGATTATCTTATTATACCAATGGCATCGGATATCCTCAGTCTGGTTGGACTGTCACAGTTAAAGGAAACAGTAGAATCTGTCCGCATACAGATCAATCCCGGCCTTAAGATCATGGGTATCCTGCTAAACCGCTTTAATCCAAGAACATGTCTTTGCAGGGATGTATTGGAAATGGCCGGGCAGCTGGCCGGGCAGCTGGAAACCCGGGTATTTGACACAAAAATAAGGTCCGGAGTGGCGATTGCAGAAGCACCGGCCCATGGAGAAAGTATTTTTGAGTACAGTCCGAGAGCATCAGCTGTAAAGGATTATGGAAAGTTTTTAGATGAGGTAGAAAAGATCATAGGTTTCAGGGAGAAATAATATGGCAAAAAAAACAAATAAAACCTCACATGTGCTGAACCTTATCACAGGTTCACAGCCGCCAGTTGCGTCTTCTGGCGAAACACAGCCGTCTTCTTCAGCTTCCGGTGAAACACAGCAGGAAGGATCAGCTGCTGAAGAACCGGTAAGAGTGCCTTCCGCTAATGTGACTGTAGTTGATCCAAGAGAAGAAGGAAAGCTGGCAGAAGAGATCCAGAAGAATCTGATCCAGGAGCTGGAAAAAGAACAGACAGAAGAGCAGGCAGAACAGCCCGGGGAGCAGGAAGAACAGTCGGAAGAACAGTCGGAAGAACAGTCGGAAGAACAGTCAGAAGAACAGACAGAAGAACAGTCGGAAGAACAGTCAGAAGAACAGACAGAAGAACAGACAGAGCAGCCCAAAACAAACGCAGGGACACCTGTACAGAAAGAACCGGAACAACAGGAAGAGCAGAAGCAGGAAGATGGTCCAAGTTACCGGGTCGTAAATATCATGGAGGAGATTCTTACTCCGGAACTGATCCTTGACGCACTGAAAAGCAATGATACCTGTACCTGCAGCCGCTGTCAGGCAGATGTGAAGGCGCTGATGCTTACCAGGCTGCCGCCCAAATATATTGTAGCAGATAATACGACAGTCCCGATGCTGTTAACCTTTTACCGCAATAAATTCCGTGTGGCTGTTTTAAGTCAGTCCATGAGAGCCTGTATGGAAGTAAAAGAACATCCACGCCATATCTTATAAATTTTCATGCTGCGCCGAAATATGTATATAGAATCTATAGGATCACAGGGATAAAGTATACAGAAGCGGCGCATTTTATGTACACCGCAACATCACATGACTGAAAGGAGCAGCAGATATGTCAAGTGTATCAAGAACAAGCAGCAGTCTTGGAAATACAGCTTTAAGAGGATTTGGTGGTTTAGCTTCCGGTATTGACAGGGATGCACTGATCGAACAGATGACAGCAAGAACAACATCCAAGATCACATCCAAGAAACAGGCTATGACCAAACTGGAATGGAAGCGGGATGCATATCGTTCTATCAGCAATAAGATCATAGATCTTCAGGACAATTACCTTAGCTATTCAGCAACAAAGAGCTTAAAAAACAGTGATTTCTTTGCAAAAAACCAGGTCAGTGTACAGGGAAATCCTGACTATACAAAATATATATCAGCGACAGGAAACGCAGACACTGCATCCAGAGTGTCAGTTCTGGGAGTAAACAAATTAGCAACATCTGCCACATTGATCTCCGGCGAAAAGAAAACAGATTCAGCTATTACCTTAGGCGGCATCAGCGCGTCTGATTTTAGCAATAAAGAAATAAAGACCTCCAATCTTTCCGGAACGAAGCTGACATTTGGAACCTACAGTATTACAGATAAGAAATTCACAGAGGAAGCAACCTTTACGTTCCCCACCAGTTATGAAAAAAAGGTGGACGGTGGAAAAACAGAGACAGTCACCATTGATTATACGGATAAATCTGAAAATGTAGTAAAACAGCTGAATGAAGCCCTTGATTCCCAGGGATTTCTCGGAAAAGATGGAAAGAGCGGCATTAAATTTACACTGAATGGTGATCAGATCCAGATCAGTCAGACAGACAGTATTACCGATAAAGGAAAAAGCTGTGTGATCAGGGAAACATCATCTGCTTTAAAGAGTCTTGGCTTTAATTCCGGCAACATGAATAAGGATGATATAGATAACGGCATTTCACTTGATGAATTTAACCACAATACATCTTCATTCGAGGCTGCAGCTATAACAAAGCAGCCCCTTTCCGCCTATCTTAAGGGAAAATCAATTTCTGTTTCTTATGGCGGACAGACAAAGAATATTGAACTGATCGGCGATAAGGAAGAGATAAAGGATTTTGAAGCTTTTAAGGATAGCTTACAGAAAAAGCTGGATAAAGCCTTCGGTTCAGAAAAGGTTACTGTAGGAACGGTTACTGTAGGAGAGGGTAAGGATTCAAAGGAGATCCTGACGTTTACTGCAAAAGACAACAAACAGACATTACAGATATCCGCAGACTCAAAGGAACTCCAGAATGCCCTGGGTATCACATCTACCCAGTCAAACAAGATCAGTACAGGAAGCAGCCTGTGGGAGAACAGGGAGAAGCTGGGACTGGGAAAATACAATACAAAAGAGGAATTAAACGACGCATTAAAAAACTTTACAGTCAATGGTGCAAAAATAGATAATATTACTGCAGATACCACAGTAGACGGACTGCTTACTGCGATCAATAATAATAAAGATGCGGGAGTAACTGCCATCTATCTGGGCAGTGAAAATAAATTTGTTCTTTCTTCCAATGAAAAAGGTGAGGGTCGTAAGATCACCCTTGGTGCAGATCCAAATGATACTGCTGATGCAGCAAATCTCATTTTCGGCGGGGTTAGCACAGATGGCACAGATGGTGAGATGAGTATTCTCTATAATGGGGTACAGACCACCATTACCAGCAGCAGCAATACCTTCTCCATTGACGGTCTGGATATTAGAGCCACGAATACATTTAATACAGGCTCTGCAACAGCAGAAGGCGGTGTCAGCTTTACTGCTTCAGCAGATACAGAAAAGGTGACAGAGACTGTAAAGAAATTCATTGAAGCTTATAATGCCATGATCGATGAGGTCCGCACCCAGGCAACAACCAAGCCGGACAGTAATTATAAGCCTCTGACAGATGACCAGAAAAATGAAATGAATGAAACCTCCATTAAAAACTGGGAGGATAAGGCAAAAGAGGGTATTCTGTACAACAGCAGCGCTTTAAAAGATCTGGACAATGCTACCCAGGGCATTTTCTCTTCAATGATGATAAACGGTGTTTCTTATGACGATCTTGAAAAGATCGGAATTTCCTTCTCAGATGATTACACAGCAGGTGGAAAGATCGTATTTGATGAAGAAAAGTTTAAAACTGCCATGGACAGTGATCCGGAAAAGGTATCAGACCTGTTCACAGGCACGCATGGTATTGTAAACACCATAGACAGTACTCTTTCTACTTATGCCACCAGATATGCAAGCAAGAATGGAAATTCCTATGGTGTGCTTATTGAAGAGGCAGGATCTGAAAAACTAAGCCTGACCCTGACTAACAACAGTATTTATAAAGAATTAAAGGATATGCAGGAAACCATCACAAACCTGCAGTCCCAGCTGTCAACTGAGCAGGACCGTTATATCAGTCAGTTTACGCAGATGGAAAGGCTGATCAATCAGATGAATTCACAGTCCAGCTACCTGTCACAGTTAGGTGGCTGATGGGGGTAAGAAAGCATGTATGAAAAGTTTAAGCAGTACAAGGAAAGTACGATCTATTCTATGAGCAATCTGGAGTTGTTGCTTTTATTGTATGATGAAGCAGTGAAACGTCTGAAAATGGCACAGATCGCACTTGAGGATAAAAAATATGAGACTTTTGAAGAATGTCTCGAAAAAACAGGACGGATCGTCCGGTATTTAATACAGATACTGGATATGCAGTATCCCATCAGCAAGGATCTGAAACGTATCTATGAGTACCTGATCTATGATATCAGCCGTGTTAAAGCAGGAAGGGAACGCAGGGCAGAAGAGATTCCAAGGATCAGCCACATACTTTCTGAATTAAGAGATGCATTTAACCAGGCAGGAAAGATTTCCGGCGATCAGCATATTGTGAGAGAACGAAGTGTTTTCGGTTAAAGGAGATTATATGAGCGCAGACTTGGAAACAATTTTGATATATCTTCAAAGGAGATATAATATATTAAGAGAAGTTTGTAGTCTGACGGAAGAACTGGCGGAGGCAGTGGAGCGCGGCGACACAGTCTCCGCTTCTCTTCTTTTAGATATGAGGGGAGAACAGCTGCAGCGCCATGCAGACTGTGAAGAACAGATCATCCTGCAGACTGCGGGAAACAGCCTTCGGGACCGGTATCTACGAGATCTGGCTAAAGGTCCATTAATGAATGTAAAAAGCTGTTTTAAAGGAAAGACAGAGCGCGAAAAAATGCTGGAGAAGCGTATTGAGGATCTGCGTTGCCGCACAGAAAAGCTTTTAGATAAGATACGCAGGATCGATGGGGGACTTAACAGAAGAATATCAAAAAACAGGTGAAGTTAAATGGAAAATCAAAACTTTTATGAAGGCCGCATACTGGTAAATATGGCTGCATCTGTTATGCGCCAGGATGATTTAAAGCCGCTTCATGGAAATCTGGACTGGGAAAGGCTGTTCCGGGTTGCAGATTATAACAAAATTTCAAACCTGATCTATCTTGCAATCCTTGGAAATAATGAAAAAATGCCGGAACGGTGGAAAACACGCTTTTATGAGCGCTACAGCGATATTCTGAAATTCAACGAAAGCTGCACAGAAGGAGAACGGGAGATACTGGTCCTTCTGGAATTAAAAAAAATCCCGGTACTCGTCCTTTCCTCCAGCAGCCGCAGACAGCTGTATCCAAGGGAGGAAATGGCAGGGGAAAGCTCTCTGAAGCTTTTTTTTCTTGACCCGGAAGATTATCTTTTTGCAAAAGGCTATCTGGTCAATATAGGCTACGAAACGGATACTCTCTATCCGGGAGTGGGTGAAAAGATGCGTATACCAGGTCGCTTTTCTGTGGAGATCTATCATACCTTTCCTTTTAAAACCCAGGTATACCAGAGGGGGATGGAAAAGCTGCTCCAGCGTGCTTTCCTGAAAGAAAATGGTGACTACATTTATGAATGGAATGCCATAGACCAGCTAGTCTATCTGATGATCCAGTCTGCTTACCTATATGTAACAGGACATCTGCAGATACGCCATCTGACAGACTTATATGTATTTTACAGAAAAGCAGCAGAAGAAGACCAGTTTCAGGAGCTTGAGAACCGGCTAAAGGAATTTAAAGTAAATATACTGGCGCAGAAGCTTCTGCATTTAAGCTATATGTGGTTTGGAACACGGGAAGAATGTGCCAGCATGGAGACAGAGGAAGAAGAACTCCAGGTATTTGATATACTGGAGAAAAATGTATTCTACGGCATGACAGGGAAATTTGGACCGGAAACAGATGAACAGGCGCTGGATCTTAGATCAGACATATTAAAAGAAGAAGAGCGGGAAAACCGCATGGAAAAAAGAGCATTATTTTACCGGCGTCTGAGAGAGTTTTTTTCTCTCGTACGCCGGCAGCTGAAAGAGCTATATGATATTTTGTATAGCAGATAAGAGTCATTTTATCAGTATTCACCCGTTTGCGGGTCATTAAGCTTATGGTCTATTTCTTCATATAAGAATTCAGTCCTTTTTCAATAGAGCGCAGTGAATCTGTATCAGATAATAAGGCATCCAGGTTGCTGCGTTCTGCTTCTGTCAATTCTTCCCGCAAAATAGAAATATGCTTCGGGGCATTTATAGCCAGGCTGACAGATCCATTGTCGCAGTCAAGTACAGTGATGCGTATGTCATTCCCGATCAGGATACTGTCATTTTTTTTACGTTTCAGTATCAGCATGGCTATTTATCTCCTTTTTTAGTGTCCTGTTCCTTTATCTCTTTACCAAGAAGAGAACGTAAGGTATGGCGGTAATCATAGTCAGCGTTGGATAAGATCACCTGGATTCCTTTGCGGGTATCCGGATTAATGGCAAGAGGACATTTCAAGTTGACGGTTCCATCCAGATAATCCTTCTTTACAGCACATATGACATAATAGGATAATTCATCACTGGAATTTACTTCCAGAAAGGATAATTCTTCTGGTAGAAGAACCGGTGAATAAGAAGGAAAGAGTGCTGCTGCATCGATGAGAAAAAAGGCTACATAAGGTTCGTCTACAGACTGCAATATCAGCAGGGAACTGTCATCTTCCTCCATAGAGAGGGGAAGATAGTCATGGTACTGGGAAAAACCAAATAAACCATCTGGAAATACAACCAGTTCATCTTTTGTATAATCAATTTCGCCGTAATATTTTGTATCAATCTTCATGATTGCATAAGCCTCCGGGGGTCAGTTTTTATATGGTAACATTAAGAGCAGGGGAATCCGGCTCTTTTTTTGGTGGAACATAATTGGGGGTGCCGGTATACACAAACTCTACTTTTGGATAAGAGGTTATGATGGTCATTTCCAGGGCTGGTACGTATTCCAGATTGCCAGATGCCACACGAAATTCAAATTCACCTCTCTGAAGGGTATACAGCCCATTATTGTCAGGGCTGCCAGAAAATGGATCACAAAAGCTGTTTCCTGATCCAGAGACGTTTGCTGTGCCATGTACTCTTTGGACAGTATCCCGGAGATTAAAAGCTTGTCTGATATCCTGGATACAGGTCATGCTTTCCGGAGAACTGATCCCGTAATTTTGAGCCTGACGTACTTTCAGGCGGTATTGGGAAATCGCCTGATGCTGTCTTGCTGCCAGCTGGTCCTTTGAAACCAGACTGGCATTTTGACGGAAACGGACAGATTCAAAAGGTTTAAAATTTGCTTCAATCACAGGTTTCATACATTTTCACCTTCTTCAGACCTGAAAATAGAAAATTATTTTTTGCTTGTTTTTTGTAAACAATGTACCGGTATCATTTTATAAAATCAAAAAGAGATGACTGCATCAGGTTTGACCCCATTTTTAAAGCAGCAGAATAGGAGTACTGGTAAGAGAACATTTCTGTGATGGCCTCATAAGGATCAGCTCCGAGAATGTCTTTGTATTCCTCTGTCAGGTTGTCGCTTAAAGTATCAAGACGGGTTTTTGTAGTTTCTACCAGGGAATATTTATTGCCAAGGTCGCTGTAAACGGTGCTGATAGTATGCTCTGTATTAGCTGCATCTTTAAGTACACTGCCCATAGTATCTGTAAATTGATCAACGGTCGTAGTATCATTGATATAATTATCACAGGCCATAACCGAACGGCTCAGAAGTGCCACAGGAGTTGTTTCCAGGGCAGCTTTGACCGCATCCTTTGCATCCGCATCAGACATGGCATTTAAGGAATCTGAAGTAAGCCCCGTAAGCATATTCAGTCCTCCGGTATAGGTATCTAAAAGAGACTGGCGGTTGGAAATATCGCCATAACCGATATCTACCCGGCCTTGTTCTCTCATAGCTGTCACAAGGTTGTTCAGGTCATCATCGCTTAAATGATAACTGTAAGTATTGTTATTTTTATCATAAGCCATGGTCATATTGACCGTCTTTGTGGTACCGTCTGAATACTTATGGGTATAAGTAAGGGTTTTTCCATCTCCGCTTAAAGAAAACGGAGCTGTTGTAATATCATTTCCGCCGTAAATATAAAAATCCTGATACTGGCTGTTCAGATTGCTGACCATGCTCTGCACATCCTGAAGAAGAGCATCTCTTTTTGTCTGGACAGAAGTTTTTGAGCTGTTATGGGAGGAATCCAGCACATACTGCATGGAAGTCTTACTGTTGCTTAAAGTTTTCTGGATATCCCTTGCGCCCTGCTCCTGTTGGTACAGACGGTTTTTAATATCACCTAAAATAGAACTTTTACTCTTTGCATCCTGATATAAATGATCCATTTTCTTTCCCTGATAATAAGCAAGAGGATTATCAGCAGCTGTTTCATAAGCAGCGCCGGTAGAAACCTTGTTCATGCTTTTATTCAGATTGCTTTGAAGATCATTTAAAGAAGAAGTATACCTGCGGTAAACAGATGAACGTACAACTCTCATAATTTATTAATCCTCCTTATATTTATGCACCAGTATTACTGATCAGGGTATTCAACACTTCATCAAGGGCAGTCATCAGACGGGAAGCAGCATTATAGGCTGAAACGTAGGCCATCATATTGGTTGCTTCTTCATCCAGGCTGACACCGGAAAGAGAGTCTCTGGAGTCCTGGATACTGTTTAAAACAGTTGTGCCCGTCTTTAATGCAGTCTGGTTGGAGCTGGAATCAGATGCCAGCTGGGTGGAAAGGTTATTCATATAATCAGCAAATGTTTTCCCGTTCAATTTCTTGGTATCCTTCATAGCTGCGATCATATCAAGGATTGTATCTGTGCGGTTGGTGCCGTCTGTAGAAATATGGATCGTTCCACTGGTCCAGCCTTTGCTGATACCGATATTTCCGGCTGTTATACCATTTGTTGAGTCATCGGTGGAATTAGATAAAAGATTCTGATCCGTGTGGTTTTTGCCATTGTTGATGTCATTCATGGATTTTGCGAAAGTTAAAGCTAACTGATCCAGTTTTTCTGAGTAATACTGGTATCCACGGACATCATCCACAGCAGTAGATCCATTTATCACATTGCCGGTACCTGTTTTCTGGAGCATATCCAGGCTTGCCTGAAGAGAGCCGCCTTCAAAATGGATCCCTTTTAACTCTGCGTATACATCATTGGTAGCTGCCGGTCCATTCCCTTGATAGCTGGGGGCTTTTTCAAACTTGATGGAAATGTTTGCAGGATCAGAAACAGAAGCAGCTGTCTGGTGATCGCCTTTTAACATACTTAACTGACCGTAGTTTTTTGTGAGACCGTCAGCACCAAGGTCAGATCCGTTTACCAGGATCAGCTTCTGGCTCTTTCCCTGGGCATCAATATAATTCATGCTCACTTCCAGGTCATCAGGCCAATCCTTCTTGCCGATCACAGCACCATTTGCATCATAGTCATAGGCGTTATTCCCGGAATGGGCATCATCCTTGTAATATCTTGTTTCAACAGGAATATAACCGGAAAGCTCATCCAGAAGAAGATTTCGTTCATCCTGCAGTTCCAGAGAAGGATGACCGGCAACCTGGTTACGTTTGATCTGCACGTTCAGGTCGCCGATCTGGCGGAGGATGTCATTGATCTTCTGCACATCGCCCTGTTCACTGCTGCCTTCCCCTGTGAGCCTTTGAAATTCATTCTGTTCGGCCTGTGTGATCTGTCTGGATGCCTGGTTAAAAAGATTACATACAGACTGCATTTTAGTTCGCAGCTCACTTTCATAGATGGGATCGGATACCTTTGCAGGATCCTGCATGCTTGTAAGGGTAGACTGGATATCATCAAATGCCTGACGGATGCCGGAAATGGTTGTTTCGTCCAGTACCTTTGACAGGGAATTAAGGGCAGTCTGTAAACGATTGGTATAGCTGCAGTCAGCAGACTGGCTGCGGTATTGGATATCCAGATAAGGATCTCTGATCTGTGAGACCCGGTCCATGCTTACCCCAAAGCCTACTGCAGTTTCATTCCCATTAGAATAATGGGAAACAGGATTCGTATAATTAAGGCTGGATGCCTCTAACTGCTGCCTGGTATATCCGGCAGTATTCATATTTGACAAATTCTGTCCTGTAATATCCAGACGTTTCTGGTTGGCCTGGAGAGCGGACAGAGCGGTATTAAAACCGGAAAAAGTTGCTCTTACCATAAAGTATTATTACCTCCAAAATATAAATATCCTGCAGTCCCCACAGTTTTATCAGACATATTTGTCATAAACATGAGGATCGCTCTGCTTCGCACCGGAAAGGCGCTGTTCTAACTGTTTCATGCGGATCCGGATCAGACGGTCTGTGCCGCCTTTTATCTTTTTCAGCTTTTCAGCCTGGCTGGATAACCGTTCCAAGATCGGAGAGAGAAGTGCCACAGCCTCCTCGCTGTCCTCCTGCATCAAAATCTGGCGGAAAGTAAGCCCCTCAAGACCCGACCTGCGAAGAAGATCACTTCGTTTTTTATCTAGTCCGCGCAGCTGCAGTAAAAGCATGTTTTCATCATTTAAAAGAGATTCCAGCTGGTCAGGATGATCAGCTGAAACAACGGTTAGTTTATCAGCCTCAACCCGGCATAGCTGTTCTAATACAGTACACAGCTGTTCTAATACCGGGATCAGGCTTTCAGGCGCCCTCATAGATTATACATGGCCCTTGCAATGGCCATGGGATCCGGTTCGTAGGTTCCTTCCTCAACCTGTTTTTTCAGTTGGGCAACCTTTTCAACGGAAACGCCTTTCTCGCGGCAGACATCTTCTGTAATGCTGTGAGCCAGAGATCGTGCAAAAAGTGTTTCATCAGCCGAAATACCTTCGGTGTATTCAAAACTGGCTCGGTCAAGATCAGCCGGTTTTGCAGAAATATTATCAGACAAAGCAATATTGCTTTGTCTCATTGATACATGTTCCATGTGTATTTGCTCCTGGATAAAATTTTGAATTTTCATACAATTACTCCTCACCTTAAAATAAAACGGCAGGACCACAAAAGTATCCTGTGATTCTCACATGCTTACTGAATCTATATCTATGTAAATTATCGCCTTTTTTCTTGAAAATATAAGAAAAATAATAATTATAAAAAACGGGAAAACGCCGATTAAATATACATATGGAAGCATGCAGGTAATTCGGTATCAGAGGGGTCAAAATCTTTTGACCCCAACATCATAATATATAGAATCAAAAAGAAAAGGGATAAAACATGTCTAATATATTACAGGTAACAGATCCTTCTACATATATAGATAATAGAAATGTCCATACAGGCCAGGAGCAGCAAAGCGCCCTGAACAGTTCCCAGATCCAGAATCCTTCTGACCCATCTCGTGTAGTGCGGGCAGATGGACAGAAAAGCGGTACCGCTGGTGACCAGGAAAATGAAAGTGGCTTCAGCGTCCGCAATTATAATGGAAATTATACTGACTTTCTTCAGAAGCTGGGGCAGGAAAATGAAATAAAGGATTCCCTGGGCCGGATCCTGTTCCGGGATGGAGCCTTTATCGCTAAAGGTGATGAAGGTCTGGGTAAAATGGTGCAGCAGCTGCTGGATTCTGCCAGTTTTGAAGATTCTGGCCAGCTGCTGGATTTTTTAAAAATGCAGGGACAGACTAAATTTTCCGGTACTTTCTTTGAAAACCTGAGAACTCTTTTGCAGCAGGAAGGAAACAGAGGCCTGCAGGAAACAGCCCTCAAATTCCTTCAGGTATTCAACAATTATTCCAGCGGTGAGCATCTTTTAGAACAGATGCAGGAACTGACAGATGAAATAAAAGGAATGCTTTACACCTCTGCAAGACAGGAATACGCATCGATTCTGGATCAGCTGGACTGGAATGCAGAAAATGGGGAAACGAAAGAAAATGCCCAGGTTTTGTTTCAGAAGCTGGTCCCCTTTCTTTCAAGATATATTTCCCGTACCCATGATTATGGCAATGTAAGAAGCAGCGTGATCCAGCTGATCCTTTATGGGGCACGTTATGAAAACGGAAGCAGTGCCCTTCTCAGAAGCCTTTTTGAACAAATGGCAGCTAATAGGGATTTTAAACGTTTTTTTGAAACAGAGCCTGAAGAACTGTATGCTGTACTTACCGGTTCAAAAGGAAAAAAAGGAAATATTTATGGAGATATTTTTGGCTCACTTGTGGAAAGAGGGGCCAAAGGAGAAGCCGGGCTGGAACATGTACAGGATTTTTATCAGCTGATGCGAGGGATGCTGGTAAACGAAAGCGTATATATGTCTGTGAATCATTTTGTCCTTCCTTTTCAATATCAGGGAAAAGAGGCAGTATCTGAATTTTGGATCGATCCGGATGCAGAGAAAAAAGAAGAAGAAAAAGATGGAGGCAGGAAAATACGCCTTCTGGTGGACTTTGAGATCAGGGGATTGGGAGATTTCCAGCTTCTGGCAGATCTCCAGGATCATAAAATATCCATGGAGCTGGGAGTTCCTAAAAATCTTTCTGCCGGAGCCGGAGAGATACAGGCAAAGCTTCAGGAAATATGTACCAGAAACGGGATGCGCGTGAAAATGATGCAGGTGCAGGAACGGAAAGCTCATTACCGTCTGCTGGATGTTTTTCCAAAGATAAGAAAAAAGGAGAATGGTATTAATGTCAGCGTTTGAGCGGTTATTAGAGCAAAAGGCAGTTGCGCTTCAATATTCGCCGGAAAAGGACACTGCCCCGGTAATCGTTGCTTCCGGAATGGGATATATGGCAGAAAAGATCACGGAAGCAGCCAGAAAGTCAGGGGTTCCGGTTTATGAGGATGATTCTCTTGCGACTCTTTTAAGCAGATTACAGCTGGGAGCGGCTGTGCCGGAAGAATTATATCAGGCGATCATAGAGATCTATATTTACTTTTTAGGATATGTGCCATCACCGGAGGAAAAAGAAAATGAAGAAAAAGTCGAAAATACCTGACAGAAGATCCAGACACGGACGGGAAATGCTTCTGCTCCTTCTTTCGGGAGTCTTGCTGTTCCAATGGGGAAAGATAGATGCTTTTGCGGCGGCAAAAGAGATTAAAACAGTAAATATCCGTGTTACATCCAAGCTGGAAGTAGGCAGCAAGCTTCCGGATATAAAACTGGAAACGACCACGGTTTCAGATGGAGAAGTGGCAGTAGATACAAGTGGAGGTAAATACAGCGTTTCCGAGGCCGAATGGACGGATAAAAGCTCCAATGAACTGAAAGCTGCTGAAGAGCCTCAGATGAAAGTCACCCTGGAACCGGAAGATGTCAGTGAAGATTATTTTGTTTCCAGCTATAAAAAAGCGGATGTAAAGATCAGTGGGGGCACATTTGTGTCTGCCAGACGAGATGGAGATGAACTGGTAGTTACCCTGCGGGTAAAAGGGATCAAAGGAGACTATGCTGCCCCGGAAGATGCCTGGTGGAATGAAAAAAGCCTGGGACAGGCTAAATGGGAAAAGCCGGATAACACATCCGGTTATTACGAAGTGCAGCTTTACAGAGGAAAAACGAAAGTTTACAGCGTCTCCCAGACCAGTGCAACTCAGTATAATTTTTATCCATATATGACAAAAACAGGAGAGTATACCTTTAAGGTACGCACAGTACCGGGAACGGATTCCAAAAAAAAATATGGTGGAAAAAGCGAATGGATAGAATCCGGGGAGCTTTCCATTACAGACCGGTATGTATCAGATGGTAAAGGACAGCAATCAAAAAATCCTTCTGCAAAGCGCGGAACCACAGATAAAGTAGGCTGGGTAAAAAAAGGCAATATATGGAATTACAGATTTCCGGATGGCTCTATATGCCGGGGTACATGGCAGTCGGTCAACGGATACTGGTATTATTTTGATGTCAATGGCACGATGCTCACCGGCTGGCAGAAGATGGCAAATGACCGGTATTACCTGTATGATACCGGGGAAATGGCAGCCGGATGGGCAAAGATCAATGGACAGTGGTATTATTTCTGGCCATTAACGGAAAATGGGCATACACAGGGAACCATGGCTTATGGAGGCTGGAAGATCATAGGGGCGGATTATTACTTTTTCAGGGAAGACGGCTCCTTATATACCGGCTGGCTGGAACAGAATGGTTCCTGGTATTACCTAAACACACTTGACAACAGCCTTCAGGGAACCATGTTTACCGGCTGGCTGATCCGGGAAGGGAAAACTTATTTCCTGGATGCTGACGGAGTTATGGCTACTGGCTGGTATCAGGTTGACGGGAATTGGTATTATTTTTGGCCGGATTCAGGTGAAATGGCAAAAAACCAGTATATCAATGGATTTTATGTTAATGGGGACGGGATCTGGTACAGGTAAAGATATGTGAGGAATGGAAATGAAAATGATCAGAAAAATACTCCTTTGTGCCGGAACAGGACTGCTGCTTAGCACAGGAAGCTTACAGTCTGTGCCAGGGGGAATCTTTCATATGGATACAGCTTATGGGGCAGAGAGCAGCATCATCGAGACCATGAGTATTAAATTTAACACCACTTTTGGAGATCCGGAGGAAATACCACAGCCCCAGATCACCATCAGCGGATCAGGGGTATCCATTGGGGATATTTATTACAAAACAGAATATGAAAACTGGAAACCTGGTAAAAAGGTACGGATGGAGATCACTGTGGATGCTGCACAGGGAAAGTATTTCCCTGTGTCCCTTGGACGATCCAAATGCCGTGTGACCGGGGCTGATTTTGTATCGGCGAAAGCCCTGGATAATACCACCATGCAGGTAAAAGTGAACTATACGCCGGTCACTGTTCTGGGTGACACAGCTTTAGCAGGCTGGAGCTCACATGACTCAGAAAAGGCAGTGTGGAAGAAGGTAGACTATGCTCCGGGCTATACCCTGACTTTATATGGAAATGATAAAGTGGTGAAACGGATGACAGTTACAAGTAACTCTGTCAGCTTAAAGGAGTACATGACAGATCCGGACAAGATCTACTATTATCAGGTAAAAGCGGTCCCGGTTACGGCAGAACAGAAAAAATACTTAAAAGAAGGGGAATTTATTACATCACAGGAACAGGATATAGATGACAGTGCGGAAGAGGAGAAAGAACATGCAGCAACTTCCCAGAGCTGCAGTACTGGTCCAGGCGTAGCAGGTTCTCTAAAGGGAGACAACTTTGTTATGCCGGATGGGACTCTGGCAGTCAATACCTGGAAGCTGGTGGGAGGTATATGGTACTACTTTAATGCGGAAGGAAACCGAACCAGGGGCTGGTTCCAGTATGGTGGAAAATGGTATTATTTCGACGGAAATGGATATATGAAGACCGGCTGGGTGAACACAGGAAACGGAAAATGGTATTACTTAAACCCGGATGGGGATATGAAGACCGGCTGGTTTTATGATAAAAATATCTGGTATTATTTAAATAACGATGGATCTATGGCAGTAAACCGTTCTCAGGACGGCTGGTACCTTGGAGCAGACGGCGCAGGCCGAAAGGAGTAAGAAATATGAGTTTAGCACCGATAACAGGAGATGGAGTAAAGTTGGCTGCACAGGCAGCAGATCAGACACAGAAGACAACACCGGTCCAGGAATTTCAGGGGATACTGAAAAATGGGCTGAATGCCATAAAAGAAGATATGGATTCTATTTTCGAAGAAGCTTCTGCTTTATATCAGATCCCTTCTAAACTTCTCAGGGCGGTGGCAAAGGCGGAGTCAGGGTTTAATCCAAAGGCTGTATCCAAAGCAGGGGCTATGGGCGTGATGCAGCTGATGCCGGGAACAGCCCGTTCTCTTGGAGTAAGCGATCCTTACAATGCCAGACAAAATATCCTTGGAGGGGCAAAATACTTAAAACAAAATCTGGACCGGTTCGGAGGAGACGTAAGCCTTGCACTGGCAGCTTATAACGCTGGACCGAACAGTGTGACCAAATACGGAGGCATCCCACCATATAAAGAAACCCAGAATTATGTAAAAAAGATCATGGCGGATTATACGGGAAACAATACGATCCTGGCAGGACGTACGGTGAGTACCGGAACATATGGGAAAACATCCGGCAGTACAGCAGTGAGCAGCCTTATCGGAAGTGGCCTTACAGGAAGCGGTCTGACAGCAGGCAGTCTTTTAGGCAGCTTTGCGGGAAATACAGGTCTGTCCGGCGCTGGCAGCCTTGGTACACTTCTGGCAGCAGGAAAGGGAGAGAACCTTTCCGGGGAAGACTGGTCTAATATGGTGCAGATCCTCCGTCTTCAGATGATGATGAATATGGGTAAGGATACGGGTACGCTGATCTGACAGACAGATACCGGATTGCTGCGTGCTTTGCACTCCCGCAATTCCGGCCTTTTGACCCTGGTATCAATAAAATAAGGCATTTTGCCGATAATAAAAACAAATGGTTATTTAAGGAAGGTGAAACATCATGCAGGTGCAGAATAACATAGCATCCATAAATGCTGCCAGAAATCAGGGGATCGAAACAGGAAAGCTGAAAAAGTCCCTTGAAAAGCTGTCTTCCGGCTTTCGGATCGTCCGTGCAGGAGATGATGCAGCTGGCCTGGCGATCTCGGAAGGTATGCGCAGCAGGATCAACAGCCTGAACCAGGCGATGAAAAACATTGATGACGGCATCGGACTTACCAATGTAGGAGATGGCGCTTTGACAGAGGTCCATTCCATGCTCCAGAGACTGAAGACTCTGGCTTTAAAATCTGCAAATGGAACTTACGATCAATCCAACAGGGAAACCTTGAACATGGAAAGAGACCAGATCCTTGAGGAGATTGACAGGATTGGTTCTACCACTAAATTTGGAGAAATCTCCCTGTTTTCCAGGGCAGATGCCAATGCAATTACACCGGGCTGGCAGCCGCCAGAGCTGGACGATACGATCCCGCTCCAGATCGGCGGTTCTACTCAGGATGGAGAAGTTCTGGATGTAGAACGCTATTATATAGGAAGCAGGGAACTACAGCTGGATAAGACAAATTTTTCCACTGTAGAAAAGGGACAAAAATCTGTGGAATACATTGAAAACGCGATAGAGGCTGTTTCTAAGGTCAGGGCATCCTTTGGAGCTGCTTATATGCATCTGGATCACACCCACAATAATTTAAGTGTTACAAGTGAAAATATGCAGGCGGCAGAAAGCCAGATCCGTGATACCAATATGGCAGAGGAGATCACAAAATACACCAGCAGTAACATCGTCCTACAGTCCTCTAATAGGATGCTTACAAATGCAAATAATCTCCCTCAGACCATACTTGAACTTTTAAAATAAAAATGAAAGAAATAATGAAAAACAGGCTTATGTTTTTTTAACATAAGACGATATATATATATAGAAAGAAAATTCTGCTGTTCCAGAAAGGGCCCTTGGGACAATAGAAGACAGAGGAAAGGAGTCCACTGCCATATTTTCTTTTATAAAAGGAGGAATTCATTATGGTAATTCAGCATAATATTGCAGCGATCAATTCTTACAGAAACTTAAGTGGCAACCAGAGTGCGCTGAGCAAAAACTTAGAGAAGCTGTCTTCCGGTTACAAGATCAACCGTGCAGGCGATGACGCAGCAGGTCTGGCTATTTCCGAGACCATGCGTTCCCAGATCAATGGTTTAAATCAGGCTGTAAACAACGCAAACGATGCGATCGGTCTGATCCAGACAGCAGAAGGTGCTATGACAGAGACCCACTCCATGCTTCAGCGTATGAAGACTCTGACTACCCAGGCAGCAAACGGTACTTATACCGACACTGCAAGAACAAACATCAAGGCAGAGATTGATGCACTGAACGCAGAGATCACCCGTATCGCTACTACTACAAAGTTTAACGGTGAGACACCATTAAATCCTAAGGCTGCTGGGCAGGGTAAGACTACGAACCTGACATTCTTCATCGGTGCTTCTCCAGCTACGGCCAACGCGATGACAGTTGCTCAGCAGGCTATGACACAAACAGCATTAAAGATTAATACTATTTCTGTTAAGACTACAACTCTCGCATTCGCTGCAATGAAATCTGTAGAGGCTGCAATTGAGACAGTTTCTTCTTACCGTGCGACCCTCGGTGCTGCCCAGAACCGTCTGGAGCATACGGTAAACAACCTGAAGGTTACTTCTGAGAACATTACATCAGCGGAAAGCCGTATCCGTGATACTGATATGGCAGATGAGATCACAGCTTATACAAAGAACAACATTCTTTTACAGGCTGCTCAGTCTATGCTTTCCCAGTCCAACGCTATGCCTCAGGGTGTATTAAGCATGCTGCAGTAATCTTGAAATTGATTCTGCATCTTTTAGGGGATCTGCTTTGCGCAGATCCTCTTTTTTTAAATATGTCCTTTAGAACTTAAAAAGAAGGTAACCGATGATGAAAAAAACCATATCACAGTGTATGATCGTAAAAAATGAAGAAAAAAATATCCGCCGCGCCCTTTCCTGGGGGAAGGATATCATGTGTGAACAGATCGTAGTAGATACAGGAAGCAGTGACCGTACGGTGGAGATTGCCAGGGAAATGGGGGCAAAGATATTTTTCTTTCCATGGATCAATGATTTTGCTGCTGCCAAAAATTTTGCCATTGACCAGGCAAAGGGAGACTGGATCGCCTTTCTTGACGCGGATGAAAGCTTTACTCCGGAGGATACAAAGAAGATACCGGAAATATTGGAATATGTGGGAGACGATGTGGACGGCCTTCTTACAGGGATCGCAGATCTGGATGAAAATAACAATATCACAAGCGGCGGCACCATGATCCGATTCTTTGTAAACCGGCCGGACCTGCGCTATGTAGGAAAAATACATGAACACCTGGTCAGAAAAGGAAGATCCGGACTGCATCTGACAGATGCTACAAAGCAGCTGGCTTTCCTCCATACCGGATACCAGGAACAGGAGAAGAAGGATAAGTCCAAATTTGAAAGGAATCTGAACATTATCCTGGAGATCCTGAAGCAGGAGCCTGAAAACTGTGATTATCTTGGATATCTGGGAGATACCTATTCTTCAGACGGAAAAAATGAAGAAGCAAGGGATGCATACAAAAAGGCGGTGGCAGCCATGCCGGAAAAACTGGGGGTATATGATCAGCGAAGTTCTTATACCTATACAAACCTGTTAAGGGTCTCCCAGTGCCTGAAGGAACCGGAAGCCGAGGTGGAAGCTATTTACAAAGAAGCAGTGGAAAAGCTTCCGAAAGAGCCTGATTTTGACTGTGTTATGGGGGACTGGTACTGGAGAAAGGGGCAATATGAAAAAGCGGTACAGATGTATGAACTGGCTATAGCAAAGCTGGAAACCTATGGGACAGTGAACAGGGGGATCATTACCACTTCCATGCTGATCCAGATGTATGAGTGTCTGGGAGAAGGCTGCAGAAGGCTGGGAGATTACCAGAAAGCGGTCCGCTATTGTGTGATCGTACTGAATACTGACCACAAAGATATGAATGCGCTGCTGACTCTGATCAACTGTTTTACAGAGAAAAATATCAGCGCAGAAGAGGTAGTCCAGTTTTTAGGGAAGATTTATGATTATTCTGATATAAAAGACAAGGTGATCCTTCTGCGGGTGGCTATGGCAATAGGCAGAAAGGATCTGGAGCGGATGTTCAGGGGAATCCTCCTTCCTCAGGAGAGGGAAGAGTTTGATGCAGCCATGGAAACGGCCCAGAGCGGGGCACCGCTGTCATAGACTTTTTTCAACTCTTCCATGAGAAGAGGAAGCTCCCATTCGCAGGTGCTGTTATCAAAGCTGTTAGGATCTGCGATAGAAACATTTCCGTCAGGAAGGAGTTTTGTGATCAGGACAAAGTGACCGTTTTGCGTCAGGCTTCCCTTACCCATAAGGGCGACCAGGATATGACCGGAAGAAAGAAGGGAAGCTGCATTCTGGGGAGAATGGTCTGTTACAGATTCCACCTGAAAGCCATATGCAGTAAGGACAGATGGGATCAGACTGTGATAGGAGCCGCTCTGGGGGGCATAATAGCCATTGGCAGAAGACCAGTCTGCGATCGTTACCGGGGTAATGGCTTCTCCGTCATTTGTGAAGCTGGAGATGAGCATGGCTGCAGCAGTAGGACCACATCCATACTGCTGCATGGGATCTGAACCGCCGTAGAGATAACTGCTCCAGCGGGTATCTCCCTGATTATAGTAGTACATCGGTCCCATACTGGTATCCAGGATGGCAGCATCATAAGAATTGCCATCTGATCCCGGCTTTGCCTCCATATGCAGGTTTTCTGCTTTTCCAAGGATCACAGGAGATGTATTTGCAGTCACAGAAGATGTATCTGGGATCCCCTGTGTCCCGGAAGTATCCTCTGAAAGTTCTGTTTGTTTTTGGATTTTTGGTTCTGGCTGGGTCTGCTTTTTAAGAAAGTCTTCCAGTTCATGAAATTTCTGGCCACTGGCAGTCTGTACAAAGGAAATAGCGGATCGTGCGTCTTTTATGACCTGGGAAGAAAAGCCTGGGCAAAAATAAAAGCTCAGGCTGGCAGTGATCACCGAAACTGTACCGGTAATGGAAAGTTGGATCATCGTTTTCACAAGCCGGAACTGTTTCAAGGTTTTATTTATATGTTTCTTTTGGTTCTTTAAAGTTCTATCTTTCATTTTTTATCCATTTATTTCTTATCCGTTAACGAAGGGATACACGGGCCAGGACAGTCTGACCAATGGTATTTAAAGGACACTGCTGGCATACGGCGCCGATCTTATGTGCCTCCATAGGCATGCCGTATACAACACAGCTGTTTTTGTCCTGACCAATCGTATAGGCGCCGTTTTTGCGCATGCGCAAAAGACCGGCAGCTCCATCTGCTCCCATTCCTGTGAGAAGAACGCCGATGGCGTGTTCCCGCACATGTAATGCAACTGAGTCAAAAAGCACATCCACGGAAGGTCTGTGTCCGTTTACCTTTTCTCCTTCCTGTACACTGACTGCATAGGAGTTTCCAAGAGGTACCACACGCATCTGCAGACCTCCGGGAGCTAAAAGCATGAGACCTTTGCGGATCCGGTCCCCGTTTTTCGCCTCCCGTACTTCCATTTTGCAGATCCTGTTTAAGCGCTCTGCATACATGGCTGTAAAACCTGCAGGCATGTGCTGGGTGATAACAACTCCGGGAGTATCTGCAGGAAAATTCTTTACTACCTCGAGAATGGCTTCTGTTCCTCCGGTAGATGCCCCGATAGCGATCACGGTTTCAGGGGAAGCACCCAGAGGAATCTTTGGTTTCTGCAGGAAAGTATTTCTGGCAGGAGGTAAAGAAGAAACCTTGCGGATACCACCTGCCTGAGGGTCTGCAGGAGCAGAAGGAAGGTGTACGTGGGAAGCAGCCGCTACCATGAGTTTGGAACGGAGCATAGAAAGAAAGATCTCTTTAGACAGTCCATTGGCTTCATCCGGTTTCCGTACAAAATCCACAGCTCCGGCTTCCAGGGCATCAAAAACCCTCAGGTTCAGGGAAGATACCAGAATCACCGGGATAGGGTGGACAGGAAGCAGCTGCTTTAAAAAATCAATGCCTGACATTCCCGGCATTTCAATATCCAGGGTAAGCATATCCGGCTGCAGCAGCGGGATCTTTTCCTGGGCGTCAAGGGCATTTACTGCATATCCTACAACCTGGAAGCGGTCATCCTCAGAGAGAGAACGGATCAGCCAGGTGCGGAACAAGGGTGAATCATCCACCACCATTAATTTTAATTTATGATCCATGATCATAATGCCTCCTTAATAAGATAAGTGTAACAACGTATGAGATAACCTACGGGATCAGATCTTTCGGTAAATAGCCGGTTCAATATAGGAAAACGGGCAGCTTTCCTTATCCAGGCTTTCAGAATGTCCGATAAATAAGTAGCCTCCCGGAGCGGTAGCATCATAAAAGCGCCTTACCAGTGCCGCCTTCGTAGGACGATCAAAATAGATCATCACGTTTCTGCAGAAGATCAGGTCAAACTTTTTGCGGAAATGGATGGGATCCATCAGGTTAAAGGAACGAAAGATCACATTTTTCCTTAAAGCATCTGAAACAGTATAGGTTTTATCTCCCATGGGAACAAAATAGCGTTCCTGCCAGGAAGGCGGAAGCTCTTTTAAGCTTTCAAGGGAATATCTGGGATCCATGGCAGAATCCAGAACACGCTGGGAAATGTCCGTAGCAAGGATACGGGTATCCCAGCTTCCGGGAAGGGCAGAAAAATATTCTTTCAGATACATAGAAATGTTATAAGGTTCTTCACCGGAGGAGCAGCCGGCACTCCAGATCGCAATAGAACGGTCCCGGGAATGCTTGTTTGCAAGCTCAGGAAGAATCTGCTTCTGGAGAAAGTCAAAATGTTCTTTTTCCCGCATAAAATAGGTATAGTTGGTAGTCAGCTTGTTTAACATAACAGAAACCATCTCAGGATCTTTACCTGAGATGATCTCATCTATGTATTCTGTAAAACTATGAAACCCTTTCTGCTGCAGCATATTAGTAAGACGGCTGGTGATCAGCTGTTTTTTGTGGCTCAGATTGATGCCATAGTGCTGTTGGATATAAGTGTAAAGACGGTTAAAATCCCCGTCACTTAATGTAAGCATTGTATGACCTCCTTAGGAATCGGATGTACTCTCGGAGTCTTTCCTGCACCTGCCTTTGCGGCTGACAAAAAATCTTCTCGCAAAATCAAGTACAAAAAGATTCCGGGAGTACATTAAGAGCTGACCAGGGACTTGCAGTCAAAAGACATAAGCACAGTCCCATTTTCAAGTGTGATCATACCATCTAACAGCTTCTGTCTGCGTTTGATAGGGATCGGACGTACATCCTGAAGATCAATATCGATCACCTGCTGCACAGAATCCACAACGATGCATACAGGAAGATCGTCTACATTTAAAACGATAAAGCAGGTCTTACTGTTATATTCCAAAGCAGGCTTGCCCATATAGAGCCGTATATCTACTACCGGAAGGATCTGACCACGCAGATTGATGATTCCTTTAATATAATCAGGTACCAGTGGAAGATGAGTGATCGCACAGTCATTGATGATCTCCGTTACGTTATTGATACTTAAAAACAGAGTCATGTCTCCCGACTCAAAGGTAAGACAGCGTTCAACGGACTGGTTTTCAGCCGGTACGTCTGTCCGGATATTTGTTTCTGTTACTTCAGCCATTTTAAAACCTCCTGTTTACGCGTTCTCTACAGCTATGGAATATAAGCTGAGGATATCCAGAATGATGCTGATATTGCCATCACCCATAATGGTACAGCCGGTGATGCCGTGGTCTTTCAGGTTAAATTCACTGAGAAAAGCAGGAAGCGGCTTTACTACCACCTGCTGCTCGCCGATCAGATCATCTACAAACAGGCAGTAAGAACGGTCATTTGCTTCCACCCATAAAAGGATACCGTCTTCCATCTGGGTAACCTCAGTTGGAAGGTGATAGAAGGAATGGAGGCGGACGATAGGATAAAAATGGTCAACACGTTCTACCATTTCATTGCCATATTCATCTTTGATCACCTGATCTGCTTTTACCTTAAAGGACTGACGGATATTGGCGATAGGTATAGTAAAAATAGAATCACCTACCGTTACCTTCATGCCGTCAACAATAGCCAGAGTCAGCGGGATCTTCATGGAAATCGTAGTTCCTTCACCGTAGGTACTGGATACAGAAACGATACCGCCTAAGGATTCTACATTTTTCTTTACAACATCCATTCCAACACCACGACCGGAATATTCAGTTACCTCTGTATTGGTGGAAAATCCGGGAAGCATGATCAGCCCCAGGATCTCCTTCTGGCTGTATTCAGAATCAGGCTTGGTCAGCATGTTCTTTGACCGGGCTTTTTCAAGAATCTTCTGGGGATCCATGCCATATCCGTCATCTTTAACGGAGATAACAACCTCACTGCTGGTATGGGAAGCGGAAAGTACGATCTCGCCCTGGGGATCCTTACCGGCAGCAATACGTTCCTGGGCTGTTTCTTCAATCCCATGATCCATGCTGTTACGCACGATATGCATGATAGGATCCTGTATATTGTCTACGATCGTCTTATCTACCTCTGTATCTTCACCTACAATGGTCAGACGGACGTCTTTTCCCAGACTCTGCTTCATATCACGCACAATACGGTTCATTTTCTGGAACACGCCGGAAATCGGGACCATGCGTAAAGACATGGCAATATCCTGCAGATCATTGGTGAGTTTACGCAGCTGGCGTGCTGATTTCATAAAATTATCCCTGTTGTCCCTTGGCAGCAGGTTTAATTCAGGGGAAGATGTGACCATGGATTCAGTGATCACGATCTCACCAACAATATCCATCAGGCTGTCCAGCTTCATCAGGTTGACGCTGATCAGATTCTGCTTGACCGGGGCATGGGAAAGCATAGGAGCTGCTTTCCCGGCAGCTGTATCTGTGGATGCAGGTGCTGGTGCCGTGGGTTTGGAAACAGATGCCTTTTTTTCCTCAGCTTTTGCAGGAGGAGCGGCTTTTGGGACATTTACAAGCTCATAAGATCGGATGTGGTTCTGGGTTTTTAAAATCCCTTCAGCCTTAGAAGCGTCTTCACTGGAGTCAAAAGCAAGGAAAAAACCATTTTCTGCGATCGTCTGGGAAGTATCCTGATCTGTTTCCATATCACTGGGGTAAAAACGGAAGTTTACATCACATTCCTTTACTGCATTTACGATCATATAAGCCCGCAGATTCTCCATTCCCACGCCTTCTTCCAGAAAAACATGGAAAAAGCAGGCTGCATCCTTATCATCAGGGAGAGAAGCAGGAGCTGCAGGTGCAGAAGCTGCAGCACCAGAAGCTGCAGGTGCAGCCTGTGAAGCTTCCGGCTGTGCAGGTGCAGCGCCGCTGATCTTCTTCAAAAAAGAATTGATCTCATTGGAGAACGCATCAATATCAGTAGAAAGAGGTACTCCCTGTTCTACTTTCTCGATTTCGCTTCTTAAATAATCCTCTGAACGGAACATCAGGTTGAAAAGCTCTTTCTTATGTTCAGGATCCAGAGTTTCGATTCCTTTATCACGGATATAAAAAAATACATCTTCAATATGATGGGCGATCGTGGAGATCGAATTAAATTCCATCATTGCAGAAGAGCCTTTGATCGTATGCATGATACGGAAGATCTCATTTACGTCATCGGTGGAAAAATCACCGTTTTTCTCATCAGCAACCAGCATTTCGTCTAACTGGTCTAAAAGATTGTTTTCTTCATAAAGGTATGTATCCAGAATACTGCTGTCCATACCACTGCTCATATTGTACACCGCCTTTTTTCATAATAATCAGAATAGTATTTCTTTTAACTTTATCGGCGGTGGTTGAAAATGGATAAGGGGATTTCAAAAAAGAAACAGTAAGTTGATAAAACAGTTATAAAAAAAAAGAAAACGCCGATAAAATTATCAGAGATAGGATATCTGATCATTTTTGGAGGAAACCGTAAAAATGGCGATCAAAAGAAAAGAAAAAAGAAGGCTTTTGCAGACAGCGGCCCTCTTAATGCGGGCAAATGAAAAAGTGTTCATGGGATTCGGCCAGAATACAGAAGAAGTGATGATCGATGCTCTTTCACAATCTCAGGAAACAGCACTTTTGTTGGGAACAGAGCTGGAAAATGTGGGAAAAGCAGATCTGGTCCCCCTTCTGGAAGTATATTGTGAAGATCTTTATGAGATGAGTCAGAATCTTCACAGTAAAAAACAGATTGCAAGGCGGTATAAAAAAATAAAGAAAGAATTGAAACTTTTATATGAACGTATGGAGAATGATATGGAAACAGACCGTCTCTGTTTTGTCTTTCTTCCATATAAAGTGTCTATGTGGGATTCTATGGAAACCGTCTGGAAAGCGGCAGATAAAGATCCGGATTGCGATGCCTATGTTGTACCGATCCCCTATTTTGATAAAGACCAGGATGGGAATCTGACAGTAGAACACTACGAGGGAGATCAGTATCCACAAGATGTTCCTGTCACAGATTACCGCACATTCCGCCTGGAAGATAAAAAACCGGATGCGGTGTTTATCCACAATCCCTATGACCAGAACAATAGATTGACCAGCGTCCATCCTGATTTTTATAGCAGCAGATTGAAGAAATATGCAGACCAGCTGGTATATCTGCCTTATTATACCACACCAAGTACTGGAAACGTAGAATCTGCGAAACGCCAGGCGAGAAGCACCGGGTTTGTCATTGAGCCGGGAACTATTAATGCAGACTGCTTTGTTACAGCAACAGAGCAGGAAAGAGAACTGTTTATCAATATTTTGTGTTCCGGACTCAAAGGAGTTCCAACAGAGCAATGGGAAGAGAAGGTACAGAACTTTGGATCACCAAAGATTGAACGTGCCCGAAGTACGAAAAGACAGGACAGTTCTCTTCCAGAAAAATGGAGGGAATGTCTTTACAGACCTGACGGAGCCAGGAAAAAGACTGTATTTTATAGTCTGTCTGTAG
>ERZ773130.774-NODE-774-length-35594-cov-6.673570_pt1 | contig 35594 bp, 46 predicted proteins | sample MGYA00511919_ERZ773130 | MGnify/ENA primary metagenome ERZ773130 (study PRJEB29015, sample SAMEA2737851) | human gut metagenome | biome: human gut; feature: human-associated habitat; material: faeces | place: China | collected 2012 ...
CGCTCAACCCGAACCTGCTGACCAACTTTGCCGTGGGTACGCCGCTGTGGAACGGCGTGTTCCTCGCCACCTGCATCGCCTCCGCCATCGGCACGATCTGCATGGCATTTCTTGCCAACAAGCCCTTCGTCATGGCGCCCGGCATGGGCCTCAACAGTTTCTTCGCCGTCGTTGTTGCCAACATCGCCGTCATCAACGAGTGCGAGTACGAAACCGCCTTCCAGGCGGCGCTCGTCATCATTCTGGTGGAGGGCATCGTGTTCCTGATCCTCACGCTCTTAAAGGTGCGCGAGAAGATCGTCGAGGCGATCCCCCTCGGCGTGCGCTACGGCATCGCCCCCGCCATCGGTCTCATGCTGATGAACGTCGGTCTCGGCTCCAACGTTGGCATCTATGCCGAGGGCAACGGCTTTGCAAGCCCCTTCTACATGATGCGCGACTTCTTCGGCGCGCTCACGCCCAGCATCATCAAGGGCAGCATGGGCGAGGTGGGCTACCACACGATGGTCCTCACCGTTGTGACGGCCTTCCTCGGCGTGTTCGTCATGGTTGTGCTTGCCAAGAAGGGCGTGAAGGCGGCGGTGCTGCTCGGTATGCTCTTCTCCTCCGTCATCTACTGGGCGGGCAGCGCCATCTTCCTGCATGTGAACCCCTTTGCAAGCCTTGCAACGGCAAGCTTTGCTCCGCCCTTTGCCGACATGGTCTCCACCACGCTCTTCAAGTTTGACTTTGCGGGCTTTGTGAACATCGGCTGGTTCACCGCCATCACGCTTGTCATCACCTTCTGCATGATCGACATGTTCGATACCATCGGCACCCTCGTCGGCACGGCCTCCCGCGCCGGCATGGTCGATGAAGAGGGCAACATGCCCAACATGAAGGAAGCGCTGCTCTCCGATGCCATCGGCACGGTCGCGGGCGCCTGCACCGGCACCTCCACCGTCACGACCTTCATCGAGTCCGCCTCCGGCGTGGAAGCGGGCGGCCGCACGGGCCTTACCTCGCTCACCGCGGCGGTGCTGTTCCTCGCCTGTATGTTCCTTGCGCCCATCGCCGCCATCATTCCCGGCGCTGCGACCTCTGCCGCGCTCATCTATGTCGGCGTTCTGATGCTCCAGGGTCTCAAGAATGTGGACTTCGGCGACATGGACCAGATGCTGCCCGTGGCGGTCATGCTCATCGGCATGCCGATCTCCGGCTCCATCGGCCACGCCATCGGCCTCGGCCTCATCTCCTACACCTTCGTCAAGGTGTTCTCCGGCAAGGCCAAGGACGTGAGCGCGCTGACGTATGTGATCTCCGCGCTGTTCCTCGTCAAGTTCTTCGTCGTGGTGTAAGCGAGTATCAAGCTTGAAAAAGAGCGTTCCTTTGGGAACGCTCTTTTTTCATGCGCTGCAATGTTCGGGAAAATTTATGAAATGCGCTCTTGACAACCCAAAAATGAATGATATTATTTTGATATCACAGAGATACTTGGAACGGCTGCAAGAAGAAAAGGGGGAAACCTTATGCTCTATATTGACCACCTGAGCAAAACCTTCGGCGAGAAGAAGGCTGTGGACGATCTGACGCTCCACATCGCGCCGGGCGAGATCTACGGCTTCATCGGGCACAACGGCGCGGGCAAGACCACAACGCTCAAGTCCGTCGTCGGCATCCAGCAGTTCGACGCGGGGACGATCACCATCGACGGCCATTCCATTCAGGACGATCCCATCGCCTGCAAGAAAATGCTGGCCTATATTCCGGATAACCCCGACCTCTACGAGTTTATGACAGGCATCCAGTACCTCAATTTTATCGCCGACATCTTCGGCGTGGAGGCGGAAACGCGGCAAGCGCGCATCCGCAAGTATGCCGAGCTTTTTGCGCTGACGGACGACCTTGCCCAGCCCATCGCGGCCTATTCGCACGGCATGAAGCAGAAGCTTGCCATCATTTCCGCCTGGCTGCACGAGCCGAAGCTCATTTTGATGGACGAGCCGTTTGTCGGCCTCGACCCCAAGGCTTCGTATATCCTAAAGGGCATGATGCGCGAGGTGTGCGACGCGGGCGGCGCGATCTTCTTTTCGACCCATGTGCTCGAGGTCGCCGAAAAGCTCTGCGACAAGGTCGCCATCATCAAGGGCGGAAAGCTCATCCGCTCCGGCACGATGGAAGAGGTCAAGGGCGACGATTCGCTTGAGGAGGTCTTCCTTGAGCTGGAGGGCGAATCATGCTGAAAACGCTCGTCAAAAAGCAGCTGATGGAGATCTTTCGCAGCTACTTTTACAATGCCAAAACGAACAAAAAGCGCTCAAAGGACGCGGTCATCGGCTATATCGTGCTTTTCACCTTTGTGATGATCGTCATCATCGGCGGAATGTTCACGGTGATGAGCCTTGCGCTTTGTGCGCCGCTCGCGCAGGTGGGGATGAGCTGGCTCTACTTTGCGATCATGAGCCTGATGGCGACCTTTCTCGGCGCGTTCGGCAGCGTGTTCAACACCTACGCGGGGCTGTATGCCGCAAAGGACAACGACCTGCTGCTCTCGCTCCCCATTCCGGTGCGGACGCTGATGGCTTCGCGCCTGCTCGGGGTCTACCTGATGGGACTTATGTACGCCGCGGTCGTCATCGTGCCGGCGGTCATCGTCTACTGGATGCGCGTCTCGGCAGCGCCGATGGTGCTCCTCGGCGGCGTGCTGCTGACGGTGCTCATCTCGCTCTTTGTTCTCACGCTCTCCTGCGCGCTCGGCTGGCTCGTCGCAAAGGTCAGCCGCAGGCTCAAGCGCAAGAATTTCATCACGGTCATCGTCTCGCTCGCGGGCATTGCGGTCTATTATTTCTTCGTCTTCAAGGCGCAGACTGCTCTGGAAGCGCTCGTCGCCAACGCTGCGCTCTACGGCGAGAAGATCAAGGGTGCGGCGCATCCACTCTATCTCGTCGGCTGCGTCGGCACGGGCGACGGGCGCGCGATGCTGCTCGTCTCGCTCATCGTCGCGGCGCTGTTTGCGCTGACGTGGGCGCTGCTCGCGCACAGCTTTTTGAAGCTTTCGACCGCGACGGGCGCGTCGGGACATACTGTCTACCGCGAACGGACGCTCAAGCGCCAAAGCGCGGACGCGGCGCTTTTCCAAAAAGAGCTTGCACGCTTTACGGCCAGCCCGAATTATATGCTCAACTGCGGACTCGGTATCCTGCTGCTGCCGGTCGCGGGCGTGGCGCTCGTGATCAAGGGCGGGGAGCTCCTGCCGCTTTTGCAGATGGCCTTCGGCAACCGCGGTGGCTGCGCGGAGGTGCTGCTGTGCACGGGCGTGTGTACCATCGCGGCAATGAACGACATGGCAACACCTTCCGTTTCGCTTGAGGGAAAAAACCTCTGGCTTGCGCAGTCGCTGCCGGTCACGCCCTGGCAGGTGCTGCGCGCGAAGCTCAAGGTGCAGCTTGCGCTCACGGCGATCCCAGCGTTCGTGCCGCTTGTGTGCATGGTGCTTGTGCTGCCGCTCACGCCTGCGCTGCCGCTTATTTTCGTCACGGCGCTTTCGTACATCGCCTTTTCCGCCTGCCTTGGGCTGACGCTCGGTGTGATGCGGGCGAACCTTACATGGACGAATGAGCTTGCGCCCGTTAAGCAGAGCCTTGCGGTGGCGATCGCCATGTTTGGCGGCTGGGCCTACGCGCTACTGCTCGCGGGGCTGTATCTGCTGCTCGGCTGGTGCATCGGCGCGGCGGTGTATCTTGCGCTTGTCTCGGCTGCAACAATCGCGGCGGCGCTCGCGCTGCTCAAGTGGCTCAAGACGAAGGGCGCGCAGCGTTTAGCCGCGCTGTAACAATAAAACGAAAGGGAGACGGTTCCAAGTCGAACCGTCTCCTTTTTTGTCTCAGCACTCCATGTGCTTGCCGAGAAAGCCCGCAATGGCCTGGGCGAGTTTGTACTCCGTTTCGCCTGCGTTGGATTCCTCTTCGGTGCCGACAAAGACCACAAGCCCCAGCGCGTCGCCTTCGGAAATGATGGGCGCAGCGATGAGCGCGCAGTAGCGGTCGAGCGACTCGGTGACATAGACGCTGCGCTCGCTCGGCGCGGCGCGGTAGATGCCGCGTCCTTCCATGATCTGCTCAAGCTGGGGGCTGATGCGCTTGCCGATGAGGTCGCGCCGCGCGCTGCCTGCCGCGGCGATAACGCTGTCGCGGTCGGTGACGGCGACCGTCGTGCCAGTCGATTTGCTCAGCGTTTCGCAAAGCTGCGCGGCAAACTCGTCCACGCCGCCCATGAGGGAATATTTCTTAAAAATGACCTCCCCGTCCTTGCTCGTGTAGATCTCCAGCGGGTCGCCGTTACTGATAATACTGACACGGAAAACCTTGTCCTCGTGGTTTTTGGAGGACTGAATTAGCGTGTTTTTGATATTTCCCGTGCCTTGCTTAAAATTTACGGCATCCTCCGTTTCCGCCGGGAGGGTCCCGCAGCGCAGCAGCGTGTCGATGTCGGATTGGAGCTTGATTTCCAAGTGATCTTCATAGACGAGAATTTTGTCAATCAGCAGTTCCAGATCATTTCGTTCCAGCTTGTCCTTTTCCAGAATGTCGCGGAACACGTCGATGGCGGTCTTCGCCACGCGATTCACCTGAATGATGGTGTTGCGCTTGTCGCTCAACAGGTTGATCTGGTGGTTGATGCCGTCGATTTTCTTTTGGAGGTCGGCTTCCATCTCATCATACAGCGTCTCGATGGAGGCTTCCTGCTCCGGCTTTTTCATGATCTCGCGGATGCGCTGACGCTTCGTCACCTTCAGCTCCTCGGTGAGATCGGCCAGCACTGCTGCCAGATTGTCGGCAGACTGCTCCGTTTCCGCCACCTGATCGTTCTCGCGCTTCAGCTCCTCGTTGAGCTGCTTGAGCATCTCAGCGGAGCCGTCCGCCAGCTTGCGCACATAGCTTTTCAGCAGCTCGTCCAGCCGGTCAACGCGGATATGATGACTGGTGCAGCCCTTGAGACCGCGCCGGTGATACGTCCCGCAGGTGTAGGCAGGGGCGAGGTCGGAGCGGCTCATGGCGAACAGCGGACTGCCGCAGTCGCCGCACTGCAAAAAGCCGGAGTACACGTTGTCGTTGATCTTCACGCCGCGATAGTTGCTGCGGCTGCGCTTTTCCCGCAGCGCGCGGGTGATGGCGAAGGTGCGGTAGTCGATGACGGCCTGATGGTGGTTCTCGATGACGATGTGCTCATCGTCGTTGCGCTTGATGTCCCTGCCGTTGATCTTGGCGCGGGTGTACTTGCCCTGCCGGAGCGTGCCGATATAGAAATCGTTGTCGAGAATCCCCTGCACCGTGGCGATGGCCCATGCGTTTTTGGCTTCCCGTTTCGTTTTCTTGCCCGCCGCCTCCTTGCGCATCCGCTCGGACATACGCGGCGTGGGAACGCCCTGATCGGTGAGATAGTTGGCGATTTTCTTGTAGCCCCAACCAGCGTTGTTGTAACGGTCGAAGATGATGCGGACGGTCTCGGCTTCCGTGGGGATGATCTCAAACTGCTTGTCCTCGGTGACGAGATAGCCGTAGGGCGCGGCGCAGATCCACTCGCCATCGTTCTGCCGCCGCTTCACAACGCTGCGCACCTTGCGGGAGGTGTCCGTGACGGGCATTTCGTTCACAAGGAACTGAAACTGGATTTTCAGCCAGTCGTCGTCATTGGGGAAATCCACGCCATCGCCGATGGAGATGATTCGCACGCCCGCGTCGCGCAGGTCTTCCAGCTCCACAAGGCCGCGCGAGTTGCGGCGGGAGAAGCGGGAGAAGTCCTTGATGATGAGGATGTCGTATTTGTGGCGCATCAGCCCCCGGCGCATCTCCTGATAGCCCTCGCGCTGCTCAAACGTGTAGCCGGAGCGGTCGCGGTCTTCAAAAAACGTCAGCGTGCTGCCGGGGAAGTGGGTTTTTACATAGTCCTCGATGATGGCCTTCTGGTTCTCAATCGAGATGTTCTTTTGATCTTGCTCATCATCCACAGAAATACGGGCATAGCCCGCGATGTCAAATGTTTCGGTCATGATAGGCTCCTTTGCCGGTGAGGCTGGTCATATGGATAGCGTCCATACGGTTTTTTTGCTTTTGGGGTCTCGGATTGTCAATGTCGCATCCCGCAGACCGTGCGGAATATTTGTGCAGGTGGAAAGGTCAATGTGATAATCGAAGTCATTCCAGTTTCGGAACTGGGGAAGCATTTGCGCATCGTTTTTTTCAAGTGCAACGCAGTTTTGAAGATAAGTGCTTTCGTTCAGAATAGTTGGATAGGAGACAATCAGCATCAGCATCTTCAATCCGCAGGAACAGCTCTCCATCCACCGTGCGTCCTCGATTTCGCAGCCGTCGCACATCTCCATATCCATCAGGATGTGATCTACCAGAACCTCGGCAGAATCTCGATCCAAACCATGCTCCAGCATCGTATGCAGAATTTTCAGTCCGGATTCCGTTTGGCAAAAGGCTAACATCCAAAGCGGGTGGATGTTGTCTCCGTCATCCGTAGGGATGTTGCGGGAGGCAATATCCATTCCGTGCGCATAAAAAAGCTCCAGAAACTTCGGGAACGCAGCTTCCAAATTCTCGTTATCCTGTATTTCGCAAAAGAGTTCCCCCAAAAGATGCTCATCTGGTTCGTTTTCATCTGAAGAGCCGAGCGGATCAGCGCCTGCTACCAATAATCGTTCGGCCTCTTCATAGTCGCAGGCAGTTACGGCATTAAGCAGGGCTTTATTTAATTCAAATGCCTTTTTCATCGTACACCTCCACCCTCAAGCGCCCGGGAACAGCTCAAAAGGCTCACCGCGATTTGGCAATGGGTCAAATTCTTCTCCAAACTGGTGCGGATAGTTGAGGTGCTTGAGTTTCTCATCCGCTCTGGCGGACACTATAATGATGGGGCAGGAGACCAGAAAGAACAGATAATCGGTTCCATATGTCCACTCCATCCCATTGAAGAAGCCCTCGGCGTCCACCATTTCTGCGAGAAACAAAATGGGGGCGTCCTCGCTGGACAAGGTCTTGTATATGTCCGCCTCCAGCAGATCGTCATCCTTGAGATCTGCAAGGCGCTCATATTGTTTCACGCAGAATTCATCGATTTCCTCGTCCTCCGGCTGGTGCGGCAGGTATTTGGATGTGATGAAATAGTTGCTCTGCTCAAACTCTATGAGGATGCTCCCAAAATCGCCCGCCGATGAATTGACGATCAGGCACGGTTCGGCAAGATGAATGCGTTTTACGCGCTGTTCTCTGCAACAGTGCAGAAATTCTGCGAATTGCTCTTGGTTATTCATATCATTCACCCTTGAGATATTTTTCCGTCTGCCGGTCAAACTCGGAGATGTATTCAGCGTCTTGCTTCTTGCGGAATTGATCGTAAATTGCGCCGACCTTTTTGGTCGCCGCTTCCCGCGAAATGCGACCTTTTCCGTCCAGCACCTTGCGGCGGTTGTTGGTCAGAAATCGGTCGGTTTCGTTCAGCCAGTCCTGCATACTCATGAGCTGCTCGTCCTCTGCCATCAGCTCGGCGTAGTCGATGAACATGGTCACCAGCCGGTTCAGACGGGACAGCTCCTTTTCGTTCAGATAGTTCTTCGCCACCAGTGTGTCGCTTTTGAGAATCTTTCCATCCGGCGCGCCCTTCCATGTGGTAAGCCCCATCGTGGGACTGTCCAGTGTCGCCCGCTCGGAAATCAGCTCCGCGGCAGTCTTGCCGGTGACGGCGTAATGCAGCTTATTCTGCACGAAGGCATAGAAGGCCTTTGTCGTCTCACAATTTTTGTCGTAATCATAGCTGCATTGCTCAAATACGTCTGCAATTTTTTGATAAGCTCGCCGTTCACTGGCGCGAATCTCGCGGATGCGCTCGAGCAGTTCGTCGAAGTAATCCTTGCCGAACGGACGGCCGTTCTTCATCAGCTCGTCATTGAGAACAAAGCCCTTCTGAATGTACTCTTTGAGCGTTTTGGTCGCCCACTGGCGGAAGCGTGTGGCTTTCTTGGAGTTCACGCGGTAACCCACGGCGATGATAGCGTCGAGGTTATAAAAATTGGTGGGCTTCGTAGAAAATTCGGAAATTCCGAATTTTCTCATGCAGGATGCTTTGTCCAGTTCTTCCTCATCGAAGATGTGTGACAAATGCTCGCTGACATTGGACTTACTGGAGTCGAACAATTCTGCCATGCCAACCTGCGTCAGCCAGAATGTCTCATCCATAAATACAACGTTTACAAATTCTTTTCCGTTTTCATCGCTGTACAGGAGAATTTCACTGTGCTCCATCATTTCATGTTCCATTTGCGTTTCCCTCCGTTTCTCTGGCGGCAAGCATGAACCACACATATCTTTTGATAAACATGTTGTTTTAGATAATATTGTACAGGATGCTTTCAAGCTTTGCAAGGGCAAAAAAGAAAAGGGCGGAAGAGATTTCTCACTTCCGCTCGAGGTTCATCGCTCTATGCCCACGGCGCGCTGCTTTTTCGCCTGCTGCACGGCCTTTTCGGCGCTGCGGCGGCGGTTGAAGAGCAGCAGATCCCGCGTGTTCTCATAAAGATTGCCCTTGCCGGACTCGAACACGGCGACCATGTATTTCTTCGTCTTATACTTGGCGTAAATCTCCTTTAGCCCCTCCCGCAGGACGGGGTCAATTTTTTCTGCATTCGTCAGCCAGATTTCAACAAGCTTCTGATCGTCCCTGACGTTCATTTCCAAATAGAACCGCCTCCTTTATGCCTTTATTTTCCTCATCTTTTCTGCTGCTTATGCGCGGCCACCTGCTTCGCTGCCTGCAATGCCGAACACGCAGAGCAGGTCAATAACAGAACCGAATGCTCCGTTTGCGCGCTTACCCAGAAGGGGATACAAGCTGGAAGAAACGTTGTACGCCTGCTTGAGGTTGTAAACGCAGACACCGATCGCGATACCTGCGGCACAGTAGTATGCGATCCATCGTCGTTTTGATGCTGGCATGACCCAGCAGCTTTTGCAGCACTTTGGGCTGCATCCCGTTTTCGATTGCACGCGTTGCATAGGTGTGGCGCAAAGCGCGCATACAGAATTTTTCAATTCCTGCTTCGTCGCATGGCTTGTAAAGGTGGGTATCATAGGAACTGCTCTTCGCTGGCTCTCCTGTTCGCCAGTTGATAAAAACAAGATCACGCATACACAGGCTCGCAGTTTCTCCCGCGCGCCGATCCATGTATTCCAGCGTGGAGTTGAGCAGTTCAGATTCCTTTCGCTCCGAAACCTGAGAATAGAGTTGTTTCAGGATGTCGTAAGATTCTTTCCTGAACAGCGTTCCGTGTTCGCAGTTTCGCGGCACACGATTTCGTGCAACTTGGCTTCCAAATCGGCAAGTATTTCACGGATTCCATTTGCCTTGCCGCGAAGAGGGAAAAAGAATATCTATAAAAAAGAAAGCGGATGTCTGAGGCCTTTCCCTCGGACATCCGCTTTAGCTTTTCATTGTCACAGTATAATTATCTTTGCATAGGGGCCTTTCTCGGCGCTTCGATCTACTGTACCACGACTGTACCATTTTGGTGTGCAGCTTTATGAAACAGCGTGAAGTTTTATGCCCCTTGAAATTTGAAAAAGCTTGTTCCCGTAAGGATTTACGGGCATTTATGCTTCTTTATAGATTTATAAAATCAGGTCAAATTCTTCGAGCCCTTTTTTCATTTTGTTCTTCCTTATGAATGTATCTGCGTGGTTTCCAGATGCGCTCATTATACTCACCTACAGTTTAATTAACGTTGAAAATCTGCGGGATTCGACAACAAAACTGCGTGTGCTGCGCCCGCTGTTGTCCCCGAATCTGATTATACCGGCTAAAGCAAATTGCAAGCCAACTGAAGATACTGCTCTTTTGAGGGGACAAGTATTAGATCTCTGCAAAGTACTCCCAGAATGCCTGCGCTGATTTGGACAGATGTCGGTCCGGCTGGCGGACAGCGATCGTTTTTGTATACAGAGCCTCGCTGGTAATGGTTTTGAACACCATTTGCTTGGAAACCATGCGGATCGCGCCCGCGGGCAGTACCGCGATCCCCAATCCGCCCTCAGCGCAGCAGACGGCTGTGTAGGATCGGTCACATTTTCCGGCAATGCTCGGAATGATCTTGTGTGCGGCAAAGGTGTCCAGCACAAGCGATTCATAGCGGCGGTAGAGAATCACATTTTTTCCGTCCAGTTCCTCAATGGAGCAATCCTTGGAATCTGACCAGTTGAATTCTGGCAGCATGACGGCTACCATAGGCTCAACGTTTTTTTCCAGCTGACATAATGCGGAGTGCTGAATGGGAGAACGAACGATGCCGATGTCCACAATCCCTTTTTGCACCAGATCCAGAATATAGTCGGTATTTCCCTCATACGCCTCGAAGCCGATATTGGGGTAAAGCGCATGAAATTCCTGCATCTTTTCGGCCAGAACAAAAGGAACCGCAGTGGGGGTGATCCCCAGCAGAACGTTGCCCTGAAAGCCCTTGGTATAGTCGGCAATCTCCTGCTTGGCCGTGTGCGACAGGTCGATGATCTGTCTGGCACGCTCCAGAAAGATCTTTCCCGCATCTGTGATCTGCAGGCGGCGGGAGTTGCGCTCAAAGAGGGTGACACCCAGTTCTGCCTCTAATTTCTGGAGCTGCTGGCTGAGCGGGGGCTGGGCGATATGCAGGCGCTGCGCGGCCAATGTGATCTTTCCCTCCTCTGCGATGGCAATGAAGTATTCCAACTGTTTGAGATCCATAAGCTCTCCTTCAATCTATATCTTTCTAATATGAATAACATATTTATTATATAATTTACAAGCAAATATTTGCAAGCTATAATGAGGTTCACAAAAAAGTAACAAATTCAAGGGGAGTGAGATACAAAGATTTATTCAACATTACGACGCTTTGGAATCGGTATGTCCGATTTCAAACCAGACAGATCCTGAAAGGAACCACAAAAAATCAGATTTGGAGGAAAATCAGATGGAGCACAAAAGAAAGAAATTTACAGAGTTTTTTAACGACCTGAACCCCTTGACATTGTTATTTGCACTGGTCATTGTTGTTTCGCTGCTGACGTATATTATCCCAGCCGGTCAGTTTGAACGCGTGGCCGATGAGACGGGACGAATGATGGTCGTGCCCGGTACGTATCAGACGATCGAGTCCAATCCCGCAACGCCCGTTACGGTGCTGATGTCCTTTGACGCGGGCCTGAAGAGCGCTTCGTCCATCATCTCCTTCCTGCTGCTCATCGGCGGCTCGCTGGGTGTGATTTCTTCCACCGGTGCGATTGAGTCTGCGCTGAGCATGCTGGTGAAGAAGTTCGGTAGCGACCGCAGCCGGAGCGTCATCATCGCCGGCGTGATGTTCTTCTTCATGTTCTGCTCCTCTTCCTTCGGCATGGGGCAGGAAATGATGGCATTTGCCCCGTTTATCACCGTGCTGATGGTGTCGTTGGGATTTGATACGGTAACAGCCATTGGCAGCATGATTCTGGGCTATGCGATCGGCTACGGCTCCGGATTCCTGAACCCGTTTAACCTGGCGGTCGCCCAGTCTATCGCGGGTCTGCCTTATCCATCCGGCATGGGCTATCGCATCGGCCTGAGCCTGGTGCTTTACGTTGTGGCACTGATTTACATGGTGCGCTATGCAAAGCGCGTGCACAAGGATCCGTCCAAGAGCCTCAGCCCCATTGTTCCCGATGAGTTTAAGAATAGCAATTCTCACGATGTGCCCATGACCACCGGCCACATCCGCGTTTGGGTGGTGTTTATCCTCGGCCTTGCCTTCCTTATTTGGGGCGCTGTGATGAAGGGCTTTTACCTGTCCGAGATCTCCACGATCTTCCTCGTGATCGGTCTACTGGCAGGTCTGCTCAACGGATACGGTCTGAACCGCATCTTTACCGCTTTCAGCAAAGGTGCAAAGGATATGGCGATCCCCTGCCTGATCATCGGCTTTGCCATGGCCATCACCTACATTCTCAATTCTGCATCGATCCTGGACAGCATTGTCTACTACCTGTCCCTGCCGCTCACGCATCTTCCTACCATCGTTTCTGCCGGTGGCATGGTCGTCGTGCAGACCCTGATCAACTTCTTTGTGAACTCCGGCTCGACGCAGGCGGCTGTCACCATGCCCATCATGTCTCCCCTTGCGCAGATTCTTGGTGTCAATCAGCAGGTGGCGGTGCTGGCGTTCCAGCTGGGCGACGGCCTTTCCAACATGCTGTGGGTCACCTGCGGCACGCTGATGATCGGCCTTGGTATTGCCCGCATCAACTATGTCCAGTGGGTCAAGTTTATCCTCAAGATCTTCCTGGTGATGGAAGTGATCGCCATTGGCGCTGTTATGCTGGCCCAGCTGCTGAACTGGGGCCCGTTCTGAGAAAGAGAATAAAATGAATATGAATGATCAGCTTTTGAAAAATCGTACGCTTTATCACTTCTACCAGCTGTGCCAGATTCCGCACGGAAGCCACGACGAGGAGCGACTCAGCACCCATCTGCTCCACTGGGCGCAGGAACTGGGGCTGGAGGCCTATCAAGATGAGAGCATGAATCTCATCATTAAAAAACCGGCCTCTCCGGATCGGCAGGCTGCGGCGCCCGTTATGCTGCAGGCACATCTCGATATGGTTTGTGACAAAGAGCCGGGGGTCGAGTTTGACTTTTCGCAGGACCCCATTCCATGGAAGGTGGAGGGGGATTGGATCTCCTCTGCGGCAGGAACCACGTTGGGCGCCGACTGCGGTATCGGTGTGGCCCTGATTCTGGCGATGCTGGAAGCGGACGATTACTCCCACCCGCCCATCGAGGCGATCTTAACGACCCGCGAAGAGACGGATATGGGCGGTGCCTATCATCTGGATTTTACAAAACTGAGCGGCCGGCGTATGATCAATTTGGACGTCAGCCCGGATCAGAAGCTGTTGGCAGGTTCTTGTGGCGGCGCGGCAATCGAACTGGATCTGCCCATTGCCCGCGTGGCAGACGAGCCAGACGACGAATGCTTCCGCATCACCGTCAGCGGACTGAAGGGCGGCCACTCGGGAGCGGATATTGCCAAGGGCCGCAACAACGCGCTGCTGCTGTTGGGACGGCTGCTGCGCACGCTGGCCGCAGAATTTAAGGATCTCGGTCTGGTGGATATGCAAAGCGGCAATTCCCGGCTTGCCATTCCAAGAGAGGCTACCATGCTGGTCCGTCTGCCGGAAGGCATGTCGCGGCCGCTGCAGGACTCAATGAAAGCTTTTGAGCAGAGCGTTGCGTTGGAATGCTCGTCCATTCCGGATCTCTGCTTGAACTGCACGGCGGTGGAGCGGCAGGAGCGGCGCTCCCTGGCGCGCGCGTCGCTGGATCGACTCTGCGACTTGCTCTGCCTCGTTCCGAATGGCATCTATGCTATGAACGCGCTGCCTCTCGGTACGGTGGAGAGTTCCTGCAATCTGGGTATCCTTCAGCTTCTTGAAAATCAGGCACACCTGGTTACGGAAATGCGGGGGAGCTATCGTTCCACGCGCCAGTGCATCATCGACCAGTACGAAACGCTGGCCCGGCTTCTGGGCGGGACGATCAGCATGCACAGCAGCTATCATTCCTGGCTCTATCAGCCTGACTCCTCGCTGCGCGAGCGAGTATTGGAAGTCTATCGGCAAAGAGAGCAGAAGGAGATGAACGTGGAGGTTGCGCATGCAGGCAACGAGATCGGCATCTTCTATGAGGCCATTGAAGGGCTGGACGCAGTGGCTATGGGCCCGACGCGCCTTGATTACCACTCTCCGAAAGAGAGACTGAGCATTTCTTCTTCTATCCGCTTTGAAGAGTTTTTGAAGCAGGTTTTAGAGCAATTACAATAACGAAATGGTGACACTGACATGCAAAACGCAATGACAATTTTCCAGCAGATTCTGACGATGTTCCTTTATATGGCGGCCGGCTTTTGCCTCTTTCGCAGCAAGCTGGTGAGCAAAGAGGGGAGCGTTGGCTTTGCTCATACCCTTATCTATCTGGTGTTGCCATGTGCAATTCTTCAATCCTTCTTCACGGAGCGAACGGCAGAAAAAGCGGCGGCCCTTGGAGCATCATTTCTGTGGGGCTTTTTGATCCTGTTGCTGTCGATGGCGGTCTCGGCACTGTTGTTCCGCAAACGTCCGATCGACAACTTCGGCGGAGCCTTTTCTAACGCCGGCTTTATGGGATTGCCCCTGATCACCTCCATTCTGGGTCAGGAATGCATCTTTTATGTGGCAGGTTTGATCGCTTTTCTGAACATTCTCCAGTGGTTTTACGGCCAGAGCGTTCTTTCCGGAAAAAGGGAAAAACTGTCCGTTCAGACGATCCTGAAAAACCCGCTGGTGATCGCGCTTCTTGTGGGAATTGCGGCATTTTTGACCGGCCTGCGCCCGCCGCAGTTCGTCTCCCGGTGCGTGGCGTCCATCAGCGCAATGAACGGCCCTGTCGCCATGATCATTCTTGGATTCTATCTGGCACAGACGAATCTTCGCGCGCTTTTCGGAAAGGCGTCTACCTATGCGGTGTCCGCCGTGCGTCTGCTGCTGATCCCGCTGCTGACAATGGGAGTGCTTGCGGTAGTGCCCGGGGTTTCTGCTGATATTAAGCTGGCGCTGCTGTTGGCGGCCAGTGCTCCGATCGGTGCCAACGTAGCCGTCTATGCACAGAAATTGGGGAAGGACTACGTGTATGCAGTGGAAACCGTTTGTCTCAGCACTCTGTTTTCGCTGGTTACCCTGCCTGCGATCATTCTGCTGGCAGAAAAGGTTTTTTGATTTCACCCAGTCTGCCTTGATGAATTGAGCGGACGCACATTGCCTTTGGAGCAGCAACCTGACGGAACAGCAGGAAGTATGTACGGTCAGAAGCCGTTTCGTTTAGCTAAGGCCAACATTGCAAAGCAACACCTCTCCCACGGTGCCAATGTCATCTGTGACGGGTCGCCCTCGCGGATACGCATGGTGCGGCGGATCTCCTTGGGGATGACAACACGGCCGAGGTCGTCGATCCGTCTGACAATTCCGGTTGCTTTCATCTATCAAAACTCCTTTTATACTCGATAAACTGCACTTAGTCTTTGGAAAAGCCGCCAATTTATCCAAAGGCGGCGTTGGAAGATTTTACAGCCTGCGGACAAACCACCGAATCAGATGTTCTCTGATCCGGTGGTTTGTAATTTTTGCCGAATCTGTTCCACCGCTTTTCGAACATACCGCCGAATTCTCGCGCGCCACTTGCGAAAATGGTGTAAACCCCTTATAGTTAAAAATGTTGTACTGCGCGTTGCGTGGCGCGGAATAAAAAAGGAAATGGTGCGATGTGATGATGAAGAGAGCAAAGCTGACAGCACAGCAGCAGAAAAAACGGGACGTCCTGTTGGACGTTCTGACGGTTCTGTTTGCCTGCCCGCTCATCTCGGCGGCGATCGCGGTATTCAATGTGCCGAATGATATTGCGCCGGGCGGCGTGGCCGGTCTTTCCACGGCGCTGGCAGAGGTATTCCCGCCCATCAGTGTGGGCGTGTGGATGGTCATGCTGAACACGCCGCTGCTGCTTGCAGCATGGCGCAGATTCAAGCGCCGCGCACTTGTTATGACGCTTGCGGCCACGGGTTCCGTTGCCGTGCTGGTAGATATTTTCGGACTGCTGCTGCCGGCCTACTCCAATAATCCTCTGCTCGCGGCGATCGCGGGCGGCACGTTCACGGGCCTCGGCGCGGGACTGCTGCTGCAAAGAGGGATCAGCACCGGCGGAACAGATCTTCTGGCACTGCTGCTGCGAAGGATCTTTCCGAATCTGCGCACGGGAATGCTGATGCTCTGCATCGACATCTCGGTCGTCACCTTTGCGGTCATCGTCTTTAAAGATATTGAGGTCGCCCTGTATTCAGCGATCGCAATTTTCATTGTTTCGAAGATCGTCGATGCCATCGCGCAGGGCGTGGACTATGCCAAGGTCATCTACACCGTGACGGAGCACGGCGACGAGGTCTCGCGCGCAGTTACGGAACGCGCCGACCGCGGCACGACGATCGTGAAGGCGCAGGGCGGCTATGCGCGCGGCGACAAGCAGATCGTTATCACCGTTGCCCGCCGCAACAGTCTTGCGCAGATCCTGCGGATCATCAAGGAGACCGATCCGGGCGCTTTTACCTTCGTCACCGACTCGACCGAAGTGCACGGTCAGGGGTTCAAGGTGCAATAGAAGTTCTCTCAAGTCAAATAAAGCATCTGCGGAAGCACGCTGTATCCGGATCATGGCGGCTGCTTTTCGTGTGATAAAAGGAAAAACCACGTGCCGCGGCACGTGGTTTTCGGCTGCTTCGCTTACAGCAGCGGGGCAATGATGCGCATGGCCGGGCCGATGAGCTTACGCAGGAACGGATCGCTTTTGAGCAGTTCGTAGTCCGCGCGGACGCAGTGCGTGAGCGTTTGCTGAAAATCGCGCTCGATGTTGGCGATCTCCGGCGCCTCGTAGAGGTAGGAGGCGCATTCGAAATGGTGGTACAGGCTGCGATAGTCGAGGTTGATCGTGCCGACGACGGCCTTGCGGTCGTCGCTGACAAAGACCTTGGCATGCACAAAGCCCGGCTCATACTCGTAGATCTGCACGCCGTTTTCCAAAAGGCGGCGGTAATAGGTGTGCGCGAGCGAGAAAGCGATCTCTTTATCAGGCACATGGGGCAGAATGAGCTGCACCTCCACGCCGCGGCGCGCGGCGTAGGTCAGCGCCGTGACCATCTCGTTGTCCATGATGAGATACGGCGTCATGATGTGCACATAGCGGTTGGCGCGGTTGATGATGTCCAGATACACCATTTCGCCGACGAGGTCACGGTCGAGCGGACTGTCGCCGTAGGGAATGACATAACCCGGCGTCTTTTCGCGCGGCGGCTGCGCAATATCGAGATACTGCCGGTAGCTTTCCGGCGCGAGGTGGAGGGAACTGACGTCCCACATCTGCAAAAACATCAGCGTCAGGCTGCGCACGGCGTCGCCGCGCAGGGCGATGGCTGTGTCCTTCCAGTGGCCGTAGCGCGAGGAGAGGTTGATGTACTCGTCGGAGAGGTTGATGCCGCCTGTGAAACCGACCTTGCCGTCGATGACCATGATCTTGCGGTGGTCGCGGTAATTGTAGTGCGTGGAAACAAAGGGGCGCAGCGGGGCGAACATCTTGCAGGCGATGCCGAGCTTCTGGAGCTTTTTGGGATAATTGTAGGGCAGCAGCGCCACGGCGCAGGTGCCGTCGTACATGACGCGAACCTCCACGCCGGCGTTGACCTTTTCTTTCAGAATTTCCAGCACGCGGCCCCACATGTAACCCTCTTTGACGATGAAATACTCAAGGAAGATGAAGTGTTCGGCCTTTTGCAGCTCATCGAGCATCACGTCGAACGCGTCGTCGCCGAGCGGAAAATACTCCGCCTCGGTGTTCCGGTAGCAGGGAAAGCCGCAGGAACTGAGATAGGTGGCAAGATTCCGAAGGCCTTCCGGCAGCTCTTCGCTTGGGCAGATGTCATCACAGAGGGCGAGGTCTTCCGTCTGCGCCAGAATGTCGTTGTAGCGGCGGATCATCAGCCGGTGGCCAAGGTCGGTTTTGATGTAGATATACAGGATCAAACCAAAGACGGGCAAAATGGCGAGAATGAAAAACCACGTGAGCTTGATGGTCGGGTTGTCGTCGTTTCCGAAGAGAAACAGCACGACCGCGGCGGAGAGCAGCGAGCTGCCGCCCCAGAAATAGGGGAGGAAGCCCTCCAGATAGCGGAAGCCGGCAAACAGAAACAGGATCTGGACGATCAGCGACACAATGATGATGCCGGTGCGGCCGAATACGATCTGGATCAGCTTGCGTTTGCCTTTTTCGAGCAGCAGAATGCGATTGTCTTCTTTTTCCATAGATGTCCTTTCTCAGACTGACCGTGCCTGCGGGGCGGCGCGGGGCATAACCCTATACTAAAGGCATATTTACTTCATCATAGCATGACTTTTGAAAAAAGCCAACCTGTTTTCGCGGGGAAACGGGCGCGGCGGCGCGAAACGGCACTTGGCGATTCTGCTTTCCTGTGTTAGAATAAGAAAAAAGAAAAAAGGAGCGGGCGGATGGAAAAGGCAACACAACTCCACAATATCCCGCCGCTGTACGATAAAAGTTCCCGCGTGCTGATCCTTGGCTCGTTTCCATCGGTCAAGTCGCGCGAGGCGGCATTTTTTTACGCGCATCCGCAAAATCGCTTTTGGCCGACACTTGCCGCCGTTCTGGGCGAGGCAGCGCCGAAAACGGTCGAGGACAAGCGCTCTCTCGTTCTGCGGCATGGCATTGCCCTGTGGGATACCATCGGCTCGTGCGAGATCGCGGGCTCGTCAGATGCGAGCATCACGAACGTTGTGCCGAACGATCTGCGCGTCATTCTGGAGACGGCGGATATTCAGGCCATTTTCTGCAACGGCGGCACATCGTACGCAAGCTACAATAAATACTGCCGCGCGATGACGGGGCGCGAAGCGGCCAAGCTGCCGTCTACCTCACCTGCAAACGCGCGCTGGACGCAGGATAAGCTCTTGCGCGCATGGCGCGAAGCGCTTTTACCTTACCTGTCGGAGGTTTGACAAAAGTTGACAAAACGGGCGCAAGGGGATATGATACAGCGCGCGTAACGAAAAGGAGAACGATCCATGGCAGATAAAGCAGTCTCTCTTCGCGGGGAGCAAACCGTATTATTCACGAACCGTCAGCTTGTTGCCCTGATGTGGCCGCTGCTGCTCGAGCAGTTCCTGGCGATCACGGTTGGCCTTGCCGACTCGCTGATGGTGGCGACTGTCGGTGACGCGGCAATCAGTGCGGTATCGCTGGTCGATTCGATCAGCAACCTGATGATCTACATTTTCTCTGCCATGGCGACCGGCGGCGCGGCTGTCGCGGGACAGTACATCGGGCAGAGGCAGAAAGAGGACGCCTGCCATGCAGGCCAGCAGCTCATTGCGCTGCTGGCCGTGGTGTCGGTGTTCTTTGTGGCGCTGCTGTATCTGTTTCGCGCGCAGGTCCTGACGGTGATGTTCGGCCACATCGAGCCCGACGTCATGGCGGCGACGAATACCTATTATTTATATGTAATGGCGTCCATTCCCGGCATTGCGCTCTATAACGGCGGCGCGGCGCTCTGGCGCACGATGGGCAGAAGCGACATTTCTCTCAAGGTCTCGCTGCTGATGAACGGCATCAATGTGGCGGGCAACGCCATTCTGATCTTCGGCTTCGGCATGGACGTGGCGGGCGTTGCGATCCCGACGCTCGTGTCCCGCACGGTTGCGGCGGCGGTGATCCTCGGCATGCTCTTCAATGACAAGCTGACGCTGCACCTCTCCAATGTGCGCGCATTCCGCCTAGACATGCGCCTGATGAAGAACATCTTCTACATCGGTGTGCCGAGCGGCGTGGAGAACGGCATGTTCCATCTGGGGCGGCTGGTGCTTTTCAGTCTCATCTCGACCTTCGGCACGGCGGCAATGGTCGCCAACGCCATCGGCAACACCATCGCCAACTTCAACTGCTTTTCCGGCTCGGCCATCAACCTCGGCTTGGCCGCGGTGGTGAGTCAGTGTGTCGGCGCGGGCGAGTTCGATCAGGCGCGCGCCTACATGAAGAAGATCGTCAAGTGGACGTATGGCATCATGGCGGTGGTCAACCTGGGTATCATGGCGCTGCTGCCGTTCATCATGCGCGTTTACAATGTCTCGCCCGAGGCGGAAAAGCTTGCGGTCACGGTTTCGTTGATCCACGGCATTTCGTCCATTTTCCTCTGGATCCCTGCTTTCACGATCCCGTCGTTCCTGCGCGCGGCGGGCGACGCTCAGTTCACGATGCTCGCCAGCATGACGACGATGTGGCTCGTGCGCGTGCTGCTTGCGTATGTGCTGGGACGGTATCTCGGCTACGGTGTGGTCGGCGTGTGGTTTGCGCATGCGATCCTCGACTGGCTCGTGCGCGGCGCAGTGTTCATCTTGCGCTACCGCAGCGGCAAGTGGGAGAGCATGGGCATCAAAACATAATGATAAAAAAGAGTCCGCTTCACGAAAGCGGACTCTTTTTTACATTTCGACGGTGATGTTGTCGGTGCCGTGCTGCTCAAATTCGCCTAAGTAGGTGTCCATGCGTTCGCGCAGCTCGTCAACATTTTCAGGCGTGGGCGCGTCGCTGTCCATATCGCGCAGGGCAAGCTCCTGAGCGAGGATCTCGAAGAACATGGTGTCCTCGTAGGCCATGATGGCCTCGTGGATGCCGCCCTCGGCAAAGGCACGCGAGGGGATCAGCTCCCCCTGGTAGGCCTCGACCAGAGGCACCATGCCATGGGAGAGGCAGTGGGCAAAAACGGCGCTTTCCACATCGTCGTATTCTTGAATGCGGTCATCGCCGCGGGTGGAGTTCATCACCCAGTTGCCAACGTAGACCAGATCGAGAAGACGGCGGAATTGCTTTTCCGTCAGATCAATTTTCATAGTGATGCCTCCTTCTGAAGCTCCTGAAATCTGCTTAGCAGAGATTATAGCACGCACCGCTGTGTTTTGCCATAGCAAAAACAGGGAAACACACAAAAATTAAAAATGCGCCTTGTGCCTTTTCCTGCGCCGTAGTATGATGACAAAAACAGGATAAGAGAGGACAGTATGAAAAAACTCGTTTGGCTCACTGTACACGGCGAGCAGAAATATGAAGGCATGAGCGCCGACAGCTCCGAGCTGCGCGTGCGCGGCACGATGGAGACAACGAAAGACGGATATCTCCTGCGCTACGAAGAGGCAGATGAGACCGGCAGAGTGACCACGGCGACGCGCCTTGCGCTTGCACCGGACTGCGTGATTCTGACGCGCACGGGCGAGGTGACGAGCGAGATGGTGTTTGAGGCAGGGGAGGAGCACACCTCATTCTATGCCGTACCCTACGGAACCTTGCCGATCTCGGTGAAGGCAGAGTCGGTCAAATGGAGAATTGAAGAGACCGGCGGTATGCTTGCCCTGCGCTATGCGATCAACATCGGCGGGCAGAGGGGCGAGTGCGCCCTGCGCGTCCGCGTGCGAACGGAAGAGGAATAGGAAAGAGGACTGCCCGGCGGCAGTCCTCTTTTTTACGCGCCGAAGAACAGGCGCACAAAAAATGCCGAGGAGAGGAACATCGCTGCGTCGGCGCAAAGGGCGGCGGGAATGGTGTAGCGCGTTTTGGTGATTCCTGCCGCGCCGTAATAGACGGCAACAGTGTAAAATGTCGTTTCGCTCGAGCCGAGCATGACCGCCGCCACGCGGCCAATATAGGAATCCACGCCATGTGTGCGCATGATCTCCGATCCGACGGCCAGCGCGCCGCTGCCGGAGATGGGGCGGATAAACAGCAGCGGCGCGGTTTCGGCAGGAATGCCGAGCGCATCGAGCGCGGGGGCAAGAAACGCGCCGAGCGCTTCCGTTGCGCCGGAAGCGCGCAGCATATAAACGGCGCTCAAGAGCGCGATGAGCGTGGGCAAAACGTGCAGCAGCACGGCAAGCCCCTCCTCTGCGCCCTTGGTGAGCGCAGCGTAGACGTCGACGCGCTTGCGCGCGGCGAAGCAGGCGGTGAAGGCGAGCAGTACCGGCACGATCAGCGTAGAGAGCGGCATAGGCTAATCCCTCCAGAAGCGGGAAAGCAGCTTTGCAGCGAGTAGTCCTGTGAGGACGGAGAGGAGCGATGTGAGCCATACGGCGGGCAGGATGTCAAACGGGTCGCGGCTGCCGAGCGAAGAGCGAACGCCTGCGAGCGTGGTGGGCAGGAGCTGAAGGGACGCTGTGTTGAGCACCACGAACAAACACAGTTCGTCTGACGCTCTGCCGCCGCAGCCACGGCTCATGCGGCGGGCTGCGCGGATGCCGAGCGGCGTTGCTGCGTTGCCAAGGCCGAGAAGATCGGCCGAGAGGTTGGCGGAAACGGCGGCGAGCGTTTCGCTGTCACGGCTCGAGCGAGGCAAAAGCCTTTTGAGCAGCGGGCGGAACAGGGCGGCAAGGCGGTCAGTGAGCGCACACTGGTTCATCACTTCCATCAGCCCTGTCCAGAGACACATCACGCCGCACATCGCAAAGCACAATTCAACCGCACTCTGCGCCCCCTCAAGCGCGGCGGTGCCGAGCGCGTCCCAATTTCCCGTCCAAGCGCCGAAGAAAAGAGATACAACCACCATTCCCGTCCAAAGGTAAGCCATTGCCATGCCCATCAACTCCTTTGCCCTTAAATATATCAGTGGGAGAGGGAGAATATACCGCGTGCTGTGGGCGAAATTGTCTGATTTTGAGAGCCTTTGCGCCGATGAAAAAATTTCTCGAAAAAATTTAAAAATTGTCTTGACATGTGCAATTAGTTTTGGTACTATATGCAAGTCCGCGATTGGGCGCATCCTGCCCTATTTGCGCGATATTGCGATGAACCGGGAGATTGCTCAGAACGCTGAGGTAACTTTCGGGGAGTATGTCCGAACATCGGGCGGCTGAGAGAATATCTGTACGTTGCGTAGATCGCTGCGCCATGTGTAGACCGGCCGTTTATTCGTGCCGGTTTTTCTATGAGCCGGAATGATACGCACGGATAAGCGTACAGGAAAAACTCTCACCGTACGGCTTCGACAATGCAAGAATACCGTACAAAATGAAGGAGAAACCAAAATGGCAAAAGAAATGATCCGCATTCGTCTCAAGGCCTATGACCACCAGGTCATCGACCAGAGCGCAGAGAAGATCGTCGAGACCGCCAAGCGCACCGGCGCTACCGTCTCCGGCCCCATCCCTCTGCCCACCAAGAAGGAAGTCGTCACCATCCTGCGCGCTGTTCATAAGTATAAGGACAGCCGTGAGCAGTTTGAGCGCCGCACCCACAAGCGTCTGATCGACATCACCAACTCCACCCCCAAGACGGTTGAGGCTCTGATGGGCCTTGAGCTTCCTGCCGGCGTTGAGATCGAGATCAAGCTCTGATCCCTCGCTTCATTACATTTCGCGTCCGCAGACGCGAAACCAATGAAATCGTTTTTGGCCGCGACATGCGCGTGGACAAAAACACCTCTCAGTTTGTTTGTGTGCGAGCACAGCGAGTGCGCAAAACAAACTGTAAACCCAACTCAAAAAACGGCTCGCCGTTTTTTGAAATTACCTTTGTTGCTCTACCCAAAAGCCCATCGACTTGCGTGAGATGGGCGGGGTCAAGTCGGCAGAGCAATGGCGGGAGTTGCCGCTAACTAAGCCGACCAATAACCTTTACAGGAGGATCATACATGAAAGCAATCATCGGCAGAAAAGTTGGCATGTCTCAGATCTTCGACGAAAAGGGCCACGTCATTCCGGTCACCGTTATCGAGGCCGGCCCCTGCGTGGTCACTCAGAAGAAGACCAACGAGAAAGACGGTTATGAGGCTGTCCAGCTTGGCTATGAGGACATTCGCGAAGCGAAGCTCTCCAAGCCCGAACTCGGCCACCTGAACAAGGCTGGCGTTTCCCCCAAGAAGTACCTGCGTGAGTTCAACCTTGACAACGCTTCCGAGCTGGAGCTCGGTGCCATCATCAAGGCGGATACCTTCCAGTCCGGCGACTTCGTCGACGTGACCGGCACGAGCAAGGGTCACGGTTACACCGGCGTTATCAAGCGCTGGAACGCCAGCCGCGGTCGTATGACCCACGGCGGCGGCCCTGTCCATCGTCACGCCGGTTCCATGGGTTCCACCACCGACCCCAGCCGTATCTTCAAGGGCAAGATCGGCCCCGGTCAGTACGGTGTGGAGACTGTCACCATCCAGAACCTTGAGGTCGTCAAGGTCGACCCCGAGCTCAACATGCTCGTCGTCCGCGGCGCGGTTCCCGGCCCCAAGGGCAGCCTCGTCACCGTGAAGACCACCGTCAAGGTCCACAAGATCAAGCAGGCTGGTGCCGACATCAGCAAGAACCCGCAGAAGGCTTCCGGCCGCAACCCGCAGAAGGCTTCCGCCAGAAATATGTAAGGAAAGGAGTGCTTGAGAAATGTCTACGATTAAGGTTGTCAGCATGACCGGCGCTGAAGTCGGTTCCGTCGAGCTGAACGACGCGATCTTCGGCATCGAGCCGAATATGAGCGTTGTTCATGAAGTCGTCAAAAATCATCTCGCCAACTGCCGTCAGGGCACGCAGAGCGCTCTGACCCGCGCTGAGGTTTCCGGCGGCGGCAGAAAGCCGTGGCGTCAGAAGGGTACCGGCCGCGCCCGTCAGGGCAGCACCCGCGCGCCCCAGTGGACGCACGGCGGTATCGTCTTCGCCCCCAAGCCCCGCAGCTACAGCTACGTGCTGAATAAGAAGGTCAAGCGTCTGGCGCTCAAGAGCGTGCTGTCCGCCAAGGCGGCACAGGGCGAGATCGTCGTTGTCGACAAGATCGCGCTCGACGCTATCAAGACCAAGGACTTCCGCAGCTTCCTCACCGCCGTCAAGGCGGACGGCAAGGCCGCTGTCGTCACTCCCGAGGTCAACGAGATCGTCGTTAAGAGCGCTCGCAACCTGCCCGGTGTCACCACCGCGCCCGCGAAGCTCATCAACGTCTACGATCTGCTCAACGCCAAGACCCTTGTGATCGACAAGGAAGCCCTCGCAGTCATCGAGGAGGTGTTCGCATAATGGCAAACGTTTACGACATCATTATTCGTCCCATCATCACCGAACGTTCCATGGCTGACGTTGCGAACAAGAAGTATGTGTTCGAAGTCGCCAAGGACGCCGGCAAGGTGGAGATCAAAAACGCTGTTGAAGCCGCTTTCGGCGTCAAGGTCGCCAAGGTCAACACGATCAACGTCAACGGCAAGGCCAAGCGCCTCGGCGCCGGCCGCCTGGGCAAGACCCGCAGCTGGAAGAAGGCCTATGTGCAGCTCACTGAGGATTCCAAGACCATCGAGCTGTTCGAGGGCATGGTGTAAGGAGGATTTGAGAAATGGCTATTAAGACGTTTAAGCCCACTACCCCCTCCCGCCGTCACATGACTGTGTCCGCCTTCGAGGGGATCGATAAGAAGGCCAAGCCCGAGCGCAGCCTGGTCGAGTCTCAGAAGAAGCATGCCGGCCGCAACAGCTACGGCCGCATCACCGTCCGCCATCACGGCGGCGGCAACAAGCAGAAGTACCGTATCATCGACTTCAAGCGCGACAAGATGGATATGCCCGCAACTGTCCTGCGCCTGGAGTACGACCCCAACCGCAGCGCATTCATCGCTCTCGTCCAGTACGAGGACGGCGAGAAGCGCTACATCATTGCTCCTGTCGGCCTGAAGGCTGGTGACAAGGTCATCTCCTCCGCCTCCGCCGACATTAAGCCGGGCAACTGCCTGCCCATCGCCAACATCCCTGTCGGTACCGTCATCCACAACATTGAGATGCACCCCGGCAAGGGCGCTCAGCTCGTCCGCTCCGCCGGTACCGCTGCGCAGCTGATGGCGAAGGAGAACGGCGACGCTCAGATCCGTATGCCTTCCGGCGAAGTGCGCATCGTCCGCACCAACTGCATGGCCGTCATCGGCCAGGTCGGCAACATCGATCACGAGAACGTTCACATCGGTAAGGCCGGCCGCAAGCGCCACATGGGCGTCCGTCCGACCGTCCGCGGTTCCGTCATGAACCCGAACGACCACCCCCACGGCGGTGGTGAAGGTAAGAGCCCTGTCGGTCACCCCGGTCCCATGACCCCGTGGGGCAAGCCGGCTATGGGTTACAAGACCCGTTCCAAGAAGAACCCGACGAACAAGTTCATCGTCAAGCGTCGTAACGATAAGTAAAAGGAGGCAATGTAAAAATGAGCAGAAGCATTAAAAAAGGCCCGTTTGTTGCCCCTGAGCTGATCAAGCGAGTCGAAGAGATGAACAAGACCGGTGAGAAGAAGGTTCTCAAGACCTGGAGCCGCAGCTCCACCATCTTCCCCTCCTTCGTCGGTCACACGATCGCCGTCCACGACGGTCGCAAGCACGTTCCCGTTTATATTCAGGAAGATATGGTCGGCCACAAGCTGGGCGAGTTCGCTCCCACCCGTACGTTCCGCGGCCATACCAAGACGAAATAAGGAAGGAGAATGCAGAACATGGAAGCTAAAGCGTATCTGAGATATGTCCGCATCTCTCCCCGCAAGGTCCAGATCGTCTGCGACCTGATCCGCGGTAAGGACATCAACACCGCCATGGCGCTCCTGATGCAGACCCCCAAGGCTGCGTCCGAGCCCCTGGTCAAGCTCTTAAAGAGCGCCGTCGCCAACGCCGAGAACAACTTCAGCATGGATACCTCCAAGCTGTACGTGTCCGAGGTCTACGCGACTTCCGGCCCCATCCTCAAGCGCATGATCCCCGCCAGCAAGGGCCGCGGCTACCGCATCAACAAGAGAACCTCTCACGTGACGCTCGCCGTCGCTGAGAGAGACTAAAGGGAGGAGACAGTTTCATGGGACAGAAAGTTAATCCCCACGGCATGCGCGTCGGCGTCATCAAAGACTGGGACTCCCGCTGGTATGCCAGAGACGAGAAGGTCGGCGACCTGATCGTTGAAGATAACAAGATCCGCAAGTTCGTCAAGAAGAGCCTGTACGGCGCCGGCGTGCCCAAGATCGAGATCGAGCGCAGCAACGATGTTGTGACTCTCTTCGTTCATTGTGCCCGCCCCGGCATGGTCATCGGCAAGGACGGTGCGGAGGTCGAGAAGCTGCGTCTCGCGGTTGAGGCTCTGATCGGCAAGAAGGTCAAGCTCAACATCGTCGAGGTCCGCAATCCCGACATGAACGCTCAGCTCGTCGCTGAGAACATCGCCCAGCAGCTCGAAAAGCGTATCTCTCACCGCCGCGCGATGAAGAACGCCATGGGCCGCGCCATGCGCGCCGGTGCCAAGGGCATCAAGTGCTGCTGCTCCGGTCGTCTCGGCGGCCGCGAGATCGCCGGCGTTGAGCACTATCACGAGGGCACCATCCCCCTGCAGACCATCCGCGCCGACATCGAGTACGGCTTCGCTGAGGCTGCGACCACCTTCGGCCGCATCGGCGTGAAGGTTTGGATCTACAAGGGCGAGGTTCTCACCCAGACCCTGCGTACCACCCCGCGTACGCTCGACACCACCAAGCCCTATGAGGAGCGCCGTGAGCGTCGTCCCCGCCGCGATGGTGATCGTCGTCCCCGCCGTGATGGCCAGGGCGGCTATCAGCGCCGTGAGGGCGGCTTCAACCGCAACGGCAACCGTCCCCAGGGCGATCGTCCCCAGGGCGGCTACCGCAAGCCGGCCGAGAATAAGGAAGGAGGCGCTCAGTAATGCTTCTGCCGAAGAGAGTGAAATATCGTCGCGTTCAGCGCGGTCGTATGACCGGCAAGGCGACCCGCGGCAACACCATTACTTATGGTGAGTACGGCCTCCAGGCCACTGAGCCCGCGTGGATCACCAGCAACCAGATCGAGGCGGCTCGTGTCGCTATGACCCGTTACACCAAGCGTGGTGGTCAGGTCTGGATCAAGATTTTCCCCGATAAACCCGTTACCAAGCAGCCTGCCGAGACCCGTATGGGTTCCGGTAAGGGCTCTCCCGAGTATTGGGTAGCAGTTGTTAAGCCCGGCCGTATCATGTTTGAGATCGCCGGTGTTTCCGAAGAAGTCGCGCGTGAGGCGCTCCGTCTGGCCAGCCACAAGCTGCCCATCAAGACGAAGATCGTCAAGCGCGAGGCCGAGACCCAGGAAGTAGGTGAATGAGATGAAGGCAAGTGAAGTTCGTGCCATGAGCGTCGCTGAGCTGAACACCAAGCTCGACGCCCTGAAGAAGGACCTGTTTATGCTGCGCATGCAGCACGCGACGAACCAGCTGGATAACCCCCAGAAGCTCGTCCAGACCAAGCGTGATATTGCCCGAGTCAAAACCATGATCCGTGAGAAGGAGGAGAAGTAACATGGAAGAGAAGAGAATTTCCTCCCGTAAGGTCCGCGTTGGTAAGGTCGTTTCCGACAAGATGGACAAGACCGTCGTTGTTGCGATCGCTGACCGCGTGGCCCATCCCCTGTATAAGAAGATCGTCGGCCGCACCTATAAGCTCAAGGCCCACGATGAGAACAACCAGTGCGGTATCGGTGATACCGTCAAGGTGATGGAGACCCGCCCCCTGTCCAAGGACAAGCGTTGGCGCGTGGTCGAAATCGTCGAGAAAGCTAAGTAAGGAGGTACCGGAACAATGATTCAGCAGGAAAGTTTTCTGAAGGTCGCCGATAACACCGGTGCCAAGGAAATCAAGTGCATCCGCGTTCTCGGTGGCTCCGGCCGCAAGTACGGCAACATCGGCGATATCATCGTCGCGTCCGTGCGCAAGGCTGCCCCGGGCGGTCAGGTCAAGAAGGGCGAGGTCGTCAAGGCTGTTATCGTCCGCTCTGCCAAGGGCGTCCGCCGCGAAGACGGCACCTATGTCCGCTTCGACGAGAATGCTGCGGTCCTGATCAAGGACGACAAGAACCCCAGCGGCACCCGTATCTTTGGGCCCGTCGCTCGTGAGCTGCGTGAGAAGGACTTCCTGAAGATCCTCTCCCTGGCTCCGGAAGTTGTCTAAGGAGGGCTTGAAGAATGGCTATGAATGTGAAGAAGGGCGATACCGTTATCGTCCTGTCCGGCAAGGACAAGGGCAAGCAGGGCAAGGTGCTCGGCACCGTCCCCAGCGAAGCCAAGGTCGTCGTGGAGGGCATCAACATGGTGACCTGCCACGTCAAGCCCCGCAAGCAGGGCGAGACCGGCGGCATCGTGCAGCGTGAGGCTGCCATGTACGCTTCCAAGGTGCAGGTCGTTTGCCCCAAGTGCGGCAAGGGTACCCGCGTCGCTCATAAGATCGCTGACGGCAAGAAGTCCCGCGTGTGCAAGCACTGCGGCGCCGAACTCTAAGAAAGGAGAGTAGTTCACAATGGCAAGACTGAAAGAACAGTATAAGGCAGAAGTGGCACCCGCTCTCTATAAGAAGTTCGGTTATAAGTCCACCATGGAGGTCCCCAAGATCGACAAGGTCGTCGTGAACGTCGGCTGCGGCGAGGCCAAGGAGAACGCTAAGGTTCTCGAGGCTGTTGTGCGCGATCTGACCACCATCACCGGCCAGAAGGCCGTCGTCACCAAGGCGAAGAAGTCCATCGCAAACTTCAAGTTGCGTGAAGAAATGCCCATCGGCGCGAAGGTCACCCTCCGCGGCGACAAAATGTGGGAGTTCCTCGATCGCCTGTTCAATGTTGCGCTTCCCCGTGTCCGCGACTTCCGCGGCATCAGCGCCAACGCTTTCGACGGCCGCGGCAACTATGCCCTGGGCATCAAGGAGCAGCTGATCTTCCCCGAGATCGAGTACGATAAGATCGACAAGATCCGCGGCATGGACATCGTCATCTGCACGACCGCCCAGACCGATGAAGAAGCTCGCGAGCTGCTGACTCTGGTCGGCGCTCCCTTTGAACGCTGATTAGGAGGAGAACGAAATGGCTAAGAAGTCTATGATCCTGAAGCAGCAGGCGCCTGCGAAATTCTCCACCCGCAAGTACAACCGGTGCAAGCTGTGCGGCCGTCCCCACGCTTACCTGCGTGACTACGGTGTGTGCCGTATCTGCTTCCGTACGCTGGCGTACAAGGGCGAGATCCCCGGCGTCCGCAAGGCTTCCTGGTGATCTTTTGCCCTCATACTTCGTTGGCGCGGCTCGGCGTACACAAAGTACGCCATCGCCTCGCCGACTCGTCTGAGAACAAAATCTCTACCAGGAGAACTCCGGCAGAGAGCGTCGCTCTCCGCCGAACCCATGTACCTAAGAGCCGCAAGGCTCCGGTAATACAGGATGGCGAAAGGTCACTGGTAATTAAACACCGACAGTGCGCTGCCGACGGACTAAATTATCAGTGATACCTCGCTGCCTTAACAGGCGTGAGCCTGTAACTCTAAAATAGGAGGAAACATTCGTATGCACATCACTGATCCTGTTGCCGATATGCTGACCCGTATCCGCAACGCCAACAACGCCAAGCACGAGACCGTCGACGTTCCTGCTTCCAACATGAAGAAGAGCATCGCTCAGATCCTGCTGGATGAGGGCTACATCAAGTCCTTCCAGGTCATCGACGACGGTACCCAGGGCGTTATCCGCATCACCCTGAAGTACAATGCCGGCAAGGAGAAGGTCATCTCCGGCCTGCGCCGCGTGTCCAAGCCCGGCCTGCGCGTCTATGTGGGCGCCGACGAGCTGCCCCGCGTGCTGCGTGGTCTCGGCATCGCGATCGTATCCACTTCCAAGGGCGTCATGACCGACAAGGCTGCTCGCGCAGCGCACGTCGGCGGCGAAGTCCTTGCGTTCGTATGGTAAGGAGGTATTTGAACAATGTCGAGAATTGGTAGAATGCCCATTACCGTCCCCGCCGGTGTGGAAGTCACCATCGCGGAGAACAACGTTGTTACCGTCAAGGGCCCTAAGGGCACCCTGACCCAGGCCCTGCGTCCGGAGATGATCCTGGAGCAGGACGGCAACACCATCCACGTCAAGCGCCCCTCCGACGACAAGCTGCACTGCGCGCTGCACGGCATGACCCGTGCCCTGCTGCACAACATGGTCGTCGGCGTCAGCGAAGGCTTCAAGAAGGAGCTGGAGATCAACGGTGTCGGCTATCGTGCCGCCAAGGAGGGCAACGAGCTGGTCATGAACCTCGGTTACTCCCATCCCGTGAAGATGGCGGAGATCGACGGTATCACCATCGAAGTGCCCGGCCCCAACAAGGTCGTGATCTCCGGTCCCGACAAGCAGAAGGTGGGCCAGTTCGCGGCGGAAGTCCGCGAGAAGCGTCCTCCCGAGCCTTATAAGGGCAAGGGCATCAAGTATGTTGACGAAGTCATCCGCCGCAAGGTCGGTAAGACCGGCGCTAAGAAGTAAGGAGGTGTGCCGATATGATTAAAAGACCCGATACCAAAGCGCAGCGCATCAAGCGCCATAAGCGCGTTCGCGCGAAAGTCTCCGGCACTCCCGAGAGACCCCGCCTGAACGTTTTCCGTTCTGAAAAGAACATCTACGCCCAGATCATCGACGATGTCGCCGGCAACACGCTGGTCGCCGCTTCCTCCCTGGACAAGGCGATCGAAGGCAACGGCGGCAACAAGGCTGCCGCCCGTGCGGTCGGCAAGCTGATCGCCGAGCGTGCCAAGGCCAAGGGCATCGACACGGTCGTTTTCGACCGCGGCGGTTACCTGTACCACGGCCGCGTTGCAGAGCTGGCTGAAGGCGCCCGCGAGGGCGGCCTGGAATTCTAAGGGAGGAGGAAAATACAATGCCTAGATTTGAACGCGAACAGAGCGAATACATGGAAAAGCTCGTTTTCCTCAACCGTGTTTCCAAGACCGTGAAGGGCGGCCGTGTGGCCAAGTTCTCTGCTCTGATGGTCGTTGGCGACGGCAAGGGCAAGGTCGGTTACGGCCTTGGCAAGGCCGCTGAAGTCCCCGAGGCGATCCGCAAGGGTCTCGAGGCCGCCAAGAAGAACATGATCACCGTTACCCTTGATGGTACCACCATTCCTCACGAGACGATCGGCGAGTTCGGCGCCGGCCGCGTGCTGATGAAGCCCGCTGCCCCCGGTACCGGCGTGATCGCCGGCGGTGCTGTCCGTGCCGTCGTTGAGGCTGCCGGCATCAAGGATATCCGTACCAAGTGCCTGCGCTCCAACAACCCCAACAACGTTGTTGGTGCTGCGATCGAAGGCCTGAAGTCCATGCGCAGCGCGGAGCAGGTCGCCAAGATCCGCGGCAAGAGCGTGGAAGAGATCATCGGTTAAGGAGGCAGAGCATCATGGCGAATTTGAAAGTTAAGCTCGTCAAGAGCTTGAACGGCAGACATGTTAAGCATATTGCTACTGCCAAGTCCATGGGTCTGCGCAAGATCGGCGATATGAGCGTGCAGCCCGACAACGACCAGACGCGCGGCAAGATCGCCCAGATCGGCTATCTGCTGCAGGTCACTGAAGAGAAATAAGGAGGAACAGATATGGAACTGTATAATCTGTCTCCCGCCGCTGGTTCCACCAAGGAAGCGTTCCGCAAGGGTCGCGGCCACGGCAGCGGCAACGGCAAGACCGGCGGCCGCGGTCATAAGGGTCAGAAGGCTCGCAGCGGCGGCGGTGTGCGCGTCGGTTTCGAAGGCGGCCAGATGCCTCTGGCACGCCGTACCCCGAAGCGCGGCTTCAACAACATTTTTGCAAAGCCCTATGAGATCATCAACCTGAGTGCGCTCAACAAGTTTGAGGACGGCGAGACCGTTACCGCAGAGACTCTGCTTGCTAAGGGTATCCTGAGCAAATGCACGTATGGTTACAAGGTTCTTGGTAACGGCTCCGTTACCAAGAAGGTCACCGTTCAGGCTGCTGCTTTTTCCCAGTCTGCTAAGGAAGCAATTGAAGCAGCTGGCGGAAAGGCAGAGGTGGTCTAAGTGATTCAGACGATTCGTAAGGCCTGGGGAGTTCCCGAACTGCGCAAGAAGATCGTGTTCACGCTGTTGATCCTTCTGATCTTCCGCCTCGGTAACGCGATCCCCGTCCCCTATATCAACACGACGCTGCTTGGCAATTATCTCGATAGCATGAGCGGCACCGTGCTTGGCCTCTACAACGTCATGTCCGGCGGCGCGTTCGCAGAAGCGACGGTCTTCGCGCTGGGCGTTCAGCCCTACATCAACAGCTCGATCATCATTCAGCTGCTGACCATTGCGATCCCCGCGCTCGAGCGCCTTGCACGCGACGGCGGCGAGGCCGGCAAGAAGAAAATCGCCTCCATCACCCGCTACGCAACTGTGGCGATCGCCCTCCTGCAGGGCTTTGGCTACTACATGATCTGCAAGAACTACAACATTCTCGAGCAGCAGGGCATCTGGCCGGCGCTTGTGATCATCGTTTCCTTTGTTGCAGGTTCTTCCTTCGTCATGTGGCTGGGCGAGCAGGTCAATGAATTCGGTGTCGGCAACGGTATCTCCATTATCCTGTTTGCAGGCATTCTGTCCCGCGTGCCCAACATGATCACCATGGCGGGCGGCTACATCAGCGGCAAGGGCTCCATCGGTTATCTGTGGATCGCTCTGCTGCTGATCGGTATGCTTGCAATGGTCGTTCTGATCGTTCATGTCAACGAAGCAGAGCGCCGCATCCCCGTCCAGTACGCCAAGCGTCAGGTCGGCCGCAAGATGTACGGCGGCCAGGCATCTACCCTTCCCATGAAGGTGAACATGTCCGGCGTTCTGCCCATCATCTTTGCGCAGTCCATCGCGTCTCTGCCCGCTACCATCTGGGCGTTCGTCGGTACTCCCGAGGAAGGCACCGTTGGCCGCAGCATCTACAACGCGATCGACACCAAGTCTGTGCTGTATCTGATCCTCTACTTCCTGATGATCATCGGCTTCAGCTACTTCTACGCTACCATTCAGTTCAACCCCGTTGAGATCTCCAACAATCTCAAGCGCAACGGCGGCTTTATCCCCGGCTTCCGTCCGGGCAAGCCCACGTCCGACTTTATTGCCAAGGTTCTCAACAAGGTCACCCTGTTTGGTGCCATCTATCTCGGCATCGTTGCGATCTGCCCGCTGATCGCCGGCAAGCTGCTGGGCAACCCCAGCCTCGCCATCGGCGGTACGTCGGTCATCATCGTTGTCGGTGTTGCACTTGAGACTGTCCGTGCACTGGAATCCCAGATGATGATGCGCCAGTACAAGGGCTTCCTCGAATAAGAGAGGCGTTTTTATGAAACTGATTTTATTGGGCGCTCCGGGCGCCGGCAAAGGCACGCAGGCTGCTGTCATCTCCCGTGAGCTTGGAATCCCCGCGATTTCCACCGGTAACATTCTGCGCGCGGCCATTCAAGAGGGTACGCCGACGGGAATGAAGGCTAAGACCTATATGGACGAAGGCCATCTGGTACCCGATGAGGTCATCATCGGCATCATTAAAGAGCGACTTGCCGAACCCGATTGTGCAAAGGGCTACATCCTCGACGGTGTGCCCCGCACGATCGCGCAGGCGGAAGCTCTTGAGGCGGCCGGTATCAAGTTCGATCATGTCGTTTCCATGGAGATCGCTGACGCGACCATTATGGAGCGCATGAGCGGGCGCAGAGTGTGCAGCAAGTGCGGCGCGAGCTACCATGTTGTGGCGGTGCCGCCCAAAGTCGAAGGCGTCTGCGATGTCTGCGGCGGCGAGCTGGTCACTCGTAAAGATGATAAGCCCGAGACGGTGAAAAATCGCCTTGAGGTCTATCATAGAGAGACAGAACCGCTCAAGGATTTCTACCGCGAGCGTGGAGTTCTGTATCCGGTGGAGGACATGGGGCCGGTGGAGGCCACCTCCAAAGCGATCCTCGCAATTCTGAGACAGGATGGTTAATCCATGATTATTGTGAAATCAGAGCGCGAGATCGAATTGATGCGCCGAGCGGGAAAAATTACCGCGGCTGCCCGTGCGTTAGCAGGGGAAATGGTAAAGCCCGGCGTAACAACCCGAGAAATTGACAAAGCAGTGTTCCATTTCATTCGTTCGCAGGGCGCTGAGCCGTCGTTTTTAAACTACAACGGCTATCCCGCCAGCGTATGCGTGTCTGTCAATGACGAGGTCATTCACGGCATTCCGGGTCCCCGGGTGCTCAAAGATGGCGATATCGTCAGTGTGGACGTGGGCGCATACATCGGCGGCTTCCACGGCGACTGCGCGGCCACCTACGCCTGCGGAACCATTTCCGAAGAGGCGCAGCGGCTGATCGACGTGACTCGTCAGAGCTTCTTTGAGGGGATCGCGCAGGCCCGCGAGGGCAACCGCATCTCCGACATCTCCCACGCCGTACAGGCGTATGTGGAGGCGAACGGCTTCTCCGTCGTGCGTGAGTATGTTGGTCATGGTATCGGCAGAAACATGCACGAAGCGCCCGAGATCCCCAACTTCGGGGCGCCGGGCCACGGGCCGAAGCTGCTGCGCGGCATGACGATCGCCGTCGAACCAATGGTGAACGCGGGAACCGCAGCCATTCGCCAGATGAGCGACGGCTGGACCGTCAAGACCCGTGACGGCAAATACGCGGCACACTACGAGAACACGATCCTCATCACCGCCGGAGAGCCCGAAATTCTGACGGCTCCCGCACCGTAAGAGGACGCCATGGACATTGCGAATCTTGTTCAGGCAACTGCCGGCAGAGAGCAGGGAAAATACTTCTTCATTCTGGAAACAGAAGGGGAGTACCTGCTGCTGGCCGACGGCAAGAGCCGCAGGATCGAAGCGCCGAAGCGGAAAAAGCAAAAGCATGTCCGCTTCATCGCAGAGAGCGCGGCGCCTGTCGCCGAGAAGATCAGAAGCAAGGAAAAAATCACAAACAGTGAGCTTCGTAAAGCCATCGCCGCATACAGCGGCAAGGAAAATCCGGACCAGGAGGGATAACACTTGGCAAAATCCGACATGATTGAAGTGGAAGGCGTCGTCGTAGAGGCCATGCCCAACACCACATTCCAAGTAGACATTGGAAATGGTCACACGATCTTAGCGCATATTTCCGGAAAGCTCAGAATGAATTTCATCAGGATTC
>ERZ773130.776-NODE-776-length-35543-cov-12.053032_pt1 | contig 35543 bp, 30 predicted proteins | sample MGYA00511919_ERZ773130 | MGnify/ENA primary metagenome ERZ773130 (study PRJEB29015, sample SAMEA2737851) | human gut metagenome | biome: human gut; feature: human-associated habitat; material: faeces | place: China | collected 2012 ...
ATTTTCGTACAACGGAACAAAACAGACACGGCTTTGTGCAATTTGTCAATCAAGATGTTTAAATGCACTATCTGACCCCAACATCATATGATTCGATTATCCAAAAATGAAATCCACCTTTTGATAATCGAATCCCATAAATGAAGAAACCCCGGTAACATCACTGTTCCGGGGTTTCTCCGAGGAGTTTAGTTATGAAAATGTTAATCTATATAAAGGAAATTGCGTCGAAAGAATTGTCGGGATGTACAGCCTTTATTCTATACAACCTTGTTTAACAACCCGCCTGGGTAAGCGTTGTTAACTTCTTTCGATGGTTACAGTATACGGAAAAAATATGTCTTAAGTGTGACGATTTTCGAAAAGATTTATAAAAATCCTTATTTTTGTTTTTATATTTTATTTATAAATACAATTCTTTCCACATGATAATTTATGTTATAATAAAATCCTAATGTAACAGACAGGAGGACTTTATATGACCGAAACACCTATATTTGAAAACCGGAGATACTGTGAAGAATGTCACTGTCTTCTTCCCACATCCTACGAGGGAACTTTGTGCCCCCGCTGTTTAGAGCAGGAACTTTTTCATCAGGTAAAAGAATATATTCAGTCAAACAACGCCACCGCTTATGATGTTGCAACACACTTTCATCTTCCGCTCAGCCGTATTAAAGAATGGATTGATGACGGGATGATCGAATACAAAGACATTCCCGGTCACAAACTTTAAATTGACTATTTCAAAAAACCATTGATAATCTGTTCTTCCGCTTCTTTTTCTGTAAGTCCAAGTGTCATCAGCTTGGTCAGCTGCTCTCCGGCTATTTTTCCGATAGCAGCTTCATGAATCAGATTTGCGTCAATATTGTTGGCAGTCAGCTGCGGACTTGCAGTCACACAGGCGTTATCCATAATGATGGCATCACATTCACTGTGTCCTGCACAGGCTGCATTACCATTCATAACGGAGAAAAATTCCTGTTTTGATTCCCCTTTTGCAACAGAACGTGACACCAGATTCACACTGGAATTATCCCCGTTAATATCCACATGAAAATCTGTCTTCGCGTACTGTTTTCCGTGTGTCATGATCTTCTCATGAATTTCTAAAGATGCATTTTCTGCAAGATCACCTTTTGTCACACGGACTGTGGAATCAATCCCTTTGATCTGGGTCGTCTCCATCTCCATATGTGCCCCCTCTTTTAAGTGCACAATGGTCTGCGGATTCATGATATTCTCTCCGTTGCCGTCACCCTCGCCGTAATGGCGCTCAATGTAGCGGACCTTTGCATTTTTTTCCAGATAAAACGTATGCACACCGTCATGTTTGGAGGTATCTACACCACAGTTATGGATTCCGCATCCTGCCACAATCGTGACATCTGCACCCTCACCGATATAAAAATCATTGTAAACGCATTCCTGCATTCCACTCTCACTCAAAAGAACCGGAATGTGTACACTCTCGTTGACCGTTCCCGGTTTGATGATAATGTCGATTCCATCCTTATCAGTCTTTGTTACAATATCAATATTTGCAGTTGTATTTCTTCCGAGTTTGGTTCCGTTGGCACGAATGTTATAGGCACCCTCCGGGATCTCGTGCAGTCCTGCCACCTGCTCTAATAAATTTTTCTGTATTAAATCCATTTTTATCCTCACTTCCTCATACTCATACATTACAGCTTGCTGGTCAGTGTCTCACAGGCCCCTGCTGTATGAAGCAGTTCCGGAAGTACTTCTTCCTTGGTTCCGATTGTCTTAACCTGTCCGTTTGCGATCACCACGATCTTATCTGCAATGTCTAAAATACGCTCCTGATGTGAAATGATAAGAATCGTTCCCTGAATCTCATCACGCATTTTTTCAAATACCTTGATCAGACTGTTAAAACTCCAGAGATCGATTCCCGCCTCAGGCTCATCAAAAATGGAAAGCTTTGTTCCGCGTGCCGTGATCATCGCGATCTCAATACGCTTTAACTCACCGCCGGAAAGACTGCCATTGATCTCACGGTCAATATACTCTCTCGCACACAGACCAACCTCCGATAAGATCTCACAGATCTCATTCACCGTCATCGTTCTTCCTGCTGCGATTGTGATCAGATCTTTGACTGTCAGTCCTTTAAAATGTACCGGCTGCTGAAATGCATAGCTGATGCCATGTTTTGCACGCTCGGTAATATCAAGTTCTGTAATATCCTCTCCATCTAAAATGATCTGACCGGATGTCGGCTTGATGATTCCGGCAATGATCTTTGCAAGTGTGGACTTTCCTCCACCGTTCGGTCCTGTGATCGCCACAAAATGCTCATCGATCGTAAGGCTGACATCTTTTAAGATCTCTTTGTTGTCCTGATTGTCCTCTACCTCATAAGTGATATTTCTTAACTCTAACATTTCTTCCTCCGTCTGCGTTTCGCCGCTTATCTTACCACGGAACGCGGATATTTTACCATAACTTCATTGAGCATCTCATCATCCGGCTCAAACTCATAACGCACAAGTCCTTTTTCGCCCTTTGCGATCAGCTCATACACCTTTGCTTCCGGGTCACCGGAAGTCAGATTTTTATATGCCAGATTCTTGTCATTTTCGTATTTGTATACGCTTCTGTCACCTCTTGGAGCAAATCCAAGTACATCATCCATCTGCACGCTGCCGATGGCTTTACGTCTGCTTTTTGCCTTGATCCGTGCGAAGCGGAACTCTCCATCATAATAGGTATATTCGTACTCTATATCCGAACGAAATGCCTGAAAATACCATACCAGTGCAAATGCGATTCCCGGGATCAGAAAAATAATCGGATTCACAAATGTAGCCAGCAAAAACATCAGGCAGGCAAGGATAAACCATGCTGTAGTTAACATTTTTTTGGAACCTGTTTTCTTTTTCGGAACGATCACTAATTTCTCATGCATATAATCTTCTCCTGTTTTCTTATATTTACCTGTTTTTCGACATACTCTTTTGGGCAGGCTGCCTTTTCCACCATCGTGGAACTGGTTCTATTTCACATACATCAGCATCTCTTTTGCAAGTCTGCCACAGGTCATACCTCTTATATTATCATGTAACAACTTGTCAGGCAAGGGCTGTCCCTCCATTCTCTGCATAAATACAGGAAATTTTATACATTTTTTATTTTTCTGTACATCGCACCTGTTATCGTGTAAAATAAAAGCAAATGGTTTTTTCGTAATTTTTCGCAGTTTTGCAACACATTTTTTACACACAATAACTTTTTATCATGGAGAACAAAAAAATGATCAATTATCAATATGAAAAAGAAGCATTTTCCACATTTAAAAATGGAATCCGCCGTGAATGGGCGTTGACCAACGGCATCGGCGGTTATGCCGGAAGTTCCCTGATCGGTGCACACAACCGGACGCATCAGGGTTATCTGATCGCGAGTCTCCACCCGCCGATCGAGCGCTATCTTGTTTTTTCCAAGATCAATGAATCTCTGTCCGTATTTGCAGCAGAAAACACCGGCAGTTCTGACGAAAAATTTCATCCCATTACGGACACGTTAAAAAAAGGATCTGTTCCAGCTGTATCTGCAGTGTATAACCTTGAGACTTCACAGCATAAGAAAAATGGCGAAACCTGTTACACACAGGGGCAGGAATATCTCGTCTCTTTTTCTTATGACGGAAGTGTTCACTACACATACCAGGCGGGCGATATCACGCTGAAAAAACATATCTGCTTAAAACATGGTGCCAATGTGTGTGCCATTGCCTATGAAATCGAAAATAATGGTCCGGATGCTTCTCTCACGCTGGTTCCGCTTTTTAATTTCCGTGAACACAGCGCATCCAGCCGCCCGGAAGATTTTCATTTTCGTACTTCCCTGATCGACAATTCACTCTGCCTGATCCCGGAAAGCCATCCTGATACTGCCATTTTGTTCCAGACCAGTGAAGGTATTTTTTCCGACCATACGCCTATGTTCGATATTGACATGCAGCTTCAGACCGAGGTCGATCTTGAGACGGACGGACTCGACTGTCATTATTGTCCACATGAAGTCACTGTTTTTCTTCCGGCGAAAAGCCACAAACAGATTTCCGTGCTCTGTTCCGTGATCGCTGCCGATGAAACATTTACAGATATCACGGCAGATACCGCTTTTGACATTTTAAAAGAACGGGAAAAGTATACAAAATCACTCTACGAAACGGCAGGTATCCACGATGATTTTGCAGATCGCCTGGTTCTCGCCGCGGATCAGTTTCTCTGTGACCGTGCTTCCACCGGCTATAAAACCGTGCTTGCCGGACTTCCATGGTTTACGGATTGGGGCCGTGACACGATGATCGCATTTACCGGACTGACGCTCTGCACCGGGCGCAGAAAAGATGCAGAGGAAATCCTTTTAACTTTTTCCAAATACATCCGTCACGGGATCGTGCCAAACATGTTCCCGGATGACAATGCCGCTCCGCTTTATAATACAGCGGACGCTTCCCTGTGGTATTTTTATGCAGTATGGCAGTATCTGCAGTATTATCCGGATACCGCTGCCAATGCGTTTGTACAGGAAAATATTTATCCTCATTTGAAGGAAATCATTTCCGCTTACAAAAACGGCACAGATTTCAGTATTTATATGGAGGAGGACGGTCTCATCCATGCCGGAAGCGGTCTTGACCAGATCACCTGGATGGACGTGCGTGTCGGTGACTGGGTTGCCACCCCGCGCCACGGAAAACCGGTGGAGATCAATGCGCTCTGGTATAATGCGCTGAAGGTCATGGAGGAACTTGCCCGGCGGTATGAGGGAGACGATGTTTTGGTTACTGGCGGTTCTGCCACAAGTTCCAGCAGTGAGGTTTCTGTTGCTGGTGCTGCCACGGGGTTGGACAGTCATGTTATGACCTCTCACGACTACGCCGCACTTGCGGAACTTGTAAAAGCATCGTTCTGCAGGAAGTTCTGGTGGGAAGAAAAGGGCTGTCTTTACGATGTCGTGGACGGGGATGAGCCGGATGACCATCTTCGCCCAAACCAGATCTATGCGGTGTCACTGCCTTTTACCATGTTATCGAAGGAGCAGGAAGCAAAAATCGTCGCATTTGTCAAAAAATATCTTTATATAGGCTGCGGACTTCGCTCTCTCACCAGTGACCATGCGGACTATCACGGCATTTACTGTGGTTCCCTGCCAAAGCGTGATGCAGCTTACCACCAGGGTACGGCATGGGGATTTCTGCTCGGCGGTTTTCTGTCCGCTTACGCAAAAGTCCACGACCATTCGCTGGAATGTACCAAAGAGCTGCTTTCCCTGCTCGGGCCGGTGCGTCATCATCTGACCGACAATGGCTGTATCGGCTCGATCTCCGAAATTTTCGACGGGGATGCACCTCACAATCCAAGAGGCTGCTATGCGCAGGCATGGAGCGTCGGTGAGACACTGCGGGCTTATATGCAGGATGTGCTGCCGTATATGTAACTTCCGTCCTGCTATCCTGCTATACGCATGATATACAAATGTACTGACATGCGTTACCACATAACATGATTGACCGACAGCACCGTTCGAGCGGTGCTTTTCACAGCTAACTTCTTCTCCGTGGGATGCGCATCCCGCCCGGAGGGCTTTTTAATTCATAGGACGTAATTTCCTATGAAGATTCGGGTGTCAAAAGATGGATTTTAATTTAGTGGCTGGCAAATTGCACAAAGCAGAGACTGTTTTTGTGACTTGGGGAAAAAATTAGAAAATTTTAGTTTGCCTGTCAATGCGCACAATGGGTGAAATTTCAGTATTAAAATCTGATTTCACCCATTTTTTCTAACTATTTAACAGCTTTCTATTGATTTTGGGTGAAATCTTCCTTTTTCTACTCATTTCACCCTGATTTTTCCAATTTTGTGGGTTATTCCGATTGATTCATATCTATTTCGCCCATTCTCCCACATATTGAAATATATTGCCGTTAAAATCGGACGAAATCCTTTTGTAATCTGCATGTTTCGCCCATTCTGTTTCAAACTAAGTTCATTGGGTTTGCATTACTTTTATTTTTGTACGCTATGCTGATAATGTGGCATACGATTGCTATAAAATGGTTCGTATATGTTTTCCTAATTATTGCAAAAATTCATATTATGAAAAAAATTAAAAAAATTTACATTTTCTGCTTGACAGCAAAACCTTTTTCCTTTAAAATAAATTTTGTTATGAGACGCCCAGTTAGCTCAGTTGGTAGAGCAGAGGACTGAAAATCCTCGTGTCTCTGGTTCGATTCCGGAACTGGGCATTCGAACAGAAACAATGGTTTCTGCTCAGCAGTATTCAATTTCATACATCTCATGCGGGTGTAGTTCAATGGTAGAACACCAGCCTTCCAAGCTGGATACGTGGGTTCGATTCCCATCACCCGCTCTCTGTTACAGGTACTAAAACTGAGTTTCTAATGGAACTCAGTTTTTTTAGTACCTGTTAAGAGGCGGGGGATTGCACCCGCTATTTTGTTACGATGGTTAAAAAAACGAGTTCCTGATGGAGCTCGTTTTTTAGTGCCTGTTAAAAGAGGGATATTGCACCCAACACAACATCCCTCTTTCGTTCATCCTATTCTGTTATTTCTTTTTAACCACAACGGTTTTCACATAAGAATTTTGTCCGAATACTCTCGTACCATCGTCATATACTGTGTACGGGCAGACTTTTACATAATATCTTTTTCCCTTTTTCAATCCTTTTATTGTCTTTGTCGTGGTTGCTGAATATACTGTTTTCACACCCTTTTTGAATTTATAATCTGTGGAATATTGTATTCTGTAACCAATCGCATTTTTCGCAGATGCACACTTAACGGTCATATGACCTTTTTTGGCGCTTTTTAATGATTTAAGTGTGCCTTTGGGGAGTTTGATCTGTTTTTCTGCTTCAATGCGGAAGGTATACTTTGCACTGCCCTCAATATATAAATAATATGTTCCTTTCGGCAATATCCTATACTGACTAGCTTTATAAATACCAGTGGTAGCATTCTGGTTATATACCAAATCATTACTTTTTAATACAATACGTCCCGTAGCATTATAAATATTTATTCTATGATAGTACACTGGATCTTGATCTACAGATGTATACATTGTTACATGAGATTTCTCTGTAATCTGGAACTTATAATATCGATTTTCCCAGCCATATGTTGAACCCGAAAAATTTTCACCCAATTCGTAATCTTCTGCCTCATCCGCCATTGCCGCCTGTACCGTACTACTTCTAAATCCCAAAATAACAATTACACATAAAAACATCAGCAGTAAATTTTTGTTGATTTTTTTGTTCATAACTAATTTCCTCCTTTGTCCCTTTCAGCATTCATCAGATTATTTCAAATTTTATCTGTTTCATTTATCTTCTAATTTCTCTCCAATATCTTTCAATATCGAGATTTGTCCTTATACATCCTGCATTATAATCCAATCTGTCCAGTGATTCACTGATTGTCTGTTGATTGTATCCATAATCTTTTCCTCTTTATGTATTGTTACATATTTCCATTTTACTAACCCCAAGCATTTTAACGATAATACAATTTCACATCTGAAAATCCAACCAGCGTGCAAGCATTTTCTTCTACCTCAAACGTTAACCGACTCGTATTTTTTAACGAAACATTTACCGTTTTAGGCAAATCATAAATACCTACCGAAACCGTTTTTACCAACTTTCCATCGGAATAAATCTTTACATCCAAATCACCATCATAAGGATGATTTGATGCTCCATCCACTTTCCCCACCTTAAAGGACAATTTATTGTATTTCCGGTCTATATTAAAGTTTGCAAATTTCTCTATGCCTACACCATCCAGTCCCAATACAAAACTCTTTTTCTGTTCTTTTCCTCCCATCTTAAAAGAATTCCCATTTGTATAGGCTTCATAATAAGAACTGTTATATGGTTCATATGTATCGACCAGATAAACATAATCACGCACAGTGATTTTTTTCACTCCGGAATATTTTCCATATTTCTTTTTTCCATTGACATTTTTATATGCCCGCATTCTAAACTGATAGGTCTTTCCTGTACTTAACTTTGAGATTATCAATTTATTTTTTGTTACATTCTTTGTTTTCCATGAACCACCGGCAGTCCTGTACTGTAATGTATATCCTTTAGCTCCAGATACCTTTTTAAAAGCTACCTTAACAGACTTTTTTCCTGTCTGTGTGATGGATGTTATTTTCGTATTCCCAACTTTTGTGGCTGCCTGTGTTTCAACCATGTTCATCTGCATAAACAGACAAAAAGCCATAACACATAAAAATAATTTTTTTAACACTTTTTTCATACTTTTATTTCTTCCTTTCCTGATCTATTTCGTTACTAAAATAATTTTCAATATACAACAACCGTATTTACCTTACTTTTCTGCTTGTATTTATTTTTTGCATAAAGCCGTATCTGTGTACCATTTTTTATTTTTTGAGTTTTTATTTTAAACTTTCCATACTTATCCGATTTTGCAGAATATGTAGTTGTCCCTATATTGGCATATACAGTAACACTTTTACTGGTTGTTCCTGTAATGACACCTTTCTTTTTATTTATATTAGTTATCACCGGTTTCTTTGGTGCCTGTGATTTATATAATTTACAGTTTACAATTCCAAATGATGTTCCCCCGCTCACAGCCTTGTTATCTTTTACATATATTTTGAGTTTTTTTACTCCTGCCACATTAACAGAAATTTTAAATGGTATTTTTGACGGGGTCATACGATATTTTTTCAATAATTTTCCATCCCCGTAAAAATACAATGTAGTGTCAAAATTTGTCGTGTTATAGCTGTCTATCAAGACCAGTTTTGCCTCCAGTTTTTTATATTTATTTCCAATATTGTAAGTACTGTATGCCCAGCTGATTTCCGGTGTGTAATTCCATCTGGCTATCCACGCTTCAATTCCATGCGTATATGAATTTCCATAAATGTCTGTATTTCCCCTTGTATATTGATGCTGCCCAATCGTATATACAAAACTGTCTCCCTCATTTCCTGTATACTGTCCGCTTTTTACAGGCTTCAGGGTATCCATGTATATATACGCTTTCTCCTGTGCCATGACAGGCTGTGCCGGTATGATACAAAGCATCATCATCCCAGCCAGTAATAAAATAATTCCGTTTCTGCAAAATTTTTTCATAACTAGCATTCCTTTCTCTTTTTCTAAACATGCCCTGTCGGTCTGCAAATCATTTTTCACAGACCGGCAGGACTTCCTGTACTACAGTTTTACTTTCCACTATATTTTTTCAGCACCACTTTCTTTTCCTGCCCTTTTCCCTTAAAGAGCTTTTTGTACTTCTTATACTGTGCTGCCGGCACTTTGATCTGTGCATTTTTTCTAATTCCGGAAAATGCATTTTTTCCGATTCTCTTTAATTTTTTAGACCTGACAATAATGGTTTTCAATTCACTGCAGTCTTTAAATGCTTTCGTGCCGATTTTTGTTGTGTTTGCTCCGATCGTAACTTTCACAAGCTTTTTACAGCCAAGAAATGCAGATGTACCAATCTCTTTTACGGAGTCAGCAATCACTACTTCCGTAACACTGCTTTTCTTAAATGCATAATCAGATATTTCTGTTACCTTATATATCCTGCCATCGTAAGAAACGGTAGACGGTATCTTCACTTTCGTTACCTGCTTTGTTTTCAGACCGACTACAGCAGCTTTTTTTCCATCCATTACCTCATAACGGATTTTACCGGAAATAAATTCAGTCCAAAGATCTGATTCATCTTCCTCATCATCTTCATCGTCCTGTTCTGTATCAGCTTCAGGTGTATCCGTCTTCCCTGTATCTGCATCTTTTCCCGCGTCTGTGTCTGTTCCTGTATCCGTATCTGTGTCTGTTCCTGCATCCGTATCTGCCTGTGACTTCTCATAAACCGCCTGAATTACTACACTTCTTTCCGGCATCGTGAACGATGTTTCTATGTCAGACTCATTTTCCAGTTTTATATTTCCTGATAAAACGACCCATTTTGAAAACTCCATTCCATTTTCCAGGCTGTCTGCTTTCACTCTGACAGATGTTCCAGCGGGATACATTTCCGTTTTATTTCCGGTTCCATTGTAAATTGTCACACCGTATTTCTTTACTGCTGTCCAGTGTGCATATAAGGTCTGATTTCCTGTCAGTGAAACCGTTGTATTTTCTGTTATCTTTGTTCCGCCATTTTCTGATGTATACCAGCCATCAAATGTGTAACTATTTCTTGTGGCTGTCGGCAGAGTTCCATATCTACTTCCCGTTTTTACTGTTATATAACTGTTGTCTGATAGATTTCCTCCATTGGCATTAAATGTCACTGTATATGTTTTTGCTGTCCAGTGCGCATATAAGGTCTGATTTCCTGTCAGGGAAACTGTTGTGTTTTCCGTTATCCTTGTCCCTCCGCTTCCTGATGTGTACCAGCCATCAAATGTATAACCGCTCTTTGCAGCTGTCGGCAGAGTTCCATATCTGCTTCCCGTTTTCACTGTGATATAACTGTTTCCTGATAGATTTCCTCCATTGGCATTAAATGTTATTGTATATGTTTTTGCTGTCCAGTGCGCATATAAGGTCTGATTTCCTGTCAGTGAAACCGTTGTATTTTCTGTTATCCTTGTTCCTCCGCTTCCTGATGTGTACCAGCCATCAAATGTATAACCGCTCTTTGTAGCTGTCGGCAGAGTTCCATATTTTTCCCCGGATGTCACTGTTTTTGTACTGGTTCCTGATACAGTTCCCCCGTTGGAATTAAATGTCACTTTATATGTCGGAATCGTTTCATATACAGCCTCAATAATCAGATCTGATTCCGGCATGGTAACTGTAATTGATGTGCTATATTCATTATCAATTTTTACATTTCCAGATTTTGCCTGGAACTTTTTAAACCGTTTTCCATTTTTTATCTGGTCTGCCCTGATTCTAATGGTCGATCCAGGACCACATACATAAGTTCTTGATCCATCACAGTTAATATATGTAAAGTTATATTCCTCTCTTTTTTCTGTGGTCAATTCAAATTTCCATTTTTCTGCCGGTGAACCATTTCCCCAGTTCATCCATATGCTGTTTCCCGGCGATATATCTGCATTTGGAAGATCCATATACATTCCATTATTTGCAGAAATAATATAATAATAGCCGTCTCCTGCACTCCTCAGTATCCATTTCTGGTTCATTCCTCCATGATAACCACACTGCTGCACATTCGCCAGCCGCTCTGTGCTCGCATTATAAACATCCAGTGCTTTTTTCGAATGATGTGCCTCTATTTTGTAATATCCGTTTCCAAGATAAGTGACATCAAACTTCTGGTTGTTTCCGCCATTGCGGTTTGAAATAACCAGATTTCCTTCATCCACCATGGATGCCCATTCAATATCAAAAACACTGTTATTATTCACCGCTGACACTATGGTATATAAACCATCTGACAGGGTTTTTGATGCCGTCATATTATATTGAAATGTACGTGTTGACGATCCCAACACAGTATTTCCATTATACGCGGTAAACGTAAGCTGATTCGTTCCCGGATGCATGAGATATTCAGGAATATAATAGGAAAATCCTTCATTTCCGGTCGGGTATCCCGAATAAGCATTCGCAACATCCGGACGCGATTTTCTGGAACAGTTATATGTATTTCCATTAATATTACAGGTTATATTTGTCACTCCATTTCCATAAATTGCCCATCCCTCTGCCGTAATTCCAGATGTTGTACTTACGCCTGCCTTTGGCGAATCAATATTTATATGGAATGGTTTTACGGAGCTTTTCAATGAAAAATTACCACAATACCCCCATCCACGATATTTATTTGACCAACTGGAAATTGTTGATTTTTGAACTTTTCCACCTGTTGCATGTACAAAATATCCATTTCCTACATATATTCCAACATGTCCATAATACTGTGATCCACAGGTTCTACATGGACCACCTCCACAGGCACCAAAATATACTGTCGCACCGTTGGGAATATTATCTCTGGATGTACTTTTTATATATGTACTGCCACTTTTATATGCACAACACTGATAGGGTCTTTTCCCCCCTAAATTCTGATAACATTCTTCAACAAATTTCAAACAGTATCCATTAGGATATGCTGTTCCTACACGACTATTTACATAATTAACTATCGTGTCAGGATCCAATTCTGTTGCTGCACTGACATTAATCTGAGGTAAAGCTAACATAATAAAAAAACAACATACCCATACTACGCTCAAAATTCCTATCTGTTTCTTTTGCTTTTCTTTCAATTTCATACTCCGTACCTCCACCGTTTCATTCCCGAACTATCCTTTCATCTCTTTGAAATTTTCTTGTTCACACTCCTTCACCCGTATCTTATTTTATTTCTTATATCGTCACTTTTCATCTAATACTTTAGTCATAGCTAATGTTATTTTGTTTTACCTCATTCATCTACCATGAATAGTACATTAAAATTAACACATATTATATAAGAGGTAATATTTCGATGAATGATCTCGATTTCAAAGCAATCGGACTGAAAATTAAAGAACGACGAAAATCACTGGGGATTACCCAGGAATCTATTGCAAATGCACTCGACGTAAATCCAAGCCATATCTCGAATATCGAATGTGGCAGAGCGAATCCTTCACTCACTACACTGATCAAAATCGCCAATCTCCTGCAATGCAGCGTCGATTATTTCATTTCTGCAGAATATACCTACAAACATGATCCTGAAAAAGAAAAATCCCTGGATGAAGAAATCATGAATAAATTAAAATACTGTAATATCGACAAAAAAAACAAGGTCCTGAAAATCATAGACCTTCTTTAATAATTAATTTAATTTTTCAGTTTTTGCCGGAACAGTCCAATCAGTTTTTCCCAGAATGTTTCCTGCTCCTCTTACTTTCTCTTTCTGGATCCGACCAGAGTACAGAAAATTTTTAGTTATCATTTGCGCATGCAGTATAAACAATAACAATTTTTAGAAAAACTTCACAAATTGGCACTTTTTTCATTTTTTTATATATGTTATGCTAGTGGAAATATGACAAATATTTAGAATTGGAGAAATACCATGGAAAAAAAGACAGATTTTAAAGCACTTTCGAACAAGGCAAAAGTTCAGTATATCTGGGACTATTACAAACTGCATATTTTATTTGGAGGTGTCATTGCTGCGATCGTGATTGGTCTGGGATATCATTTTATCACTTACCGCAAGCCGGTACTCAGCGTCATCATGATCAATGTCCAGACAACCAGTGAAAATGCCGAGGCTGCGTTTGACGAATTTTCTGATGCTACCGGTTATGATAAAAAACAGCAGCCAATCGACGTTTCTGCAAATCTGCAGTTTTCCGATGATCCAAATGCAACAACGGACTACAACGACTACATGGTACTTTCCACGATGATCGGTGCCGGCGGCGAGGATCTGTTTTTCGGTACAGGAAGTGTTTACACCGATTATGCCGAAGAAGGTGCGCTGATGGATCTGCGCACCTATGTTTCGGATGATGTGTTAGAAAAATATAAAGATCATCTGATCTACTCCACCGATGATGGCGAGTCAGAGTCCTATCCATGTGCGATCGAACTGACCGATAATCAGTGGATCCAGAAATATGGCATTTATGACAGCTGCTACTTTGGTGTTTTCAGCCGCTCCGAGCAGAAAGATTACTATACGAAATTTGCGGATTTCCTGCTGAACTACTAATTGGATTGGCAGGCACATTACTGCCTGCTCTGTCCGTAATCTCTTAAATCTGCCCGGCACAGCCTGACATATTATTTCACTATCACCACCGAATATCCCGGCATTGTCAGTGTTCCATCCTGGAGCACTGCCTCTTCTGTGCCCGTCAGCAGTACACCGCCAACTTCAAGATCACTTCCACTCTTTTCCCCGGCTGTGACACCGGATAAATCCACTTCCACACTCTCCGGCGCAAGGTTATAAACCAAAAGCAGTTCGGAATCGCTATACGTTTTCTTTATCACGCAGACTTTATCATCCGAAACGCTCTCCTCAAAAGTCACGGTTCCACGGGCTATTTCCGGGTACTCATTGCGGAGTTTTATCGTCTGTTTTACAAACTGGTAAATAGAGTTTCCATCTTTCTCCTGTGTTTCGAGCGCACCGTATTTCATTTTTATGGCATCCATATCAGCAGGTCCCTTGCACATTCCATCGTCTGCGCTATCTTCGCTCCAATACATCGGTGCACGCTTATTTTCATCCTTACCGGAACCCTTCATGCCCAGTTCCTCTCCATAATACAGAAAAGCACTTCCAGACATCAACAGATTCATTGCCTGCGCGATCTTTGTCTGTTTTTCACTGTCATCCCCAGAATAATAACCTGCGCCTCGTGCCATATCATGATTTGTGTAAAATGGTGCATCGATATAGCTGTCACTGTACTGGGAAAGATTATCCTGTAGATTTACCAACGCCTTTCCATAGGAAGATGCCGAACCATTTTTAAGCACGGAAGTGATCGTTCCGGTGCTGTCCGCAAAAGAAAAATCAAAACAGCTGTCAATACCACTCTCATAGTATTTTGCGTAGGTATTCTGATCCGTCCAGACCTCCGCCACGATATAGGCATCCTCTTTTTTCTCTTTTACCATGGAATGAAACCATGATAACACTTCCACATTTTTATCCACACTTCCGCTGTAATACTCTTTTGCCGCATCCAGGCGGAATCCGTCCACCCCCAGATCAAGCCAGAAGTCTACGATCTTGTCAAATTCATCACGGACTGCCTGACTGCCAAGGTTTAAATCCGGCATCTCGCTCCAGAACTGCGCCTCATAATACCAGTCTGTACCATCGAGCTTACTGTAACCGCCCTGCATTTCCTTAGAAAAATTATAGTAATCCACATAAGGACACTCCGACGCATCCGGCTCTGCTCCCTCCGGCAGGTTTTTCAGGTAATCTGCTGCCGTTTTAAACCATTCATGCTGGGAGGAAGTATGGTTCATGACAAGATCGATAATGACATTGATTCCCCTCTCATGGCATGCCGCGATCAGATTTTTAAAATCGTCCATCGTACCGTATTCCGGGTCAATATCACAGTAATCCGTCACATCATATTTATGGTAGGTTGTCGATGGCATGACCGGCATCAGCCAGATTCCGTTACATCCAAGATCCGTATCTGTCGCCAGATCACCGTCATTGATATAATCTAACTTTTCTGTCAGACCATTCAGATCCCCGATGCCGTCCCCGTCGCTGTCAAAAAAGCTGTACACAAACACCTCATACCAGGTACGGTAATTATCATCAATGATCTGTTCATCCCCGGTATTGACTTCCTGCATCAGAGAAAGGGCGGTCACTCCCCCCTCCTTCGTGTCAGCATCTGCATTTTCATCCTGCCTGGCAGAAGCTATGGCTTGATCCGCAGAACTTTCCGTCGCCATTCCATTCGAATTATCCACAGCATTCCCTGATGAAGCTGTCCCATTTCCACATCCCCCTGCGGAAACTATCAACATACCGGCTAAAACAGCCGCAATGATTCTCTTTTTCATCTCAGTCCTCATTTCTGCGCATATATGCCTGCGCTTTTTCAATTATGTTAAAGTCACAATAGTGCACCCAAGCTTCCTGATTGCACTATTTGACCTCAGCATCCTTCAACTACTCAATTAGAATAAAGAGTCGCTTGCGACTCTTTCGCGCTCGAGCGGTGCTGTTTACAGCTAACTTCTGCTCCGCGAGATGCGCATCCTGCCCGGAGGGCTTTTAAATTCATAGGACGCAATTTCCTATGACTTTAAAAAGAGAGCAGAAACAAACCGTCCCTGCTCTCCCGGCAGACTCCCCATCTGCCCAATGACACACCAAAATGTGCCCTCATATTCCATTTGTATCCTGTGGATCAGCCCTTGACAGCTCCGGTCATACCTTCCACATAGAACTTCTGTGTCATTAAGAACAGAATTGCAATCGGAATTGATACCACAACTGCACCTGCAGCGAAACAGGTATACCAGCTGTCGATATACTCTTTCTCAAGCATCTTCCAAAGACCAATAGACACCGTATAATACTGTGCATCTGCACGGCAGATAACTTTACCAAAAATAAAGTCAACCCATGGTCCCATAAAGGATGTTAAAATCGTATATACGATGATCGGCTTACTGAGCGGTACAGTAATCTTTGTAAATACATTCCATCTTGTCGCTCCATCGATAATCGCTGCCTCATCCAGCGATTTTGAGATTGTATCAAAAAATCCCTTCGCAACATAAAATCCTGCACCGGAACCGGCGGAGAACACGATGATAAGTGCTACACGGATCATTGCACCATCTGCTAAATTAAGTGCTCTTAAAATATAGTACACAGCGATCATGGACATGAAAGATGGAAACAGACCAATGATCATCGCAATATTCATAAACGGTTTTCTCATCTTAAATCGCATTCTTGACATACTGTATGCCACTGAAAGTACAAAGATGGTAGAAATGATGCAGGTAAAAATTGCGATCACAAAGGTATTCATAAACATCTTCGGAAAGTTTAAAATACTGGTGTCTGTAAATAATTTGATGTAATTATTAAATGTATAGGTTTTCGGGAAAAATGTACTTACATAAGAACCTTTCTCTCCACGGAAACTTGTAAGGATTACCCAGAAAATCGGGAGAACCCAGATAAATGCCAGTATTGCCAGGAAAATGTGAACAATCACATTTATCACTGTTTTACGGATTTTTGCCGTATTGGGTGCACCACTTTTTTTCGCAGCCACTGCTGCTGTACTCGTATGTGTCCAGTTCATTACATGAATCCCTCCTCATCTTTATAGGATGCGGTATTGCGATATGTTACCAATGCTACGATCGCAAGTACAATAAATGTCATAATACCAATAACAGCACCTAAGTTATAATAGTTCTTATCAACCGTCAGCTTATACAGCCAGGTAACAAGAAGGTCTGTCTTTCCTGCCGTGGCATCCACCGGAGTAGGATTTCCACCTGACAGAAGGAAGATGACATTGAAGTTATTGATATTTCCCGTAAACTGTGTGATCAGGTACGGCGTCATAACGAATAACATGTAAGGCAATGTGATCTTAAAGAAAGTCTGTACAGCATTCGCTCCGTCGATCTTTGCTGCCTCATAAAGTTCACCCGGAATATTCTGTAAAATACCAGTTACCTGAAGTAACGTATACGGAATACCTACCCAGAGGTTAATAACAATAACCGTTACTCTTGCCCATGTTGCATTTGAAAAGAACGGTAATGCGGTATCGATCAGACCATATTTTAATAACAGCGTATTGACGATACCGGTCGGTTGTAACATGGTACGCATGATCAGCAATGATACGAACTGCGGTACTGCGATGGAAAGTACAAAACAGAATCTCCAAAATGCCTTTCCTTTTGTCTCCTTACGGTTGATGATAATTGCTAAGATCATACCGAGGATATAGTTTAATGCGGTTGCTACAATGGCCCAGATCAGTGTCCAGCCTAATACGGAATAGAACTGCTTGCCGATGCTGTCACCGAAGTTTAAAATCTTCTTGAAATTTGCCAGTCCCACCCAGTCAAATAATACCAGATGATCGTTGACCTTACTGTAGTTCGTGAACGCCATGGTAATGTTATAGATCAGTGGTAAGATCGTAAAAATTAAAATTCCCATAACCGGCGCTGCCAACAGTAATTTATATAAATTTTGATCTAACAAACTCTTGCAGTCTTCTTTAAAGTTGTTTAAGTGCTTTCCTGATTTTGCCAGCACTTCCGATTTATAAGAGCTCTTTACGGACTCTCTCCAGACAATGATAAACATTGCTGTAATATAAACTGTTGCCACTCCATACAACAGAATCAGTGATGACTGGTCACCTGCTGTATATTCATAAATACTCTTTTTTTCGTTCCATACTTTTTCCTGCTCTCTCCATCCAAGAGATGGCAGCATAGATAAATTATAAATTCCTGACTGAATCATGTACCAGATATATGCAGCTTCTACTGCAAGAAACATGATGCCCTTTCCAATTTGTTTATGTGCAATATTTCCTAAGCCCATAATTAACAGGGAAAGTTTTGTGATTATATTTCCTTTTGCCACCGCATTTGTAACCGTGTACGGTGTTGAAAATTCTTTATTTTTTCCTTTTTTCATTCCAGCCTTTTTCACGTTATGGGCCTCCTTTAAATCTCAATGTAGAAACATCCAGGATGCCCGCCCGGGCATCCTGGGATTTCTATCAGAAGAAATCTTTTTACTGTGCAATGTCTGTGTTCATTGTTGTATTCATATCTTCTGTTTTCTCTGCTGCGTTATCAGCTGTGATCTCACCAGCGACCAGTGCTTTACCCATGTTCTCAGCCGGTGACCAGTAGTTGCTCATTTCGCTTACTAATGGCTGCATGATAGATGTATCTGTCATAACTTTTGTAACTGCCGTAGCAATTTCATCATCTGAGATTGCAATGTTTGTATTTGTAGGAAGGATATTTCTCATATCATAATGATCTTTCTGGGCATCTTCACCTGCAAGATAAGCCGCTAAAGCCATGGAAACCTGCATATTCTCTGTATTTGGATTAACGCCGATTGCTTTAGATCCTATGAAGGATTTCATCTGACCCTCTGTTCCTCCGATATTTACAGTAGGAAGAGCTGCAACACCCATGTTATCGCCAAGAGCTTCTTTTACAGATTCTGCATCCCATGTACCTGAGAAAATGGCATTAACGCTGCCATCACGTAAACCGGCAATACCTGCTCCGTCTGCATCATTAATGAAGTTTGGATTCTTGCAAAGGTCTACAAGATACTCAGTAACTGCTGCTGCCTTGTCACCACTAAAATCGACACCTGCTGCTGCATCAGTACCATCACCAAATAATGTACATCCGTTTGCTACATAGAAAGCCTGAATATACCAGGAGTTAGATAATGGGAAAGAAACTTTTCCTTTTTCTAACATGGTATCAAAGCTCTTAATATCATCATCTGAAAATACACTCTTATCATAGTACATGAACCATGTATTTGATGTAAACGGGAATGCCACTACTGCATCATTGTAAGTAACAGATGCTGTAATAGAATCAGAGTTTGTTGTAGTTACATAGTCAAGATAGCTTCCTCCAAGCTCTGCTAATGCATTTGCAGATACCAGATCCGGGATGTTATCGTTTGCTAACATATATACATCTGCGGAGTTTTCAACATCCTGTGTAACCGTTGCTTTTGCATCACCCTCTGCACATACACCATAATTGAAAGTGATATCCCAGTTTGGATGAGCTGCATTAAATGCATCACACTCTTTTGCAAGCCAGCCTGTGTCCTGATCTTCCTGTGGACTCCATACTGTAATTGTACCGGACCATGGCTCATCTTCAGAATCTGCGGCTGCTGCCTCAGTACCTGCTGTCTCCTCTGCTGCTGCATCACTTGTTGTGCTGTTGTCTGCTGCTGCATCACTTGTTGTGTTGTTGTCTGCTGCTGCATCGCTTCCAGCATTGTTTGCGGCTTTGTTTCCGCATCCTGCTGCCATGGTTGTCATCATAGCTGCTACCATTAATAATGACACTGCTTTCTTTTTCATTTTTTTCTTCTCCTTTTCTTTTTCCCAAAAAGTTTTCATGAACTTTGTTTTTATATAAAATGCAATCTGCACTTTATAACATAATCATCTGTGATAAACTGATGCAAGTGTCCGGATCCATGCCCTTCGCTCCTCACTCAGTTCATCGGTTCCAATCCTCCATCTCCAGTTTCTCCCGACGGTGGATGGTGCATTCATCCGCGCTTCATTTCCAAGCTTCATCAGATCCTGCATCTGTATGATCACCACATCTGCAATGCTTGCATAGGCAGCCCGGATCAGCGCATCCGGTATTTCTTCTTTATATTTGATATTCAGATACTCGTACAGATAAGCAAGCTCATAATCTGTTTTGTCCCTGAAGTAACCAACAATTGTTTCATTGTCATGCGTTCCCGCATAAACGACAAGATTGCAGTCGGTGTAATTATGTGGAAGATGTTCGTTTGCCGTATCATCCCCAAATGCGAACATCAAAATCTTGATGCCCGGCCATCCGGTTCTTGCCATCAGCTTCTTCACACCCGGTATCGGACTCTTTCCTGCGATATCCTCAACGATGATGTGTGTATCTCCGATCACTTTTTCGATTGCATCCGTAAGTTTCTTTCCAGGTCCCCTACTCCACTTTCCACTTCTTCCATCTTCTGCTTTGTTCGGTACGACATAATACTTTACGATCGCTGCAAAATGATCAAGCCGTATTACATCAAACAGCTTTGCATGTTCTAACATGCGCGCCTGCCACCAGGCAAATCCATCTTCTTCCATCCGGCTCCAGTTGTATACTGGACTTCCCCACTTTTGTCCATTCTCTGAAAATGCATCCGGCGGAGAACCTGCAACTCCTTTTGGCGTCCCATCCTCTTCCAATAAGAAAAGTTCCCGGTTTGCCCATACATCCACACTGTCTAATGCCACATAAAACGGAAGATCACCAATCAGCTGGATACCTCTGTTATTTGCATATTCTTTTAATTTTTTCCATTGTTTAAAAAATTCAAACTGGCAGAATTCATAGAACAATATGTCTGCATGTAACGTTGTTTCATACTCTTTTAATGCCTCAGGATCCCGGCTTCGAAGCGGTTCGTCCCACTTCTGCCATTCCTCATCACCAAAATGTTTCTTTAATGCAGTATAAAGTGCATAATCAGAAAGCCATCCGGCATTTTCTTCACAGAACCTTACAAAAGCTTCATTTTCGATATCGAATCGTGCGAACGCCATTTTCAAAACTTTAAAGCGGTTCTCATAAATCATCGCATAATCAATATCCGCTTCATCATTTCCCCAATGGAAACTTCGGATCTCTTCCACACTAAGCAGCTTCTCCTGCACAAGATCATCCAGATCGATCAGATATGGATTCCCGGCAAATGCGGAATATGACTGATATGGACTGTCTCCAAAACTGGTTGGACCGATCGGCAGCACCTGCCAGTAACGCTGTTTTAAATCCACCAGCAGATCTATAAACTGGAATGCCGCATCTCCTAATGTACCAATTCCGTATGAAGATGGTAAACTTGTGATCGCTAAGAGGATTCCTGCTCCCCTTGCCATTCTTTTTGCATCCAATGATCTTCCCCGGTCCTTCCTCTCATTTTTTCGCTTTTTTTCGTATCTGTGATAATTTTATTACTGGAAACGTTTTTTGTCAACGAATTTGCAACTTTTAACAGCGTTTTTGCCATATTTGCCGTTTTTGCTATATCGTTTTTGTTTATTTTTACAACGAAAGCGCTCAAAAGTTTCGAAAATTTTAGTATGTCTGCTTGTCAACTTTTTGTTTTCTTTATATAATATAAAAAAATCAACTGTTTTTACTAAGGAGAGGATCTTACCCATGGCAACAATCAAAGATATTGCAACAAGACTCGGTGTTTCCGTCAGTACCGTATCAAAAGGTTTAAATGGCGCGAGTGACATCAGCGAAGAATTACGTCAGATGGTGCTTGACACTGCAGTTGAAATGGGATACGCAACAAAAAAATCAAAGAAAAAAGAAAACCGCAAACTGGCGGTTTTTATCGAAAATATGGAATATGAAACGGAAGATCAGTTTGGCTACGATATCGTACTCGGTTTCAAACAGAATGCTTTCCGCCATAATTGGGATGTCACCGTTATTCCGGTCACACCTGCTTTTCAGCTTACAGAAAAATATGATACATACATGTTAAAGAACGGTTTCTGCGGTGCCTTTTTAGTCGGATTCGCCCTGCATGACGAATGGATGCAACAGCTTTCCCACACCACAATGCCGACTGTTCTCTTTGATAACTATATCGAAAAAAATCCGAACGTCTGCTACGTCGGCACCGATAACTATGAGGGCATCGACGCAGCCGTAGATCATCTTTATACGCTCGGCCACAAAAAAATTGCTTTCTTAAACGGTTCCCTGCACTCCATGGTATCCGAGCAGCGCCAGGAAGCATTTTATAACAGCATGAAAGCTCACGGACTGACTGTTGATGAGAAGCTGACCGCCTACGGCTATTATGTGGCAGACAGCGCAAAGTATCACGTCCCGACGTTTCTCGGCGCAGGTGCGACTGCGATCATCTGCGGCAACGATCTGATTGCTTCCGGTGTGATCGCTGAGTGTAAGCTGCGCGGTTTCCGTGTTCCGGAGGATATCAGCGTTGTCGGTTTTGATGACCTGCCGCTCTCTGCCTCCTTAGAGCCGCCGCTTACCACGGTTCGTCAGGAGCGCAATGAGCTTGGAAAATGCGCTTACGTCGTTTTAAATTCTCTGGTGCACCACATCCCGTTCTGCCGGACGCAAATCCGCGCCAGACTCAACGAGAGAGAGTCGACGGCACGCTGTCCGGCGGCGCCGGAGATCAAACCGCTGGCTTAAAACTGCCAACAGATTTATCAACACTACTCTGCGTTTCGGACCGCCTCGTATACGGGGCGGTTTTCTTTTGCCGGAAGGCAGATCAGCAGAAACATGGCGGTAAGTTCTATCGTCGCGAGCAGCAGAATTGCAAACCGGTAAGACATGATCTGTCCCAGTGCTCCCGCTGCCATCTGGAATGCCACACTTCCGATCGCAAATACCATATTAAAAAATGCGTTGATACGCGCCCGCATATTTTCGGGCAGATAGCTCTGCACTGCTGTCTCACGGATGGTCGCACTTGAGATGCCAAGTGCCCCACAAAGGAAACGGTTACACAGCATCAGCGGATATGGCAGATATAAAAGTAAAATATCCATCAGTCCATAGACCGTATAGACAAATTTGGTAAACGCATAACGTTTTTTTACCGGTATTTCTTTTTTATACTGAAAAATGCCGCCAAGTCCCCGCCCGATCATTTCCGCACTTTTTAAAAATCCAAGCATTGTGACCGTAAGCCACGGCACTGTCTGGTAAAACGCCTGTATCAGTACGGTATTTCCATCTGACACACCGCTTGTGATACTCATATAAGTATAGATGTTACGAATGCCCTTTTCTTTTTTCAGATAATGAAATCCTTCCCTGATATCCTGACAATACTGCTTCCAGGTATAATCGTCCTGTGCTTCTTCCTTTTCCTCATGAATCCGGCTCTCCACGATGACAGATACCATCGTGATACCGGCAACCAGATAAAAAATGTGTGCCATGGATATTTTTTCATACAAAAAGGTTGCCGCCGGGGACATTGCAATAATGACAAGCGGATAGATCGTATTGCTGACCGCATAACCCTTCTGCTCCATCCCATTCGGTATCAGATTTGGATACCATGCATCATATGCAAGACGGTAAAACACTGAGATTGTTCCCACTGCAAGGACAAATATCAGATACAACAGGTAATTGAATGCATGACCACTGATATAGAGTCCCATTACCGCATACAATACCGCCGTTACAATATCCAGTCCGACGATCCATTTTTTCTTTCCGCCTTTATCAATCAATGGAGCAACTAAAACAGAAAGAACAACGTCCGGCAAAACGCCGCAGATCAGTACCAATGCTGATAAGAATGTAGATCCGGTCTCATCAAATACCAAAAGGCTGATCGGCAGGTTCATGGCTTCGCCGCCCACAGCAGTTAAAATGGTTGCGATAGTGATACTGGTAAAATCTTTTGTCCAGAGTGTTTTTTGCTTGTGTGACATGTTTTCCCTCATTTCATGTTTTGTAGTATAGCGTAAAGATTATGATGTCCGGAGCAAATAGTGGATTCCAGACATCATATATCGATTGCTACAGTTATTATATATTCCACTTTAAACTAGATAAAGCGAATTGATTTGGGAAAATCGGCACAAAAAAAGCACGCTAAAACGTACTTTTTCTGGTCTTTGCGGAAATTTGTTCACTAAACTCCAGTGCCTTTTTATATTTTCGCTGCCTCGTATAGGCTTCTAAAATCACATTTTTATACTGATAGAGGAAACCAAACGACTTTTCTTTTATGAGTGCCCTGATCAGTCGTTCGATCAGATCTAAATATGCCGGATCCGCCGTAAAGTCTTGCTTTTGTTCCATGCAAAGTTCCTCATACATCAGACGCTCTGCCATCTTACCCTTCATATCTTTCCGGGAAAGTAACTGTTTCATTATTGCAAGATAATGATCCGCCTCCCCGGTATTTCCAAGGAGAAGATGTAACCATGCCTTTTTATGACAGAGCAGGAAATCTTCTGACCGGACACGGTTTAAACAGTCGAGTGCTTCCTCATATCTTCCAACTGCAAGATAGGTCGCCCCCATATTATAATATAATCCCTGCTCGTATTCTTTCCACCATCCGGTATTCTGCAATAGCCTTCTGGTGCGCTCATAATAGACGGTCATCATCTCATCCATATCGACACATGCATATGCGCTTCCATTCATAAAATAATAATCCGCCAGTGCATATACATTTCCCTCTTCCAACGCCGCCGTCACAAAACGGTTCTCCATCCGGTGAATCGCGTCGTATTCTGCCTGTTCATAATAACCGGCAATCAGACAGCACATGCCAAGCGTGTTCTGCAGTCCGTGCTGTACTTTCTGATACCACTCCATTTTCTCTGCCGGATCTTTTGTAAGTCTTGAACAGACCAGACTGTAATAGGCATACTGTTTTTCATCCATGCAGTCTTCTAACCGCACTAAAGTGCTGACATTTTCATTCAAAAAATTCTGTATGTCATTTCCATCTGCTTCTTTTTTCATCAAACTTTCGATAAAACTTTTATCTACTTCTTTCCACGCGCTCTCACTGTAATAAATTGCGGATACCAGTCTGATATCGATTGTAAGCGGTGACATCAAAAGCCTGTCCCATTTTCCGGCAAGTTTTTTCCATTCCGTTTCATTTTCCAGCCCATATTGCAGATTGTAAAAAAATTCATCCATCTGTTTCCTGCTCTCAGTAAGAAACGCAGAATCTGTCTCATAATTGATTCCAAGCCTTGCAAAAAGCTGCTTTAAAATTGCCATATCCGGCTCCGCCGATCCACGCTCGATTTTGCTTAAATACGAAACCACACAGATGCCATAGCAGACTTCTTTCTGCCCCTTTCCCTGTCTGATCCGCTCCGCGCGCAAAATCATCCCTGCCGGATTTTTTTCTTTTCTATTCATGCTTATTTTCCAAATTTTTGTCTCTGTGAACTATCTATCGTCTTTATAAAGCCCATTGGATTTTTCTGTTATAAAATTGCCTCTTAAATCGGCGCAAGCAGGTACTCACACAAAATCTGATATAATTTTTGCGGTTCAACCGGTTTTGCAATATGTGCATTCATGCCCGCTTCCTTGCATTTTCTCACATCTTCCAGCGTATCGTCTGCACTCAATGCTATGATCGGAATGATCTGCGCATCCGGCTTTGCAACCTTCCTTATCGCTCTCGCCGCAACAAAACCGTTCATGTTTGGCATCTGGATATCCATCAGTATCGCATCAAAATGATAGGGTTCTTCCGCTTTAAACTGCTCTAATGCCGCTTTTCCATCCTGCGCACTGATCACATTTACCGCCACATGCTCTAAGATACGCCTGCTGATCTCAACATCAAGTGGATGATCCTCCACAAGCAGAACCCTCTTTCCCCGCAGGATGTTCTGTATCTCCTCCGCGGAACGGTGTGCCACTTCGATCTCCGGCTGTATCTCCGCAATCTCAATCTCAAGATGGACTTTTATCTCCGTACCTTTCTGCGGCTCGCTTTTTACCGTGATCGTTCCGCCCATCAGATCAACGATGCTTCTCACGATCGCAAGTCCGAGTCCGGCTCCGTTTCCCGGTTCACCCTGATTCACGCTCTCCTGCGTAAATGGCTGGAAGAGAATCTGCTGAAACTCTTCGCTCATTCCCATTCCGTTGTCGGACACCACATAGTCGGCACAAAATTGATTGTTGTGCGTGGCATAATTACAGATGCGGAATGTGACCTCCCCGCCCTCCGGTGTAAACTTCACCGCGTTGGAGAGCAGATTAAAAAATATCTGGAAAAACCGCACCGGATCAACCATCATATTAATGTTGATCTCCTCATGCGGCATATGAAATCGGATCCATTTGCGCTCACACATCGGCTCCATCATATTTTCCACTTCATTTAAAAATTCCGTAAACGAATACGGCTTGGGATGAAGATGGAACTTTCCGTTTTCGATCTTAGACATATCCACCAGATCATTCAAAAGTCCCATCAGAAATTCACTCGCGCCGCGTATCCGGTTTAAGCACTCTTCCATCCGCTCCGGATGTTCCGTCTCTTCAAGTCCTAACGCCGTTGCCCCCACGATCACGTTCATCGGTGTCTTGATCTCGTGACTGATGCGCGACAAAAACTCTGTTTTTACTTCTGCAACTTCCTCTTTCGCTGCATCCCTCTGCACCTGCATGCGCCGCAGACGCACCGTGTCAAACAAAAACAATCCCACAAGTGCCGCGATCAGTACTGCGATCAACATTGTCTGTTCCATAACAAAAACCCCCAGTGGTTTCTACTCTTCATAAATGACTGCCTGTTTTCCGGCAATCTTATAAGGATAATTTTACCATAGGGGTTTGGTGGGGTGCAACTGGATTAGGGGGAGAAATCACTTTAACTTTCTGTTGCAGATACACTTGTCAAATGTTTGAAATATGATTTATTTTCATTCTTTTCCAAGCACTCCCAGCACTTTGTGCAGCAGCCGGTACAACTCATCAGCATCTTCTTTCTCCAGACACACGCAGCAGCCCATTTTTTTTGGCACCAGAACGGCATCCTCTTTCAGCTTTTCGCCGAGTTCTGTGATCGTCACATTTAACACACGCTCATCCTCACTGTCCCTTGCGCGTACAAGATAGCCTTTCTGCTCAAGCTTTTTCAGGACAGGCGTGAGTGTGCCAGAATCCAGATATAAAAGTGCTCCCATATCTTTCACGCTGATCTGTCTGTGTTCCCAGAGCACCATCATCGCGATATACTGCGTGTATGTCAGGTCAAGCTCATCTAAAAAAGGCTTGTACTTGCGCACGATCTCTTTGGAACAGGCGTAAAGTGGAAAACACAACTGGTTTTCCAGTTTTAATGCATCATATTTATCTGGCATGATAATCCTCATTTCTACCGGTACACCGTTCTGCAATCCAGATTATTCCCAGACGATGTACCAGTTCACAGTCAGCTCTTTCTAATTCAGATGTTCCTCGATAAAGCTGCGCATTGCGTCTTTCGGCTGGAATCCAACCGTTCTTGCCACTTCCACGCCATCTTTTAACACGATGACTGCCGGGATGCTGACAATGCGGTACTCCTGTGCAAGTCCCATGTTTTCATCGGAATCTGCGTTGTAAAACTCTGCCTTGCCGGAGAGTTCCTCGGATAATTCTTCCATCACCGGTGCTAACATCTGGCACGGTCCGCACCATACTGCGGAAAAATCAACAACTGCTGCACCTTTTTTTGCCTCATTTAAATCGTTATTTGTAATTTTCTTTACCATAATATTTTCCTTTCCTGCGCAGTTCTTTGCGCATGACACACTGTTTTTTGTGATATATTTGCTGTAAAATACGTTCCGGTTTTAGTCCCACACATTTCTGTTCATGCGGGCTGCCTCTTTACTGCTTCCCGGCTTCGCGTTTTTTCGCATCCAGATAAGCCACTGCGGATAATGCCGCAACATTGCCCTGTCCGGCTGCTTTGATATACTGATACGGTGTTCCCGTAATATCTCCACAGGCGAAAAGTCCCGGAATATTTGTCTCCATCGACAGATTGACCTTTACATGATTTCCGTCTAATTCCAGACCCGGCACAAGCTGTTTCGGGGATACGGCATCCCTCAAAACAAAAACACCATCTACAAGATACTCACCCTGCTCTGTGCGAAGTCCCCCGGCTTTCTTTTCACCAAAGATCTCCTTCGGATGTTCTTTTATGACCGTTACCTGCTCTGATACGCCAGGTACATCCTGATACATTGGAAAATAAAGTACCTCTGCTGCCACTTCCGCAAGAAAGTCCGCTTCGTGTTCCGCATCTTTTCCGTAACCGATGACGGCAACCTTCTTTCCTTTATAAAAGCATGCATCACAGGTCGCACAGTAGCTGACACCCCGTCCTAACATCTCTTCCTCGCCCGGAAGTGTTTTGCCTGAGACAACGCCGCACGCTAAGATCACACTCTTTGCCTCAAGCACTTCCCCGCCTGCCTGGATTGCAAAATAGTCGCCCATCGCATAGACTGTGCCGATCCGGCTGTCCGTAATATCGATCTCCATCATGGCAAGCTGCTTTTCAAACACCTTCGCCATATCCGCTCCGGTCACCGCCGGGAGTCCCGGATAGTTCATGATCTGATGCGCCTTGCTGACCTTGTCGCTCATCTGCTTTTTCCCGATCAGCAAAATATTTTTATTTCTTACCTTTGCCGTCAACGCAGCAGAAACACCGCCAGGTCCGGTTCCAATAATTGCTATATCTGCTCTCTCCATTTTTCTCTCCATCTCAAAATCATTGTCTTAAATTTAATTGTGTGCAACCTTTATGTTTTTTATCATACAGGAAGATACCATCACTTGTCAAGTAAAAAAGAACCGTGAGATTATTTTCCCACAGTTCTCTTTTCCTATGCGTTATTTTATTTTGACGTAAACTTGTATACCTTTGACCTTGTTACCCACGTATCTTTCTCTGTCAGATAATTTTTTGAATCCATCAGACAGTATTTCGTGCCCTTTTTCAGTTTCAGATTTTTTTATACGCTCACACTTCTCCCTCTTTCAATATCTTTTTGATGTTTAAGAAAAACAATGTGGCTGCAACTGTCACCGAAATAAAATCCGAAACCGGCTCTGCTAAAAAAACGGCAAATACTTTATCTGCAAAGAAATGCGGCAGGATATAAATCAGCGGAATCAGCAGGATAATCTTTCGCAGGCATGCAATAAACAATGAGATTTTTGCCTGTCCGAGTGCCATGAATACCTGCTGCACCGCAAGCTGGATTCCGAATACTCCGGTCGCTGCCATATAGATGCGCAGTGCCCATTTTGTCATTTCAAATAATTCCTGTGAACTGCTGTTGAACAGATGCACAAAAAATCCAGGTGCGATTTCCACCGCCAGACAGAAGATCATCGTGTATGTAAAACTGCAGATCATAAGCAGACGATATGCCTTTTTCACACGATCCATCTTTTTTGCTCCATAATTAAAACTCATGATCGGCTGCGCTCCCTGTGCAATTCCCTGCACCGGCATAAACTGAAGCTGCATAATACTGCTTAAGATCGTCATGGCTCCGACCGCCACATCACCGCCGTAGCGTGATAAAGATGCGTTAAATGCAATATTGATTGCGCTCTCCGTCGCATTCATGATAAAAGGCGATACACCAAGTGCACATACCGGCAAAAGTACGGAGGCTTTCGGCTTAAAATACTTTGTCTTTATTTTCAACTTTGTCTGTTTTCCCGTCAGAAAAAGGATGACCCATACCGCTGAAATTGCCTGTGAGATCACCGTTGCAAGCGCGGCTCCCTGCACACCCATGCCAAATACGAAAATAAAGACCGGATCTAAAATGATATTGCAGACTGCCCCGATCAGAACCGTTTTCATACCGACTTTGGAAAATCCCTGTGTATTGATAAAGGAATTTAATCCCATCGTAAGCATGACAAACAAAGTCCCTTTTCCGTAAATGTTCAGATAAGAAAGTGCATACGGCAGCGTATTGTCACTTGCACCAAACAGCATCAGAAGCGGCTCCGCTGCAAACTGCAGTACCACAACTAAAATCAATGCGATCACGATCAATGCCATGGTACAGTTGCCGAGTATCTCCTCCGCCTCATCATTTTTGCCTTTTCCCATGAAAATAGCAACACGCGGCGCCCCGCCATACCCGATCAGACCGGAAAATGCCGTGACAATCATCAGAATCGGGAAGCAGAGTCCAAGACCGGTCAGTGCCACGCCCCCGTTTTCCGGGATATGACCGATATAAATACGATCCACCAGATTGTAAAGAAGATTGACGAGCTGTGCGATCACAGATGGTACCGCCAAGGTCAGCAAAAGTCTGCCGACGCTTCCCTCGCCGAGATTAATTTCATTTTTTGACTGTTTCATTTATATCCTCTTTTCCTGAACTTATTTTTAACCATGTAGCTATAAAAAACTGCTTCCAGTTTCTCTGTTTATAAATCATGTGTTGCAGCAAATTTTTCCAGAATCTTTTTCTGCTTATAATGATAATAAATGATCATCCCCACCGCGCTGACCAGCCATGTAATTGGGTAACATGCCACGATCTGTGAGAGTGTGCCATCCGGTACGATCCAGGTGACCCATACGACACGCAGCACACAGATACCGATCATCGTCATTGCCGTCGTCACGATCACATGCCCCTGCGCGCGCAGTGCGCCGGAATATACTTCGATAAACACAAACAGAAAATAGGTCGGCGATATGATCTGCATCATGCTAAGACCAATTTCCACTACATTCGCATCTGTGGTAAATATGCCAAATAAAAATCTTCCCGCCGACATTAAGATCACACTCAGAAGAATCGCAGTTACAAGTGCCATGCCAAGACATTCCCTTGTTCCTTTGCGGACGCGGTCCATTTTTCCGGCACCAAAATTCTGACCAACGAACGTGGTCGCAGCGATTCCAAACGCACTGTTGATCATCCAGAAAAGGCTGTCTATTTTGCCAAATGCAGCCCATGCCGCCATTGTGTCAACGCCAAATCCGTTTAACGCAGCCTGCACGATCACGTTTGAAATACTGTACATGCTCGACTCGATACCGGTCGGCAGTCCGATGGCGAGCATATTTTTCAGCACACTTTTATGGATCCTGATTTCGCGTGGAATTAACTTTAAGCCGGCAGTATGATACATTAATGCCACACTGACGAGCACAGCGCTGATCCCCTGCGCGATCAGTGTTGCCACTGCCACGCCAAGGACTCCCATTTTAAATCCAAGCACCAGCACCAGATCCAGAATAATATTGACGATGCAGCAGATGATCAGAAAATAAAGCGGACGTTTCGAATCGCCGATTGCCCGTAAGATTGCCGCTCCCATATTGTAAACAAAAATAAATAAGAGTCCCGCAAAATAAATCCGCACATAAAGTGTCGAGTCAGGCAGCAGATTTTCCGGCGTATTCATCCATTTTAAAACCATACGTGTCATAACAACACCGATCACTCCGGCAATGATACCGCCTGTGATTGCAAATGCATATGCCGTGTGCAGTGCCTTATGCAGCTGTTCCTCATTTTTTGCCCCAAAATGCTGGGAGATCATAACTGTTGCGCCGGCAGATAATCCGGTAAAAAATCCGACCACCAGATTGATGATCTGACCGGACGAACCGCTGACGCAGGATAGTGCCTCTTTTCCGACAAACCGCCCGACGATCACCGCGTCCACCGTATTGTAAAGCTGCTGGAAAAATGTTCCCACCAGTATCGGGAAAAAGAATAATAAAAGCTGTTTCCAGATGACTCCCTCTGTGATTTTATTTTCCATTGTATCTTTTGCTGACATAAAAATCTCCATTCTTGCGCAGCTTTCTGCGCATCTCAAGTTTGTGCGCAAGCACAAATCTTGCGTGTGAAAAATCTTATTTTTCACACTATTGCCTCACTTCTTGATTGTTCTTTACAAATGAATTTATTTTTTTCCGCAGATCAGATCATAACTCTCTGCGATCATCCGTCTGATTTCCTCATCCGGTATGCTTCCATCCAGAATAACGGTATTCCAGTGTTCCTTGTTCTGATGATATCCCGGAATCACCGCTGCATATGCCTCCCGCCAGAAATCGCGCCACTGCGGATCAACTTTTATATTTATGCGCATCTGTCCTTCGTACTCATAAGTCCAGAGAAATGCCTTTTTGTTCTTTTTATACCGCACCAGAATCCAGTTTGGATCGTGGAACGGTGTGTCCTGATAGACATCTTTAAATGTCATGCCAAAAGATAATGCTTCCTGTCTGGTTGTCATGGACTTTCTTCCTTTCTTTTATCTTCGGATTTTACGGATAATTGTACTCAAAATACGTTCTAAAAAATGTCCTGCCATAGGTAGTCCAATAAATCCGCTTTTTAATAATAGTAATCCGGCTCCCATAGAAAACAGAAAAGATGCCGCTATCTCTATTACTATTTTCCGGTCAAATTTTAATTTGCAGATCAGACATTGTATACAGATGCTGATACACCAGACAAACGCTGTAACCGGTATGGATAAATACAAATCTAATCCCCAGTGCATGAAAAGAACACCGCTAAATGTCTGCATCATCATACGCTGCGGGATTTCCATACAGACACCATCTAACGCATAAAGCAATAATTCTTTTCCGCGTGGGATTTCCGCAACCTGATTTATGGAAATGACAATGGCTGACAATAATACTGTAACAGCCAGAATCATCCAGTTTTTCCAATCAGCAAGACTATGATAATTCCATAATTCCAGTCTGTTGTATTTTAAGATGAAAACTAATGGTATCACAGATGCGGCTATTACACTATAGCGTTCCAAAAATTTTACTTTTGACTTTTCCACACATATCTGTATCAGAAAATTAAGCCCAAACCATACTCCTGACAGCAAAATTCCTGAAACTAAAGTTAAAATTATATAAATCATCTTTATTACTGCAGCTCCCGCTCCACCCACGGAATATGTTCCACATCAGCTACCCTGTTTTCCTCTCCTGTGCTATATACAATGACGAAACCTTAAGTCCTGTCTGTTGCAGTACATATGCCTTTATCTGCTCATAAGCTGCTTGTCTCCGCTTCGATCCGTGCCAGACAAAGGTCCCCCGGACCTTTAGCGCCCCTTAAATTCAGATAAATCCATATCCTCCAGGGAGAAGTCCACCTTCACTTTTCTTGTATCGACCATTCACTTGGAAAGCAAGACAACTGTCTCAACATGTGTCGATAGGGTAATTGAGATGCACTTTCCAGAGTTTTCACTGTACTCTGGGAGTGAAAAGTGTTGCACTCCTCTCTGATGAGGCTGCAAAAAATTGACATGATGCACTCTCTCCTGCCCCCGCATAGAAAAAGATTGCATTGTATTTTAGATGTAAGCCAGATTAGCTTACGATTGACTCTGCTCTTTCTCTATGATCCAATACTTCCAAAATTTCTTTCATATATTGTATCACAGATCATTTTGTTTTGGAAATCACTTTCCTCTCAAATGGGCAGAAGAAAACCTCCAAATCTGTTGTGGACTTGGAGGCTTGATTCCGACCATTTACTCTTTTTCAAAGAAATCTATGCTATATGTTGCGGAACAACAAAACTCTCATCTAACTGTTTATGTAAAAAAGAAATTGTAGTTAATATATCAATTGCATCCTGCTCATTTACAATCCATTTTATTTTCAACTCATGTGCTGTTACATTCCTTACCATATGCGTAACCCCATTTAACATTTCTTTTAGACCGTTTTGAGCATTTTTTTCCGAAGGTGTCTGTAATGAATTTATTGCTAATCGAGGATTATTAACTGCAAAAGCATTATTAAATAAATTTGAACCATCCTCCTGCATTCCTGTTTTTTCTCTTACCTTCTCAGACAAACTCTTAGCCGCCTCAAAAACTGCATGAAAATAATTTTCTTGTAAATATTCCTCTTTGCAACACTTTATTACATCCTGATGAATATGTCTTTTTTGTAATTCACTCACCAGATTTCTGGTTCTTCTTTCAACTTCTGAAATTGTAGTTGCTGCCTGAACCTTTAACAATTTTCCTTCGTTTGTCATCTGAAGTCCAATTAACATTAACGGTTTGTTAATTTCTAATAAAATCTCATCATAATTACCATTCTGGCCACTGATAAACCTTACCGGTTTCAGACTCTTTTTTATAAAATTAAGAAATGAATTCGATGCTCCATCCTGTTCTTGTCTTGCTAAAAATGTGTAATAAATTCTCTTCCATTTTGTACTTTCATTACTGGCATCCTGAACTCCACATTCCTGAAAAATTTCATTCATCTGACTTCCCGTCATGGTATCTGCAATTATACGCGCCAAAACCTCAACTTCTGAATTAGTAAGTTTTCTAATTCTCTCTGCCATAGCTTAATCCTCCTCACCCTAGTATATTATCTACATCGTTTAACTTTCACTTCAATTTTTTATATATTGTATCACAGATGATTATGTTTTGGAATTTCCCTTCCTCGCAAATGGACAGAAGAAAACCTCCAAATCTGTTGCAAACTTGGAGGCTTGATCCCAGCCATTTATACAATTAAAGCTTTTAGCAAACTACTCATTATGATTATTGTACAGTCTCATAAATTCATCCGCAAATTTCTTTACAAAATCTCTATCCAAAGCAGTTGCCAATGTTTCATCATTATACTGTGCTGCTTTGCTCCAATTATATGAACCATGCATTACAAATTCAAAATCTATAATGCAAAATTTATCATGCAGCCGATTGGACAAATATGCTCCTTTAAGTGGCACTTTTACCACCTCAAAATTACTTTCCAATTCACTCATCAACGTCATATTAGATTTTTCATTTGATGTAATAATTCTAATACTTATGCCCTGCTTTTTCTTTGCAAGTAATTCCTGAAAGATATCTCGGTCAGAAAACCACGCAACCGCTACCCAGATTGTATACTTTGCATTCCGAATGCCTTGAATAATTACATCTTTGATTCCATCAAATGCTACATCATGTTCATTTTGTCCATCATCTTCCAACTCTACCAATTTAGGTTTAATCTCAACTCCATACAAATCATAGTCATCATCTGGAATATAAATATCATTGGCTAAGTCAAAAAAAACATCTTTATATTCCTTTGCTTTTTTCAGCATTGGAATTGGCACTCTTAAATCCATATATTCCTGCCTCTGATTCGATACATGGGTATATGCACCGGTTTTTCTAAATGTAACTATAGAATATCTTAAAATCCCCAACAAATCATCTTTGTTCTGAATATCTTCATCATATTTTATAGTTTCTATCATTGTCTTTAAGAATTGTTTTTCATTCATTTACACATTCACTCTCCATCCGTATTTCCACATATACCCATTTTTTCATCAGATAATTTAACTGTATCTATTATTTCCCAAATCTTCATATAACAGGAGCCTCCAAGTTATTTAAACTCAAAGGCTCTCTTTTTCTTACATAACTTTATGCAAGCGCAGGTTCCTTCCCTGCAATAATCGCTTTCACTTCTTCTACGTTTTTATCTGTAGCCATAGCAATCTGCTCTACAGTAAAACCATTGTTATGCATATTAAGAATAATTTTTTCTTCTTTTCTTGCCTCTCCAATCGCAATACCATCTTCTTTTATTCCCTGACTCAAGTTACACATAACGCTCACATCCT
>ERZ773130.783-NODE-783-length-35427-cov-24.549870_pt1 | contig 35427 bp, 36 predicted proteins | sample MGYA00511919_ERZ773130 | MGnify/ENA primary metagenome ERZ773130 (study PRJEB29015, sample SAMEA2737851) | human gut metagenome | biome: human gut; feature: human-associated habitat; material: faeces | place: China | collected 2012 ...
TTTGACACCAATTTTTTCTTTTCTGGTGTCAGAAGTTCACTGCCATACTATCCAGCTTTGCTATCTCGTTTTCAATCCTTGCCCTGTCGCCCAAGTGGTTATACACTTCCATAGTCACATCAAAATGAGCGTGTCCCATAATGTACTGCAATACCTTAATATCCATACGGCACTCTGCCATTCTCGTGCAGGCTGTGTGTCGCATAACATGAGCGGAAACCTTTAGAAGCAGTTCTGCTTTCCTGTGTTCTTTCTTTGCTTTTTGGACTTCCGCTTTGTTATAAGCGTCTACAATGTTATACAATACACTGTTTACACCATAAGGCATAAGCGGTCTGCCGGATTTAGCAGTGAAAACAAAACCAGAATATCCGTCCACCTCATAAGACTTATCTTTTGCCAGCATGAAGTTGATTTTTCTCTGCTCTTCAAATGCTTTCTGTACTTCCTGCGTCATAGGTATCACACGAATACCAGAGTCCGTCTTTGGAGTAGAGATATGGAAACGACAGCCGTCTCCATAGTTCTTGTAAATAAGCTGGTGGTCTACATTCAAGCGTCTTGCTCTCGTGTCCACGTCTTTCCATGTAAGACCGATCAGCTCTCCACACCTTAACCCTGTGCCTATCATAATCGTAAGCATAGGATAATAGGTATTGTAGACATTGCTCTGCTTCACAAAATCAATGAGCTTTTCCTGTTGTGAGATTGTCAACGCCACACGTTCCTCTGCTGGTCTGCCATAATCGCTGATAGAACCTTTTGCTGGATTTTTACGGATAATATCATCATCAACCGCCATTTCCAACGCAGGAAAAATCATGTTGTTAATATACTTGATAGTAGAATGAGCATATCCAGCTTTGGACAATTTTGAATAGTAGGCTTTAATGTGAGAGGGTAACATCTGGACAACTTTAATGTTGCCGATTTCATCTTTCACCCGATTATTCCATACACGAATATAATTCACTCGTGTAGGCTCTTTCAGTTCACGGGTCGCCATGTATCGCTCGAACAAGGTGTTTAACGTCATTTTCTTGATTGCACTGTCTGTCAGAATGTTGTCGTCCATATCCTTTGCAATCTTTTTTTCTTTCTCTCTAAGCTCTGGTAAATCCTGTGCATAGATTGTGCGACGTTTTCCTGTTCTTATATCTGTGAAGCGATAACTGTATCTGCCGTCATTACGCCAGCTTTCGCCCTCTCTTAATTTTCTCCCTTTCGGGTCTTTTCTGCTAACTGCCATGAGAACCATTCCTTTCTTGTAGCCCTCTTTTCATGTTCTCACAGCGTGGTTTGCCTATAAATAATTATACCATATTTCCGCAAGAACATAAATAGAAGACTGTACTATTCTGCAAGGTAAAGCAGATATTTTTTGACCCTTTCCACGGAGTAAAGAACCCTGCGACCTATGACAATTTTTGCTTCTGCCTGCTCACCGATTTTCCTTGCCGTAGCATGACCGCATGAGAGCATAGCAGAAAGTCCCTCTATATCAACAGTAATCGGCTGGCTGGTTTTTCGCTCTTTTGTCTTGTTCATATATCAGCAAAATAAGCATATCAGTATCACTTATTTTGCAACACCCCCTTTCCTGTATTTTGGGAAGCAGACAGACGGCTCCGGAAAAGCTCCGCTGGTATCTCAACCAATCTCATTCCTATGAGCAAAACCACCTCTGGGACGTATCATTATCCTGTGAATACAGGTCATGGCGGAGCGACTTTTCCAAAGGTCGCTCTCGGATCACTGCGTGGGTCGCTCGCTTCCTTTTGGAAAGGTCATAGCGTACAGTCCCCGTGGCTCGCTGTATCACAAACGTATCCGTCTGCTTTATTCAGTTGTCAAAGAACGGCAACGGCTTGTCAGCCTGTAAAAGCCAACAGCAGGACTATTGACTTTTATAGAATGACAAGCGGTGTGGCTGGAAAGGGGAGAACACCACGCCCGCCTGTATGTATTTAGATTACTGCGATTTCAAAATTAAGTATCATATCCAGAAAAGCTGTCTGTACTCTGTTTTTCAAATCTGCGTCCACTACCATACACACATTTCCGTGTTCATCATAGAGCTTTCGCAAACAGAGTTTTGAGATATACCCGTCGTAGAAGTTCATCACTGTGGCAATGGCTTCTGGGTCGCCCTCTGTCGCTGATACGATAACCTCAAAAGGTAAGCGTTCATGTTTCTTCATTCGTGTTCCTCCATGTATTTCCTCAATGTTTCAAGCGTCTTTGTTCTGTGATACTGGACGTTTGAACGAGGGATATTGATAAAACGGCTGATTTCTCCGTCTGCCATATCCATGAAGTAGGACAACAGAATAATATTTCGCTTCTTCTCAGTCAGAGCTTTAAGAGCTTCACTCAACTTGTCATTTTCAATCCATACTTCAATTCCCAGCACATTAAACACGGTATAGTCACTTTCGTATTTATCACACTCGCCAAAGCGTTCCTGCTGATAATCTGGCAAATCAGAAAATGAACACTCACGCTTTTCACGTCGCTTCATATCACGGTAGCCTTTCATCACAGCTCGCTTGATGACTTTCTTTGAAAGGCAATCGAACTGTGCTTCAATGGCTTGTCTGAAAGAAGATGTTTCCACTGTTTCACCTCCTTTCTGTGCGAAGTAGAAATGAACGGAAGTTCATTTCCCCCTTTCCGCACCCCAACTACCCAAGGTGGTGTCCAGCTACCAAGATTTACAAAAAAGAATTTGCAAATCTCGGATATAACAAAAACAGTCTATTAGAATACGAATGTACCAATAGACTGTTTTGCTAACGTATGTGATATGAATTTTCAACTCATGTTTAGGGTGTGCTGACTGGATAACCATTGTAAGGCGGTTATTCAGTTGTGAATACTGGCGTATTTGCTGATACGCAATCATGGCACAACCCCCTTATTCAGAGCTGTACCGTGAGTGCAAAAAGAAAAGGACAGCTCTGGTTATCCAAAACCGTCCTAATCAGATTGAAAGACATGGAAAAAGATATTACCCTAGAACGGTTTTTTTTATTTACCGTCAAGGTAATATTGATATGAATTATTAACGCATGATATATGTGTTTTTAACGCATTCTAATCATGTGTCATGAAGTATAAACTCATGACAGGTGATTTAAAATGAGGAAAAAGAAAGACACGCACAGCTTTGATTTCCGTCCGCTGGGACTGGCAATCAGAGAAGCGAGAGAAAAAGCTGGGCTTTCCCGCAATGATTTAGGCGATAAGGTCTTTTACGGAGAACGTCATATCGCAGATATTGAGAATATAGGGAAACACCCCAGCTTCCAGTTATTTCATGATTTAGTGACCATGTTCCATATCTCTGTTGACGAATACTTCTATCCACAGGAGAAAGCAGAAAAATCTACAATCCGCAGACAGATAGACGTATCGCTTGATGAACTGACAGATGAAGAACTCAAAATCATTCAAGGAACGATTGACGGTATCATGAAATACAAGGGGACGGGAAGCAAATAGGCTTCTCGTTTTCTTTTTCCTCTCATAAACTATCCTGCTGATCTGCTCCGCAGGAAGCAGGATTTAATAAAAAAAGCCAATAATCTGTAAGAGTAATTCTTACAAACTATCGGCTCTGCGTCTTAGCGTCTGGCTCTTTAATAATTTTTACTATTCCACGATTTGTATTGATTAAAGTTTCATGCTTGCATTTTGGACAAAACAACGGAAAATTTACCAATTCCGTATCTTCTCGTATTTTTGTTCTCGTCTTGCTATTGCAAATGGGACATAATACCCATAACTGCCTTTCCATCGAAACACCACCTCTTATTTGAAAGGAATTAATTTTTTATTTTTTTCGTAATCTTATAAATATATTCTTCTGGTGTAGGTCGTTTGTTCCCAAAATACTTTTTGAAATTTGCCCTTATTTCTGGGTCTGTGCTGTTCATAGTTTCATCAATCGTTGCTTCAATATTAGCTCGTACATCAGTCACTGACATACCACCTGCTTTTGCACCAGCTTTCAGAGCCTTTTTAATATCCCGTTTTTTTAGTCCTATCATTTATGATTTCTCCATTTTAATATTCTAATAACAAGTTGAAATAATTAGATTGAAATACACGGCTCAATATATTTTTGTAAAAAATCTATGCGGTCAAATATTGTTGGTTTAAAATATGATGTAACTGCTATGACTATATTTTCCGACGGATTTACATATATAACATTCCCGCTATTTCCTATGGCCGCAAATATATGCTTATTTTCATCTACAATCCACCATAGATACCCATAAGACATATTTCTAAATTCGTCTCCACATCTATAATTTGGTTTTATCATTTCTTCAATCCATTTAGAAGATACAATTTGTTTTCCATTATGAAAGCCTTTATCTAAACAAAGCTGTCCGATTTTCGCCATATCTGTTGCAGAAAAACACAAACCATATCCGGCTGTTCCTATTCCTTTGGGGTCGCAAAACCATATATTTTTTTGTGGGTCTTTACACATAGTAAAATGTTTATGTTCTTCGGCAGTCTCCGCTAAATAATTTATATGTTTTTCTACTCCAATGGGTTCAAATAAAAATTTGTTTGCAAAATCAACGACTTTTAGACCACTCGTTTTTGATATAATGCCAGTTAGTATATGTATGCCTAAAGTAGAGTATTTGAATTTTCCAGTCAATCCTTTTCTTCCACCCAGAAAATCTAAAGCTGAAATAGTCCAATCATCACTTGAACAAATTTTAGTCCACGGTTCGTACTTATACTTATAAGGTGCAGTCATAGTCAGTAAATGCTTGATTGTAACTTGTTGAATTGTTTTTTCTCCTCTTTTAATTTTATATTCAGGGAAAAATTCTAATACGTGTTGGTCTATACTTTTTATAAATCCTTTATCAAGTGCTATCCCTACAAGCAATGCTACAATACTTTTGGTTGCAGACATAACATGGCAAGTGTCTATTTTTTTATAATTATTCCATTCATCAGAATAAACCTCTTTGCCGTCTTTATAGCATGATATTTGACAGATATTAGGCTGTTTTTCTTTAATAAAATCGTGCAGTTCCTTTTTATTCATAGTATCAATTTCATCTCCATTTCACGTTATCTTATATGAAATATTCATTCACAAAATATAAATCTTTGATACATTTGCTTATTTCTTTTTTATTGGATAATAAATTTCCGTTACTAGGTCATCTTCATTTGAAGTTTGTGTTGGGTCAGTAATATAAACTTCATAAAGAGGACCATTGTTTTCATAACCGTTTTGTTCTGCCCATTCACATTGTTTCGTATAAATAGATGTCAAATTAGAATATCCACCATGTAGAGTTGTTTTTAAACATAGTCCCGGACAAAAATCTCTTGTTCCTGTAACAAATTGTTTTACTGGAATAGCAAATTCTGTATCTAACCCCAAAGGAGTAAACTCATCACCATGAAAAAGCACCATAGGCGGAGCATTGACGGTTAATTTGTCGTATTGTATTTTCCTTAATATTGAATTAAAGCAACAAGCGTATTGTTCTTCCATTTCAAATTTACAAACCATTTTACGAATAGAAACTAAATACATAACTGGTACTTCAACAAGTTGTACATCAATCTTGCTCATATAAGACATGATTGATTTTCCCTGTTTCAAAACTGATATATCCTCATTTAACCGTTCTGTAATTTTGGAATATATCTGTATTTGTTTTTCAAATTCTTTCTTTTTCTTATAAAGTTCTAAGCATAATTTTTCATTTAGCATTTCTTCTGATGTAATAATCGTCCTAATTTCTTCCAAAGAAAAATTATATTGTTTTAGGCGGTTAATAAAAAGCATAGTTTCTAACTGCTCAATGGAATAGTATCTATAATTATTCTCTGGGTTAATTTTACTGGGCTTTATCAGTCCGATTTCATCATAGTAACGAAGCGTTTTTGTAGAAACTTTACATATCTTCGAAAACTCACCTATAGATAACATAAATCTCCTCCTCTCAACTTGCTTCCATACTTATGTTACACCTTCCCGTAAGGGCAAAGTCAATGCAATAATTCTATACGCATTACCTTACTTACACCTAAAATAACATCATAAGAAATGAATTTCCAACTATTTAATAGATTATTTAAAAGGCTTGTATGCCACTAGAAAAGTAACGTGCAAGCCTTTTTCATTTATCCTACAATCTTCCAGTTACTATCTTTATGAAGCGTCAGCTCATACTGTGATACCTGTGTCGCCTTTGTCTGGTTGTCGATAAATTTCACCGCAACGCTTACTTTCACATTGTCGCCGTCAGCCGTGAATACAGGATTGGCAAGCTCGGAAAAGAGATAGTCTCCGTTTATCGGTTCAAGGACATTTCCCTCTACATAGTAGGCAAGCTCCTTGTCCGTTGCGGTCGGGTACAGCTTAAAGAATGTTTCCAGAAACGTCGTAGCGTCATTTACTATGTCAGCGTCCACACTGTTGTCTGCTTCCTGTGCCTTTGGCTCATAATCGGATTTTTCCATAGCAGGGGCAAGGGTCGGGTTCTGTATAATCACCATATGCCCGTCAGCGTCCACATGGACGGTCACGGTATAGGTTTCTGATACGTTCCTTATCTGGTCGCCCTCTTTTATCTGTTGATCTATTTCATAGATGACAGAAAAAGCGTTCTCTCCAGACTGTTCCACGTCCCAGATAAGTACGTCCGTGACCGTGGAGCTGGTCGGTATATCCGTTCTCACCGTATCAACATTCAAATCCTGTAATTCCTGTGTCAGATAGGCACTAATAGCCTGTGTCCTTGCTTCGATTGCTTCCTTGCTGTTGCTCCATGTGTAGTAGGACTTCGCAAAGTTCTTTACAAAATTTTCTATCCCGTTGGTGTCATTCAAGCGGAGCTGTATGGTTTCTACTTCATGGGTGGTGTGCTGGTCGATAGCGGTAAAATTCTTATACACACCAAAGCTCACGCTTGTGATAAGCACCACCCAGAGGGCAATGACGGACTTCTTATGTGTCCCCACTTTCATAGTGCGGACTTTCTTTTCCTTTATCGGTTTTTCTTTCTTCTTGAACATGATTTCCATTCCTTTCTATTGCTTAATTCTGCCAGCCCCTATCAAATGCTGTTGCCAGTAGGAGCTTGTAAGGTCGGCGTAGCCTATCGGGTCGCCAGCGTGGTACATCTGGTTATTTCCCACATAGATACCGACGTGGGTTACATATGTTCCCGCATTGTAGGTACTGTGAAAGAACACCAAATCCCCAGCCTGTGCCTGTGAAAGCGGGATATGCTGGGTAGCGTCATACTGTGCTTGTGCCGTTCTCGGCAGACTGATACCAGCCTTGCCATAGCACCATTGAACCAGCCCCGAACAGTCAAAAGAAGTGTTAGGATTGCTCCCGCCGTACACATAGTCCCAGCCTTGATATTTCAGAGCTTCATTCATTATCTTCTGTGCCAGCTCGCCCGACACTTGATTGACGGTGAGATACTGGCTGACAAGCTCCACATAAAACATATTCCCATATCCGTAACGCCAGCCACCATTGCGGGCGACAGCGATAGGGTTCGTGTAGGTGACTTTCTTCCCACCAGATTTATCACGGGCGAAGTTCTCTGCCAGCGTGAAGCTGTGCTTTTTTCCATTGGAAGCTACATAGCCGATATATCCACCGCCATAGTTATAGGACTGTACCACGACGTTTATATCCTCTATGCCTTGATTTTCTGCTGAAGAAAGCAGGGACGCAAAATACTTGCACCCCTGCTTGATTGAGCTTTCTGTATCAAGGGAATTAGGCGGTAAGCCCATGCTCTCGGAACTCTGCATAACGTCCTCGGCTGTCCCGCCACTTTCCACCTGTATGATTGCCAGCAGATAGGGGACGTACTCGGATATGCCGTATTCCTTTGCGTATTTCTCCACCATAGGCTGATGTTTCAAGACCTCTGCGGAGAGGTTCATTCCCGTTACCCATGAGGAAGAACCACCGCCCCCGCCGTCGTCCTCGGCACTGATAAGCACACCAAAGAAAAGCACTATCGCAATGAGAAATGGAAACAGACTGCCGATAATGGCGAGATGTCTTAGCTTCATTTCTTACGTCCTTTCTTTCCAGTGATATTTATGGTCTCTTTCTTGATGTTTCGCTCTTTTCTGGTGGTCTGTCGGTTCAGTTCCACACCATTAAGCCTTGTCCCGTGTTTCTGTGGTATAGGTTCATCAGATTTTGAAGCCAACGGACGCTCCTTGACAGGCTGTGGAGAGGTCGTCTCGGTATGTACCTTGTCGGTAGTGACAGGACGCTTGATTTCCTGCATTTTCCCTGTATCTGCCTTAGAAGCGGTGACAGGTCTATCATGGGGACGGGTAGCTCCTGTTGTCGCTGATCCGTCCGTCGTTTTGCCAGCCTGCTTTGCTTCCTGTGCCTTTTGAAGTTCCATACGCTTATCAGCGATATTCTGTCTGTGCTGTTGGAGCTTGTCGGCACGCTCGCTCTGTCTGGTTTCCTGTCCCTGCACAATGCCACGCTTGAAGTCGGACACACTGGATTTTGCCTTTTCCTTTGCGGAGTGTACGGCATAGGCGGTCTGGGTCGGCATATCCTTGATGTTCTCCTTGACAGCCGTTGCCTTGTCCTTGACCTTGTTTTTCGTATCAAGCACCGCACCCACGGCTGAACCAGCTCGGCTACTCATGGACTGATTACTTCTGTTTCCTCTTGAAGCGGAAGTACGGGTTTTATTTCCTGCACCCGTAACGGCACTTCCCGCCACAGCTCCCGCCATACTTCCCGCCGTGACCGCACCAGCGATACGGCGTTCCATACGCCTAGCCCTGTGTCGCATGAACAGATACGGGCGACGGAATATCCTGCGTCCCATGCTCTGGCTGTCCCCAGCGTTAAGGGAGAACATACTCATAATATCGCCCAGTTTCATGTAGATACCCGCAAAGCAGACTATCTGCAAGAACGCAATCATAAAGAACGGGTAATCGGTGGAGATGTTATAAAACATACTGGAAATACTGAAAGCCACCGTGACAATAAGCGTTATTCCCGCCCTTGTCATAATCGTATTGAACACTCGGACGATTGCCTGTTTCGCCATATTCTCATAGCTGGGTATCATGGAGAGCAGGAAGCTAATCGGCAGGAACATAGCGAAGATGATAAATAGTATCTGGGAGAATATCATCATGCCCGTAAGCAGGAATACGAATATCGTTATCCCCAGATTGAAGATAAGCAGGAAGAACACCATTCCCAGACGGTTGATGACCTGCGGTATCGTCAGATTGTCGTTGTCGTTATCCTCGATTTCCGTTTTCACCACGTCCTCACGGGTCGCCCCGTCGTCTGCTGACGGACTGACCGATACCAGAGCTTCTACACGGTCAGCCCCGATTTCCTCTATATCGCTGTTTCCAAATTGCAGGAGTAGCCACGGCTGTTGTACCTGTATGGAGAACAGGCTGTCCCTTATCAAGTCCACACTGTCTTTTCCTTGACTGTCGCTGTCGGGAAGCATGATTTTTGTCCCCAAGTCCAGCGAAGCGGTACTTATATCACTGGAAAAATCGTTTATCTTCTTGATATAGTCGGGAGCGTAGGCGATAAAGGAAGCGGACACGATAAACACCACAACAAAGTTGATAACGGCGTGTAATGCCTTGCTGGTTTCTCTTTTTATCAGTCCTGTGTAGGCAACATAGATACCCACGATAAGGATAATGAGAAGCAGGAAGCCTACATAGAAGCCAGTGCTTCCAAAGCCATTTTCCGTCACGCCAGCGAGTGTCTGTATGCTCTTTCCGATACTGTCTGCCATGTCGTTGATAAAGTCCAGCTTATACGCCTGCTGGACGACGTACCCCGTGGCGTTGCTTAGATACAAGCTGATAGTCCAGATAAAGTTGGTGATACAGTAAAGCCCGTATTGTACGGACTTCCCGATACCGTCCAGCCAGTTCCACGGAAGCCAGCTCCAGCTATTGTCCACATAGAAGTCAAGCTGGTAATTCTCCAAAGGGTACTGTGAATACAGGTTGTCCGCATTGACCGTATCATCTACCAGCCCAGAAGCGTGTGCTACCGTCCCCAATAGGGAGAGCAGGGCAATGGTCGTCAGTACCACCATCACAGCTATCTTGAAAAATCGAAAAAGCTTCTTTCTTGTCAGAAGCCCCTGTATCTTATCTTTCATCACTCCACCTCGCTTTTCACGGGCGGTCTGGTATCAAAGGCGTGCAACAATTCTTCAAAGACAGGGTGTATCTGCACCACGCCCACACGCCCGTACAAATCTTGAAGCAGACATTGTCCGTTCTCCAAGTCACGAAGCCTTTTCTGGTTGTTCTCGTCGTCCTTGTCGATACCGAAAAATTCAAGGGTTTGCTTTATCTCGTTAATGTCGGTACTTCTAAAGGCAAACTTCAAGCCGATATTGTTCTTTAGGCTCTCTTTGGACACGTCGCCAGAGGATTGTGTGACGAAGTACACGCCAGCCTGCATAGCACGTCCCGCACGCACCAGCTTGTTGGAGAGGGTTTCTCCCTGTGCCACGTTGAGGAACGCCCACGCTTCATCTAAATCCACGATTTTAAAGATACTGCGGTCTGAATGAATGAAGTCTAAGGCAAAGGTGGAAATGACAATCAGCATAGCCACGGACAGCAGTTCAATGGTCGTGTATTCCTCAAAGGTCGTGTCCTTGTCGGGCAGTACCAAATCTGCCACCTGTATGATATTGAGCTGGTTGTCCAAGCTGATAGCATTAGATACCGAACCGTCGGAGAACAGGAGATGTGCAAAGTCATAGTCCGTAAAGCTGTCGATATGGTCGGCAATATTGCGGGCTATCGCCGTGTCCTCTCTGCGTAGCTCGTCTATCACATGGAGAAGTCCTCGCTGATCGCTCTGGGTCACGGCTCGCACCGCTTTTCTAAGGACAGGGAATTTCTCACCGTCCCTAGAGGAAATCCCCGTAAGGAATGTAAGAATATCTATCGCCAGACTTTCAGCGTCTTTTACATTCTTCATAATCACGAACGGGTCAAGAAGTCCTGCATTTTCTTTATCGCTGGTAAGGTTTACGATATTGATTTCATGGGCTATCTCTGGGAGCGTTTCTTTCCAGTTCCCACGCTCGCTCTTAGGGTCAAGTATAACCGCCTGTCCCCCGAACAGGACGGAATAATAGACAATCAGATTGTTGCAGAATGATTTTCCACCGCCCAGCGAACCAACAAAAGCGGAAGCCAGAGCATTTGTGACCGTACCTTTTACGCCTTGACTGGCAAGAGAGGGTTGCAGATATACATTTCTTCCCGTGTCCACGGAATAGCCGATATAGATACCTGTATTTTCTCCTAACTGCTGTGTCGCTCCAAAGCCAAGTCCTGCCAAGAAGTCCGATTTCACATACTGCACATAATCATTGATGTAACGCTTGCTGGCGGGAAGAAATTCAGAGTGAAGCCCCAGCATATCGCCAGCGGGTCGGACTAATTTTACATTGAGGTCGTCGTAGAAGTCCTTGACCTCATCACAGCGTCGTTTCAGCTCGTCTAGGTCGGGAGCTGATACCCTTATCACATAGGAAAGTTTATACATACTTTCCTTGCTCTGGTCTAAATCGGTTTCCAGCTCGTCCACGCTGTCTAATGCGTCCACCACATTTGAGCTTGTTTCGCTTCCAGACTGATAGGCGTGATTGTCCAAGTCTTTCAGCTCTTTCTTCTTGTTACGGACAGTCGATAACGCTTTTCTGTTTCCCACGATTTCCACGTTCATAGAAGTGTCCACAGGAAAGGTGAACTGCTGTTGCTGGAAGTAAAATATCTCACTGGACGGAAAATCCAGCTCGCCCACAATGGCGTTGACGGTAAAGTAGGAAACGAAGCTCTCGCTGTCCTCATGTTCCAGACGCAAATATCGCTGGCTTTCCTCTATCAGACAGCGGGTAGGACGGATAAGGTCGTACTGCTTGATAAGCGTTGCCTTTTTCAGCTTCTTCTTTGGAAGCGAATACTCGTAGTCCTCATACGCCACGCCGTCCCTGCCGTAGATATGCTCGATAAGATAGCCGAAGTCGTTCTTGTCCAAGCGTCGGAACTTGAAACGGCGGGAGATTTTATTTTCCAGCAGTTTCTCCATTTTCATGTAGCGGTTGATTTCATCATCTGGCATGGAGATAAAGTCATTCATCAGCGTATGGTTGACCTCATTCAAGAACTCTTTAAATGTCATAAACGCTGATTTCTTCACGCTTTCAAGGCTGACCTTTTCCTCGGTCACAATGAGCTTGAAGCCGATAAAAAAGCGGTAGTCCACTTGATTGTCGCCAATCATGGACACAAGGGCTTCCGTCTGTTCATCTATCTTCTGGATTGCCACATCACGAAGTCGCCCTGTCACCAGCTTTTTTGACTGTTCCTGTATGCTTCTGACGGAGCTTTCCGTCGCTATCTGCAAGGCGTGTATCTTTCCCTCACGGCTCTGTGCAATAAGCTGACGGAAGCTGTCATGGACGATAAATTTCTGTTCAGCCGATAGAAAGCTGTAATTATACGGTATCAGCTCATAGTAGGCGAATACCTCATTGTCCTTGTTCCAGACAAGGTTGTTGTCGATATACTTAATCGGGAACATACATCACACTCCTAACCGCCGTGACAGGTTCGCTGAAAACTTCCTTTTCCAGTTTCACGGCTTTTCCTGCATAGGTAGTCTTAGGTCGCAGGGCAAATGTAATCTGCGATTTCAAGAAGCTGTAAGGCTTCTTGCCGTCAAAGGTCTTTTGGCTCATGAACCATGTGAGGGCAACGGGAATACCGAAGTATTTCAGAAACGCCCCCTCGATAAGCGATAACGGCGGTAATTCCCCTAAGAGAATGACGGCAAACTCCGTGATGACAAACCACGTTATCTGGGTAAAGGTAACGGGAAACGGGAGAGTAAAGTCATTGATTGCGTATAAGACTTTCTCCACGTTCCAGATACCCGTGTAGCTCTTAATCTTCTTCAATTCATTTCAGCTCCTTTCATTGTTTTTGCCGTGTTCCCCACGGCATAGAGGTATCCCCTTGCGGGATTTCTTTCAATGATTGAGGGACAGCCCGCTTCTGGCCGTCCCCGTAAAATACAAAAAGCTGTCAGTAGCGACCTTGCCTGTCGCTGATCTGCCAGCTCCTTTACTTGATTTCACACATACCGTATCCTGTCTGAATGAAATATCCCTCGATTTCCAAATCCCTGCCGTATGCTTCACAGTCTATGTAATATTGCAGGCTGGGCGGTATCTCTCCCAGAGTATTCAGCTCATAAGCGAAGTGATACGCCACGTCTGTCATAGTTTCACAGCCCGAATAACAGCAGATACGGTCTAAGTTGTCTGCCAGTTCTTCCAGACTGCCAAAATAGGAAATGAAGTCGTCCAGTTGGTCTAAAACTTCCTCTGGAAAATCCTGTATCGTTTCATACAGCCTGTTCAGTTCCTCGAGAGATGTATATTCATTTACATGGCATGGGAAATTTTCAGTGTCATGGATTGCGTATTCTTCATAGTTGCTGTTCAGTCCGATACGTTCAGCGATTTTTTCCTCATTCAATGGGAAATGAAACCATGCTCCCGTTGAACCGCCCTCAACATATACACCCAGATTTTCAATATAGACTGCCATATCATCAAGTGCCATAATATGCCACCTCTTTTCTACGGAAGCTCATAGATACCGTGGTCGGTTTTCACAAAGCGTCCGTTGTCGTCAAGATACTGCCCGTAGGCTTCAAAATCGAAATAGCGGGTGAAGCTCTCACTAAGGGCAGTAAAATCCGGGTCATTATTCATAATGTGGCGGGCAACGTCCGTCATGTTCTTGCACCATGAGTAATGAATGATGTCGTTTCTGTATCTGTGTAATTCGTCAAGGTCAGTGAAATAGCACATCAGCTCCGCATAGTCCTCTCTCAAGTCAGAGGGTAGAGTTTCATAGGTATGGTACAGGTCATTGAGCTTTTCGACAGTGGTATCTTCCTGCACTTCATCAGCAAAGGGAAACTCCTTGCCCGTGATATAGTAATAGTCTGTATCTACATCAATCCTCAACAGTTCTTCCACCTGTTCCGTGTCGATAGGCAGGGTGAACCAAAAGGCTCGTATCTCGCCGTCTGTCGGCTCTCTGGCTTCAATCTGCACACGCATTTCTTCCATGTTTCATCACGTCCTCTCTTGTCAACGCTTCCTGTATGACGGCGTAGGGTACACCGAATACATAGCGTGCAAAATCTTCTAACTGTTTCTTAGGATAGTCAGACAGGTAAAGGCGTTTCATTTCAAACCAGACCGCACGCTTGTAATAGGGCAGGTCGGAGAGATACGGACACCCGATTTTTACCTGCATATCGGTAAAAATATCTTTCAATCAATCACTCCTATCTTAAATTTGAGTATAAAAAAAGTAGTAAACTGTAATAATTCACTACTTTTTAAAAATACTTATTTTTTGGTTTTGCTTAAAATAGTTGATAATGCAAAGGTGTTCTCAATAAGATGATGTATTTGTCGGACATTATCGCATTGGGTATATGATTCTTCTAATCTTTTCTTTGTTGCTTCATTTAAATGATAGTTGAAGTTTTTTTCATATTTTTGAAATGCTATTTGCCCAATCCGTAATTTTGATTCAACACTTAAATCATTGAAATGAATAATCTTATCAAAACGATTATAAATTGCACTACCTAAATTATCTTCGATATCTTTTAAGTCTGTATAATTTGAAGTACATATTATAATTGATTTCTTTAGTGTTAAATAATAATTCTGATCTTCATAAATACCCTCATCAAAAAGTTGATAAAATGCACTGTGAAAAGATGGATGTGCTTTATCAAATTCATCAAGAAGCAGGACATTGGACTTTCTATCTAATAAATCTTTTGCGAAACTTTTTTCGTAATGCGCACCTCCAAATAGATATGTCGCAAATTGATTGTTTTGATACATTGAAAATTGCTTCCTAAATATTGGTTCACCTATAATTTGCGCTAAATATTTTGCTGTTTCTGTCTTACCAATTCCTGATTTACCATAAAACAATAAAACTACAGGTTTTTGTCTGTACTTCATAGTAAGAGGAAAAAGAGCTTGCAATAATTCAAGTTTAACATCTTCCTGTCCTATAATTTTATTATCATATTCTTCATTTATCTTGAGTAAATGAGAAGTCGTCAGTCGCTTATATCTTTGATATTTCACAGCTGCATTTGGATATAATCTAAGAATTTGTTCACTTATTTGTAGTGGTGGGTTCTGAATATATAAATTTTCTACGTCAAATTTAGCAAGAAAGTTTATAAAATTTGTAATAACATGTTCTCTAACTCCAGCATATTCATCTGAACTAATAACAAAATTTTTTACAAAAATTTTTTCTTCTTTTTCTTCTTTCGGATATTCACCATGTTGATTTGGTATCACTAATTTCATGGTTTTTCCGTCTTTATCTGATTCATAAACTAAATCAGTTAAATTTCTATAGTCTTTTGGAATAATTCGATTGAATTTTTCTTTTGAACCATAATATATAACTACATTATTCAATACTCATCACCCCCGCAAGCACTATATCGTAAACATCTAAGTACTGTATGAAAGATTTACTCGTATCTCCAGTGACAATTTTTTTGACATCAGGCGTATTAGTTGATGTGTTTATCTCAAACTCTTTTTCTAAAGATAGTTGTTCTTTTGTACATTGTCCCACTTTAACACCAAAATATGATAAATTCATTTTTGATAAATCAGCCAAACTATAATCATTTTTAAATGCGTTTATATTAAACCTTAAAACACAAGAAGGCTCTTTTTCGCTATTTAAAAGCATTTGATAATATCCTCTTTCGCCAAGAAGAGCATTATTAAGTCCTTCAAGGTCTATTGGAATTTGTTCTTTGGGTACAATATTTAGATATGAACTATACATTCTATACATAGAAATAGAATTTTTTGGAGCATAAACACCGTCATTATGGAATTGACGAATATTTTTATCTTTACTTGCCATTGAAATATAATCTGTCAAAAGAGTATTTGTCACAGTACTTTTAATCAACTTGCTAGTGTTTGTATCAAGATTTACATTTGCATTTCCTGATAGCGAAGACTTAATAAACGAAAATAAATTAAATCCACCTTTAGCTTGTACGTCAATTTCAGCAATGATTTTTGCCAATCTTTCTTTATTTTCTGTTGTCGACCAATCAATTTGTCCTCCATTTTGTATAGTAATATAATCTGTGGCTGCAGTTTCATCAAAATAAACTACCTTCATCATTTTCGAACTTTTTTCATTTTTTTTCATTAGCGTTCCCCTTTTAATTTGTAAGATTCTACTAGCTTTATTATATCATTAACAGAATATTTTACAAAAGAGGTTTCTTTAAGTTATGCACCGATAATCCTATTGAACAGCTCTAACAGCACGTCCTTGACACCGCCGGCATTGAATACCAGCCCGACAGCGATTAAGGCAATCACAAGGAAGCCGATTAACTTAGAAAATTCTCTCTTAAATCCTAAGTAGATACCGATTACCACGATTGCCATAAGCACCAAGCTCTGGGCGTTGCTTAAAAACCAGTTGTATAAGTTCTGTCCGAAATTCATTATTTATCAATCCTTTCTTTTTTGATTTCTTCCATTTGTTCGTCAGCCATTTTGCTGACCTGTGCGATACACATAAGAACGACACCGATACCCACTCCTAGCGATACCAGCACTAAGTCCTTGACAAGTTCTGCCATAGTCAAAATTCTCCTTTACTCTGTGATAAGCTCCTCTGTGTCCGCTGTCTGCTGTTTGATTATCTGCAAGTGCTTTTCCGTCAGCTTTGCGTTGTCCTCAATCTCTTTCAGATAGCTTGTGCTGTTGCCAGCGTCTATCTTTTTCAGCATTTTCAGCGTAGGTGCGACCTGTCGGCTTATCCAGCCCAGCGTCCTTTCCAATGTATAAGGCTCTGGGTCTGTCGTCAGCTTGATAGGTGGTCGGTCTTTCCCGATAAACCACGCCCAGCGGTCATTGAGCTTCCAGTCTGTCTTTCGCTTCTCCGGCTCTCTGTCCACGAAGCGGATATAATGATTGATGATAGAAAATGCCGTCTGTTCTGCGTCATAATGGGTCAGCAGTTCACGGACGGCATAATAAGCTCTTTCATCTTTCAGTCGTATCTCGAAGCGGTTCTTTATGGGTGCTTCCTCAATCGGTATTCCCAGCTTGGCGTACTGTTCGTAGTTCTTCTCATAACAGCAGAAGTAGACTTCTGATTTCAGAGAACCGATATACAGCGTGTGTCCCATGCCTGCCTTGTCTTGCTCATTGTGCTTCACCAACTCGCCAGAAGCATAGGACTTAAAAGAACGGAACAGGGAAACACATTCCTCACGGTTGCATTTGGCGGTCAGATCTGGAATATCCAGTATGCCCGCCCTGTCGTTAATCGCAAGGTCAAGGCGTTTCATAACACCGCCCTCAACCAGAGCGTCCATGAGAAAGTCGTACCAGCTTCGCTCCTGTGCCAGCAGATAGCTCTCAAACTGACGACAGCCTTTTCCTTTCAGCTCCAGAAGCGTGCCTTTTTCCTCGTCCTGCGAGGTGTAAACGAACACATCACCCAGATAGTAATGCTCGGTGTATTTATAGTGTCCGTAGCCCTCATGGAGCATATAGTCAATATTGAGCTTCAATATATCTTTGATAACGTGCTGTATATCCAGCGTGGGGAAACGGATACGCACATAGTCGAACAGCAGGAACATGGGAGCCTCGGGATTGAATTTCTCGACAGCTTCCATGAGCTTTTCCTGCATATCGTCCGTGAGCTTGACCTTTCCCGCTTCGATACGGTTCAGGTGTTCACGGCTGATACCAGCCATGATTGCAAGCCTTGTCTGGGACACGCCGTAAGACTGGCGTTTCTCTTTCAAGGCGGTTATAAAGGTGCTTTCATTCAGCCTGCATACCCCCAATCGTGAAAGTGTGATATTTTCCGCCGATTGTCACAGTCGGTCAGTAGTTTCAGAAAATCCTTATACCAAGCGGGATTTCCAGACTTTTTGACCGTAGTTTCCAGCGGAATTGTGCCCCTCTGTTAGATACCGAGGGGCTTCTTTCGTGGAGCAGGGCAAGCCCTGCTCCACAGGACGGCTTACACGGTCTGGGTCGCTTCGCTGACCGTTCCAGCCGTCAGTGGTTCAGTCAACTCTTGTTACGCCCGTATAAACTACGATAACGTCGGTATCAGCAGAAAGGCATTTTCTGGCTATATCCTTGTCAATCTCGTATTCACGGCATACCTGTCTGAAATGCTCCCTGTCCATGACAAGAAACGTATAGCGGAAAAGACAGCCCAGCAGGTTTGCCATATGTGCGGGAAGCTCCACGGAAAACAGCAACGGCATTTCCAGATAATCCTCTGCCAAATCTTCCAGCAGTTCCGACATTCTTTTGTGAAAAAGTGCTTCTGGATAGTCGTCGTCCTGTTTATATTCACTGTCTGCCGTAAAAGCCAAATCGGACAGGAATTTTCCATACCCCAATCCGATACAGGTAAGTACACTGTCGGTACATTCTGGTTCATAATGGATTTCCAAATATCCCATAATCATTCAATCTCCTTTTGTTTCTCTGGTACGGCTTGCCTTGCTAGTGCAAGAGAGCCGATAGTCTGTAAAAAATCATGCCCCTTTGGAACAAGGGGAGTGTAAAACTCCGATATGACACTCGTTCCCACGTCACAATAGCCACGTCCTTTGATACGCTTCTGGAAAAACTGCTTCTTTACGTCGCTTCCAAAGAGCATACCGTAGCCAAGCTCGCTGATACGTCCCAAGCCCACACGGAAGTTAAAGTTATCTCTGATACCGTCGCTGAAATACTTTGCGTCGGGACGCTGGCAGGCGACAATCAGAAAATAGCCCGCCTGTCTGCCAAGCATGACGATTTTCTTTAGCTGGCTTAAAAGGCTCATGCTTTCCTTTGTCCCCAGCATTTCCAAGAACGCCACATACTCGTCAAAGATAAGAAAGCAGGGCGGTAAGCCCAGATAGGCATAGTTCTCGCCTGTCTTGTAGTCTGGGTGGTGCTTCATTTCCTCGCTTCGCTGTACCATGCCCTCATAGAACGCATTGACACATTCAATCATATCTTCTTTGGTGTGGTACACGTTATCCATGACCGTACCCAAGTCCGCAAGGTCAGCGTTCTTAGGGTCTAAGATGAAAAGCTGGGCGTTGGTCTGCAAGAGGGCTTCAATGATTGTCAGCAGGAAGTAGGTCTTTCCACCGCCAGTACCGCCACAGATGAGGGCGTGAGGGAGTGCGTCATATTCCCATGTGAGGTTCTTCATCAGACGCAAGCCCCCGTTTTCAGCCTTTACCTCGTCAATCGTGATACGGTTCGCTATCGTGTCATAGAGCAGGGTGTACTCGATATAGCCGTCATGGAGCGTCTTGTCGGTCAGCTCACAGTACAGCCCGCTTTCCAGCTTATCTTCCAGTCTAAGGAGCTGGTCTTGATACTTCCCTAAAGAGATTTCACAGCGGATATGGAGCAGTCCCGTGTCCATTTGATAATAGATTTTAGGAAACCAGACGATTTTTTCCCTTGATCTGCTCTGCAGGTCAGTGAAAAAACCGCTGTCCTGTACAGTCTGTGCTTCATACCACTTATTGTCCAGTATCATGCGGGAGAGCTTTTGGCGGTGTAGTAGCTTCTTGAAGCTGTCATGGAAGAAGCGGTAATAAAGAAAAGCGACCAATGCACAAACACCAGTCGCTATCCCTATGGTTATGAAGTTGTAGGTGGAAAGCGTCACGCCATTATCTAGTAAACTGAAATGCTCCCAATCGGTACGCATGAACTGTCCCATGTTCAGTAGCAAGAGAACCGCTACGAACAGGAACAGGAGCGTACCCGCACAGAAGCGGTACACAAGGTTCTTGTCGCTGGCTCTGATACGCTTTCCCTTGTATTTGTATAAGTTCATAAACACCCCTTTCTGGATATGGAAAAAGCGGTCAATCGTATAGACTAACCGCCAATGAATATATTTTCATATGTGTTGTGTATATAAAACTGAATTTGTCAGTTTTATGACTTTTTTTGCTCTAACCAAGAAGCGAAAAGTTCTTCAATGAGCAAAGAACCAAAAAAGAAAAATTGATTGGCAAGTTCTAAAGAAAGTCGTTCAAACTCTTGTTTATCGTCCTTTCTATTTTCTCGGCTGATAAACATTGTCATATCACAATTTTCCCCTGCTTTAGCAATATTATGAAAGCTGGCAGAAGAAAAATGAACAAAGCCACATACTTTCTTATATAAATCGTACACAGGTAAGTTTAAGTATTTTCCTACTGCTTCGCAAAGATGTTTATCTGTTAATTTTTGATTATTAGTATCTTTTAGTTTGTTTATTGGGACATTTTCTACAAGTACAGCTTTGCAAAAATCTCCACTGTCGCTAACCATTGTACCAGCAAATGCCCTCATTACACAGTCCATTTGCACTCTTGTTAATGTAGCAAGAATTGTAATATTTCTTCTATCAAGTGCAAACAAAAATGTATCTATTAGCTTAATAGATTTATCAATAACTGACATGAAAAACAAATCTTCCATGTATAAGTCCTCGATTTTCATAAGATATTCATTTGCCACCTTATCAAGAGTATTTATTTTAAATCGTAATTCATCTTCATTTTCAATAAATTGATATTTAACCTTGCTCATATAATTGCTCCTTGATTTTATATTGTATGGAGATATTATATCGCTAACTTATTTCGCATACAATGAAATTACAATTTGTCATATCATTTCTTTGACTGCCCCTGCGGAGCGTGGTTCTGTGGATTTCCTGCGGGCTGACCGCCTTTATTTTTCAGTACAATGTCGTCTGCCTTGATGTACCATTCCACGTCTGCCCCTCGGTAGTTGGCGTTTGCCACCGTATCGGCAACAGGATTGATAAGCTCCACCTCTGCATTGTACGGATAATCCTTGACAGGGATTTCCGCTGGGATAGATACCTGTATCGTGCGTTCCTGCTGACTGCACTTCAAATCGTAAGTTCTACGCTTGATTTCCTCGCTGGTTGTCCCGTCCTCATTCTCTACTCGCACTTCATGTCTTAATGCGGAGAATTTCAGCACTCCAAACGTCTTTTCCTTATCTAACACAATTCCATTCGCTAATCTCATAATCTGATACCCCCTTTACTTGCTTTCCTCGGCTGGAAGCATATCATCAGCCGTTAAGATATAGTTAGTGTAGCCACGACCTCGCACGTTCTTTCCCTCGGCGGTAATCTTAGGATTGATGAGCTTTACTTTCTGCTCATACTTGAAACGCTTCTCCCCAGCCTTTGCGGGAAGCACCACTATAATGTCGTCGGCTCTCTGAATGTCGGAATACAGGTTATAGCTTCTCGTCACGGGAACAAAGCGACCATTGACACGCTGTTGCTCCACCTCATTTTCTCCTGCAAACTCCAAATTACCAAAAGTCTGTGCCATGTCAGGCACGATATATTTCAATTTCATACGTTCATACCTCATTTCTATAAAATCTGTTGATTGTCCATGCTTTTATTCTGGCTGGTGGTGTGATACCAGCAAGCCCCAAGACCGTCAAGGGCAGGTAAATGCTTAAAAGCACCCTTGACTGTCCGTGTGCTTACAGGTGGGTGGCGGACAAGCCAGAATAAAGGGAAGCTCCGCCGTTTCCATGTGTCGGCGGGGAGCGTGATTTCTTCATCATCATAGAAAGATTATCCTATGAGCGTTTACGACGCTTGATGAAGTATGTTCCTGCCACGCCTGCACCAGAGAGAACAAGAAGCCCTAAGAATAAGGCAATGTTTGTATTGTCGCCTGTCTTTGGAGCGTCGCTTGTTTTGGTCGGTGTATCTGGTGTGGTCGGCTGTTCCGGCTCTGTTGGTTCTTCCGGTGTTTCTGGTACTTCTGTGATTGTCACAGTCTGTCCGTCGTCCTCAATGTCCTTATGCTCCGTAACCTTAGTCGGTTCATCTGGATTGCTCAAATCGTATAATTCCTCAAAGGTCACAAGCTCTTTCCCGCCAAGCTCGGAAGCGTCGAATGTAAAGGCAATCTGTACTTCCATGCTTTCACTGTCGGCAGTAAAGGTATAGTCATTCTCGACACGTTCACCATTGATGATAAGTTCTGCGTTTTCGTCCTTAATCATCTGCCAGCCTTTGAGCTGATATTTTGTACCGATTTCCAAGCCGTCAAGGGTAACGGTATCAATGATTGTCACATCTTTTCCAGCTTCAATCTCTTTCTTTCCGTCCTCGCTGGTCGCTGTGGTATGGATAGAGATGATACGCTCTGTGATAAGCACCGTCTGTCCCTCGTCGTCAATGTCCTTGTGTTCAGCCACCTTTACAGGCTCGTCCTCATTGGAAAGGTCGTAAAGTTCCTCAAAGGTCACAAGGTTCTGACCGCCCAGAGAAGAAGCGTTGAACGTGTATTCTATTTCAATCTTCATTTCCTCGCTGTCGGCTGTAAATGTATAATCACTTTCCACACGCTGTCCGTCGATAAGAAGCTCGGCGTTTTCCTCTTTCAACATCTGCCAGCCTTTCAACTGATATTTTGTGCCTTTTTCCAGCCCGTCAAGCGTAACCGTGTCAACGATTGTTACCTCTTTGCCAGCCACGATAGACTTCTCGCCGTCCTTGCCTGTGGCTGTGGTATGGATAGAGATTTCTTTCTCGTATTCATCAGTGAGTGTCCCTAAGTCAACGGTCACATTGTTTCTGGACACCACGATTTCAAACGGTGGGATAAGCTCAAAGCCTTTGTTGCTGTCACAGCGTAATTCCTCAATGATATAGGTATCGTAAATCAAAGCACCTTTGCTGTCGTCTGGCTCACTCGTTCCAAACCAGATACCGTCCTCACTGGTCTTTCCTGCGTTGGTGTTGTGCTTGTGAGAAGCCCAGTCGGAAGAAGTGGAGAAATGTCCGTTATCATCAGTTACGATAATGTGGCTCTCACCTGTGGTCTTGCTGGTGATCCTAAACGGAACTCCCGCAAGACGCTGGTGTGTACCAGCCCCAATCTTGACACCCTCAAGGTCGCCACGCTTTACTTGATTGTAAATGGAAGTGTCCGTACCTGTAAGGTCAACGATTTTTCCGTCCTCTGTGATTTCAAATTCAATCGGTTTCGCACCGTCCGTCAGATAGCCCTCTGGAGCTTTGCTTTCCTCGATACGGTATTTCCCGTAAGGTAACAGGTCGGCAGAAGTAGAAGCCACGCCCTCAATGTCGGTAAGGATTTTCTTTACCACCTCATTCTTGCTGTAAAGTTTTCCCTCGACAAGTACGGCATTGTCATTTAAGGAAATGATTTCAAATTCAGCGTCTTTCAAGGTCGCACTTCCTTGACCTTTGGTATCGCTGGTTTCTAAATCTCTTTTCTGGATTTTCGCACCGCCACGGATAACCTTATCTGATACGGAAAACTGATTGCTTCCAGACAGTACGGCAATATCGCCGTCCTCGGTAATCTGTGTAAGGTACATTCCCTTAATCTGTTCCTTGCTACCGTTTGCCTGCATATATGCACCGTCAAGAAGATAACCGTCAGGTGCTTTTGTTTCCTCAACGGTCAGCGTTCCTAAAGGAAGCACATTCTTACCGTCCTGTGTATAGAAGCTGTCCCCAGATACCTTGTATTTATCAGAAAGGCGGGAAACGTAATGAATAGTGCCGTCGCTGTCTTTTTCAGCGATTGTCTTTGTTACCCATGTCTTTGTAGGCTCGCTAGGGAGATTGTCAGCGGTATAGTGTCCCGCATAAAATTTCCATGTGAACTCCGCACCCTCTAGGGAAGCGTCGCCCTGTGGAGCGTCTTTCTGTGTTTCCATGTCAATCTTGAAAAGCTCAATCAAGGTGTCTGTGACCTTTGGCGTATCTGATACATTGAGTGTCGCTGTCTTGCCAGCTTCCACATTTAAGGAATAGACAGTGTTGTCCACCTTATAACCAGCAGGAGCAGAAAGCTCTTTGATGTAGACTGTGCCAGCCTTTACTTCCACGGTATCAGTATTTCCGCTGTTATCAGTCGTAAGGGTGGCAAGCTGTTTCGTACAGTCCTTATCAGAATAGACACCATAAGTCGCACCAGCGATAGAGTAAAGCCCGTTCCCCTCGGTAATGCTGGCATTACTGGAAGTCTTTTTAAGGGTAGCGTTCCCTACGGCAAGTTTCGCCCAGAACTGTCCAATGTCCTGCCCCTCGCCAGAGTAGATATAACCGCCACATTCATAGCGTCCCTTATTCTCGCTGGCAAAGGCTTTCGCACCAGCGTAAACCTCGTCCTGTATAGCTTTAGGGATTTCATCATAGGAAGCTCTGACGTTATCGCATTGCCAGCCAAGATGAACGCTCAATCTCTGCCATACGACGCACTGTTCAAGAAGATAGACCTGTTTATAATTCAACTCACTGTGGCTCTGTGCGTACTGCTTGACGTATTCCAGTGAGAGGGCAACGTCGGAAATCTGGTCGGCACTCATGCGTGTGCTTGCGTCGGCTCTAGTCTTGTAGCCGTTCTTAAAGTTGGTGTTGATGTCCACGCAGTAGGCAGTTTCGCCCTCAACTTTCATAATGCCCTCATTAAAGGTCGAACCGATAGAACCGTCATTCATAACCTTTTCGATATAGCCTGCTCGTTCCGCACTTTCTGTCCAGTATTGCGTTTCAGAAGCGTGGACTGCCGTTGTCGGCAAAGCGGTAACGATAGTCGCAAAGGCAAGGAAGCCTGTGGCTAATCGCTTCAATATCTTTTTCATAGCTTTTAAAATTCTCCTTTCGTTTGGATATAGAAAAAGCCGTCCATTTCTGAACGGCTGGAAACAGAAAAGGAACGTCAATATCGGCGTTCCATAATCTACTTGCGATATTCAATTTTTCAATTTGTGATACTGATATACCGTGGCAAAAAAAGGTATCTCTCTGCTGATTGACACCAATTTTGACACCAATTTTTTATAAAATGACGATTTCTGACGAGTTAAGATAAAATCATAAAATCCGAGAAATGCCCATAAATAGGCACTTACGGCACTCTATGGAGTTAGACAAAATCCACACTGCGATAACAATAGGTGAGTGCTAATTTTTTGTGAACTTTTTGTGATTTTCTTCAAAATTTTAAATTTAAATTAAAACATAAAAAAAAGCACCGACCCCATAGCCTATGCTATAAAACCGATACTTCGTAATGCGCCACCAGGGGTTCGAACCCTGGACACCCTGATTAAGAGTCAGGTGCTCTGCCAGCTGAGCTAGTGGCGCATGTCTTTCAGCGACGAATGTTATTATATAATACTTTTTTTAGAAATGCAACTATTTTTTTATAAATTTATTTCGCATTTCACTATTTTATGGTATTTTATAACTATGTGTGCCCGGCTTGATTTTATATCAAAATAAATACGGCACCATTTTATAAGGAGGTTTCACATGCGTGTTGAAGAACGATTATTAAAATATGTCTCTTACTGGACAACTTCTGACGAGGAATGCCGACAGATTCCATCTTCGGAAAGACAGTTTGAGTTAGGAAAAGTGTTAGAACAGGAATTGCGCGATCTCGGTTTAGAGAAAGTCACTTTAACCGATCACTGCTATGTTTACGGACTGCTGCCGGCAACGAAAGGATATGCTGACAAGCCTGCTGTCGGTTTTATTTCCCATATGGACACTGCTCCTGATTTTTCCGGAAAAGATGTCAAACCACAGATCATTCCGGATTATGACGGCAATGATGTTCTTTTAAAAGGAAGCGGCGCTTATCTGAAAGTATCCGATTTTCCTACACTTAAAACATTAAAGGGACGCACACTGATCACTACAGATGGAACAACCCTGCTCGGCGCCGACGATAAAGCCGGGGTTTCCGAGATCATGACGGCAGTGGAACAGATCATCACAGAAAAAATACCTCACGGCGACATCTGGATCGGCTTCACACCGGACGAGGAAGTCGGAAGCGGTGCTGATTTATTTGACCTTGACTATTTTAAAGCCAGATTTGCCTACACCGTTGACGGCGACTACGAGGGCGAAGTTGCCTATGAAAACTTCAATGCCGCAAGTGCTTCTTTTGAGATCAATGGCGTCAATGTCCACCCTGGAGAGGCAAAAGATATTATGATCAACGCTGCCCTTGTCGGCTGTGAGATTGCATCTCTTCTCCCTGAAAATGAGACTCCTGCCCACACCGAAGGCAGAGAGGGATTTTATCATCTGACTGATTTTAGCGGAGACATCGCCCACGCTAAAGTGAATTATATCGTGCGTGACCATGACAAAGCCACTTTTGAAAAACGTCGTGATACCCTGCGTGGCATTGAGCAAAAAATGAATGAAAAATATCACGCAGACACTGTAAAATTGAACATTCAGCATTCCTATAGCAATATGCTGGAAGTCATTGAAAAGAATGAATATGTCGTTGCAATTGCAAAAAAAGCAATCAAAAACGTTGGTCTGGAACCAGTCTCCCGCCCAGTCCGCGGTGGTACAGACGGTGCCAGATTAAGTTTTATGGGACTTCCTTGTCCGAACCTCGGAACCGGCGGCTATGGTTTCCACGGACCGTTTGAACATATCAGTGTAGAAGGTATGGATACCGCTGTTTCGGTTATCAAAGAAATCGTAAAAATCACTGCCGAATAATGATCGGGAACGTTTTTCCTGTTACACAAAAAATCTGCCATACAAAAATTGCATTTGTATGACAGATTTTTTATTCTCTTAAATATTATTTTTTACTTTACACCGAAGTCTTTCTTCTATTATAAGTTTGCAATCAATGCTGCGATCTCATCCGGTGTCATAACCTTATTCGGATCTGACAGATCAGGCATTGCCGGCTCATCATCTACAACAGTTTCATCTTCCAATGGAATCTTCTCGACCGGAACATTATCATCCGAATCCGTCAAAGTATCTACCATTATATCATCATACTTGGATAAATCTTCCTCCGGAGAAGAAACTTCTTCTTTACCAATTGATGTTTCCTCCATATCAGATGGAACTTCCTCGATCGGTGTCTCTTCCATCATGGACGGTTCTTCTTCGATCGGTGTCTCCTCCATCATAGATGGTTCTTCCTCGATCGGTGTCTCCTCCATCACGGATGGTTCTTCTTCAATCGGTGTTTCCTCCATATCAGATGGAACTTCTTCGATTGGTGTCTCTTCCATCACAGTTGCTTCTCCAGCAGCCGATGGGATCTCCTCAACTGCGACTTCCTGAACCTGTGGTTCTTCTTTTTCAATTTTATTCTCTTCTGCCAAGATACGTTCCTCGGTAAAAAAGTTCTGTTTTGCAGACTCTGCTGCTATCTTTGCATCAGCTCCGATCGTATTCAATGTATTCTGCAAAACTTCCAGCTGCTGTAATATTTTATTCTGATTGTCTAAAATATTCTGTGCATATGCGCTGTCATTTTTATTAGTTTCCGGTGCCGGATGTGAAACATTGTCTGATAAAACAGCCTCTAACATCGAAATCTTTTCCATGATGTGGTCATTGGAATTCATCAGTGCATCTGCATTCTCTTTACTTCTTCCAATGGAAACCTTTGCTACTGCTTTCTGTGCGTGGATAATATCCTCCACATTTGCTTTCCGGGACTGGTTTCCTTTTTCAATGAGTTCATACAGATCATCAAATGTTTTCCTCAATAAAAGATAAGACGCTTTTTCTGATTTAAAAATACTGTCGTATTGTTCTTCCTTGCGTTCTGCGGCTGCGCTTATCTGCCTTGTCACAGCATCTATCACATAATATATCGCAGCTAAAAACAGAACGTTCACTGCTACAAGTGCCAGAACATTCTGTGGCATATTAATCATTATATACAGATCTGCCACAAACAGACATGCTGCAATCAGAATTGAAATCACCAGACTGAGCCTGTAATTCTTCTCTTTTTTCTTTTCCATAAGTGCTACCTCCACCTGCATCTCCTGTGATGCTTATATGAGAATTTTTCTTCTCGTTTATTACTACATGATACCATAAGATGCATGAGATATCTATATACGAAATAACTGAAAATCCAAGGTTGACGCATTTTTCGAATAGAATTATAATCAAAAAAAAATATCTGTTCTACAAGTGTACTGACACGTTCATTTTCAACTCGATGGTACAGAATGAATTTTCAATACATTTGTGCAATTGATCCGCACACTATTTTGGCAATACCAGGTCAGACCAGAGGATAATATTATGAATAATGAAGCAAAAAATCCCTTACAGAAAATGATAGATGACACTGTCGCTCTTTTAAACAAACGGAAATTAACAGATGCGATCCTGTCAGCACAGACCGTTTCAGACCTTGCAGAAGCAGAACACGACTATTATATTTACGCAACAGCACAGAATCTTATGGGTGTTTCCTATGTGGCTGCTGGAAATGAAATGTCGGCTGTTGACTGCTATCTGAGAGGACTTTCCTGCTGCCTGGAGCATCAGATCGACGCACTTTTTCCTTTATTTTATATCAATCTCGGAAGCCGTTATCAGGAAGCAAATGACCACAAAACGGCTATCGAATACTTTTTAAAGGCTGAGAATGCACTTTCAATGGAAGCCTGCAAGGCAGATCCCCGATATCACGGCTGGTGCCTTGTAAACAGCCTGAATCTGATGATCTCAAGCAACCACCAGATGAATTTTGAGCTTGGCGGAGAGTTTCTGGAACGCTGCGAATCCCTGCTCACCGAGGAAGATATGACAGACTCCATCGGCATTTCCCTGCTTATTATAAAGTGTCACCTGTACTGGTACACCGGACGCAGAGATTATGTGTTAGAGCATTTAGACAGCCTGATCGGACAACTGCACCTCATTGAGCCAAATGATTTCGTGCAGATCATCCGTGAACTGATCTTCCTGCTTAAGAATATGAACGATCACACACATTTCAAACAGGTTATTGACTATTTCAGACAATATGCCTCCGAGCAGAACACCCTGTATTATGAGCTTCTGCTCTGCGAATTTGAGATGGACTATTACCACAGTATTCATGATTATGCCGGTTATCAGGATTCCTGTATCCGGTATACAGAGCTTTTTATGAAGCAGAAACAGGAACGGTTAAAGGAACGTACAGAGGCTTTTACCCAGAAAATCCTGCTCCAGCAAAAGGAAACCGAACGCCGGGCTGCAGAACACCAGTCTAAGATTGATGCACTGACCGGACTTGGAAACCGCTTTCTTTTAGAAGAAAATCTTGCTGCCCACTTAGAGTATGCCATTGCCAGACAGGAAAAAATCTGTCTTGCAGTCATTGATATTGACCATTTTAAGACTCATAACGACTTATATGGACACATGCATGGCGACCATTGTCTGAGGCTCACTGCCTCGGTCTTGAAGTCCTGTGTTGGAAAAGCCGGAAGTGTTTACCGTTTTGGTGGAGATGAATTTCTTGTGCTGTTAAACATAACGGATTATGATTCTGTCAGAGATATTGCTGAAAATATTAAACAGCACTTTAATTTAGACGAATCCGAAGACATCACAGACAGCGGGCTTACCGTCACACTGTCCCAGGGCTATGCCATCTGCCGGACAGATGCCGACAGCAGAAAGGATATCCTGATTTCCAAAGCGGATAAAGCTTTGTATGCAGTAAAAAACAGTGGCAAAAACAATTATCTTATTTTTGAGGAGGACTAAGCTCCTCCTGCAAAAAAATAATGATTCTCTGCCACTTTATAATTCAATCAGAGTACGGATCAGTTCCGCTCCGTCATATAAGTCTTTTATTTTCGTATATTCATTTGTGGAATGTGCCTGATACATTCCACAGGATAACACAAGTCCTTCGATTCCATGTTTTGCAAAGCTGTTATTGTCACTTCCACCGAACGTTTCCGTCAATGTTCCCGGAAGTCCGGTCTTTTCGCATGCTTTCAGAAAATCTTTTACTGTCCTGCTTTCTACTGGTGTCTCATATGCCACAAGATGTACCTGATGTGTTACCTCTGCAGTGGCTCCTGCTTTGTCTGCTTCCTCTGCAAAAATTTTTTCCGTATTTTTTACATATTCTAAAGCTTTGCTGTGGTCATAGCTTCGGATTTCACCTGTCACCACACAGCTATCCGGCACAATATTTGTGGCAGTTCCACCGTTTATCGTTCCAATATTAAACGTTGTATCCTCATCCACATGTCCCATGGACAGACGTGTCACTGCTTCTGCCGCCACTGCGATCGCATGGATTCCACGCTCCGGCTCAAATCCGGCGTGCGCCGCTTTTCCTCTTATCTCAGCTCTCATGGAAATGATCGACGGCGCACGTCGCGCAGCGTCACCAACTGCCCCGGACAGATCAAGCACATACGCCTGTTTTGCGGTTACTTTCGAATAGTCAAAAACATCAGAGCCTTTGACATATAATTCCTCACCAATTGTAAACAGAAGTTCAATTTTTTTATGAGGTTTTCCACTGTCAATCACAAGTTGTACACCATAGAGAATTTCCAGAATACCACTGATGTCATCTGCACCAAGCACAGTATCCCCGGCAGAATGTATTGTTCCGTCTTTTTCCAGAACGGATTTTTTGCCGCTCCCCGGTTCTACAACATCCATATGTGCGCAAAAAATAACCGGATCTCCTTCTAATTCTCCATCTAAGACAGCAAAAATATTTCCGGTGTCGCCACCATAATAAGCTCCTGCCTGATCTTCCTCCACAGAAAATCCCATGCTTTTTAGTCTGGCAAACAGCCAGTCTGCGGTCTTCCGCTCATGAAAACTGATGGAATCAAAGGATACCAGTTGTTTAAAATCTTCTATGATGTTCTGTTTCCATGCCATGATGAGGTACCTCTTTTCGATTTATTTAATCTGCATTTAATTTAGTTTGATTTGAATTTAATCTACTCTGCAGTGCATGTCGGAAAAATCTGCGATTTATTCCACAGTGCACGCCGGGAAAATCTACAATCTGATCCGCAGTGCAGCCGGGAAAATCTACAATCTGATCCGCAGTGCAGCCGGGAAAATCTGCGATTTTCCCGGCTGTCGGGCATTCGCCCTCTTCATAATATAAGGAATAAATTATTGCCTGCAAGCAGTCAAATTTATTCCTCACATTATGAACACTGCTCATTATATTACATATTCCGGTTCATTCAGCAGCTGCATTTTTCTCAGGAATTCTTTTGTCCGTTCATTCTGTGGATTGGTAAATACTTCCTTCGGCGTTCCATACTCCACGACATGACCGCCATCTAAAAATATCACTTTATTGGCAACATGCCTTACAAAGTTCATTTCGTGAGATACTAAGAGCATTGTGTGTCCTTCTGCCGCAACATTTTTGATCGTCTCAAGTACTTCACCGACAAGCTCCGGGTCTAAGGCTGAAGTCGGCTCGTCGAGCAGGAGTAATTCCGGTTTTAGAGCCAGTGCTCTGGCAATTGCAACACGCTGCTGCTGTCCTCCGGACAAATGTTTTGGATAATGATTTGCCCATGATGCCATTCCAACACGCTCTAATTCTTTTAAAGCAATTGCTTTTGCATCCGCTTTGCTCTTTTTCTGAACAACCATAAGTCCTTCCATAACATTTTCCAACGCTGTCTTTTTCTCAAACAGATAAAATCTCTGGAACACCATGCCCGTACTCTTACGGAATTCCAGGCTGTCTTTATGTTTTTGGGAAAGATCGACCGTTTTTCCACCAAAAACTGCCTCCCCCTCCTCCGGGATCTCCAACTGGTTGATGCATCTTAATAAGGTTGATTTTCCTGTACCGGAAGGACCGATAATTCCGACAACATCGCCTTTTTCAATTTTTAAATTAATATGGTCTAATACTTTATTCTTATGAAAACTTTTGGAAAGGTTTTTGATCTCTAACATTTTTATACCCCTCTCTCATCCTCGGATATCTCTACTTTTGCCACCTGATCCGGAATCTGCATTTTCTTCTCAATCAGCCTGATTCCCTGCTCGATCACAAATGTGATCACCCAGTAAATGATCGCAAGTGAAACATATACTTCAAAATAACGGTAAGTTCTACCACCAATGATTTTTCCCTGTGCTGTCATTTCAACAACTGCACAGACAAACGCAAGGGACGTTCCCTTGATCAGTCCAATAAAGGAATTTCCAAGTCCCGGGAGCGCCACGCTTAGCATTTCTGGGAAAATGATTCTGCGAAACGTCTGGAAATATGTCATTCCGATCGCACTTGCAGCCTCGATCTGTCCGACATTGACAGATGCCAAAGCTCCCCGGAAAATCTCTGCGATATACGCTGATTCATTGATGGAAAGTGCGATGATCGCATACACAAAACCGGAGGTTGTCGAACTCTGATAATTCCATCCATTCTGCTGGTATATGTATTTTGTGATCATCGGGATTCCAAAGTATGCAATATACAACTGCACGATCACTGGTGTTCCCCGGATCAGCGAGATGTACACTCCTGCGATCTGTTTTAACACAGGAATATTTTTGGTTTTGATCAATGCCAGGAGCATTCCGATGATAAGTGCAATGATCATGGAACTGACTGCAAGGATCAGGGTTGTCGGAAGATATTTTAAAATCTCCGAAAGCTGACTTAAGACCGCTTCAAAATCAAATAACTTTGCCATAGTTTTTTCTCCGTTCGTTTTCTGTTTTTATTACTACAATTGTCTGTAGAAATTTACAGTGTTTTTGAAGTCATGATGCACACAAATTCTCCTTTACCGGAGCGGGTGAAAAAATCCGGTGTATATCCAAGCTTCTCATAAAAGCCAAGTGCCTTCTCGCGGGAATTGATCCGTATGTTTGTGACCCCTCGCTCTTTCAAAAGCTGCTCTGCTGCCTTGATTCCAAGTGCCCCGTAATGTTTTCCCCTGTACTCTTCCAATGTGGCAACACGCTCGATATGACCGGCATTTTCTTCATCGATCCGTACCCGGCAGGTAGACACCGGAAATCCGTTTTCGTGAACCAGAATGTATTCACTGTCCTTTGTGTCATCCGCAAATTCGTATCTGGGTGGAATATCAAACCCGACACACATTGCCTGTATTCTGATATAATGCACTCCTGCTCTCTGCCATTCTTCTGTTGCATGCACTGCTTCCATCATCTTCCGCTCCTTGCTTCTCCCTTAGTTCCACGGTTTATAAAAATCGTTTGGAATTTTTAATTTATTTGCCGGATCTTTGCTTAAATGCTCTCTTCCGGCCGGTGTCTTCCAGATCGCATCAAAATCAGTATCCGGAATCACGATATCGTAATAAGTAGACTCCCAGTAATCCGGGTCTGCCTTGCTAAGATCAACACTCGCTGCAAAATCTTTAAAATACGTGTTGTGGTAAAATGCCGGAATCTGATATAAATCCCTTGCATATCCCCATAAATTCTTGTAATCCACGAGACGCCTTTTGCATGGACCAATGTTTCTGGAATAAGCGACATCGAATCTTGCCAGTGTCACATATAAACGGATATCACTGTCTGTCACGTAATCTCCAAACAGAAATCTCTGCTGTTCTAAACGTTCTTCCATTGCATCTAACCCTGCAAAAAATGTCTCATAAGCATCGGAAAAAGCCTGTAAGGATTGTGCGAACTGTGCTCTGTAAACAGCATTGTTAACATTTTCAAACAACCACCAGTTTAACTTGTCGATCTCTTCTCTGAGTTCTTCCGGGTAAAGATCCGGTGCATCCGGCTTTTGGAATGGCTTAAAATCAACCTCCAGATAGTTGGTCAGCCTGTGATAATCGTTGTTCACTACCTTTTTCTCTTTGTAATCCACAAAAGAAGGGACTGTTGCACGGCCTGTGTACTCCGGGTCTGCATTGTAATAAAGCTCACTCAGAAACTGTGTTCCTGTTTCCGGGTTGATATGATCTGGCGAATTTACAAATTCCCAGCCCAAAGGTTTTTCGTAAGCATCATCATCCCAGCCTACGATTTCCACTTTGATTGCATCCTGTAAACCAAGAAGTTCCCTTGTAATGGATGCACGGTTTGACCAGTGGCATCCTTTTGCCCAGAATAAAATGTACCGGTCTTTCTCTACCGGATTTTCCCCGGGTCCGAATCCTTTTGTAAAATGATTTGGCTGTCTGTGGAAATTGCCATATTTGTCTACTTCACTTACTGTCTCTGTCGGGCGGACTCTGATCTGCCTGCCGTTTACTTCTATATACTCTGCCATAATATGCCTCCTGCCTATCGCTTCCCAATTTTAAATTTGTTACCCGGATCACTGCTTAAATGTGCCCTGTCTGCAGGTGCTCCCCAGTATGCATCAAAATTGATCTCATCTAAAAATCTTGCATTAAATGTCTCCATGAGATGTCCCGCTTTTTTATTGGAAGGATTTGCAAAATCTTTAAAGTACGTGTTGTTCTTAAATGCCGGAATCTGGTAAAGATCTCTTGCATATCCCCACAGGTTTTTGTAATCAATGAGACGCTGTTTTGTGTGGCCAAGCTGGAATGCATAGCGGATATCAAGTCTTGCCAGCGTCACATAAAGTCTCACATCACTGTCTGTCACATAATCTCCAAATAAAAATCTCTGATGTCCGAGCCTTTCTTCCAGAATATCAAGTGCTGCATAAAATGCATTGTAAGCATCCCAGAATGCCTCTTTGGAGCGGGCAAATGCTGTTTTGTATACACCATTATTTACATTATGGAATAACCAGATATTTAACTTATCAATTTCTTCCCTGAGTTCTTCCGGATAAAGATCCGGTGCATTCTCTCCATGAAATTCCCTGAAGTTTACTTCAAAATAGTTGGTCAGTCTGTTGTAATCGTTGTTCACTACTTTTCCGGTCTGTACGTCGATCAGCGCCGGAACTGTCGTTCGTCCGGTATAATCATCATCTGCTTTGTAATATGCTTCACTCAAAAACTGAATGTTTAAAACCGGATCTGTGTTGTTCTCGTCATATACAAATTCCCAGCCAAGATTTTTTTCATGAGGCGCATGTTCTACCATATTGATACTGATGGCATCCTCCAGCCCCAGAAGCTCCCTCACGATGGATGCACGGTTTGACCAGTGGCACAGCTTTGCCCAGACCAGACGATAACGTCCTTTTTCTATCGGATTTTCGCCCGGTCCGAATCCTTTTGTAAAATGATTTGGCTGTCTGTGAAAATATCCGTTCTCGTCAACCTCTGAAACTGTCTCTACCGGACGGACTCTGATCTTTCTTCCATTTACTACTTCATAATCAAATTCTGCCATTTTTCTGCCTCCTGCTTTTCGTTGGTAGTGTCAAAAACTACCCATTTTATTGTTCTAAAATTCTTTTAAAACCTTGAT
>ERZ773130.790-NODE-790-length-35304-cov-5.903912_pt1 | contig 35304 bp, 53 predicted proteins | sample MGYA00511919_ERZ773130 | MGnify/ENA primary metagenome ERZ773130 (study PRJEB29015, sample SAMEA2737851) | human gut metagenome | biome: human gut; feature: human-associated habitat; material: faeces | place: China | collected 2012 ...
GGGCTGACGAACCCTTGTCCGGCAACCATACGTTGAAGGATAAGGGGAGATGCTTTGTGTAAAAAATGTAATACTTGTTTATCTGTCTGTTTTCAGGTAAATAAGAATAAAGCTATTGTCTCTTCTTATCTGTTTTTCTCATTCCAGCTCTTTATATTCAGGGATACCTTCCAGAAAAGAATAAGTGAGATTTTCGTAGTCTATTTTACAGCAGAAATGGCTGATGCCGTTGCTGACTGCGAGGTAGAGGTTCATCCTGTCTGACAGTTATAAGTATAGCACATTCAAAATTCGCTGTCAAGAGAGTATCGAGCCAACCACCCTCGTTTTTTGCTTGTAATCATCGTGCATAGCATCTTGCAGGTCATAAACGTGTATAATATCGCCGTCAGTGTTTGCAAGTTCCATGCGCAAGCGGGAGGCGTGTTTGAGTTCGTCTGCAACGTCTGCAATGAGATTCTTGACATAATCCGCTATTGCAATTTTGCCTTCCGCAACAAGTTCGGAATAGCACTGCTCGTATAGTTGCAGCGTGTTTTGCTCCCACAATACATACTGCTCAAATGCTTCAACGACAGCCCTGCGTTTCGTGTTGGTATCCACTTCGCTCCGCCGTGCGCTGTACCATCTGTCAGGTATAATGTGCGGGTCATCCGTTTGCCCGATTTTGCATAGTTTGTAGCAATGGTTTATGCAAAACCTGCAAGTTTTTCGATATTCGGCTGATTCGCTCATGTACTGATACTCATGCAACCGTTTGAATCCACGGAGGTTCAAAAAGTCGAAATAATCAGCCATTTGAGCATGAAACATTATGCCTTTTATCTGATGTGTTGCTATTTTAGACAGTATTTCGCTTGCAGCCATTGCTTCCGCCTTTCTTAAGCGAGGCGTACAGCCCCTGCCGTAACATAGTCAACCGTTCCGGCTGCACCCGAGACAACAAGCGTCAGGGTTGATGTGTTGCAAGCGCAAGCCCCTGCGCCGAACGCAATTGCCGAGGTGTTTATGGTGATAGGTGCTGCTGCCGCAACCGTTTGCTGACGCACGCTACAAGGCAGCGTAACGCCGTTTAGCGCAAGGTATACAGTAACAGTCCCTGCCGCTGTCGGAGTGATTGTGACGCTTCCTGAGGCGGTGTAAAGCCCGCTGCTTTTGATGTTGATTCCGCTTGCATTGGCGGACAGCGAACAGCCGCTGTTGTAACATACACTGCCGAGCAGGGCAAGCGGAGTTGCCGTTGCTGTTACGGTCTGCGCCGCTGTGTTTACCGTACTTACTGCCGATTTCTTGAAATTATTCGAACATGACATAGTTTACCTCCGATATGGTGCAAGGTATCAAATTCGTGTCGCCACGAAAATGATACCCGCCGATTAAGTCAAAGTCGATTAGTATCCGCAACCGCAACCGCAACCGCCGTTGCCGCAAAAACAGGGAGAGTTAACCGAGTAGGTCGTGTTGGTAGGGTAGCGGACTACTCCGCAAAGCTGTGACTGAAGCTGAAGCTGGTTAATCTGATTCTGCATATCCGCCATCCTGTTGCCGGTGATTGCGTCAAGAATCTTCTGCACCTGTGCTGTGGTGTTTGCATTGATTGCAGCGGTATTCATTGCGGCGTTATAGTTCACACCGTCAATGCCACGAAGGGTCTCGCAGCAGCATTTGGACGTATTGCCGATAATATTCTGCTCCATACCTGCAAGTGCGCCGATGCCCTGCTGGAGCCTGATTTCGCTGTCTTTCACTGCGTTGGTAACAGCATTAGTGTTGTTTGCAACCGCCGCAACAGTCTCACCGTTCTGACGCTCAAGAGCCGCAAAATTGAACTGATTCTGCACGTCTTCGGTGGTTGCGCAGTCTCTACGGTTGCCGGTAAAGCCGTTTCCGCCGCCTGCGAACAGGAAGAACAGGATAATCCAAAGCCATTCTTGGTTGCCGCCGCCGAAGCCGCCATTCATTGCCGCATAATCGGCAGGAGTGAAGTTGTTGTCCATAAAAAAACCATCCTTGATTTATTCAAACACGTTTCCGTGTCTGTTGCACTGGGATGGATGATAATCCATATGGACTTGTTAAAGTCGGTTACTGATTACGCATAGCCTGCATAAACATTTGTCCTTGAGCCTGCGCCTGTTGCATACGCTGTTGTGATACGCCGCCGTTTTGCATTAGCATATTAAGCAACGCCTGCGGGTTTCTCCCCGCCATTGCCGCACGGAATTGCTTATACTGCTGTATCGTGTCCGTCATTTCTTGCATTTTTGCCATTTGCGGGTTGTTTTGGCTTAGAGATTGCAGTATCGGATTCATTTAATCGTGCCTCCAATTTTGCTAAACGTTGTTCAATAGACTGTAAATCTGTTTCCGCTTCTTTGTGGGGGGTTAAGTCGTAAATGTCCATAGTCGCATATCCCGCACTGTCCGTACGCTTAAAGAACGCAAGCGGAGCGGTTTCATCAAGCAGAATAACGGACTGATTTGCGCCCATTTTGTATGCGTTGCCGCCTTGAATGCCGTGTACCCATATCAGGTTGGATTGCTGTCCGAACGGAAGCTGAGGCTGTGGTACAGGCGGGCTGTACGGCATTTGCGGTGTGAACGTATTGTTGCCGTACATGTTCGGCACATTATATCCGTAAGGGTTCATGCGCACCTCCATTGCTTGTTTATTTAATTATATTACAGCAACGGAATATGCTCATTCATTTAAGTGCATTTTGACGGCATTTTCAGCCTTGATGCACTTGCGGCGAACTGTTGATTGAGATACGTTAAAAATATGTGCAATGTCAACATACGTTGAGCCTTCGACCAGCCGCATGACAGCCATGTCACGAGCGACCGAATCATGACAATATTCTTTCAACAAAGTGATTATTTTAGTATTTGATATACTGTTTAATTCTGCATTCGACATATTTTGCATAAAAAAGAGAACGCCAATTAGGCGTCCTCGGGGGGCGTGTTTTTGTTTACTCGCAATCGTTCACGCTCTTGCATCTTCACTTCGGGAAGCCCCGCGAGTGACGTTAAGAGACTTACGATAGCCGCCATTGCCGCAGATGAGCCGACAACAGCCCAGTTGACTTCGGACAGCAATACGGAAGTTGCAAGCACACCGCAAGCCGTTTGTGCCGCCGTCTTAATCGCTCGGACGGTGGCAGCTTTGAGCCAAATTGTCCAGTTTGTTTTCATGCAATTCAAGCCTTTCTTCTATTTTGTTGATTCTGTGTTGATTCGCCTTAGCACGGTCTTCAACCCCATACATGCGTTCAATCAAGTGGTTGTGCTGCGAAACACGGTCTTCAAGCGACTTTAACCGAAAGTTTGTCAGCTTGTTTGACGCAAGAATGCCCGCTATTGAGCCTATCGCCGTTCCCGCAAGCGAAAGCAGGGCTGTAAGTACTGCGTCATTCATGTTAATTTACAGTGCATTCATAGCAGTCCACATCGTCAACAGTGAGCTTGATTGTGTGCGTCTTGCTGGGCGTTACGGGCTGTTCTTCAACAGGTTCGGATTCAGCGTGATTCTCCAGCAAGCGTTCAAACGCAAACTGGGATTTCTTGCCCCACTTTCCGTCCTCAACAAGCGGCTTTTTCGCTTCATCGGTGTAGCCCGCTGCGTTCAATGCCACCTGCATTTTTTTGTACTCTTCGCCCACACGCATAGGGCTTACAACTTCAAACTTTGTCATATTTTTGTCACCTTTGCCATAATTGAATTTTTTCGTCATCAATCCACGATGCGTCCACGGTCTGTCGCTGAGCTTGGTGATAACCACACCCCAGCGCAAACCACGGGCTTCAAGCACCAGCGGTTCACGCCCCAGTTTGCCGCAAATCCAGCCGACATGTGTCATTCTGCCTTTTGATTTTGACCGCATAAACACCGCTTCGCCGATAATATACGGTCGGCTTATCTCGGCAATTGCGCCTTTATCCGTACACCAATCGGTGTAGTTCATGTGCGCATTAATGTCAGTCTTCTCTCCGCATTCGGTTGTAAGCCATGCGTCAAGCAAACCTTGGCAATCTGTCGCATAATCACGTTCTGACCATTCCGACGTAATGCGGGCGAAATCTTCTTCGCTGTAGCCCTGTTTTGCGTAATGATTTACGAACCGCTCGTTCAGTGTCGCCTTAGTGCAGGGCTTCCACACTGTCCCAAACAGATAGCGCGTGGGATATATGCCGCATTCATCGGGCGACAGCGGCATATCTGCATCAGCAGGGGCGGCATAACGTATCGTATGCCGCAAACCCCACCGAATAAAATCAAAAACATTGTATTTCATGATTTTAATTATAGCATATATTGTTGTTTTAGTCAAGCAATCACAGCTTAACTAAAAACGCTTCATCGTCAAAATTTGCAGGAACGCCATCAGCAACAGCGAGCGCAACAGCAACGCCGTTGGTGTAATGGTAGCCCATAACAACACGGATTCCCGCAAACCATTCAAAGGGCTTTGCAACCGTACCGACAGCATCGGGGTCAGGTACAAGCTCCCATGCAAACCCCGCCGAACCGCTGTATATCAGCTCCCATTTGAACCCGACTTTGGGCGGGACGGTCGGAGTGTCCGCCGTTGGAATAGATTCGATATACACCCGCATTTTGTCCTCAAGCCCCGCTGTCGGGATTTGCTGCTGCGCTGTAATAGCTTCCGCCTGATATGCCGTTACCTCATCAGAGGTCATATCGATTATTTGTCCGTTAACACATTTTTTCATGCTTTCACCCCGTATATTGTAAAATCTGTTCCTTCGGCGAAGTTGGTATTTCTGTGTCCAGAAACCAACTCGACAAATGCTATGTCAATCATCTGTATATTGTTTTTGGTTGTTGTGTCCCAGCCGCCGTTCCATGCGTACTTGTTGTCGGGCGTTCTGCTCGTCCTATGTACCGCAACGCCAGTCCCAAACGCCTCAATAAGCACGCGAAAGGTGCCGCTTGTTGACTGCACGGCGAAAACCCTTGGTGCGCCTGAAGTGTCGCTATCAATGCAAATAATCGGGTTGTTCGTTTCGCTAAGCACGATATGCCCAGTTATATGTATTTTTTTATATGCTCCTGTTGGAAAGGTCTGCTTGACGGAATTAACCGAGTTATTTACAGTATGCACAAAATGCGTTAGTTCTTCCCACACTTCTGTGTCCCCTGTCGCCATGTCCACGGCTTCCCATGCAGTCGGCTTTCCGTCAGCGTCAACAGCTTTAACCTTGATAGTTTGTCCGACAGTCGCTGTCACGCCGAGAGAGATGTCAGTTGCGCCTATATTTTTGCGTGCCTGCAGTTTTTGCTGCTTCGATAATGACTGCCCTGTATACAGCACGGCTTCATCGGCAGTCCTCTTTACTGCGTCAAGGGCGGTTTGCGCCGCTATCAATCTCTGCTCTGCCTCCACGCCAAAGGGAGTTATGGCAACGGTAAAAGTCTGAGATGGATACTTCGCACCCAAAGCACCCGAACCGCTAAAAATCCATGTGTTTGTCTCGGGCGTTGGGATAAACAACGGCAGTGTTACCGCAGTCTTGTCAATTTTACACCTGCAAACAATAGATTTATTTGCCGCGTATGCTTTTGCTATATCAGCAAGAGGCGTGTCGGCTGATAGCGTGTACGAGGGATATTCCCCATCAAGCTCGGCATAATATACTTCCGCACCGCCGCCGCCAGCCTTAATTTCGTCAATTTCTGTCTGCAATTCGTCCAACTTTGCAAGGATTTGCCCCCAGACATCGGCAGAGGGCGGTTCTTCCGTATCCGCATAGTCGGATATGCTCAATCTGCACTGCACCTTTGCGGGAGTAGTCACTCGCACGTTGCCCGCTGTCACGCCGACGTATACGCAGTGTATATCCCGCAGTATCGGCACGGTGCAGGTGTTACCGCTAAACAGCACGGTTTGATATGCCCATTTATGCGCCGCCGCATCGTTATAGGCAAATATCCCGGCTTTGTTGTTTAAATCAGCCCATTCGGCATCAAAATCAAATTCGATATTGTAATCGCTGTTGCCGTTGATTATAACAGTGCCATCGGTTTGTGTTGCAATTTTGTCACGAACAGATACCTGTATTGTGTGCATGTTGCCTCCTTAAGATGCAGGATTCATCAGAACCCAGCTTGCGCCGTTAAACACTAAATGCGCCGTCATGTTTACGCCTATATCCGTTGCCGATATAGCCGCATTAGTGCGACAGTTGATAATTGCCGCCGCACCTGTGCCAGCCACGTCAAGCGTGGGGTTTGCCGCCGTGTTGCCGTTTGCAAAAAGCACATACGCAACTGAACCCGCAAAGCGGTTGTACGGTGTGTTTTTGCCTGACAGGGTTGCCGTTTTAGCTACAATTCTTGCCGCTGCATCGCAAGTCGCATAACACGTTCCGAGCGCACTTGCGGCGTAAATAGCGGTTGCAGCACCTGTTCCGCCGTTGGCAATTGCAAGAGGTTCGGTTACGGTTAAATCGGACAATTTTGTGGGTATGGAGACAGTCGCCGTTGCAACATCATCGAAACCGTATGCCGTAAGCGTCTTGCCGTTTCTGCCGTCAATAACCGCAATGCGTCGGACAGTCCAGAATCGTATGTACGCCATGAGTTTTTGCAGCACTTGCAGGATAGTGTCTTCCTCGGTTATGTCGGCAGGAGCAAGCAAGTTTGCGGTGTAGTCCGCCGCAATATTTGAAGCGGAAAGTGCTTCAGGGTTGCCCGTGTCTGCTTCCACGGTCGTGAGCCTTTTTTCAAGCTTCCCGATTGCCGTATTAACCGTGTCAGATGTGCTTATAGCCGCATTCGCAGCCGCAAGCGCATAATTGAGCAAGGTTATTTCTTTTGCATCAAAGAGGGTGTCAAGCTTATCCATGTTTGAGTTTAGCACCGCAATGTTTACATTGTCTGTTGCAGCGGGCTTTTTAAAGCCGTGATTAGGAGTGGTAGTAGCCATTAGTCTGTCGCCTTTCTGTTTTCTTCACCATCGTTTGAATAAGTTGCAACGGCAATTCCGCCGTAGGTTATCGTTTGCCTGAAAATCGGCAACGAAAAGTTCTTTCCGTGTGCTTGCACGTCTATTATGTCTCCCGCTTCAACCGTCCAGTCGGAAACAGCCGTTATTATTGCAGGATTGTACTCCGCAAAAGACTTAAGTTTTGAAAGAATAGCATTCATCATTTTCTTAACAACAGCGTCCGTCCCCATAATCAGCGGGTTGTTGCGGATATAATAAGCGTTATTGCCCGTTCCCACGGTCAGCGTTACCCTTTCAATGCCTTTTGCAGTAGTGCCTGTGCTTTCACGGTCGAATTCGACAACGAGTTTGTCAATTTTTTTCACTTCAAAATCGTATATCTCTGTCGAGAAAAGCATACTCTGCGGCAAAGAGTAGTCCTGTGCCGTAAACCATCCGAGGGACAGCTTTCCGTCACGGGTCATACGCACGTTCGAACATGCAAGTTCGGCAATGTCACGGAAGACCTCGTTTGAGGTTATATCCTCGTGCCATTCGGGCTTAGCCGAAATGGAATATGTGGAGTTCGTGAACGTCGTTTCGGCAGGGATTAATCCGACTTCGGCACAAAGCTGTGTGAACAGTGAACCCAATGTAATAGGATAAGTCAGCCCTTCAAGAAAATTATACACCTTTTTGTCACTTTTTTCAAGCTTATCAAAACTGTTGAGTTTAATTGTTTCGGCATTCAGCAGTCTCGGTCTGTCGAAACGGAAAACACCGCACGAACGGTATTCAAAATGTGAAGCAGTGCCACGCATGTTGTACTCAATCAGCGTTGTTCCCCGCCGTGCAAAGCTGAGATGTTTAAGCGCAAGGCGTTGAAGTTTTTTGCCCATGAATGTGCTGAGGGATAAACCTTCCCATCCGCCAAACTCGCCGCCAAAGCTTCCCCATGTTTGGGACGATAATTCTCCCCATGTGTACAGTCCAATTTGCGCCCATGATGGACCGTAGTTCCATGTGCAAGCCCACACTTCGCCTTCATTTGCGCCGATGCACGTTATCTTTGCGCCCGTGTCGGTGTAGTCTTCATCAATAAAAACAGAATGCACGGCAAATGGAGGCTGTAAAGACGCACCTTCGCCCTCTATGCGCAAATACGGAGCAGTGCTGTAGCCCTCTACAAGCGTTCCTGTCGTGAACGGAGTGTAACCCATATAAGCATAGCATAACGCACCTTGCGGCGGTTGTACGTTGCGCGAGAGCGTTTCCACGCCCATGTACACGGTACAGTCGTTTGCGTACGCACCGCTGACCATGTAGTTGGTTAACAGTTGGTCACGGTTGATTAGCGTAAGACTTATTGTTGCGGAGTTCGTTTCGCCAATGTGCAGTTCATCGTCAGCGCACATTGTTTCGGTGATGTTCACGCCTTGCGCCGAAATGTCTTCGTCCGTCCATGCCATCATTGTTGAGACGAGTGACGGCACTTCACCGTAAAGCGGGTTTGAGAACAGGCACAAGATACGTTCCCGAGGGTTTCTTTGCCGAATTGCTTCGTGGAATTGGTTAGTCGCTGTAATCATGGTTGCTCCTAATACTCAATAAATTCAATTTTGAAAGAGACTTTGGCACTGTCCCAGTCTCCGTCCAAACAGTCGGGAACGGTATATGTCAAATTTGCGCCTTTATATGCCACAATTTCCTCAAATTTCCCTGTCAGCAAGCTTTTGTATCGCACCGTAAAACTCGGTTTACTGCAAAGTGCGATTATTTCGTGTGCTTTCGGAAAGAGAATGTAGGAATACTCAAGCCAAAACGGGGTTTTAGTAGCAATGTAGGCTCTGTGCATTGTTCCCGTCAAGTCACGTCCGACGTTTGCCGCTCCGCTGTCGAGTTCGTTAATTGAGCCTCCGTGAGCGGAGGGGTTCGGTATCGGAACCCCATCCACCTCGAAGCCCATGCTGTAATTTTCATACAAATCATCAAGCCTTGGCATGTTAATATCCTTTCGTTTGTTCGTACATTTTGAGCGAACGTGACACAACACGTCCAGCCTCAACGGAAGGTGCAAATACAATAGTATTGTCACCTTGGACGTTAAGCAAAGCACGGAGGTAATCACGCACTTCCCGCAGCAGCATGTTCTGTTCGGCATTTGCGTGTTGTACGCCGCTTGCAATGCCCTGAACGATTTGGTTGTTGTTTGCAACAGCCGTACGGTTGCCGATGTTGCCGACAAATTCGGGCGAACTTTCGTTTGCGATAAAAAGGTCGCCCCTTGGCACGAACCCGCCGTTTGCGTATGCAGGCACATTCATGCCCGGCAATGCAAAGTTACCGCCTTCGCCCCAAACTTTACCCATGATGTATTTCAACCTTGGGCTGAGTTTGTTGAACCACTTGTTAAACGCTTCTGTTGCTGTTTCAAGCCCGCTCGCCAAGCCATTGGCAACTTCTGCACCTATGGAGATTCCCGCCGCCCTTGCGTCTCCCGAAACAAACTCATCAATGCTTGCAATTTCGTCACGGAAATCCTTGCGTTTCCAACGTTGTACTCGCTCTGTTGCGTTGGTGAGAGCAGGGTTAATATAATGCTCATTGAACAACTCGTTGAACTCGATTGCACCAGCTTCATCCGCCGCCGCAAGTGCATCGATAAAGTCACCATTTCGCCATTCCGTTACACGTGTTGTAGCTTCGTTAAGTGCGGGAGTGATATACTCGTCATTAAGCCACGTTAAAAGGTCGTCCTTCTTGAGGTTGATTTCAGCGGGGCTTATAACGTGTTCGAGCATTTTCTTCAAGGGGTTTTCCTTGTCGAACTCTTTGCCGTAGAGTTTTTCGAGTTCCTCAAGAAACGGCTTGCCGAACTGGTCGCTGAAGCTCTTTGCGGCTTTTCTAACCGCATTCGCTTTATCCCCATAGCCGCCTTGTGTGTTTACCCACGCAGCAGTGACTACTTCCTGATATTTTCGAATTAGGTTTTCTTCAATGAGCGAACCTAAGCCTGTGATTTCCTTGCCTATCTGTGTGAGCCTGTCGTGATAAGCTTCGTTCGCCGCCGCTCTCAGCCCCTTAATGGCATCGTCCTGTTCAGGTGTGCTTGCAAAAGGCATGAGGTCGTCAAGCATTGCATTGTAATCCTTAAGTTCCTGCTCCGCAAGCGTACGGGATTCGCTGATTGATTCGGTAATATGCTCGAAGAATCCTGTGATTTCTTCTTGGTTTTCCCAATTTATACTGCCAAACAAAGCTTCGGCGGAGGAAAGCGGGTTCAGTATCTTGCCGCTGCCATCACCCACAAGCGTTTGCAGTTTACTGTACAAGGCGGAAGACTGTTGCGAAAACTCATCAAGACTGATTGTTCCTGCTTTGTACTGTACACTCAGTTCCTTGATTTGTTGCGTAATGTCTTCGAACGATTCCACACCGCCGTTGACCATTTCGTCAACAAGTGCCATGTAGGTTGCAACGTCCCCGCCCATTGCCGCAACGACTTCGCCCATCGAACCTGCAAGCGAACGCTTGATGTTCATGCCGATTTCTTTTAGCTCAAGGCGGCTGTAATCAAGCAGTTCGTTAAACTTTGCAATAATGTTGTCAACAAGGGTTGAAACTTCGGGGTCATCAGGCGAAATAACCTGCAAGTCGCCTATAAGATTCTCAAGCTCGGTTCGGGTTGCATCAACATTATCGGAGTACTCTTTGTACTTTTTAATGCCGCTGTCAAGTGCGCCGTTCACGCCGTTAATGTTCGAAAGGGCTTTATCGAAGCTGTCGGCAAGCATATCGACCGAAATTGTGTTGTCACCTGCTGTAAAGAACCATTCGGCAACCTGTTTGTCAAGCTTCTCTTTTGCGCCTATTGCAATGCCTGCTATAACAACGGTGAGTGCCGCAAGGATACCGATTGTCCAGCCGACGGGTCCAGTACCGAAAATGAGCAGACCACCTGCAATTCCGAGTGCCGAACCGATAGCGGTTTTGATGTAGTCCTTTAATTCGGCTTCGCCTGCGCCTATTTTTCTTGCGCTGTCAAAAGCCATCGTAAGACCTGTAACCATCAGCCCGATGCCGAGAGCCGTCTTAAGCGTTTTTGCCGCCGTTGCAGAAGTCTTAAGCAGTTTGACAAATTCTTTAAATTTACCGATTAGCTTAATTATGCCGACAGTAGCAAGTGCGCCCGCAAGCAACGCTCCGAAAAACTTAATTGTCGGAATTGCGCCTTTGATTTTTTCTTCAATTGCCGCAACCCTTTCGGATACGGAATCACCGATAAAATCATAAGTCGGAAGCGGCAACTTGTTCCAGTCGAACCCGCCGCCCGAAGTGTCGATGCTTGCACCGCCGCCACCTGCACCGCCGCCTGACACACTGCCGACGATGTTCAATTGGTCAAACCCTGCAAGCGTACGGGAGAATTTCTTCGCCGATGTGTTTGCATGGTCGATTCCGTCCGCAACGTCTTCCATTCCGTCCGAAAGATTATCGGTTATGCTAACCGATGTCGAAAGGTCGGAGTAGTCAACCTTAGGCATTTCGAACCCGAAAGCCGCCGCAATTTCGGAAGCAAGGTCACGAATAACGTGCATCACGGCAATTGCATAAGGCAGGATTGCATTCAATGCGGGAATGAAGATTTCGCCGAGCGCACGAGCCGCCTGTGCCGCCTGCTCTTTGAGTATTCGGAGCTGATTTGACGGAGCATCAAGTGTGCGTGACATATCGCCCTGTGCTTGCGTAACCTGGGTCAGAATAGCGTAATAACGCAAATATGCTTTTTCGGCTTGCGTCATATCGCTAAAATTCTTTTGAATACCAAGTGACAGTGCCTCAGCTTCAAGTCTTGCTTGCGACAGGTCGTAACCTATACGGCGCAACGGTTCGAGTTCGCCGCTCAAGCCGCTTTGCAACTTAAGCATTGCATCTTGAACGTCAATGTTGTAAAATGAGGATATGTCGTAGCCCAACTGTGTGAGCTGTTGGCTCATTACAGCGGCACGGTCGCCAGCAACGCCAAAGCCTGTTGCAAGTGTTTGGAATACGCCCTGATACCTCATCCATGCGCCTGGGTCAATACCCATTACGTTTGCAACCTCAGTCGCATAGTTGCGTGCTGACTCTGCGTACCTGCCCATTGCAACGCTGAACAGGTTCATGTCCTCAATGTATGTGTTTGCAGCGTCAACCCACTCAGAGACGGCGTTTGCGGCGGTTCGGAATACGTTGAAAATCAAGCGCAGTTTAATGTACAGTTGCGCAAACGTGAGCAGTTTTTTCTGTGTTGCTGATTGCGCACTGTTTGCCGCATTAACATAAGCCCGTATGTTCTTCGGCAGTGCCGCATACCCCGCCGCAATATCTTTCATCACTTGCGACAGCGGTTTCATAGCGTCAGCGAGTGCCTGAATTTGCGGAACAAGTGAAGCAATGTCAACCTCAGACAGCTTTTTCAACGCATTCGGAAGTTTTTTAAGGTTCGAAATATCAAAACCCGACATTTCTTTGAGGGCGTTCGTAAGCTCAGAAAGCCCTTTGACGTTAACGCTTAATCCGTTTATCGCTTCAAGCACTTTCTTTAGTTTTCTCAACGATTTAACCGCCGTTTCGGTCGGTGCGGATACTTGATTGAGCGTATCCACCATCGATTTTAAGCCTTGTAACGCTTTCGAAGCGTCAGAATCTATGCCTATGATAAGTTCATCAATCGATACAGACAAGAAATGTCCTCCTTTCCTTCGTATTGCTCTGCAAGCTCATCCCATCTTTTGTAAAACTCAGTCTTATCTTTAGGCTTGGGCTTGCGTTTTTCTTTGCGTTCATCGTTTTGCATTTCGTACGGTTTATCGGGGTATTTTGCGCTGCTGTGCTTGGAGAAGATTCCTGACAGCGCAACACCCAGTGCCTCATAGGTGTACAGACCTTGCAGCCATGCGTTCCAGTTGTCGTTTTCGTATTTACGCTGAAGCGCAAGCTTATGTCCTTCCAAATATGATAAAACGAGGGTAAAATCGCCATCCCAGTACTGCTCCGCCGTCATTCCGATAGAGAGAAGATACGGAAAAGTTTCACGAACAAGTTGTATGTTCCATGGGACGGTTTTCTTACCCCCGTCTGTGTCAGAATCGGAAAAACTTAGAAACTTGCGTTCCAGCTGATTGCGTTTCCCTCTTCTTCGCTCTTGCTTTCCTCGACAAGCGACATTGCGGGCGCAAGATACATTTCTGCAAGCTTGCCCGCAAGTTCGGCTTTGTTGCCGAGTGCGTCAAGCATACGTTCAACGAGTGCGTTCGAAATGTCTGCATGGTTTTTCAGTAATGCACACTTAAACAGTGTGGGCAGTCTGAAAATAGCGGAAGCACCGTCTTCAATGCGAAGGTCATACTTGGTGTATGCGACTTCGCAAGTGCGAGCGGTGAACTCAAGCGTGTAATCCCTGCCTTCAAATGTGAAGCAGAGCGTTTTGGGAAGATTAGTCTTGTTTTCCATGTTGTATTACCTCTGATTAGTCGGAATTAGCTTTAACTGTGGGCTTTTCGACATAGCCGCCCACGTCTTCAACGGTCAGCGAAGTGTTGACTTCGTAAATCATGTTGTCGGACAGACCACCTGAGCCGAGAACGCCGGGCGAAGCGGTGAACGCAAACGCTTTGTGATTGCCGTCAGGCAGGAACACAAACCATGTGCTTTTTCCGCTTGCTCTTGCGGTTTCAGCGGCGGTGCGCATGGTTTCCCAGCCCGTCAGGTATGAGTCCTCGTTGTACATAACAACATCAACCTCGCCGCTTATATCGTCCTTGCCTTTAAGGTAGCGATATTTTTTTTCGGCAGGAAGAACCACCTGCAAGGGATTCTGAGTTATAGTGATTGCGCCGACAGACACAATGCCGTTAAGCACCGTAAAGCCTGTGGTGGGTCGAGTACCTGCGGTAGTCTCAACGCAATAAGCGAATTTCATGCCGACAGTGGTACATTCAATAGGCATATAAATTACCCCCTAAAGATTTCGTTTTTGTTAGATATTATTGCACGGTAACGTGCGTTCAGTCTGTAAATGTCGGTTTCCAGATTCGGGACAGTTCGAGGCGAACAATCAGCACGGCTGAAATTCATTGCCTTCATAGCATCGTCTACAACGCTCATAATCGCCCAGCATTGGCTTTTCTTGCGGTCAGTGGAGTTAGAGTACACATCAACGGTAAAAACCGTTTCAGCGCAATTCTCGACTTCCTCAAGCGTGCTTGCTCTGCGGTAAGGAACGTTGTACACGCAAACAACGGAAACATGCGGGAAGGTTGCGGGTGACGGCACATACTCCCCTGCGATAGATATATCGGGGTACTTTGCCGTTACAGCATTGTATATCTGAGTGTAAACCCATGATTCAACGTTAATCATAATGATTCCGCAACCTCCTTTGCGATACGAGGGACTTGTTGGGCGATAGACAGTAAAGCTTTGTACATTGGCATTTGCGCAATTGTACCGTGAGTGTAAACAAATTCGCCGTTCTCGTCCATGTACGCCCATGTTTCCTGTGCGCCTTTTCCTTTGCCGTATGAGCCGATTGTAAGGTTTCCTGCTTTCGGGTGAGGTGACGTTCCGACAGCTCCGTTGTAGTACACGCCTGCGCCAAACTCGATAAACGCAACCTCATCGCCGTGCGCAACAACGAGCCTTCCGTCATCCGCAACCGAAACATCAAAGGTGAACGGAAGCGAATGCACGTTGCCTTCGTCGTCGATAACTGAACCGTACTCGGCGGAATCGGCAAGCTGTTGAGCGTATTCGGCAAGCCTGTGTGCAACCTCAAGCCTTAAATCACGTTCGTATTTTTCGACACGCTTTTGGTACGATTTCAAGGCATTTACCGCCGCTTTTATCGAGTCTTTGCTTAATTCGAACCGTATGTTCACTGTTTCACCTTTCGTACGGCAACGGCAGTAAGGTTTTTTGACTGTGCAACACGCACAACGGCATAATCAGCGGGTTCTGTGGGCTTTGCGTCAATCCAGAACCGTGTTGCTTCGTTAAATGCCCAGCTTGCGCCCTCAACTGTAATTATTTTGTCATAGTCTTCGCTCAAACCGAACATTTCCGCTTCCGTGCCGCCCTTTGCAGGGGTTACGCTTGCGCCGATAGGTGCAGGGTCAGCATACTCGATGGTGTACTCGCCTGTGTAAAGCCCGTCAACGGCAACAGGCTTGCGCCCTAAATACATCGAGTAGCAAACCGTCTGCTGTAAACGTTTTGCAAGTCTCATCAGAAAATCCTCGCTGTCGGTATTACTGCATCAAGCATGGAATCAGGCACATCTCCGCTTTCAAACTGCATTGTTGTTGCGCTTTCGGTGTGTCCCGTCTGTCCTTCCATGCCACGTTTGTTAAGCAGATATGCCGCAATTTGACATTGCAGTGTTTCATACTTTGCAGGGACTTCCTCGTCCCCTTTGCGTCCGAACGGATACCGTTTGTTCAGTATTTTGTCAGCGGCAAGGGCAAGGTATGCGGAAAGCTGGTTAGGGTCAGTTTCTCCGCATAATGCGTTTACCATTGCTTCCTTTTCGTGCTGTTCCATTATAGCTTGCCTCCTGCCTTGAGATTACTTAAGCCGACGTAGTAGTGGTGATGTTGCCGCCTGCAACGTAAACAGTCCTGCTGTATTCGGGCTTTGTGAAGGTGGTTGCGATACCAGTCCACTTGCCGTGATACCATTCGGGACCGTGGTCAAGACCAACCTGTCCGAAAATCTGGTACTTTTCACCTGCGCCTGTCTTTGCAAGCTGTTCAAGGAAGAAGTTGCCCTTGCCGGGTACGGGCTGGAATACGGGTGCAAGCACGTCAAGATTCAGCAGAAGTGCAGTGCCTGCGGGCAGGTATTCGCCGAGATACAGATAAACAACGCCGAGCGGGGTTACAACGCTTGAAAGCTGAATGCCGTTAACTTCCCTTGCGGCGGGAACCACGGTAAGACCGTTCTGTACTGCATCGGCGTTGAGCTGGAACATGGTGGTTGCGTCACACCAGAGAACAAGACCGTTAGTCGGTGCATTCTGTCCGTAAATCTTTTTCACCATATCCGCAACGTCCCAAAGACCGAGGGGCTTGTTTGACATTGCCGTTACGTTGGTGGTGATTGCGGTGGTAAGACCACGGGTTTTGTTTACGGTTGCATCGGTAGTTGCCTTGCTGTAAGCACCCGCAACAAAGGTGGCTTCAATATCCGCCGCAATTTTCTGCATTCTTGCCGCAACCTGAAAATCGAGTTCGTTAAGCGGGTTTGCAGTCTGATTCTGAATGTTTACGCCGCTGAGCGTTCCCATGTTAGACTGTTTGGCATACGAAATACCGATAGTCTCCTGGAAAATCTGCGTTACGTTAGTTTGCTGAGTGCGGGTAACGACAGTAGCATCGGGAGCGGTGAGGGAGGCTGTTTCGGAAATTGCAGGCTGAGTGCCGCCGCCGGAAGTATAGCTCTGTCCGGTAACAAATTCTACATGGTTGGTAGTCTTTGCCCGAGAGCCTATGATAGATGAAAGCGGTGTGCGGGTATTGCCTTTATTGAAAAGCATACCGCTATAGTTAAGCACCGCAAAACTTGTAGCAAAAGTATCTGCCATTGTTCAAACTCCTAATTCGTTTTGTTTTGCTCTTGCAGGCGGGTGTAATATGCAACGGCGGTAATATCGCCTCGTGCATTTGCGTCCGCAATAAGCTTTGTATAATCAATTGCGCTGCCGCTGACAGTGCCGCCCACGGGTTTCGGAGCGTTGCCCATCAGCTGTGCCTTGTAGGACTTATCATGTTCGGTGATAAACTTCTGCTGATTCAGCATGACGGTTGCAAAATCACCGTCAACCATTGCCGTTGCGGTCGCTTTGGCAAGTTCGGCATCGTAGCCGAGTGCCGTAAGTTGTACAGTCTGCGCATTAATCTTCTCATTTTTTTGAAGTGCCGCAACCGTTTGCTTCAACATCTCAATCTCTTCATTCTGCGCATTCTGCACGTTTTCGCCCTGCGCCGCAAGTGCATTATGTTTCTTCTTCCATGACGCAAGCTCCGAAGCGGTTTTGTCAAACTGGGCTTTTGTCACAAACCCTTTCGTGTCGGGTTCGGGAATATCATAGCCTTCAAGGGCGGCAAGTTTTTCTTCCGCCGTCATATCGGCATATCCCTCAATTTTTGCAGTATCAATCTTTGCCATAATAAATCCTTTCGCGTTTACAGTTCTCTCTGAATCGTGTGTTTACAGTTCTCTCTGATATATGCAAAACCGTCAATATACTCGTTCGAGTATACAACGACAGTTAACGTGTGGGGGCGGCGGAACACTGTCTATCGGATAAATTTCGCCGTCTCTGTCAAGGCAGGTGTCGCAAGTGCGAATGGTTTTTTCAGCAACCCATCGTACCTTTTTTGCACCATCGTCCTTGAATGTTTTCAAAACAACCTCATAGGTTATGTATTCGCCAGCCGCAAGCAGTGTAAGCAGCATAAGCCTAAGCGCATTGTCCAGTTCGTCTTTGGGCTTGTTCGAGCATATAACCGCCTCCGCCGCTCTGTCGCACTTGCGTTCAATCTCATGCGCTATAACGTACTTTGTGGTTCGGCAGTAGTCATACATGCGTTCACGAACCCATGAGCGTGTCGGAGATTCCGAATGCGCTTTTTCGGACAATTCGGCATGGAGCTTTGTTGCCATAGCATAGAACGCATCAATGGACAACTGCAAAATCTGCTGTTTCAACGTGTTCATGTTGCCGATAACGTTGATTGAATCGAATTTTGCCACATTCTTGCGCAAATCATAGTACAGTATAGCGACTTGCGCTTTCAACGAATCAATTGAATCATCCACAATGTCAAAATAATCCGTCATTCATTGCCTCCGTGCAGGTCAATCGTGTTCATTGCTTTATATGCCTCAAGCTTTTTCCGCTCCTGTGAAGCCGCATATTCCTGCTCCATAAGCCAGCCCCTTGTCGGGTCGGGAGTAATGCCGCTGATTTCGTATGCAAGCAAAGGCGGGAAGCTTTCAATCGCTCTCAACGTTGCGAATACCTGCACCTTGTTCTGCATGTTTTCGTAATTACGGCGAGTGAATACGATAGCAATGTCGTCATTAGCAAGCGTTATATGCCGTGTTGCATCAAGTATCCGCAGTACAATGCCGAGAAAACGCCGCTCCGAAGGCTCAAACATCTGTTCGGTGTCCTTTGCCCTTGCTTCCGCATCAGCCCAACCGTCACGCATGGTAACGGCAGTGCCTGTGTCCGAAGTGCTTGAGCCGCCGTTCCTGTTTGGCATACCGCAAGCAACAAGCACGGACTGGTAAAGATAATCAACAAGTGTTTGCGTTTGCGTCTGATTGAGTTCCTGCGTCAAATACTTTGCGTCACCGTCGGCAGGAAGGTTCAGTCCGAGCATTTCACGCAATTGCGCATAAAGGTCAATCTTCTCGCCGCTGTCATCGATTAAGTCAATGCCTTTGGTAACAAGGATTGACTGTATAAACTGCTCTACACCGTCGAGGCGGTTTGATGAAATAATGTTCAGTGCATCAAGCTGCGTCAAGACAGTTTCAAATGCGCCGAGCCTTGCGGGGTTCTGTAGGTATTCGATTATCGGAATGTCGCCGAGAATGTGTTCGGTGCGTTCCTGTATTGCGCCCATGCCGTTCAATCCGACAGTGGCGGGATAGCCGACCTTGAAATACTCCGTTTTCGTGTAACAAGACAGAATAACCGAGCCGTCATCGTGCTGAACGTATGAAACGCCGAGCATAGGCTCATGCCCGATGCCGCTTGAGTACACAACAAACGTGTTTCTGGGGTCAAGGTTGTATGCCATAATCGGGTTTACGTCACCGCCCTCTGCATCGTCACGCTTGAGTACGATTCTGTAAGCAACACCGCATATCGCAAACCATTCGGCAAGCACTCTGTCACACGAAGCCTTCGAAGCCGCCTGCATGTACTTGTTCAGCGCATCAACAGCATCAACGTTGCGTGCATCGCTGTCTCTTGAAACGTACTGTATTGCATTGCTCATAAGATAGCCTGTTTTAAACGATACTATCTCATTTGCGTGGTTTTCTACAACAACATTGCATATGTCTTTGCGGAACTCCTTCGTGCGTTCGAGAATCGGCTGTTTGCCTTTGTAGTAATTATACAAATAGTCAATATCCGAACGGTTAAGGGTATGCACCTTGAAAGCTTTCTGCAAAACATCAAGCAAGTTTTCAGCAGTAACGGCAGGAACGTCCGTATAAATAGGCTCTCTGCCGTAATAATTAAGTTTGTATCTTGGAACGCCCATTTATCCACCGCCGTTTCTATATACTCTATTATATCATAACACATTCAAAAATGTTTGTCAAGGGTTTGTAATTTAGAACGGACGTTGGAATATATCAGCCCTCTGCCGTCTGCCTGTCACCATGTTCATTGCCATAACGAGGCTGTCGGGAGCGTCATCATGCTTGTTCTTGCCCAAAAACTTGAACGAGAATACATTCTGCATGAACAACGAATACGCTTTTGTCCGTTTTCCCTCTTCACGGAATATCATCCGTTCACGGATTTCAGGTGCTTTATCGAGTATGCGCTGTTCCTTCATTGCGCTCACGCCGTTTGTAGTGCGTGTAGGAGCGGCTTTTGTCGTTATCGATATTCTGTACCCCTTTTGCTTTAAAAGCTCTTGTACGCCGTCTCTGTACGTCTCAGTAGCCTTTGTGGCTTCAAATTGCGCTGTCCTGACGTTGTTGTCGATTATCGCCCTTGCAAGGAGCGGTTGGGTTATGCGCTTATCGCCGTTGTCGTACACAACATCATGAACGTAAATGTCTTCGCCGTACTGGTAGCACACGGGAGCGGCACAATAGTCACCGCCGCCGAATGATGGGTCACATGCAAGGAATACCCTATCAGGTTCGCCTTCCGGAAGCTCGCCGTTGTAGTACCGCATATCCTCAGGATTGAATACCGTGCCTTCACGCTCTATCGGCTCGCCCATGTACTGCGCAACCCATGATGCCATATCGTTATTTCTTTCGAATGATGCACGTCTCTGGCGGTAATACTCCGTACTGAACCCCACATCGTAATCGTAATAAAAGTTGGATTCATCGTTCTCATCGAGTGCTGGAATGTTGATTATCTTGAACCGACGTTTCTTGTACTGGTCGCTGTTCATCAACAGCTCCATCCTTAACCCCGCAGGGTCAATCATGCTCCACCGTGTACCGCACCACAACACCTTCGCCGTTTCTTTCGCTCTCGGTAACAAATTGTTATCAACCTTGCTCCATGCCGAAACAAGCCTGTCACGGTTCAACGCTTCTTCTATGCCGCCGATAAGGTCATCTGATATAACAACACCGTTGCAGTCACATGCGCCGTTAAGCGTTCCGTACAATGACCTGCATGTGAGGCTGGCATAACGTTTCTTTCGCCCTAAATCAATTGTCGTTTCCTGTGCATTCGTTTTCGCTATCCGCTCGTTCGGGAATACGTCAGCCCATCGGTATGTGATAGGGTCGGTGAGTACCTCCAGTATGCCGTTGTAAAACGCTTGCGTTATAGTGCTTGAATACGCACTGTACAAATTCGACCGCTCATCATTTCTGCCAATCAGCCAAGTAACGTAAAACAAAAGTATTGTACTCTTGCCCACTCGTGGCGGCATACTGATAAACAATTCATCAAGCTCATTGTCCGTGAGTGCCTGTAATGCGTCTACAACCTCTTTGAGACGTTTTCTGCGTGGTTGATAGAATCGTTCGGCGGGCGGTCTGTCTATCTCTAAATACAGCAAGTATGCGTCAAATGAAGTAGGAGCATCAAATAACAAGCTCCGTCTGTATGCGTTGAATAATTGCTCAACGTCACCTTCACCCTTACTGCGCAGTTGCTTTGCAAGCACTTTCCGAAGCTCAGCACTGTAATAGTGCGTCTTTTTCGGCTTTGCGGCAGCTTCTGCAATGCACCAGTCAATTAAATCGTTGCACGCCTCAGCATTGGTCGGGTCTTCCTTTATGCGTTCGAAAATTATCTTTGCTATGTCCATTGTGCGCCTCCTATGGTATGTATTTATTATATCATGAAACAGCGTTTGACGAAAGTGTCTTTTTGTTGAAATGTGGTCAGAGGGGTAAAGTTGTTTCTGCACTCATACCGCATATCCCCCACCGTGAGGTCTACTCTTTGTCATTATTTCATAACACAACACCGACAACACACACAATAAACAACTGCATAGCAATAGCAATATGCACACAACAGCCCGCACGCAATGCAATAGCAACAGCAATTAAACCGCAATTATAATATTGCATAGTACAGCATACGCAAGCAATGAAAGCTGCATACACTGCATAATACAGCATAGCAATGTTACGCTATTAATCTTTTACATAGTACATGGCGGAACGGCAACACATGCACCGACAGCAAAGCAGGGAAGCGGAAACAGCGTAAAACAAGCGGTTATGTACTCATACAATAAATAATCATGGCGGAGTGTAAATCATAACAAGGCACGGTATCCAGACGGCATACGATAAAATGCAGTAACATAATTATATCGAGTATTGTAACATAGGCTATGATATACTGCATCATCTTCGGGCAAACAGCAAAATATACTTTGTTTTTTAGCAAAAAAAGGGGTTGACATATGCCCGCTATGGGTGTATAATAGATGCATGAAAAAGGGAAGGAAAACCCAAAACCGGAAGGAGAAATGAGGAAGAAGACAATGAGTAAAAGAATAAAAGTGCAGAAGGATGTCGTGCTGGAAGCCCGCTACAGCTCTAAAGCGGCGGCATATGTCGAAGGACGGCGCGAAATGCCCATTAACGAGTATGAAAGCAAATACAACGATGTGATGTCCGATTTCGAGTGTGCGGACTATTCCGCAGATGCAAGCGATTACAGGTTGAGAGATTGTAATCTTTGTTTTACCGCCGAGGTGCAGGCTGAGGTTACCTGGGAGTATTTCGGGCTGTATGTTTATGCGGAAGCAACGCTTCCGACAAATGCGGATTTATTGGCGGCGGCGAAAGATGCGGCAGAGTTCGACGAAATGACGGAGGATGAAATTCTGTCTGTGTTCACGCATGACCGCTATTTTTGGGAAAGCTGCGCCGCAGAATGCACGGAATTCGCGGAAGCGGCATTTAAAAAAGTATGCAAGGCGGCAGGCATTCCGCTATCGGCATTGGACGGCTTAGAATGACTTTCGTACTTTTCCTACTTGTGATACTGGCATTGCCGTTGTTAACTAAAAAATAAAATTGCAAGCTGTCCTATCTGGCTACACGGGGAGAAGGAGTAAAAAATGAACGAAATGGGAAAAAGGCAAAAGCTCGTTGATTATATCAACGATATGAGCGACGACGAAATGGTTGAGCTGTACAACCGCTATTGCGAGGCGAACAACTATCGGGACGACTTCATTTATCGCGCGTACGAGCTGGATGAAATTCTGGAGGGAAGAACACCAACGGACATTCTTTGCATGGGTTTTTACGGTGATTTCAACCCGCGGCACGATTTCTTCTGGTTTAACGGCTATGGCAATTTGGAATCAGCGGATTTCTCCTCCGCAATGCCGATATACCCGGCTGACATGGCGGACTACATTCTGTCGAATGAGGACGCTCTCGAAAACGACGAACTCCAGGAGATACTGGACGAGCGCGGAGACGGAGAGGACGAAGAGGACGAAGAGGACAATTTTTGACAGGAGGACAAAATGGCATTACGCGCAAACACAAAAACGGCTATGAAAAATATTCGGGCTTATATTATGGACAACTTCACGCCCGAAGGCTACACCGAAAACCCGCCGGAAGACTTCCCGGAAGCGGCGGCGTTCATTCTCGGCGCATTCCGCGAGGAAAAATTCCACCTTCCGCAGGATATGCGCTATTACCATAATAACGAGTTCGCAGCCTTCGCTGACTGGTGCGCAGGGTTGCCGAGCGTTCTCGATACATGTTATTATTACAACCGTTCTGCGGTCGATGACCTCGGGGCAATCCTCGAAGAGACGGACGAGGAAAAAGCACACTTCACGCAAGCGGAAGCCGAACAGCGGCTAACATGGTTGCTATACCGAGAGCTAAAAAAAGGCGAGTCAGCGGCGAAAAGGGAGGACAAAGACAATGAGTAAAAGAACAACCTACACTGACGGCTGGCATCGGGCAAAAGAATACGGCAATTTGGAATTTTACGTTGAAGACGGACGGCTTATAAAGGGGTTGCTACATGTTGGCGGAATTGACGGCGTGAAGGCTGTATATCCTTATGAGTGGTTGTCGGCTTACAACTGTTATTCCAACGTGTCGGGAGTGACTGCGACGTACGGCTGCTACAAAAAATACAGTTGGCAATAATAGGAGGTCCGGAATGTCTTTCGTGCTTTTCCTGCTTGTGATACTATCATTGCCGCTGCTGATTAAGAAATAAAATTGCAAGCTGTCCTATCTGGCTACACGGGGAGAAGGGAAATAAAAATGACATATGAGCAGGCATTGGAAGCAGTTGCAGAAATGCAACGTAGGCACAATGAAAAAACACCTGAATTCGATAGAGCGTCGGACTATCACGTTTCTTCTGTCTGGAAAGCTAACGACAAGGGAAGCGGGCGACTTTCCGACGGCTTCCGCCGCATAATCTGGAATGCGACAAATGACGTTGCAACGGACTTGTTGTTTGAAGAGTTTATAGCCGCCGCATACGAGCAGGACAGCGAGTGCAACGCTGACTATTTGCAGTATGAGCTGGAAGCCGAGGCTATGTCGGACAGTCTGTTTTCTCTTGCTAACGACTTGCAAGACTTAATTAATGAAATAATCAACAGCAAGCGACTGAACCGTGACCTCCTGCTTAAAACGCTGCGGTTACTTCAACGGCAAGCGGAGAACGACAGCGGAAGGTAAACCCGCTTTCGTTTCAACCGTCGGAATGCAATGTTCCGGCGGGCTTTTTATGCTCCGCTGTATTGCACTATGCTTTTTCTGTATAATATCATGGCGGAATATCCCGCTTCCGTCCCGATTGAAGGCTATAGCACCCCTGCATTCAGCCGCCTGCATTGCCTATATTGCCGTTGATTATTCGGCTGTATACCTGCACGCCTGTATTTTCCCGCTGTTGCACTGCTTGTTATGTGCGTTTAAAGCTATAATGCAAGCGTGTTTTCACGGTTATACCGCATTGCTATTATAACGTTTAATTTTGATATTAAGTAACTCTTGACAAACATTTTACAGTATGTCATACCGCCATGATGTTTCACGGGAAACATTTTTTATATGAATTTGCGCCAGAGAGTCGCTGACGTCGGAGAGTCGCCCGAACGGACGAGAGTCTCCAGCTATTCTTCACTCGGTACAGATTTTGCATATATTTCTTGCAATTCTTGTACACTTTTGCCTTCCTGTTGTTCCCCTTTCGTCAAATCTATTCTTACCGAATCGGTCATTGAGTAAAAATTCTTCCCCCTAAATATGTACAGAATTTTATCCAGTTTACCGCTAATTGCAAGCTTAGCATCAGATGCTTGTACAAAGTCCCTTGCTCGTCTTACAATAGACGCTGTATGTTGGCTGAATCCATGTTTCCCTTCAAGCCAGTTGGTTACACTGCCGATTGAGTAGCCTGTGTACAGGTACATCTCTTCGATTGTGGGAACGATACCATTGGTGGAGCAATAGTCGAAGTACTGTTCGAACCTTAAGGCGAGTTCTTCATCGTTTCGCACCTTGGGCATTCGTGCCGCAACAGCAACCTCGGACAATAGCTGAGATACCATTGCCCTTGATTCATCGTTTTGTGGAGTAGCAACCTTCGTATTCTTCGATTTTGATACTGCTGTTGATTGCTTCCTGCTGTTATTTTTTGTTACTGTCTTTTTTTCTTCCATTCTACCTTTCTCCGTTACCGATAATATATTATTTACTCTATTATACCACAATTTCCGAGTGTTTTGTCAAGCGTTTTCCCTTAAAATGCCCTGTTTTGTCAAGCAGTTACTTGACACTCTGTATAACCTTCCTATAGGAGAGTACTATATAATAAAAGAGATACACACTGTCAAGCGAAATACCGCATTTTGCCCCATTTTACGGTAAATCACTTGACAATTTCCCTTTGGGCAACATCAGTCGATTACGAAACTTTCCGAACCGTCTTCTTTCTCGATTACTAACTGATAGCCTAAAGCCTTTAGCCATCGGGAGAGAGTTTCTCCCTTTAGGCAGGAGCAGGATTTTTCGTTCACGGCATAGGTATAATATTGACGTTTGATTCCTATGCGTTTCGCTATCTGCGACTTGTTCTCTCCGTTCATTCTCTCAATGCTTTCAAATACTTCCCTGATTGTCATTTTGTTTTTTCTCCTTTACTGATTGGTTTCCTGTTTTAAAGTCAATCCAACTGCATAATTTCTTCCGTTTTCGTCTTTCCTGACTTCATATTTTTCTTGTATATTATCTGCAAATTTCCGTGCATTCATGATATAATATCCATTTTCCTTACAGAAAGATTTATATCGTATATACAAATCGGTTATAAAGGTTGAACCTGTCGGAATTTCCGAACAGGTTGAGATTATATACTGGGCAACAACATCGTTGGAGCTTTCGTACTTGCGCAGACTTTGTTTCATGCTGTCTGGGAGTTTTAGTCCCTGCTGTCGGTACATTGCATATCCGTCAGTCAACCACTTAAAAATGCCCTGCATTGCGTCTTCCTGCCGGAAGTAGTCCTTTAGTGTTTCGTCCCGCTCGGCTTCGCTAAAATGCCTGTTAAGCTCGATTAGGCGGATACGGTCGCTTGCAAATACGGATTTGTCCCTGACTTCGGGAAGGTCATTGCATGACAGCCACAATGTAAACTGCGGAAGATACGTTATCGGGCTTTCGTAAAGATTCCTTGCCGATATTTCCTCACCGCCTGTGATTTGCTTTACCGTTTCCTCATCAAGTCTGCCGTACTGGTTGGATTCAGCCATTGTTACGAATCGCTTGCCCGCCAGCCTTGCAAGGGTCGGAGTTGCCGAATCCGCATTCCTGCTCGTTCCGTGTGTGCATATCACGCTGACAGGTGCTACCGTGCCATAATCGCCCAGTGCGTACTGTATAGCGTTTAACAGCGTAGATTTGCCGTTACGGGTGCTTTTGCCCCAGAGTATAAACATACACTCTTCACGGTTAAAGCCCGTCACAGCGTATCCTGCGGCTTTCTGGAGGTATTCTGCCTTATCCGTATCGCCTTCCGTGATTTCGGCGATGAACCGCTCCCATCTGCCGCATTGCGGCGGGGTCTGCGTGTACCTGAAATTGGTCTGCATCGTCAGGAAGTCACGCCAATCATGCTTGCGGAAGCGCATTGCCTGCAAGTCGTATGTGCCGTTTTTGCAGTTAATCAATTCGGGCTTGCTGTCGAACTGCCGTGCCGATATTGGAAATACACTGGCGGCATCCTTCGCAATGCGGTCTCTGAACCGCCTGTCGCCCATTTTTGCAACAAACGATGTATAAGCCTGTCTTAGGCTGTCATCCTCTATCTCGGCGCAATACAGCGTCATTAGGCGGCTGAACGCCTTTATCTGCTCGGCACACAATAATGCGCCTGAATCGGGCTGCCATCGTCCGTCTGCATACGCATACCATGTTTTGCGTTCTGGGCAATACCGCAGTACGTCCCTGTATGCCTCGGCAAATAACAGCCCCATTCCCCGCTCATCCCATGTGTAGCGGGTCTTATCGGGGTTCTGTGCGGGGTTGCACTGCCGAATTATCTCAAGCCTTGATGTGTCCATCCTGTTCCTCTCTGTTGCTCTTGTAAAACAGTCTCTCTATCCTGCGTCTGCCTGTATTCTTCGGGTTCTTATTGACCTCCTGCAAACACTCTTTTTGCCACACTTCCCGCCATCCGCTTGGGGCTGTCTGCTCTGATACGAAAATTGATAGATGGGTGTGTTGTCAAGAAGCTCGTCCATGTATGCCCAAAATTCGGCGGAGTTGAACCCCTTTGCGCCGGCATATCCGTGCGTGTTTGCATACGGCGGGTCGCAATACATTACGGTGTCAGGCGGTATCTCCACGTCCCTGTAGTCCCCTGCCGTAAATACTGCGTGTTTCAGCCCTGCGTTCATCATGCGTTCGTTGCCACGTTTTGCGGCGTCCGCATAGTTCGCACCTCGTCTGTCTCTTGCATAGCCATGAAACCATACGCCCGCATGTGCGCAGCCCGCTCCGATGAATCCTGTTAATGCGGGGTCTTCGTCTTTATGGTCACGCGCATACTTGTACTGCTCTTCCGTGACGGTTGACGGAAATTCCCTGCCTTGCTGCAATTCCTGCCACATTCGGATAATATACGCATTCTTGTCGTTGCATGTTTTATCCGTATGCACAATTGCGCTCTCGATGTTGCAAGCTCCGCAGAACGGCGATATAAAATGCCGTGCTTGGTGTTTGTCTATCTCCGCTTGTATTATCGGCGTTATGTGTTTGATGAACCTGTATTTGCCGCCTTGATAGTGCATTTGTTATGTTGCTCCTTGTTTGTTCTGTAAATTGAAATTGAGTGCCGCAAGCATTTTTACGGCATTCTTTTGTTTGTGTTAGTCTGTGTTACTGCAAGGTTACCCTTACCGCACATGCAGGCACACATGACGTGCCTGTCGTTGCGCTGAGTATGAGTGCCGCTCCGACAGCAAACAGTATCAATCCAAGGATGATTTTCACCCCTGTGCTCATGTTTCCGTTGCTCATTTTTTACCTCCAGTCGCTGTTTGCAAAATCCCTCTGCGCCTTCCACACTTCATCATACCACTCTTTTGCTTTGCCCCACTCTTTTTCCATTTCGTTTGAGTGAATCCATTGTCTGTTCGCGTCCTCTTTGTTTCTCATTTCGAAAGATGCCATGAGTGCTTCCTCCCTTTCCTTTTTTTTGCTCTCAACCTCGTGCTGTGCCTTTGTTACAGCCTCTCGGAGCATTTTGTCGATAAGTTTAATCGTTTCAAGTTTCATGTTGTTTCTCCTTTCAGTCCTCGTCGAATTCAATCACGCCGTTGATGTTGGCGTTCCAGTCCTCTTTTTTTGCCCACTGGTCAAGAGCCTCTCCGTCGTCAAACAGCCACCAGATTTCGGCACCTGTGGTTGTCTGTGCGCATACTTCTAATGAGATAGGGTACCTCCCTTCCCATTGCTCACCATAAACGTCTTCGGCGAGTTCATATTCCTTGCCGTTCACTACGACCTTTGCTCCGCATGTGCCTTCGATTCTGTACTTCGTCTTTTTAATCATTTTGTTAGTCTCCTTCGGTTTTTAGCGTATCCTTCGCTTGATGGACACTGTTATAACCTCCGGAGACTAACGTGTCAAGCATTTTCCGAAAATATATTCCCCGTTTACGGCTGAATATCGTCAAAAACGACAGGTATCTGCTTTTGCAGTTCGTACAGTAACGGCACTGTCAGCTCACGCATTTGCGGGTGCGCCGCTTTCGCCGTCCGCAGCTTCAAAAAGTGCCGCCATTCTCGCAGATTTGCTGTCATAATAATTTCCGTTTTTGTGCTGTTGGGCAATACAGAGCGGGCTTCCTGCGGCGTGAAGCCCCAATTTAGCAGGTCAAAATACTCTTTTTCAGCAACAAACATCGCCTGTTTCCACAATTTGTACCCGCCCGTTCCCTCATCCAAAAAGCAGGGCTTGATGAAGGTTATTTCGTTTCTGAACCTGTCGTTGCTGTAGTTGCAGTAGCGGGTACTTTCCTGCGAGAAGCTTGCAATGCGGTGGCGTACAATCTCATGCGACACGCTACGGTCGCAGACAAACCGCACGGTGATGCTTGCGTGTTCGAGTACGGATTCATGCCCACGCTCAATCAGTGTACGGACAAAGTTCTCCGCTGATTCTGCCGTAATGCGGTTTTCCGACTTGTAGCAGACACGTCCTGCTATTTCAATACGTTTCAGTATCTCTGCGCCGTCAATCGGCGTTTTGATGCAATATGTTGCGTTGATTATTTTCATGCTTCCACCTCCTTCCACCTCAATTTTCCAGCCACCATTTCATCACGGTTTCGGGTCTGCCGTCACCCCACGCAAGCGGAAGTTCCTTTCCATCGTCCATGCGGCGTTTAAGCATTCTGTCCGTTGCGCGGAAGTACATTTGCGCATATTTCGGATGCTGCTCAAGTTCTTCCTTCATTTTTTTGCCGCCCTTCATCGGGCAGCGGATGCAGCCCACACGGCTGTATCCGCATTTGTACAGCGGGTTGCCCTCGCAACCGTAATGGCGTAAAAATTCCCACACGTCCTCGTCCGTCCAGACGAGAATCGGGTTCACCAGGATTTTGCGTGTCCTGTAACACTGCTCCACCATGCGGCGGGACTCGTCGTTATCGTCATTAAGTATAAGTCCGTCTTCTCTGGGCTTGCTGTACTCAACGCCCATCTCTTGGGCGAGCTTTTCCGTTGTTTTTGGCTTGCCCATTATTTTTACAAGCCCGCCGTCCCGTTTTCGGTTGACCGATTCAGCCTTGCGTACTCCCGTTAAAAGCAAGCGTCCTTGGTTCGCTTGCTCTTTCAACTTGTTGCAGCAAAAGCGGTGTACTCGTGTCGGAAGCCCGTGCGTCTCGATTAGATTCCACATGGTGATGTGGTTTCCGTCTTTGTCTCTCGCCCAATTGATACGCACGTCGGGTTGCGACTTTATGTACCGCATAGTCTCGGGTGCATCAGCCGTTGTTAAATTATGCACCGCCTCAAACTTCACCCCTGCAAGCTGCGCAAGGATTTTTATGCAGTCGCTATCCTTGCCGCCGCTGTAGGCGAGGACGTATCCCTCTTCGGGTTCAAACGTGCGCAGTACCTTTATTGCCTGCGCTTCTTTTTCTTTTAATTCGTTCATTATATCATACTCCAATCTCCGCATTTAAACAGGCAGTACCTGTCTCTGTTTATGAGCGTACATACGCCCATGCCACATTTTATTTGGTGAACGTTGGCAAGTTCGTAGTGTGCGCAGGTTGCACAACACTCGTTGTCGTGTGCCGTTGCGTTTGCGACTTCGACAAACTCTTTCATCGGCGCATTCTGCCCGAACGTCCCGAGCTTGCAAAGTTTTTCCTGCCCACGAGCGTCCGTCCACTTCGCCCATAATGCGGATTTCTTCCCACCGTTGCTGTTCCATGCCATGAAGGCGAGGTTGTTTCCGCCGTTCATCAGTTTCTCAAACGTATCCCGCTGTGCGTCTGACCACAGCGTCCCGCAAGGGGTCTTTCGTCCGTCTTCATCAACCAGCCCAAAGCGGGTTGCCTGACGGATTTTCTCGATGTAAATCTTTTTCATCATTCAGCCTCCTTTGCTGTTACATATTTTTTGTTTTTCCATTCTTGTACTCTGCCCCACTCCTTTGCGGAGTTTGAGCAGTTAGCAAGTCTTAATATCTTTCGAACCTCGTTCTTTACGTAATCACTTGTATCCCCTGATGCCAGAGCCGCCCAGCACAATTCGTAGGCAAACTCTTTTATTTGCCTATCATCAAAGTCTCCATTCGCAATGGAGGTCCATCTTACCCCTCCTATGAACGCTTCACGGAAGTGACAACCGCCGATGTCGGCATACGCAAAATTTGCAGCACTTAAGTCTGCCCCTGTGAAATTGACGTGACCGAGCTTTGAATCTTCGAAATTTGCAAATGCAAGCCGTGCGTCTTCGAAGGTTGAAGCCGTGAGTATCGCCTCTTTAAAATTGGCGTATTGCAGAGACGCTCTGTCGAATGATGCGTTCATTGCCCGTGCGAACCTCAAATCCGCACGTTCCAGCGACGCGTCTCTGAGGTTTGCGGAATTCAAAAACGCGCCCTTGAGCCGTGCGCCGTTGAAGTCCGCTCTTTCGAGATTTACTCCTTCGAGCCTCGCCCCTCCCAAGTCGGCATCGTGGAAGTCCGCTCTTTCGCCTTCCTTGCCGCCGCTTGCGCGCCACTTTTCGTGTGCTTCGCAAGTTTTCTTTATTTGCTCTGCGGTAAATTCACGGTAAATTTTTTCCATTTTTATTCTCCTTCTGCGTTTTTATGTGTCCGCCTCACCTGATGTACACTATTATACCCCCTTTCCGTTATTCTGTCAAGCGTTTTTGTTGCTCCAAAAAGATATATTTTAGGCGCAACCCAGAATCCCGAATTGCGCCCTTTGCTTATTTGTTGTAGTTTGCACTGCAACAGCCTTCCTTGCATCTAAAGCCGTCTGCTTGCGTCTCTGCCGCTTCTTTTGCGTCCGCAATACATTGTATCAGTGCGTTTGTTTTGCGGCGGTACAGCGCATTGTGGACGGTCTCAGCGGCTGTCTTTGCATCAACCCTGATTATTCCTTCATACAGCGGTTCAAGTTCGCCGTTGTTAAAGTCTCTCCATATCTGTGCCATATCCCAGTCGGATTCCTGTGCGCCGTGTGTGCGTTCAATCTCGAAGGCAATTTCCAGCATCTTCGCCCTTGCTAAAGTCTCAATCTTTATGCTCATCGCTGCACTTCCCTTTCAAAAATTTGTTTATGAAATACTGCTGTCCCTTGCCTGTCACCTTGGTTGTGCGTGTAACACGCACCGAGCCGTCAGGGTTGCCGACGGTTGATTCTTTTACCTCAAACAAGCCGAGTTCCATCGCCTTTTGTGTCGGGCTGTTGTAATCCGTACCGTTGCGCCGTATCAAGTACCCCTGCTGTCGGAGCGTCTCAAAAAGTCGGTTTTGACCGATGTCAACTCCGTTTTGCTTGAGTATCTTTGCAAGCTCACCAATCAAGATTGACGTGTGGGATGCCGCTACTGCGTCCGCAAAGAGTGCCTTGGGCTGCATTTCCGCAATCTGCGCATTGCGCTGTTCAATTTGCCTTTGCGCAATCAACAGTGCCTTCGCAAGCAATTCCGTGTCGCTCATCTCGTCCTGCCCCGCTATGTATCCGCCGCTTTTGCGGATTGACGGAAGCACTTCTACCGTAACCCAGCGTTTAAACCGTTTTGCGCTGTCCAACTTGCTTGATAAAATCAGACTGTAAAGCCCTGATTCGTTAATTATCCAGCCGCCTCGCTGTCCCAAACTCGATAACGATTCGTTATTGAGTTTATCCTCTTCGGCTACATGGTCTGCAAGTGCCTTGCTTGCGTTGCTGTATCCCAATGCCGTTGCCACGTCTTTGCCGACAAACCACGGTTTGCCGTCTCTGTTCAGGGTTCGGATTTTGCCAAACTCTGCGTTGTTAAACACTTTAATTTCATTCATTCTATTTCGTCTCCTATCACTATTCTCAAAGCCTCCAAAAACCTTTCCGCATCTTCATCACTTCGAAAATATGCGGCGTTGTACAGTATGCAAGCGGCATTGTCTTCGGGGTCGTCTCCACGGACAAGCAGCGACAGTTTTTTTCTGCCCGGCAGATTTCCGACAAGGATAGCTGCATTTCCACGGCTGTATCCGCCGTATCTATCCTCAACTTTTTTCATTCCTCTCCCTCCTTTGCTTCGCCGTTAGAGCAAAAATCATCCTCAGTCTTAGTGCCTTCGGCGCATCGTTTGCAAGTGCCGAGTGTGTTTGTTATGCGGTTAAAATGCTCGCATTCGCCGCAATACGTCAGTCGGGACGCAATGCCCGTCATTTCCTTTACAGCCCTTTCCAACAGCCGCAGTTCCATGTCGGAAGAATCATCGGGAATGTAATCCCACCACTCGCCTTCCGTCAGCACATCAATATACTGGTCAGTTATTTTCATCGTTTTCTCTCCTTTCTATTTTTGAGCAAAAGTCTATGGACTCGTGTCCGCCAGGAATATCTTCTCCGAACCACCGCTTTATAATCAAGCACTCTTCTTCCTCTCTGTCGTAGTGCTTGCAGCCCCAACAAGTTCCTGTGCGTTTAAATTCCTCTTTGTCCATTTCATCGAGTGCTTTTCTTAGTTCTTGCGCAAAGTTAATTCTTAAAACTTTTCTTTGCTTTTCGGTTCTGCTTTTTGTGGCAATGCGCATTGCATCGTCAAATGCGTTGTTCAATTGCTCAAAGGTGATTATTTTTTTGTTCATTGCCATTGCTTTTTCTCCTTTAGCCATTGCCAATCCTTTCCAGGTTCATATCCAAGGCAAATTGCGCTGCAAACGTTTCAAATGTCCCTCCTGTTCCATGCTTCTGCCGCTCCATCAGCGGTCTTGTACCGCCACGGCTCTTGTTGTGCATAACACTCCGTGCTTATTCCTGTGCTGTTAAAGTTGCCACATTTGATATACGGCATTGCCTTATTGTCCGTTGTGTAGCACAAAAAGGCTTTACTGCCGCAAAACGGACACGGTTTGAGCATTGCGTCTATGCGCTCGTGATTATCGAGCCACAATTGTGTGTGGAGCGGCACGGGTTCATCGTTGGGGTGTCTCTTCATTTTTCTTCCTCCGTATCGCAATTATTTCTTCGTGCGTTAATTCGTCCGTTGCATACACGGCACACTCCGCGCCGGGCTTTATCCCGAGTTTGTCCCTGATGTTCCTCGGGAGACATATCCGCCCCAAATCGTCAACCGTACGAAACTGTATGCCGTCGGGTTGCGGCTCTGCGGTTTGGGTTGTTCTGCCGTTTGAGCAGTAATCCCAGACGCAGCGGTTCTCATACCACGCTTTTGCTTGCGTGCATCGACCTAAAAGACTGTCGCCCCATACGGGTTCAAAATACGGACAGTCCTTGCACGTCATCGGCGGGGTCTCCATTTGGCTCACCGCCGCAAAGATGTCGGCAATGATGCTTGTGTAGTACACCGTGTGTCCGCTCTCTAAGGTGTACGCCGTCTCACCCCCGAAAGCAAGGTTCATCCTCTTGAGCCATTTCAGAATTTCATCTTTTGTCATTCTTGCATTCCCCCGTCTTGCTGTTCCAGTCGCACTTGCCGCCATCCCTTACATCGCACATGCTGCACAGCTTCATGCGGTATCCGCAATACGGACAGTATACCGTGTATCCGTCATGCGCAACGTCCCACTTTAGCCACACCTCATTGTTGCATTCAGGGCATTGCTCTGCCACTTCGTTGTTGACGATTCTCTTTTCGCCGTAAAGGCACTGTTCTTCGTTCTCGTCAAAAATAATTATGTCAAGCTTCGTGCAAATACTTCTGCGTCTTCCGTCATAGTCTTTTTCTGTTTCGAGGTATTTGCAGTCCTTGCATTCGTGACAATCTTCCGCTGCGGGTATATCCTTTACGGTTTCTATTATGTCATCGATTATATCGCCAAACCTCAGACGTGCGCCGTTTTTGCGTTCTACCGCAATATCCTGTCCGAATTTTTCGTGCATTTTCCCAAGCCAACGGAGCGTTTCGTTCTTTGCGAAGTTGTTCATGTTTTCTTCCCACCCTTTTCTTGCGAGTCGTTGTCTGTCCTTTCGCCGTGAGCGCAATAGCACTCATCCCATATGTCCATGCCCGTGTTCGGGCAAATCAAGAAGCCCTTTGCATTAACCTTGGCATCTTCAAAATGTACACAGTCTTTGCACCGCACAACCTGCACAGCGTCTTTGACAGTCGGAGTGTCAGCAATCAGCCACTGGATTTTTTCGTGTGCGATGCTGTTAATGTCACGGGCTGCCGCATCAGTAGTAATCGCTTGTGCGAATATAAACGCTACACGTTCCACGCTCGCCATCTCATCGGCATCAATCAGTCTCATTGTTGTTCCTCCATTCACTCATCCAACATTTTCGACAGCACCAGCAGCTCCCGCCGCAAGCGCATGATGTCCGCTTGTATCTGCGTCTTTCTCGGTGTGCCTGTCGGCAGGCTGTAATACGGATAGTCTTTCAGTGCCTCACAATGCGTGTATATATCGCCGTTAAGCCCGTATGCAAGCGTTGCAATCAATTCTGCCCGCTCTTTGATTTTGCCCAAGTCCACAAATCTGCCCATATCAAACTCCTTTCAGGCTTTTACAAATTAGCCAGATTATCCAGACAGCAATTATAACCGCTCCCAACCCAATAACGGCTACAAACGCCACCTTTGCCACAGTCCGAGGGAGGTCATTTTTGAATTCAACCTTAAGGTACGTTTCGGCAAAACTCAAAAACATCACCGACACTGACGGCAGAACAACCGTCCCCACCGCCGCCCAAATCAGTGCTTGCAGCACTTTCTCGAGTGCCTCACTCATGGTGACGCCTCCACCAATCCAACAGGGCTTCCCCTGTTTTTTCCACCCAGTTGCTTGCAAAAATTAATGTCATGCAAGCGGCAACGGGGGCTAATATCCAAAAGCATGCCCAGTAATTCATTCTATTCCTCCCCGCCTTTTATCAGCT